>Ga0307372_10006054_pt1 | contig 17870 bp, 11 predicted proteins | sample OX1MG_FD_202533 | JGI IMG/M metagenome (GOLD analysis project Ga0307372, IMG submission 202533) | Soil microbial communities from Risofladan, Vaasa, Finland - OX-1 | ecosystem: Environmental > Terrestrial > Soil > Coastal area > Acid sulfate soil | place: Finland: Risofladan, Vaasa | collected... | reverse complement strand
GACTCCCTGGTCATAGCGCCTGCGCAGATCGACGCCGTGGTTATTCGCCTTGATCGCCATGGTGAACTGGCTGTAGCCGGTGTCGGCGCGGCCGGTGTCGGTGATATTGACCGTATCCGCAGTGCCCACGTACTGGTAAGTGCGAGAACCAGCCCACGATTGCCTGGTTATGACGAACTTGTGGCTGCGCTCGCTGGCCCGGTTACCTACGTTCAGGGTGTCGGTCAGCACCATCTGCGGAGCCGACCGCTGGTAGTAGTACGCCAGCATGGAGGCGCTGGTGTCCTTGGTGTTGTCGTAACCGCCGTGCTGGATCGTGACCACGATGCCGCGCCGGAACGGAATCGCCTCCTGCACGAACAACCGGTACGCCGCCGTCTCGTCCGCGGCCTTGGTGAGCACATGCGCCGTGTTGCCGCTCAGTTGCTGGCTGTACGGACCGTAGTAGAAATAGAACGCACCGTTGAAGAAGTCTTCGCCGCCGGTCCCGTAGAAGGAAGGAGAACCGCTGCCGTCGACGTAGATGCGCTCGTCGCCTTCGAGATAGGTCCGGTTGAAACCGCCAGCGTAGGAAGCGACGATACCGATGAATTTGCCGCTCCCGGTAGCCCGGAGGACCGGGATGTCCTTTCCGACCGGCACAAGACGCGATGTGAGGTAGCTAGTCTTGAAGTAGCTGACGCCGGTAAAGGACCCGGTGAACGGACGGTACTTCACCTCGTAGCTGATCCCGCTGATGCTGGCGGCGCCGGTATTGACTAGCTGGATGGTGGCGTGCCGCTGGAACGGCATCGGCAGGTACATGTACATGTGGTTGCTGGCGTCCATCCCGACGACCATGGCGTGCGTCGGGTACGAGCCGAACTGCCCCATGCCGAAGAACGAGCCGACCGGCGCGTTGACGCTCGGCGTGGTCGAGCCGTCCCAGTAGATCCTGATCCAGATGTGATCCAGGGTCGCCGCCGAGGCAGCCGTGGGCGTCACGGTCACGCCAGGGACGTTGATCTTGATGGACTGGACCGAAGCCGGCCCGCTGACGCTGAACATGGTCTGCCGTGTGGCCGAAGGCAGCGTGATCTTTCCGGACGCGACGAAATCGCTGGCTGTGCTGAGGGGATCGGCCGTCGCGTTGCTCCACTCCTTGCGCATCGCGGACGTGTCGGTCAGCGGCGACCAGGTCTTCACGTTCGAGCCGGGCGGGTACGTCACGTAACCGATGTTGTAGTACCGGTCCATGTTGGTGACGATTTTGATCGACGTGTGATAGCACAACGGCACGTAACTGACGTAGCCACCGCTCGACGTCTGGTTGTTGTCGACCAGAGGGGAAAGGAACGGCGCATTGGTCCCGGCGAACATCTGCGCCATCGTCATGTCGATGCTGGGCTTCGAGCTACCGTCGAAGTAGATCTTGATCCAGTTATCGGGGAAGAACGTCTGCAGGCTCGACACCCAGAGCCGGTAGACGCACCCTGGTCCCTGCTGGTTGAGCATCACATTGCCAGCGCGGCCGGTCGCCAGGAAGTGGCCGAAATCCTGGTTGCCGTGTGACCCGTCGTAGGTGTCCCGGTCGAAGCTGGACTGACCGCCAGCGACGGTGGTGGGCTGCAGGTACGGCAACTGGCTGAGCTGGGTCGCGGCGCCGGCGCCGTAGACCAGGCCAGGTGCTGTGCCGGCCGCGGCACTGCGCGCCTGCTGGGCAGCCCGGGTCCCGGCAGCCTGCACCATCGCGGCCGGCGCGAAAGCTGCTGCCGCCGCGGCGATGAACAAGACCAACTTGAGATGCCGGATCGGCGAGTTCGGGCGCGCTGACATTAAGGCGATATCCACAGGCACCGGGCTATAGTGCCATAGTCCGGTGCGGCGGATGCCTAGGTTCCAGCTTTTATGGCGTGGCTAGTGCCAAATAGTGACCAGCGGCTCGCAGAGGGGGCGGCCGGGCTCCGTGCGGCGACGGGTTCCGGCCGTTACGTGCTCCCGGCGGTAACCGGCTCCCGGCCGTAACCGGCTCCCGGCCGTAACCGGCTCCCGGCCGTAACCGGCTCCCGGCCGTAACCGGCTCCCGGCCGTAACCGGCTCCCGGCCGTAACCGGCTCCCGGCCGTAACCGGCTCCCGGCCGTAACGCGCCCGGCGGTGTTAGCGCGCGGGCGGCTGGGCCGCAGCGGCGATCTCGGCGTGCGTGGCGAACCAGGTCCGCCCGCGCTCTTGCATCGCGGTGATCAGGCGGTCGAGCATGCGCAGCAGATAGCCACGGCCGATGGCTTCAGGATGCATCGTGTAGGTGACCAGCCGGCGCTCCTCCCGGGCCGACTCGAACTCCTCCAGCCAGGCTCGCTCCACCGCCGCAGGGTCAGCGAGCAGCCCGCCCTGATAGGGCGTCCAGCCGAAGTACGGCCAGTCACACAGGCTCCAGTGTCCCGGCAGTTCGAGCAGCGGCGTCGAGCCGCTTGCCACCCAGTATGGCCGGTCGTCGGCCATGAGGCTGGCGTCGTAAGTAAATCCCAGGCCGGCGAGCATCGACAGGGTTTCCGGCGTCAACTCCCAGCCCGGTGACCGGTACCCGAGCGGGCGGATTCCGTGCCTGCCCAGGGCGGCCAGGCCGCGCTCGAGTTCCGCTCGCTGCCCGTCGGCATCCAGGCCATCGGTGCCGAGGTGCAGGTAACCGTGATGCGCGATCTCGTGACCGTCGGCCATGATCGCGGCCACCGCGTCCGGGTGGTGGTCGGCAGTGTGGCCAGGCACGTAGAACGTGGCACGGATGCCTCGCTTGGCCAGGAGCGCGAGTATCCGGCCCAGGCCGCGTTCTGGACCGAACCGGCCCAGCGACAACATGGTGAGCCGCCGGCTGTACTCCGGCCCCTCCCCGAGCCAGGGCGCCTCGCCGTCCACGTCGAAGGTCAGGGCGACCGCCGCATCGGCACCGTCCGGCCAGCCGGGAAAGACCGCTTGGTTGGTCACGACCGCTGCTCCTTGACCGCTGACGTGGCCGCCGGGCGCGAGCCGGGCGGGGCCGGGCGGAATCGGCGCAGCCGCAGGCTGTTGGTGACGACGAAGATGGAACTGAACGCCATCGCGGCGCCCGCGATGAGCGGGCTGAGCAGGCCCAGGGCCGCGAGCGGGATCGCCGCGACGTTGTAGGCGAATGCCCAGAACAGGTTGCCCTTGATGGTGCGCAGGGTCTTCCGTGACAACCGGATCGCGTCCGGCACCGTCAGCAGGTCGCCGCGGACCAGGGTGAGGTCACTGGCCTCGATCGCGGCGTCGGTCCCGGTGCCCATGGCCAGCCCGAGGTCCGCCTGCGCCAGCGCGGCCGAGTCGTTCACCCCGTCGCCTGCCATCGCCACCACCCGGCCGTCGGCTTGCAGCCGCCTGACCACGTCGGCCTTGCCCGCAGGCAGCACGCCGGCGATGACCTCGTCGATGCCCACGCTGGCCGCCACCGCCTGGGCGGCTCGCTGGTTATCGCCGGTGAGCAGGACCGGCCGCAACCCCATCCGCCGGAGTTCGGCCACGGCCTGCGCCGAGGTCGGCTTGACCGTGTCGGCGGCGACCAGCACGGCCCGCACAGCCCCGTCCCAGCCAGCGAACACGGCGGTCTGGCCGGCCGCTTCGGCCGCTTCGGCGCTGGCGGCAAGCCCGCCGGGAACCCGCAGCGCCCACTCGCGCTCCAGCCAGTCCCGGCCCCCGGCGACCACGGCGTGCCCGTCCACCACCCCGGAGACACCGAGCCCCGGATGACTGGTGAAGCCCTCGACCGCCGGCAGGGCGGACCCGAGCCGCTGCCTCGCGCCGGCCGCGATCGCCGCCGCGATGGGATGCCCGGAGGCGTCCTCCACCGCCCCGGCCAGGCGCAGCACCTCCGCGACATCCTGCCCGGAGCCGACGACCACGTCGGCGAGCGTCATCCGGCCGGTGGTGATCGTGCCGGTCTTGTCGAGCACGACGGTGTCGATGGTGCGGGTGGATTCCAGCACCTCCGGCCCCTTGATCAAGATGCCGAGCTGAGCACCCCGGCCGGTGCCGACCAGCAGCGCGGTCGGCGTGGCCAGGCCCATCGCACACGGGCAGGCGATGATCAGCACCGCCACGGCCGCGGCGAACGCCTCGCCGGCCGGCCGCCCGGACGCCAGCCACGCCAGCAGCGTGCCGACCGCGATCACGATGACCACCGGCACGAAGACAGCAGAGATCCGGTCAGCCAGCCGCTGCACCGGGGCTTTGCGGGCCTGCGCCTCGGTGACCAGCCGGGCGATCTGTGCTAGCTGGGTGTCGCCGCCGACCCGGGTCGCGCGAACGACCAGGCGGCCGCTCATGCTCACGGTCGCGCCGGTGACCGCATCGCCGGCGCTGACTTCAGCCGGCACCGGCTCGCCAGTGAGCATCGAGGTATCGACCGCCGAGCTGCCGGATTCCACTACTCCGTCGGTGGCGATCTTCTCACCTGGCCGGACGACGAACACGTCGCCGACCGCGAGCTGCGCCACCGGCAGCCGGACTTCGCTGCCGTCTCGCAGCACAGCGACGTCCTTGGCACCGAGCGACAGCAGCGCCCGCAGCGCCGCACCTGACCGGCGCTTGGCTCGTGCCTCGAAGTAACGGCCAGCCAGGATCAGCACCGTCACACCGGAGGCCACTTCGAGATAGATATCGCTAGTCGCCCCATGCGGGAGGACTGAGTAGGACATGTGCATGCCCGCCTGGCCGGCGTCACCGAAGAACAGGGCGAACACCGACCAGAGGTAGGCCGCCCCGACGCCGACCGAGATCAGCGTGTCCATGGTCGCGGCGCCGTGCCGGGCGTTGACGAAGGCGGCGCGGTGGAACGGCCAGGCACCCCAGACGGCCACTGGCGAGGCGAGCGTCAGCGACAGCCACTGCCAGTTGCGGAACTGCGCGGCCGGCACCATCGCGAGCAGCACGACCGGGATGGTCAGCGCCAGCGATACCAGCAGCCGCCACCGCAACTGGTCCGCCTCCTCGCGATCCCCGTCGGCAGCGGCATCCCCGGCCGCCTCGCTGGCGGCTGCCTGCTCGGCAGCGGGCAGCCGCGCCGTGTACCCGGTCTGCTCGACGACGGTGATCAGTTCGTCCGGGGTGACGTTGCCCGCCACGCTCACCCACGCGCTCTCGGTCGCGAAATTCACCGTCGCGCTCACGCCGTCCAGCCGGTTCAGCTTCTTCTCGATCCTAGCCGCGCACGACGCGCAGGTCATCCCGCCGATCTGCAGCTCCAGATCACGCACGGCACCGCCGTGCGCGACGTCCGGCTCCCGGCTCGTGGTGGTATTCATCTGGTCATGTCCGGGCTAGCTGGTAGTCGCCGGCCTCGTCCAGGGCCGCCCGGACCGCGGACTCCGCGAGCGGCGCGTCGCTGGTCACGGTCACCTGGGAGTTGCCGCCGGGGGTTAGATCCACGGTCACCGCGGACACACCGGGCAACCCGGTCAGCTCTTCGGTCACGGCATTCGCACAGTGTCCGCACGTCATGCCGCTGACCAGGTATGTCGTCTTCGTCATGCCCCGTCCCTTCCTAGCCGACCATCGCGCACTGCGGTACCACTATACCCCCCTGCGGTATAAATGGCGGATACCCCCTGCCACATGGCCAGGCGGGTACCTAGCCGGCCAGGCGGGCACCCAGTCGCGGCCAGGCGGGCACCCAGCCGCGGCCAGGCAGGCCCCAGCCGCGGCCAGGCGGGCCAAGTACCCGGAGGGGGTATAGTACTCTTCGTTTCAAGACGCGAGGGGGTCACGGTGTACGGGTACGCGGAGAACAAGGACGACTACCTCAAGCGACTGCGCCGGATCGAGGGCCAGGTGCGCGGACTGCAACGCATGGTCGAGGCGGACAAGTACTGCATCGATATCCTGACCCAGGTATCGGCGGCGACCAAGGCACTCCAGGCGGTCGCCCTCGGCCTACTGGAAGACCATCTCGGGCACTGCGTGGCGCAGGCGATCGCCGAAGGCGGCGACGACGCGACGGTGAAGATCAGGGAAGCCTCCGACGCGGTGGCCCGTCTCGTCCGGTCCTGAATGTCGTTACTCTTGCGGCCCGGGTCGGTGATCGCCTCCGATTTATTTGTTTCGCATATCGGCAGTTGCCTGCTTGGCCTAGAGTGCGGGATATGGCTTTCACGCGCCAATTCATGGTCGGCTCCCTGATCACAGCACTGGTGAATTGCGGCGCAGTCATAATTCCCGCGAATGCTACGATGACCGGTCATGCCGGCACCGCCGCGGCCAGCGTGCGCCGAAATTATGCCGCTCTGGGAGCCAGTGCGGTGACAGTACTCAAGCACCGCTATTACACCGGCCTCGGCACCTGGAACATGTGCGTTCCGGCCGTGTGCAATCAGCGCAACTATGACTGGGGAGCCGATTCACTCACTTATGCGCTGTATTTTCACTGGCAACTGACCCGCGACCCGAAGGTTGCCCGCGTCATGACGGCACTGACCAGGACAGCGCACCGGTACGGCCCGGCCGACGGCCAGTGGAGCGACGTACCCGAGTGGGACTCCATCGCGGACGTGCGCGAGTACCAGGTCACCGGAAATCCCGCGGCGCTGGTAAACGCGCAGGCCGCATTCGCAATAGTCGACTCGCTCGATTCGGCCCGCTTCGCGGCCGGGCGCTGCCCGGCGATCGACTACCAGCGGCCGAATGGCGGCACCAGAAAGCTGAAGACTCTGGAAACCGACTCAAATTACATCAAGGCCGCATTGCTTCTGTACCAGGTGACCGGGGACCTGACCTACCTTACTAAGGCCCAGCGAAAATACGCCGCCGTCCGGAAGTATTTTCTCGGCAAGCGAGTCCCGCTGTATACGGCCTATGTGTACGACTCGGGAAAGCGATGCGTCGCGCAGCGCGGTCAGTACTTCGCCTCGGTGAACGGCAACATGATCTGGGCCGGTGCCCAACTCGCCCGGCTGACCAAACGCCCCGGGTACCTGGCTCAGGCGACCGCCACCGCAACCGCGGTCAGCCACTATCTCTGCGACGGTGACCGGATCTTCGCCGACCCGCAAGTCGAGAACGACGTCGTGGAACCACTGGTCGAGGCGATGTACCTGCTCGCGACCGCCGACCATCTGCGGCTCGCCCGGCACTGGCTGCTCGTTGCGGCATCGGCAGCCGCCGCGGGCCGGACGGCGAACGGCACGTACGGACGGATCTTCGACGGCCCGCCGCCGGTGGCGCCCGTCACCGCCTGGCAGGCGAACGGCGGCATCGCGCTGATGATCGCGGCGGCGAGCCTGGACCCGCGCGGCAAGCCCGCCGATCCGGCGTACTGGCGAGCGGCTGTCTTCGTTCCTGACAACGCCAGCCTGCCAGCCGACAGGAACGGCACGGTCCGGATCGCGTTCACCGGGCGGGCGATAGCGATCATCGGGACTCTCGGCACCCAGGGCCGCAAGCCGGGACATGCCCGCGTCTTCATCGACAGCCTGCTCAGCTTCAACCGCCTCGGGATCTGGCAAGGCAAGTTCGCCGCCGGGCCCACGCTGCCCTCGTCCGTCTTGTTCGCCTGGCGGTGGCGACGGGCGGCCCGGCATGCCCTCACGATCGCCCCGTCGGTGTCCAGCCTGAACCGGGGCGCTACCTATTTTCACATGATCGGCTACTACGTAGAGCCCTGACCGGGAGGGCCGTAGCCGCCGCCGCCCGGTGTCTCGATCACGAATACGTCGTCCGCGCCGACCTGCACGCTGTCGCATCCTCGCATCGGCGTGACCGAGCCATCGGCGCGGCGCACCCAGTGCGACCCGAGCGCACCGGGCAGTCCGCCCGCCATCCCGTATGGCCGCACCCGCCGGTGACTGGCCAGCGTGGTCACTGTCATCGGCTCGCCGAACCGGATTTCCCTGCGCCCGCCGTCGCCACCATGCCAGCGGCCCGCGCCGCCGCTCCCCCGCCGGATCTCGTACCGTTCCAGCCGGACCGGATATCGCCATTCCAGCACCTCAGGGTCGGTGAGCCGGGAGTTGGTCATGTGGGTCTGCACTACATCGGTCCCGTCGAACCCTGGTCCGGCGCCTGACCCGCTCGCCACCGTCTCGTAGTACTGGTACCGCGCGTTGCCGATCGTGACGTTGTTCATGGTGCCGGAGCCCTCGGCCATCACCCCGAGCGCCGCGAACAGCGCCCCGGTGATCGCCTGCGAGGTCTCGACGTTGCCGGCCGCGACCGCGGCCGGATACCGCGGAGCGAGCAGGCAGCCGGGCGGGATGATCACCCGGACCGGCTTCATGCAGCCGGAGTTGAGCGGGATCTCGTCGGCCACCAGCGAGCGCAGCACGTAGAGCACCGCTGCCATCGCCACCGACGACGGCGCGTTGAAGTTCCCGCTCACCTGCGCGGACGTCCCGGTGAAGTCGATCTCCGCGCTGCGCGCGTGCCGGTCCACCCGGACCGCGACCTTGATCACGGCCCCGTTGTCGAGTTCGTAGCAGTACTCGCCGTCGGAGAGCGCGCCGATGACCCGGCGGACCGCTTCCTCGGCGTTGTCCTGGACGTGGCCCATGTACGCGGTCACCACGTCCAGGCCGAAGTGATCGCACATCTTGCCTAGCTCGGCGACCCCCCGCTCGTTGGCGGCGACCTGCGCTCGCAGGTCCGCCAGGTTGACCTCGGGGTCGCGCGACGGGTGCGGTGCCAGCCGCAGCAGGTCGAGCGTCTCCGCCTCGCGCAGTACGCCGTCGCGCACCAGCAGCCAGTTGTCTATCAGCACCCCTTCCTCCTCCACCGCGGTGCTGAACGCCGGCATGGACCCTGGCGTGATCCCGCCGATCTCGGCGTGGTGCCCGCGCGAGGCGACGAAGAACAGGATGCGAGGCGACCCGGCCGTCCGCGGCGCGCGGCCGGGCACCGGCACGGCCCCGGGCACCGGCACGGCCTCGAACACCGGCGTGACCACGGTGACGTCGGGCAGGTGGGTGCCGCCGTGGTACGGGTCGTTGAGCACGTAGACGTCACCAGGACGCAGCTGCCCCGCATTGCGCTCGGCGATGATCCGGATGCTCTCGCCCATCGAACCGAGGTGGACCGGGATGTGCGGTGCGTTGGCGATGAGACCGCCCGCCGCGTCGAAGATCGCGCAGGAGAAGTCGAGCCGCTCCTTGATATTCACCGAATGCGCGGTCGCCCGCAGCCGCACTCCCATCTGCTCGGCCACCGACATGAAGAGGTTGTTGAAGATCTCCAGCATGACCGGGTCCACGTCGGCACCGGCGGCTGACCGAACCGGGCGCGCGGCGACCCGGGTGAGCAACAAGTCGCTCCGGACGGTCACCTCTGCCCGCCAGCCCGGCTGCACCACCGTGGTCGCGAAGTCCTCCACGACCAGCGCGGGCCCGTCCACCCGCTGGCCGGGCAGCAAATCACCCCGCCTGACCAGCGGTACGTGCTGCCAGGACCCGCCGACATGCATTTTGACACGATTCCCGCCGTCGCCGGGTCCCACGGCCGCGGCCTGGAGGCCGGCCGCGCCCGGTTCGCCGGCGGTCGGGGCCGCGCCCGGCGGCGCGGCGGCCACCGCCAGCTCGACGGAGACGGCTTCGGCCACGACCGCCCGGCTGGGCATCAGGAACGAGAAGTGCTGCCGGTGCGCGGCCTCGAACGCGGCGAGCATCGCCGCGGCCGATCCGAACGGAACCGGCAGCGCCGTGTCGGTCCCCTGGTACTTCAGCTGCACGCGCCGCACGGCACTGATCCGGTCCTCGCTGGCGCTTTCCCGCGCCAGTTCGGCGCGCGCGTCGGCCACCAGGCCGCCGAAGATCCGGTCGAGTTCGGGCACCAGCCCCTCGGTGAGCGGTGCCTCCACCGCTGCCTCACGCATGGCGGTGACGTCGGCCAGGCCGATCCCGAGAGCCGACAGCACGCCGGCCAGCGGGTGGATCAGCACCCTGGTCATGCCGAGGGCGTCCGCCACGGCACAGGCGTGCTGGCCGCCGGCCCCGCCGAACGTGGCAAGCACGTACTCGGTGATGTCGTAACCGCGCTGCACCGAGATCTTCTTGATCGCGTTGGCCATGTTCGCCACCGCGATGTCCAGGAATCCGGCCGCGACCTCCTCCGGTCCTGGCGTACTGCCCGTCGCCGCCCCGATCTCGGCAGCCAGCACGGCGAAGCCGTCCGCTACCACTGCCACGTCCAGCGGCTGGTCACCGTCCCGGCCGAATACCCGCGGAAAGTACGCCGGCTGGACGCGGCCGAGCATGACGTTGGCGTCGGTCACAGTGAGCGGTCCACCGCGCCGGTAGGCGGCCGGGCCGGGGTCCGCGCCGGCCGAGTCGGGGCCGACCCGGTACCTGCTGCCGTCGAAGTGCAGCACCGACCCACCGCCCGCGGCTACCGTGTGGATGCTGAGCATCGGGGCGCGTATCCGCACGCCCGCCACCTGGGTCTCGTACTGACGCTCGAACTCCCCGGCGAAGTGCGACACGTCGGTGGAGGTACCGCCCATATCGAACCCGATCACCTTGCCGAAACCGGCTTGCCGCGCGGTGCGTGCCATGCCGACGATCCCGCCGGCCGGCCCGGACAAGATCGCGTCCTTGCCGCGGAACAGGTGCGCGTCGGTCAGTCCGCCGTTTGACTGCATGAACTGCACCCGGACGTCACCAAGCTCGGCGGAGACCTGCTGCACGTACCTGGCGATGATCGGGGACAGATAGGCGTCGACCAGCGTGGTATCGCCCCGCGAGACGAGCTTCATCAGCGGGCTGGTGGCGTACGACTCCGACACCTGGGTGAATCCGATCCGCCGGGCGATCGCGCCGATCCGCCGTTCGTGCTCCGGATAGCGGTACCCGTGCAGGCAGACCACGGCCACCGCGCGGAATCCGGCGTCATAGGCGGCACGCAGGTCCCGGTCGACAGCCGCCTCGTCCAGCGGGACGATGACGTCGCCATGCGCACCGACCCGTTCGACGGCTTCGACGACCCGGGAGTAGAGCATCTCCGGCCGGACGATCCGCCGCTCGAAGATCTTCGGCCTGTCCTGGTAGGCGATGCGCAGCGCGTCCGCGAACCCCGCGGTGATCACCAGGACAGTCGGCTCCCCGTTGCGTTCGAGCAGCGCGTTGGTCGCCACCGTGGTGCCCAGCCGGACCACCGCGATGTCGTCGGCGGGCAAGGCCGCGCCCGGCGGGACGCCGAGCAACTGGCGGATGCCGGCGACCGCCGGGTCCGCGTACCGACCCGGGTCTTGCGACAGCAACTTCTGCACGGTCAGCCCGCCGTCTGGCCGGCGGGCCACCACGTCGGTGAACGTGCCGCCCCGGTCGATCCAGAACTCCCAGCGCCCGGTAGCCATGCGTCTCCATCCGCCGAAGGACCCGCCGCGTCCGCCTGCGCGGCCGCACCGCCGGCCGTCACGGCCGATAGGGAGATCTTCTGTCCTGAGACTCCGCGGCGAAAGCACCGCCGCGATCTTGGTGCGGATCCGCTGATGTCACTGACATCGTCTCGCCCCGGACAGGTCGCCGACACACCGACACGCCGACACAACATGTGGTACTTGGTCGTGTAGCACGTTCTACATATGGTGGCGACATGACGATCGCTGACTTCCAGTCCACCAGTACCAGCCTGCCGGAGGCTGACCAGCGGCCGCGTCCCGCGCGAATGCGCGTGCGCAAGCGCAACGGCGACTCCGAGCCTGTCGACGTGAACAAGATCGTGCGGGCCATCGACCGGTGCGCCGGCGGGCTCGACGACGTCGATCCGCTCCGGGTGGCGACCAAGACGATCAGCGGCCTGTACGACGGCGCGACCACCGCCGAGCTGGACCGGCTGTCGATCCAGACCGCCGCGGAGATGACCGGCGAGGAACCGCAGTACTCGCGGCTGGCGGCCAGGCTACTGGCCGGTTACATCGCCAAGGAGGTACACGGGCAGGGCATCGCCTCGTTCAGCCAGGCGGTGAGCCTCGGCCACGCCGAGGGACTGATCGCGGACGAGACGGCGAAGTTCGTCAAGGATCACGCCCGCAAGCTCGACGACGCGGTCGACACCGCGGCCGACCTGCGATTCGAGTACTTCGGCCTGCGGACGGTCTACGACCGGTACCTGCTGCGTCACCCGGCGACCAGGTTCGTGATCGAGACCCCGCAGTACTTGCTGCTGCGCGTGGCCTGCGGCCTGTCCGCCGCGCCAGCGCAGGCGATCGCCTGCTACCGGCTCATGTCGTCGCTGGCCTACCTGCCTAGTTCGCCGACGCTGTTCAATTCCGGCACCAGGCACCCCCAGCTATCGTCCTGCTTCCTGGTCGATTCGCCGCTCGACGACCTGGACTCGATCTACGGGCGGTACGCGCAAGTGGCCAGGCTGAGCAAGTTCTCCGGCGGAATCGGCATCTCCTGGTCGCGGGTGCGCTCCCGCGGCGCGCTGATCCGCGGCACCAACGGGCAGTCCAACGGCATCGTCCCCTGGCTGCGGACCCTGGACTCCTCCGTCGCCGCGGTCAACCAGGGCGGCCGGCGCAAGGGCGCTGCCTGCGCCTATCTCGAACCATGGCATCCCGACATCGAGGAATTCCTGGAACTGCGCGACAACACCGGCGAGGACGCGCGGCGTGCCCACAACCTGAACCTGGCCAACTGGATACCTGACGAGTTCATGCGCCGGGTCGAGGCGGACGAACTGTGGTCGCTGGTCGATCCTGACGAGGTACCGGGCCTGCCCGACCTGTGGGGCGAGGACTTCGACGCCGCCTACCGGGCGGCCGAGCAGCAGGGCCGGTTCGTCCGTCAGGTGCGGGCGCGCGATCTGTACGGACGGATGATGCGAACCCTCGCACAGACCGGGAACGGCTGGATGACGTTCAAGGACCCGTCCAACGCCAAGTGCAACCAGACCGGCGCCGCCGGTAACGTCGTCCACCTGTCCAACCTGTGTACCGAGATCATCGAGGTCAGCAGCGACGCTGAGACGGCGGTCTGCAATCTCGGCTCGGTCAATCTCGCCCAGCACCTGACCGGCACCGCCGAAGGCGGGCCTGGCATCGACTGGCAGAAGCTGCGCGCGACGGTCCGGATCGCGGTGCCGTTCCTGGACCGGGTCATCGACCTCGCCTACTACCCCAGCGAGCAGGCGAAGGCATCTAACCCGCGGTGGCGGCCGGTCGGACTCGGGGTGATGGGGCTGCAAGATGTGTTTTTCGCGCTGCGGCTGCCGTTCGACTCGGCTGGCGCACGCGAGCTGTCGGCCAGGATCGCCGAGGAAATCTACCTGACCGCGCTCGAGGTGTCCGCGGAACTCGCCGGGAAGTACGGCCCGCATCCGGCGTTCGCGCAGACCCGCGCCGCGGCCGGGGCGTTGCAGCCCGACCTGTGGGGTGTCAGCGGAGTCCAGGCGCAGCGCTGGGCCGCGGTGCGCAAGCGGATCGCGAAATCCGGGCTGCGCAACTCGCTGCTGATCGCGATCGCCCCGACCGCCACCATCGCCTCGATCGCCGGCTGCTACGAGTGCATCGAGCCGCAGGTGTCCAACCTGTTCAAGCGCGAGACCATGTCAGGAGAGTTCCTCCAGGTGAACGCCGCCCTGGTGGCGGAGCTGAAAGCGCACGGGCTGTGGAACTCCCAGACCCGGGACGCGATCAAGCGCGCCGACGGCTCGGTCCAGGGCATCGCGGCTTTGCCGGAGCGCTCACGCGAGCTGTTCCGCACGGCCTGGGAGGTGCCGCAGCGTGCCCTGATCGATCTCGCCGCCGCGCGTGCGCCGTTCGTCGACCAGAGCCAGTCACTGAACCTTTTCCTGGCCGCTCCGACGATCGGCAAGCTCTCGTCGATGTACCTGTATGCCTGGAAGGCCGGGCTGAAGACGACGTACTACCTGCGGTCCCGCCCGGCCACCCGGATCCAGCAGGCCACCGTCGGATCCGCCGCGGGCACGGGCGCCGCTGCCGCGGACAATGCGGCCGTGGCGTGTTCGCTGGAGAACCCGGAGAGCTGCGAGGCATGCCAGTGACGACCACCGACGCCGGCCCCGCACAGGCCGCGCCCATGCTGCTCGACCCTGGCATGGACCTCACCCTGCGCCCGATGCGCTACCCGCACTTCTACGACCGCTTCCGCGACGCGATCAAGAACACCTGGACGGTCGAGGAGGTCGACCTGCACTCCGACCTCGCCGACCTGGCCCGGCTCTCCGCCGCCGAACGTCACCTGGTCAGCCGTCTGGTCGCCTTCTTCGCGACCGGGGACACGATCGTCGCCAACAACCTGGTGCTCAACCTCTACCAGCACGTCAACTCACCCGAGGGCCGCCTGTACCTGTCCAGGCAACTCTTCGAGGAAGCCGTGCACGTCCAGTTCTACCTCACCCTGCTCGATACCTACATCCCAGGCGAAGCCGAACGGTACGCGGCGTTCGCGGCCGTCGCGAGCATTCCGTCGATCAAGCGGAAGGCGGACTTCTGTTTCCGCTGGATCGACTCGGTCTTCGGACTGCGCGAGCTGCGCGGCAGCGCGGACCGGCGGGCGTTCCTGCTCAACCTGATCTGCTTCGCCGCCTGCATCGAAGGGCTGTTCTTCTACGGCGCCTTCGCCTACGTCTACTTCCTGCGCTCCCGCGGTCTGCTGAACGGGCTGGCGTCTGGCACCAACTGGGTGTTCCGCGACGAGTCCATGCACATGGCGTTCGCGTTCGACGTCATCGACACCGTACGGCGCGAGGAGCCAGGCCTGTTCGACGAGGAACTGACCCGGCAGGTCAAGGACATGCTCGCCGAGGCTGTCGAGTGCGAGGTCCAGTTCGCCGAGGACCTGCTCGGGCAGGGCGTGCCCGGCATGACCCCGGCGGACATGCGCGAGTACCTGCAGCACGTGGCTGACCGGCGGCTGGCGCAGCTGGGCATCGAGCCGGCCTACGGGTCGGCCAACCCGTTCGGCTTCATGGACTTGCAGGACGTGCAGGAACTCTCGAATTTCTTCGAGCGCCGGGTGTCGGCCTACCAGGTCGGCGTGCGGGGCGATGTGTCCTTCGACGAGGAGTTCTGATTGGCGGGGCCAACGTCCCTACCGGCCCAGCCTCCCGGCGGCCATCCTGAGAAGGCCGACCGCTGAGGAGGAGAAAGAGCTGATGTGCGAGTACTGCGGCTGCCAGTCCCTGGCCGCCATCGACGAACTGACCAGGGAACACGAGCTGGTGGTCAACTTGATGAGCGAAGTGCGGGCCGCTCATTCCAGCGCGGACACGGCACGAATGTCCGAGCTGGCGCGGCAGGTCGCCGCGGTGCTCGGACCGCACACCGAAGTCGAGGAATTTGGGCTGTTCCCCGCCCTGACGGCCGATTTTCCCGACCATGTCGCCGCCCTGGAGGCCGAGCACCGGCACGTCCAGGCGGTACTGGACGAGGCGGCCGCGGGTACCCCCGCGGATCCGGCCTGGCCGGACCGGCTCGCCGCGACCCTGACGATGTTGCGCGAGCACATCCTCAAAGAGCAGGACGGGGTCTTCCCGGCTGCGCTGGCCAGCCTGACGACCGCGCAATGGGAGGCCGTGGAGGCAGTCCGCTCCCTGGTCGGCACGCTGGTGCCCCGAGTCCGCGTCGGCGCCCGTCCGGCTATGCCGGACCGGGGCGATGCCGGAGCGTGATCGCGGCCAGCAGCGCGGCTGCGGCCAGCAGCGCGGCGGACAGGTAAAGGGCCGCGTGCAGGGCCGACGCGAAGGCCGCGAAACCCGCCTGGTAAAGCTGTCCGACCAGCCCGCTCTGACCGCCTCCGCCACCAGCTGCCAAGGCCAGGCCTGCCCCGCCGGTCTCCACCGTCTGGACGACGAACGTCTGCAGGGCAGCCGGGAGGTGCAGGTGAGTCATCTGGGTGACAAGGCCCGACTTCAGCTCGGCATTGACCAGGGCGCCGAGCACCGTGACCCCGGCGACTGCTCCGACTTCACGGCTGGTGTTGGTCGCGGATGCCGCCATTCCTGATCGCTCGCCAGGCACGGCTTCCAGCACCGAAGAGGTGACCGGGACGACGCACGCGCCGAGACCGGCTCCGGCGACGGCGAGCGCGACAGCGAGCGGCAGATAGCCGGGATGCGGCCCGAGTACCGCGTTGGTCGCGACCAGCCCGGCCGCGAACACAAGGCAGCCGGCGATCAGCGACCAGCGGACCCCCACCGTGGTGATCCAGCGCCCGGCCAGCAAGGATGCGGCGATCATGACTACCGTCATGGGCAGGAAGACCGCGGCAATCCGGTACCCGGAGTACCCGGCGACCTCGGCCAGGTACAGAGCGGTGAAGAAGAAGATGGCGAAGGTCGCGAAGTAGGCGCAGAACGCGATCACGTTCGGTGTCACGAACCTCGGGACGCGCAGGAACCGCAAGTCGAGCAGCGGATGGCTGCACCGGCGCTCCCAGAACACGAAGGCCACGGCCGCGACTGTGCCCACGCAGAACAGCGCCAGCACTACCGGGGCGGTGAATCCGGCGGTCTCGCCGTTGATGATCGCGAAGACCAGCGCGGCCAGAGCCGCGGCGCCGATCAGCGTGCCGACCGTGTCCACCCGGCCCGCGCTCGGGTCGGAACTCTCCGGCAGCACGGCCGCCGTGACCACTGTCGCGGCGAGCCCGAAGGTGACGTCGAACCAGAAGATTCCGCGCCAGCTCCACAGGCCCACCAGCGTGCCGCCTAGTACCGGGCCAAGGGCGAGCGAGAATCCGGAGACCGCGGCCCACACGCCCAGTGCCCGGTTGCGGCTGCGCTCGTCGCGGTATAGCTGCCGGATCATGGACAGCGTTCCCGGCTCACTCGCCGCCGCGCCCAGGCCCATCACCGTGCGGCCCACGATCAACGCCGTGATCCCGGTCGCCAGCGCGGACACCGCTGCCCCGCCGCAGTACACCACTGCCCCGGCCAGCATGACCTTCTTCCGGCCGAACTCGTCGCCGAGCATGCCGAAGGCCAGCATCAGGGCGGCGAACGGCAGCGCGTAGGCGCCGACCACCCACTGCAGCGACGAAACCCCGGCGTGCAGGTCGCTCTGGATGCTGGCCAGGGTGACGCTCACCACCGTGTTATCGAGGAACGTCAGGAACAGCAGCGTGCACAGCGCGGCGAGGGCGGCCGGGCGGCGGCGCCACCGGGCGCCGGCGATCTCAGCGGGCACGGCAACGGCGCCGGTCATCGGGCTAGCCCCCGCACACGGCGGGAAGCAGGCGGTTCTTAGCCCCGTAGGCCAGGTGCAGCAGCCCGCAGAAGGTCGACGCGGCGACATGCCAGGATCCGTCGCTGTAGACGGCCGTTCCGTGCAGGTTGCTCTCCAGCGGCTTGCCGGCCAGCAGGATCGTGTAGACGACACTCGCCCGCCCGGGCGGCCCGAGGGTGACCGAGCTGACCTTCGCCCCTGCCTCGAGAACGAGCGCCCCAATCGACGTATTCGCCTGTGACCGAATGAACTGGACGAAGTCCTGGCCGTCTTGCAGCAGCTTCAGCCGGTGCGGGATGGACAGCGCGCCGTTGAAGAACGACTGCCAGTCGGCCTTGACCGCTGCTACGGCGGCCGGACCGGTGCTCGGCTCGGTCAGCGCCGCGGTCCGGCGCGGGCTCGGATGCGCCGACGCGGCTGCCTTCCCGCCCGAACACGCCGCCAGCAGCAGACACGACGCCGCGCACAACGCGACCGCGACCGGACGCGCTCCCAGCCAGGTGGTGCTTCTCACAGCACCGCAGGTGATGCTTCTCATGGCACAGATTGTGCCGCTAAGAAGGCGGAAACCCTACCCGCAATCAAGATTTCGGTAGCCCGTCAGCCCGCACACGAACCGGCACCCGGTTCCGGCGGCCCGCCGAGCACCCGCCCCGCCGGGCAAGCGAGGTGGGCTGGCCGGACGAGCGAACTGGGCTGGCCAAGCTG
>Ga0307372_10006053_pt1 | contig 17872 bp, 13 predicted proteins | sample OX1MG_FD_202533 | JGI IMG/M metagenome (GOLD analysis project Ga0307372, IMG submission 202533) | Soil microbial communities from Risofladan, Vaasa, Finland - OX-1 | ecosystem: Environmental > Terrestrial > Soil > Coastal area > Acid sulfate soil | place: Finland: Risofladan, Vaasa | collected... | reverse complement strand
AGCGTCGACCTCGCCTCGATTGTTTGGTAGAGGACATCTTGTCCGCGGCGGCCCTGACGGCCTTCACGATGTTGACGTAGCCGGTGCACATGCAGAGGTTCCCGGTTATCCCCTCCCTGATCTCCGCCTCGGTTGGATCGGGGTTTCTCTTCAGGAGGTCGTAGGTCGCCAAGAGCATCCCGGGGGTGCAGTAGCCGCACTGGAGGCCGTGGCACTCCCAGAAGGCTTCTTGGATGGGGTGGAGCTGCGAGCCCTTCGCCAAGCCCTCGACCGTCAATATCTCTGAGCCTTCGGCCTGCGAGGCGAAGAGCAGGCAGGACTTCACGGCCTTCCCGTTCAAGATGACCGTGCAGGCGCCGCACTTCCCCACTATGCAGCCGATGTGCGTGCCAGTGAGTCCAAGCTCGTCCCTGAGGAAGTAGGTCAGGAGGGTCCTCGGCTCGGCACGGCCGGAGTACTTCTGGCCGTTGATGGTCAGGTCGATTTGCTTTGGCGAGCTCAAGAAAACCATCTCATCCTCCTCAGATCCTGGTGAGGCTCAGTCGTATGGCCCGCCTTACGTAGACCTTGACCATCTCGCGCTTGTACTCCGCGCTTCCCCTGATGTCGGAGGATGGATTCGACGCCTCGGAGGCCTTCTCGCCCGCTTCGGCCATGAGGTCGTCGCTGAGCATCTGGCCTTTCAACACTTCCTCGGCTCTCGTTGCCCTCAACGGCGTCGAGCCGACTCCCGCCAGCCCGAGCCTCGCGTCCTTGCACGCCCCAGCTTTGTCGAGGGTGATCACCGCGGCCACCCCCACGGTCGCCAGATCGCTCGCGCCTCTCCCGAGCTTCAGGTAGGCGCCCCCACTTCTGGGCGGAAGGACCGGGACTCTCACCTCGGTGAGTATCTCGCTCTGCCTGAGACTGGTCGTGAGCATGTCTACGAAGAAGTCCTTCGCCTTGATGACGCGCCTATTTCGCTGGCCGGCGACCTCGAACTCTGCCTCCAGCGCCACCACGGCGGCGGGTATGTCGCCCGCGGGGTCGGCGTGGCATATCGTACCTCCTATCGTCCCCCTGTTCCTGACCTGCTGATCGCCAATATTGCCGGCCGTTTCTGAGAGAGTCTTGCACCTCTTGTTGACCAAGGAAGACGCGGCAACTTCGTTGTGTGTGGTCATCGAGCCTATCAGCAGATGCTCTCTCTCCATTTTGATGTAGCTAAGCCCCGGTATCCTTCCCAAATCCACCAGGTTGGCTGGGCTGACCAACCTGAGCTTCATGAGCGGGACGAGGCTCTGCCCTCCGGCCAAGATCTTCGAATCCTTCTTGTTCTTCAGCAGGGATATTGCTTCCGAGATAGTAGCGGGTGAATGCAATTCAAAAGGGCGCGGAATCATCCCCACCCTTCAGACCCACCAAAAGTAGATATGTCTTCTGCGGGCGAGTTTCGGTCGGTCAGGTCACTGCGGGCGAGGCTTGCCTCGGCCCACGAAATGGTTCACCGTCTGAAGTCCGACGAGGATCGCCATGACTATCAGCGTGAGCACCACCGACCCCGCAGCGAGCACGTTGCCGGAGAGGGTGTTGACATGGTAGTAGGTCAAGAGAAGGACCGTGTAGGCGAAGGCAGACGGAGTGACCAGGATTATCACCGCGCCCAGTTCCCTCAGGCTGTCGACGAGGACGAAGACGAAGCTGTTGATCAACCCCTGTCGAATGAGCGGGAGGGAGATCCTGAAGAAAGTCCTCGAGAATCTCGAGCCGGCCACTTGCGAAGCCTCTTCGAGGTCGTTTGAGACCTGGACAAGATTGGCGGAGATTATCCTCGAAGCGAACGGAAGCCGGACGAATGTTACGGATATCACCAGCGGGATCACCGTGCCGTAGAGCCTGTTGAAACCTGGGACGATGAGGAACATCCAGAAGAGCGCGATCCCATAGACTATCGACGGGACCGTGAGGGGGACGCTCGTGATGTACTCCACCAGTCGGGCGCTCTTCGTCGTGGTCCTCAGCGTCGCGTAGGAGATTATGGCACCGATCGCGGTGGCGCCGACGGCCGCAATTACCCCTATCTCCATGGTGGCGGTAAGCGATTGGTAGAAGAAGGGGACCTGTGACGCTAGCACGTAGGATGAGGGAAAGTTCCAGTTGAACGCGAGGCTTCCCGTCACGTAGATGTTGGTCATCGAAACGAGGATGATGGCAGAAAAGGGGAGGAGGAACTCCAAGACGATGATTGAGAGGCAGACGACCACGGCGACTGGCTTCCAATTCTTGAGCTTCAGAGGGACGAGCAGGCGAGCGCCTCCGGTGATGGTCGCGTAGCGATACGTCCTCCGGGTGAACCAGATGTAGATGGTTACCCCGACGAGGGTGATTGCCATGTAGAGGATGCTCACCAGCCCTCCGTCCCCGTAGGAGGGCGGGGTGTGGGTGTTGGTCCAGTAATAGACCTCCGTCGAGAGGGTCTGGATCCCCGCGGGCTGCCCGAGGATCAGAGGGTAGTCGAAGGTGTTCAGGCCGCCGATGATGGCGAGCAGAAGCGCCGAGCCGATGGCGGGCAGGAGCAATCGCGACGTGATAGCGAAGGCCGTGCCGATGGGGCCGCGCCCGGCGACGCGGGAGGCTTCCTCGAAGGAAGAGTCGACCGATCGCATGGCGGGCATGATGATGAGGTACGCGAGCGGGACCCCGCCCACGGCAGTGACGAAGATGAGCCCGGCCAGGCTCTCCACGTTGAAGATGGGCGCATTCGCTCCGAAGGTCGTCCGTGAGATCAGGTTGAGGATCCCGTTGGCCCGGTTGAGGAGGAACTCCCAGGCGAAGGCCTTCACTAGGATGGGCATGGTGAGCCCGAGGATCGGAAGAGCTTCGAAGAACCTCTTTGCCGGGACGTCGGTCCTCGCGACAATCCAGCAATAGATCGTAGCCATGATGACCGCCAGGACCGCGCTCGGGATCGAGTACTCGAGCGAGGTCGCCACGAGCCTTTGCGCGTAGGACGAGGTGATGAAGCTGACGAAGGTGAATGTGGCGGCGCCTATCACGGGAAAGAAGGAGACCCCGATTATCAGGACGATGACGGGGAGAATCAGTAGGGCGAACAGGATGATTGCGAGGACGAGCAGCCACCTGACCGCGTACAAGCGGACGCCAAAATCTCGCTAGCTCATTTAAGCGTGTGCGGGTCGTCTCCCGTTTGACCGCAGATTTCTGGAGTAACGGGCGCGATACCCTAATATAACGAAACGGGGTTCTATCGGCGTGTGAGACCAGCCAGGATGGCGGTCAGCACGTCGGTCATCGCGATTGTGGTCATTGTCTTGTTGGTGATTACGGGCGGCGCCGCATACTACGTCGGCACTTCCAGCGGCTCGAAAGGGACGACCTCGACTCTGGTCAGCACGGTCACGTCGTCGACGACGATCGTTTCGACTCTCCAGAGCCAGGCCAGCCTGGCCCAGGCGGAGTGCGCTAAGCAGACCAACAACGTCTGCCTCACAATCTATTCGACGATGGACACGACCTCATGGACAAAGGACTTCGCGCCGCTCTTCTACCAAGCCTATCCCTGGGCTCAGGGCAAGGTCAATTTCGTCGCTCTGTCGGCTGCCCAGCTCAGCACGAGGACGATCTCCGAGTACCAAGCCAAGGCGGTGCAAGCCGACGTGGTCGAAGGCACGATCGGGCCGTATTATCCCAACATCCTGGCCGGCGCGATCCAGAACTACACCAGCCCCCTCATAACACAGCTGAACTACAGCCAAGGAGACTATGACAAGAACGGGGCGTGGACAGTTGTCTTCCAGTCTCCGGCGGACATCGTTTACAACCCGAAGGTGTTGACGCAGCTGGGCCTTCCTGTGCCGACCACGTGGACAGACCTGGCGAACCCCCAGTACAAGGGGCACATCGACTTCCAGACGGGCACCAACCTTGCGACGACGGGTAGCGTGTTCTACTGGCTCTACAAGCAGATGGGCAACGCGAGCTGGACGCAGCTCATGAAGAACATCGCCGCCAACAACCCCACGATCGCCACCTCGGGAGGGGCGGTGACGACCAACGCGGTCACGGGGCAGGTGCCGATAGGGATTGGAATCTACAGCGACTATCTGACAGCGAAGGCGACGCCCAACGCGACGGTGGCCGTCGTGACCCCCAACCCCACGCTCGAGAACCCGGCCGTGGCGGGGATAGCGGCTAACGCTGCGCATCCGGAGATGGCGCGCTTGATGATAGACTGGTGGATCTCCCCGGCCGGCCAGTCCGCCATTGCTTCAAGCGGCAGGACCCCCTACAACCCTGTCCTGGCCCAGAACCTCGGCATCGTCCCGCCGGGGATACCCGCGGTGAACGCCTGGGGCAATGACATACAGACCGTCTTCCCGAACGCCAGCTACTGGTCAGCGATCTACAAGAGCTTCTTCGGCGGCTAGGATCCTCCTCGCGGAGCTGCTGTTGTTGTGCGGGTTCGTTGATGGTAAATCTGAAAAAAGTCTAGGCCAGGCGCCCTGCCGTGTGCGCCTGACTCTTGTGGTCCCTAGTTCTGCTTCGGGATGGTCGCGAAGGTGACGGCCTTCTCATCGACTGCCTTTGAGCCGATGTCCAAGACCTCATCCACCGATGAGACGAAGATCTTCCCGTCTCCCACTGACGCGGTGGATGCGCTGGCCATGATGGCGTTGATGACGCCCTGTGCGTTGCTGTCCTGCACAAGGATCTCCAGCTTGAGGTGCTTGATGTACTCCTCTTCGTAGTCCCATCTGCCCTTCGCTAGGACCGTCGTCGTGTGCCTCGCGCGTCCTCTGCCTGCGACTTCCTCAACAGTCAGTCCGCCGACGCCCAGCCTCTTCAGGGCCTCGTCGACTGCAGGGAACTTCTCCCTTCTGATTATCGCTTCAATCTTCTTCAAGACCGTTTTCGCCTTGAGACTCGGATGTCACGCTTTTACTTAAACGTTGCTCCCCGACCTTACATTTGGTTTTTCAATATATATAGTATCCAAACGTTTGGCTTCGAGCCATAAATAGTGCAACTGCAATCGTCCCGGACGTATTTATAGCGCTCACACACATGTCCAGACCTGGCAACCTCGCATTCGACAGGCCTAGTCGTCGAGCGGGTCGATTATCTCCGCCGTCCCTTTGCTTTGTGGCGGCCCCCGCAGCACCGAGGGGATGATCCCGACGAGCAGGAACGCCGTGGATACGTAGTAGACCGTGTGGATTGAGTCGATGAAGTTCCCAATCCAGGGAGCGTTGCTGAGGGCGGTGCCGCCGACGAAGATGTTCTGGAGGTCTGCTATGGGCACTCCCCGCGTCATGATGAAGAAGGCCAGGCCCAGGCTGACGCTCGCCCCCGCGATGAACACTGTCGTGGTGGTCCCTGTGGCTATCCCCCTCGCCGAGGGAGGGGCTGAGTTCATCACCGATGCCCTGTTGGGGGACTGGAAGAGCCCTATCCCGGCGCCGACGAGCGAAAGAGGAAGGGCGAGCTGCCAGAACGTGATGGTCCTGCCAACGGTGGCGAGCAGGAGGAAGCCCGCGCTTGACACGATCAGCCCCGACGTGGCAAAGAACCGGGGTCCGTACTTGTCAGAGAGATGGCCGCTGAGAGGTCCGAGGAGGGCGATTGAGACCGAAATCGGGATGAGGTATATGCCCGCTTGGAGCGCGTCCAAGCCCATCGAGGGGCCTTGGAGGTAGAAGGTCAGCACCAGGGTCACCGCCCCCCTTGCCAGCGAGTTGAAGAGGCTGGCGATCGTCCCTGCGGTGAAGAGCCTTATCCTGAAGAGCGATAGGTCGAGCATCGGCTCCTTGACCCTCTGCTCGATGAAGACGAATGCCGCGAGGAGGCCGATGCCCGAGCCGAGGAGGAGGACGAACTGGTCGAATTGCAGCAGGGCGACGGCTTCGAGGGTGATCGCCGCGAGGATCGTGGCGAGGCCGCCTGCGAAGGTTACGTTGCCGAGGACGTCTATCTTCTGGCCTCTCCTTATCACTGCGAGCTCCTTCAGCTGGTAGTGAGACCAGAAGGTCGCAAAGATCCCGATCGGGATGTTCACGTAGAATATCGACTGCCAGCCGGCCACGCCTGTCAGCACCCCGCCGAGGACGAGCCCCATCAGAGTCCCGATCACGATGGAGACCTGGTTGATCCCGAGCGCCTTCCCCCGCTCATTCTCCGGGAACGCGTCCGTGATTATGGCGCCGCTGTTGGAGAAGAGGAAGGCCGAGCCGACCCCCTGCAGGAGCCTGAAGGCGATGAGCTGCTCGCCGGTCTGGGAGAGGCTGGCGAGCGCGGAAGCCACGGTGAAGATCGCGAACCCGAAGGTGTAGAGTCTGACACGCCCGAACATGTCGGAGAGGCGGCCGAAGTTCACCAGCAGGGAGCCGTTGACGAGCTGGTACCCGAGGAGGACCCACAGGAGGTCGAAGAAGGACGTGGCCCGGAGCTCCCTCGAGATCGTCGGGAGGGCTATGAGGACGATGTTGGTGTCGAGCGACGCCATCAGCGTCCCGAGGGTGGTGTTGGAAAGGACGATCCATTTGTACTGCAATCGCTTTTTACACCGAGCGCCTCTCTGTCTATGGTTCCCGCCCTCGGAGCAGCGGTAATAACGGTAGTGATGCCCCGCAAGGCCCCAGGGAGCGGGGCCCGAGGCGTTGCTCGGGTGACTGATTTAATATCCCGGCCTTCCGCGAAAGGAGGCATGCGCCCGATGGGAGGTCGGCCTCTACGGCAATACTCGCTATCGTGATGATGAACGTGAACTCGGGGACGGACAAAGACGTCGTAAGCCGGCTGAGGGCGCTGAAGGGCGTCAAGGAGGTCTATGAGGTCTACGCCGTCTACGACATCGTGGCGATAGTCGAGGCTGAGACGATGGCCGAGCTCAACGACCTCGTGAACTCGGAGGTCCGGAAGATAGAGAGCATCACGAGCACCAACACGATAATCGCAGAGAGGTATCCGTAGGGTTTCGCGGAAAGCCGGCGCGCGACCTTATTAGTGACCGGAGGCCGCTCCGCGTTTCGGTGGGAAGATGAGGAGAATTGGTTTGGGCATCGGTCTCATCGCGACGGTGCTTCTTCCGCTCGCGCTTCTGTTGTTCGGGTTGCTCAAGTTCGACCAGACCGTCTCGGCAATCCTCCTCCTCAGCGGGCTGTGGGCGGTGGCGTTCGGCCTCTTAATGGAGAGAAAGCAGGAGAGGCTCTACTACTCGGGGTTCGGGGTCGTCGTCGCCCTCCTGTCCACATTCCTCTTCGTCCATCTCAGGTATACCGTCGGCTTGGTCATTGTCGCGTTGGTCGCGTTGGCCTTGATCCAGGCCTTTTTCAGGCCCGGAGTCCCGCCTCGCCCATCGAAGCTTTAGGACGATAGTAGCTTGTCGGCCGGATTGGGACTAGTCCAGGACTACGAAGGGCTGAACACGTAGCTCTGCTCTCTCTGGCGACGGCTGCGGACCAGTAGGGAGACGGCCAGGATGATTATGACAGCCGCGACGGCGCCGACACCCAGGATCACGGGGATGCTGAATGAAGATGTCGCCGTCACCGCGCTGGGGGAGTCCACGACGAGCGCCAACGAGGGCTTCGTCTCCCTGGCGTGCCCCGACGCCTGCCACGAGGCGAAGGAGTAGATGAAGAGCGACGGCGATGCGCGGAGAGTCACGTTGGTGGAGGGAGGGACGTAGAGGGTCTTCGTGGCCCCGGTATTGACCGTCCCGGTCGTCGAGCCATATGAGAAGGCGATGTTTGTCCCCCCGTCTGCTGAGATGGTGAGTTGGGGGTAGAATGTGGCGTTCTCGGTCAGGGGTCCCGTGACCGTGACGTCGACAGACGGATTGGTCCCGGTGTACGCGCCTGCCCCCGAGCCGCTCCACGTCTCGAACTGCCAACGGTTGGTTGGCCTGGCCGTTAGGCTCAGGTTCCCTCCTACGTCCATCCAGGCCGGCCCAATCGAAACTGAACCCACGACCCCCCCTCCAGGGGTTGTGCGAGAGTAATTACCGGATATCACCCCACCGCTTACATCGTTTACCGCGACGTCGACATAATACTGGTGGGAGTAGCTTCCTGAAATCTCTTGATTCGGAGAGTGGATAGTGTCATAACATGGCCCGCCAACTACACAACCTCCTCCATTAAAGTGGAACCACCTCTCCGTTGGAATCGAGCCATTGAGGACGCTCGTGAAGGAGGAACCACTTCCCGCGTCCAACCAGCTTGTCGTCGCGTTATCGATCAAGGAGACGGTTATCGGGCTTCCGAAGGCGGTGGAATTGAACTCCGGGACTTGCGGAGGAATTCCGCCCCCGATGATTGAATAGCTCACCGAGACGTCATATTGTTGGTAGAACTGAATCGGGTCTGGGAGCGAGTTGGGCGCGAGGATGACCTGGTTTTGCATGTCGGTGGCCCATCGCTCGCCGGCCCCTCCGGAAATGGTCCCATTGATGCCGACGCTAGACCCCATAAGCGCGAAAATCACTACGGGCGTCGTGCCGAGAGCCTGCGTGGCGGCCACTGGTTGCGGCGTGGCCGAGGCGACGGGCGGAGGCTCTTGGTAGCTGAGCTCAGGCTCCGCCGATGCGGGGATGGCCTGCCCCAGGCCTGCGACCTGATACGAGACGGTCTCCTGCACGAGGTGGTAGTAGACGTACGTGGCGTTCGTGCCGGCGGCAAAGGAGACCTTGGTGCCGGCCGTTCCGTTGAAGACCCACCTCTCGAGGGCGTTCGACCCCGAAGGGTTGATTGAGACCGTAATCGAAGTCCCCGGGTCTGCCTCGATCACGCTGGCCCCTGGCGCGATGACGGCGGTCCGTGGCTGGCCGGCCAGGGTGAAGTTCGCGGAGAAGCTTGGGGACGACGCCTCCGCGACAGCGGGCGAGAGCGTTATCGTCGTCGACGCGTTGGACAGACCGGTGACGAACTGGTGCGCCGAGATATACATCGTTGCGCCGTCCGCGGCGAAGGGGTAGACCTGCTTGTCGTTCGCGATGGTCACGAGCGCCGGGGTCTGGGTGTCGAAGAGCGCAGGAGCCGTGGTCGAGGTGTCGAACTCGTCTATCCACATCCAGGCCGAGTTCAGGGCGACGGCCTCGTTGGTGTAGGTGACCTGCCCTTCGTTCCCGTTGTAGGCGGCTGCGTGATACCACTCGGTCATCAGGCCGGTGAAGAACCCATGAGAGTTGACCGGAGAAAACGCGTCCCCGACGAATGTCGACGCCCCCTCGCTGCTGTAGCTCACCTCGGCGGTGGCGCCCGTGTTCCAGTCCTGCGCCAGCATCTGGACGGTCGAGCCCGTGAAGGTGAGGCTGAGGAGGACGCTGTCACCGGAGTTCACTATGTCTGAGAACGCGCCGAGCCCCGCCCCCTTGCTCGGATACACAGACTTGCCGCTCGACCCGTAGACCTGGTAGCTGAACCCGAACCCGAGGTCGTAGCTCCCGTCCGAGTTAGGCCAGTGGTAGGAGATGCCCACCTGGTACCAGTAGCCTTCGGGGGTCAGGCCGTTCAGGAGGTAGCCGGGGCCGTAGCCGTCCGCGTTGGCCTGCGCCAAGGCGGTGACGTTGTAGGCAAGGGCGGTGAAGTTGCCGGTGAACGTGGTGCCGAGCTGCTCGTCGTATGTCGGGGAGGGCATGCCCTGCATCGCTGCGCCGGCCGGGTCGCCCGATAGCCCCATCGAGGCGGGGCGGAACGTGTTCCCGCTGGGGGAGAGGGAGAGGCCGCCCATCGAACGGGAACCCTGGATTGGCGTGCCGGAGTGCGATGGCGGGACCGACGCCAGCAGGATGAGCAGGATGACGACGACGATCATGGGCGCGCTCCTCTTCCTCTCGCGTCTCCGGGCTCGCCCGGTCCCCTTGAGGGGAAAGGCGAAGGGTCCGTCTTTGTAAGTTAGGGACGCCAACGGCGTTCGGAGCATCACACAAGTCCCGCTCAATTAAGCATCGCCCTTGCCACGAGTTCGAGATGTCTTGAATCTACGACCTGATGGAGCGGTTCGGCCCATTTCAACATATAACGCGTTTGGTGCATTACTCTATGACCGCCTCTCGGGGTCGAGACGGACTCGGAACGCGCTCACCTCAGCAGCTTATTTATCGTGGCGCCCTCCGCCACGCATGGTAGGGGAGCCGCAGGGTGAGCGAGGTCGAGTCGGCAAGACCAGAAGTGAAGGTCAGGAAGGCGAGGGCGGCCGACCTCGAGCAGTTCGAGAAGATCGTGCAGTCGGTCGCGGACGAGGAGAGGTACATCTTCATAGAGCGAGTGACCGAGGAGAGAAAGGAATCGATGGGGAAGCTCTTCAAGGACAGCGGGTGCCTCGTAATCGTGGCGGAGGTCGTCGAGGGCGGGAAGCGGAAGCTCGTGGGAAACCTGACGCTTACGAGGTATGGCGACGTAGAGAAGTCGAAGCACGTCCGCGTGCTCGGGATGCTCGTGGTCGGCGGATACAGGGGGATGGGAATCGGGACGAAGCTCATCGCGTACGCGCTCGGCTGGGCGAGGGAGCAGAAGGGGGTGGAGAAGGTGTCCCTGGGCGTCTTCTCCAACAACGAGCTGGCCTTCCGTCTCTACGAGAAGTTCGGGTTCCAGGTCGAGGGGGTCAGGAAGAAGCACTACTACATCGCGGGCAAGCACGAGGACGAGATCGACATGGCGCTCTTCCTGAAGTGACCTTCGCCATCGCCGACTCCGGCAGCCCTAGTCGACGCCGAGGCAGACGAGCCTGTTTGGCGCCCCGCCTCTCCCGCTAATGGGGACGAAGGCCCTGGTCTTGCCGCTACGGGTCGACCCCAGGGAGACCCCTGCGCGGCCGTATCCGCTCAGGTCGAACTCCTTCAGGTGGGCGCCGGTCCTGGCGTCGAGCAAGTGCAGCACGCCGCCCCTCTCGGTCGCGAACACGAGCCCTCCGCTCACGGTTATGGCTGCGCTCTGGAAGGTGGTCTTCATGAAGTGGGTCCATTTTACCTCTCCTCTTCCGGCGTCGATGGCGTAGAGGGTCGAGTACTCGGGGGTGGCCTCATGCTCGAGGTGCACCCCCTTGACCTTCTTTCCGTTGAAGACGGCGCTGTAGTACTTCGCGACCTGGTCAAGCCTCTGGGAGGCCACGAAGATCGTGTTGTAGGCGAAGGCCAGCGGGGCGTTGATCCCCCCTAGGTGCCCGGGAGAGTAGACGCCCGGCTTGAGAACGCCCTTCATATCCGCGAGGTTCTCCTTGTCGGAGTTCAGCGGCGTGGCGTTGTATCCTATCCTGATCGGGGTGTAGAGAGGCTTCCCTGTCTTGGCGTCGAGCACGTAGACGCGGTTGTTCTTCGACCCCGCTATGACCGCCCTCAGCCTCTTCCCCCCGACGTCGATGTCTGCGATGAGCGTGTTCCAGCCGATGTCCCAGCCGAGGAGGTCGTGCGGCGTCGCCTGGTAATACCACTGCATCTTTCCGGTCCTTGCGTCAAGACAGACCACGCAGTCCGTGAACAGGTTGGGCCCGGGCACGTCCAGGTCGCTGTAGACGAAGAGGTCTGAGTTGCCCGTCCCGAGGTAGACGCGCTGCGCCGACTCGTCGACCGCGGCCGTCCCCCAGAGCCCGCCGCCGCCGATGCGGTCTGACTTGCCCCAGTCGTTGGGGTAGGGGAGCATGTTCCCCTTGCGCGCCTGGGTGTGCCACTTCTTCGGCCCCTTCTTCGCGGGGGGCACCGAGAACCACATCCAGTTGTGCTTCCCACTCTCGACGTCGAGCGACCCGACGAACCCCCTCGCCGAGGCCTCGTAGTAGTTCTCGCTCACGCCCCTCCCTGAGAACTTCGGGGTCGTGACGCCCTGCGTCGAGGCGCCGAATATCGCGGAGTTGCCGAAGAAGGAGGGGGCCGCCTCCCCACAATAGCCCGCGCCCGGCGCGACCCCAGGCACCCGGTCGACCAGGCCAGGGAACTCCTTCACGACCCGTCCCGTCTTGGGGTCGAGCCCGTAGAGCGTCACGTTGGCGGAGATGAAATAGAGAGTCCCGTCCTTGAAGTTCAGTGAGAGGAAGGCCGTCTGGTGCCGCTCGACTTTCGACCTAGAATCAAACGACCATAGCCTCCTGCCGTCCTCGGAGTCGAACGCGTGCACGACGTGGTATCCGTCCCCCAGGTAGACGATCCCGTCGACCACGAGGGGAGTGGTCTGGACCCCGACCTGCCTCTGGTCCCCGCCCTCGGGGATGGAGGGGCTGATGTCGCTCGTCCAGACGACCCGGAGGTCGGCCGCGTTCCCTTTGGAGATGTCCTCCTGCGCGGAGAGTTGCTGTTGAAGGCGTCGGAGTACGGGCGGAGCCACTCCTTTTTCAAGCGGGTCGCTGTCCGCCAAGAGTCCACTTCGTTATTTCCCTTCAAAAGCTGAAGGGAACGTTTAAACTCGCTAAGGCGAAAAACAAGGACGAATGGGCGGCGTCAGGGTCAGCAATCTCCTCAAGAAATACGGCGACATCGTCGCGGTCGACGACCTCACGATGGACTTCGAGAAGGGGACGCTGACGACGCTGCTGGGGCCCAGCGGATGCGGGAAGACCACGACGCTCCGATGCATAGCCGGCCTCGAGAAGCCCGACAAGGGAGTTGTGTCGATTGACGACGCTACCGTCTTCTCGCAGGACACCAACGTCCCGCCCGAGAAGCGGAAGGTCGGGATAGTCTTCCAGTCCTACGCGATCTGGCCCCACATGACTGTCTTTGGTAACATCGCTTTCCCTCTCAAGATCAGGCACGCGTCGAAGCAGGAGATCGATCAGAAGGTGAAGAAGGTGATGGACATGGTCAGGCTCACAGGCCTGGGCGACAGGTCCGCCACGCAGGTGAGCGGCGGGCAGCAGCAGAGGATCGCGCTCGCGAGGGCCCTCGTCTTCGACCCCGAGGTCCTCCTCCTCGACGAGCCCCTCAGCAACCTCGACGCGAGCCTGAGGGACATCGTCCGCCTCGAGGTCCGGGAGATACAGAGGTCTCTCGGGATCACGACGATCTACGTCACCCATGACCAGGTCGAGGCGCTTTCGATCTCGGACAAGGTGGTGGTCCTTGGCGCCGGGAAGATCATGGGGGTGGGCACCCCCAGGGAGATCTACACGAGACCGCCGAACGAGTTCATCGCATCCTTCGTCGGCAAGGCGAACCTGCTGCGGGGGACGATCGCCTCGATGTCGGGGCTGCCCACCGCGAGATCCGGGGAGAGCCTGGTGATCGTCGCGACGAAGTTCGGAGAGGTGAGGTGCCACCTTCACGGTGCGGTTCGGGTGAAGGAGGGCGACAAGGCGCTGGTCACGATAAAACCGGAGAACGTCATCGTTTCGACCGACGGTCAGCAGGCCAACGAGCCGAACACCTTCTCGGCGAGGGTGGAGCTCACCTCATACCTGGGCGGCTTCTCGGAGGTCATCGTCTCGGTCGGAGGCGAGATGATAAGGATTATGAAGAACTCGGAGGACGCCAACTTCGAAGGCGGACAAGCGGTCTCCGTCTCCTTCCCCGAGCACTACTGCTCTCTGCTCCATTGGGACGGGCAAGCCTGACCGATTTTTGGGCGGCGGATTCTCGGTTAGAATAAACCTAAAAGAACTCTTATATAAATTGGAGACCAGCAAAAGACATGCGAACCAGGCGCGGGGTTTCCACCAATGCCGTGATTGCAGTCGTGATCGTTATCGTGATAATCGCTGTAGCAGCGGTGGAGTTGATCCCCTCGAATAAGTCCTCCAGCACCTCGTCGTCCAGCACAACGACGTCGTCGACGTCGACGAGCAGCACGACCTCCAGCACCTCGACTACGTCGACCAACACCGACGCGGCCTTGTATCAGGCGGCCCTCAAGGAGGGCAGCGTAGTGGTGTACGGAGCCCCCACCGCGGTGCAGTTCGCCAACATCACCGCGGCGTTCAACGCGGTGTATCCTGGAATCAACGTCCAGTATACGTCGCTGCAGCCCCCGGCGGCCGTGCCCCAGGTCGAGTCCGAGCTGACAGCCCATGGTTACAGCGCCGACGTCCTGCTCCAGGCCGCGACGACCATGTACACGCTGGAGCCGGCGGGGAGCGTCTGTTCGTGCATTGCCCAGTATGTCTCTTCATACGCGAGCGGGTTCCCGAAGGCCGTCCTCGACCCGCTGAACATGAGCACGCCGATCATCGAGCTCGCATTCGGCTGGGCCTATAACACGGGCATGATCAGCGCGGCCAACGTCCCGACGACGATGGCCCAGGTGGCCAACTCGCAGTTCAAGGGCGAGATAGTCATGAACGACCCGACGACGGGGACGGCGTTCACCCAGTACTGGGCGTCCCTGGAGGGCGTCCTCGGAAACTCCACCGTGACCACCTTCCTCCATGACCTAAAGAACGCGACCGCCCCGACGATAGTCCCCACGACCACCAGCTGCATGAATGACGTAGCGAGCCAAGCCTACGCGATATGCCTTGGAGGCTACATGCAGGACGCCGCCCCCGATATCCAGGCAGGCGCCACCATGAAGTTCCTCAACATCACCGACCTGCCCCTGATGCTCACTCCCTCGAACGCCGCGATACTCAAGAACGCGCAGCATCCGAACGCCGCGCGGCTCCTCGTCGACTTCATGGCGTCCCCTGCAGGCCAGACGGCGTGGGGGAACATCAACGTCAGGACACCGGTGAGCCAGACCGTCACTGCAAAGTGGTCGCTCAAGTCGGAGATAGCGACGTTCGATCCGGGCGCTGGGACCCAGATATACTTCCCGACACCCGCGGTGGCCACGTCCGCGAGCGCATGGGCGGCGACCTTCGCCTTCTTGAAGCCGTAGCCCCGCGGGGGACCAGGGCGAAGCGGAGTCGCCTTGACAGGGACCGCGAAGAGGTCCATCTTCCCCTTCAGCGCCTCCTCCCTGGCCCTCGTCGCCGGGGTGGCGGTCCTCGCGGTCTTCATACTCTATCCGGTCTTCTTCACCATCTCTAGCAGCTTCTGGAGCGGCGAGCCCGGACTCGCCGGGCACTACACCCTGGGCAACTACGCGGTGCTGCTGGGAAGCGGCGAGACCTACGTCACCGTGCTCAACACGTTCGTCCAGGCGGGGGGCTCCGCGGGCATCGCGATAGGCCTGGGGACCGTCCTGGGCATAATCACCGTGAGGACGGACACCCCGTTCCGGCGCGCCCTCTTCTACCTCCCGTACTTCCCCCTGGCATTCCCGGTGCTCATCGCCAACCAGGCCTGGATCTACCTCTTCGAGAAGAGGGCGGGGTTGCTCAACATCGTGTTCGGGCGTCTGGGATTCTCCACCTCCACATTCAGCATCTACAGCTGGCCCGGGATGATCTTCGCGAGCGCGATGGCCCTGACGCCCATCGCGTACCTTACAATCTCCGCCGCGATGCGCAACATGGACACATCCCTCGAAGAGGCCAGCAGGGCGTCCGGCTCGGGCGTGCTGAACACGCTCCGCAGGGTGTCCATCCCGCTCATGGCCCCGAGCATATTCTCCGCGTTCCTGCTCTGCTTCACCCTCTCCGCGGGCTCGTTCGAGACGCCGGCGATGATCGGCCTCCCGGCGGGAATCAACGTCATGATGTCGTCGGTCTACGACAACGTCTACGGCGGCACGCCCAACTACGCGGCCGCGAGCACGGAGTCGGTGCTGCTGCTCGCGATAGTCATGGCCGTGGTCTACCTCTACAACCGGTCCCTCCGGCGGTCGAGGAGGTTCGAGGTGGTCACCGGGAAGGGGTACTCGAGCGGCAGGGTGCTCTCCATCGGGCGCTGGAGATACGTCGCCTTCGCGATAATCGCGGCTTACCTCATCCTCGCCATTGGGCTCCCACTCTTCACGATCACGCTGCTCTCGCTCGTGCCCATCTGGCTTCCGAACGACCTCTTTGGAAGGCTGAGCCTGAAGAACTTCCAGTTCCTGCTCTCGAACAGCTCGGGTGCGTACCCGGCCCTCACGAACAGCCTCGTCGCGTCCGTGATAGCCGCGAGCGTCATACTGGCCGTCGCCCTGGTCATCGTCTTCGCCGCGAGGAGGACGACCATCCGGGGGCGGGGGCTCCTCGAAGGGCTGGGGATGTTCCCCATCTCGATGCCCGCGCTGGTGCTGAGCTTCGGGCTGCTCTGGGCGTTCCTGACGATACCGACTGGCCTCTACGGGACGCTGGGGGTGATGGTGATCGCGCTCTCGGTGAGCCTGCTGCCGCAGGGCATCAGGTCGATAAGCGGCGGGGTCGTCCAGGTCCAGATGGAGCTGCAGGAGGCCGCGCGGGCCTCGGGGGCGAGCATGGCGACGACGATAAGGAGGATCTTCCTTCCTCTGGCCATGCCCAGCCTCGTCGGGGCGTGGCTCTACGTCTTCATCGGCAGCTTCAACGCCCTCGGCGCGGTGCTCCTCCTCCAATCCGCGAACAACCAGCTCTTCTCGACCCTTTTGTGGAGCTTCTTTTCGGGCTCTCAGCCCTCGTCGGAGCAAGCCTTCGCGGCGGGCTGCGTCATTCTGTTCCTGATACTCGTGTGCGCCATCGCAGTGATGGTGGTGATCCAGCGCAGGCTAGAGAGGAGCCCGCGCCCCACGGTCGCGTGACAGCTCGGCCGAGGCAGCCCCGGGCGGGCGCTTAACCGTCTGGTTGGATGCCCTCGCTCTCCTAATTCGCCTATCGACTCTTCTTGCTAGAATTAAGCAATCCAGGGCGAGTAACGGCCTAGTCATGAAACCGGAATGCCCCATCCAAGGCCAGGGCCGGGAACCGCACGACAAATATCGCGCAAGAGCAATATGGGTCGTGACCGTCGATTAAGGATGGAATTGGTTCGGGGTATAACACTCGGCGACGCATGAGAACGCAACCGAGACTTCAGCCCACCGCTGAACATATTGATACCCGCCATCGTTCGGAACCCACCCCGAAGTTATTTGAAACGGCGAAGTAGTCGAGCCAGTTGATGTGGTGTAATCGTCGGCCATGATGGCGGCATACCGACCAATTAGGCCGTAACCTGGACCTGCAAAGACGTAGGACCATAAGGGAGCGAACATGACGGAAAAGATGAACGCGTTATCCGGCGGGGTGTACTCGGGTATGCTTGGCGTGGACGAGTTGCGAGCGCATCGTGAGAGGCGAGGGAAAGGTGATCGAGATTACGAGAACGAATTCCATCCGTGATCGTTGAGGTTAGGATGGCTTACCCAGCACACATTCATTGAACATCGCCCGCGCGGGCTGGGGTCTGGTTTCTTGGGACTGGTTTCGACCGGCGTCGCCGCAGTCTCCGTAACCGAGCTTGAGACGAAGCATCCGGTCGGGAAGACGAGCTACCAATACCGGTATCGGTCGTGCTTACGGGTTACTAAGGTTCGAAAAGCTATTTTTTCATTCGAGCGTTTCCTTCTCGTCGAAGGTGACATGCCCTTTCCGTCTGCGAAATCAGAAGCTGCTCATGAAACGACCGCGGAACCCAACCGCAAGCGGCTGTGCCGCTAGTTCCGGATCTAACGCCTCTGGCGCCAAAGAATAAATGGCTGTCGAAGGCCGCTCATAGTGATAGAAATGGTAGCAGAGAAGAACCTGAGGTTCCAAGGGAAGAGCAAGGACCTGGACCAGCTGGCCCAGCAGATAGAGCAGCGGCTCAAGACGGACGGTTACAAGACCCAGTCCACCAAGGGCCCCGTCGGGAACATCATCCAGGCGCAGAAGGCCGGGATACTCCGCGACATCGTCTCCGCGGACCGGGCATTCACGATCATGGTATCCGGGCAGCCCAACGACTTCAGCGTCCACATAGGGATCGGGAAGTGGGTCCAGAACCTGGCCGTCGCTGCTGCCGAGGTACTCCTCCTCACTGCGCTCTTCCTCGTCGTCGACGTCCCGGAGATGCTATGGACGACAG
>Ga0307372_10006052_pt1 | contig 17872 bp, 14 predicted proteins | sample OX1MG_FD_202533 | JGI IMG/M metagenome (GOLD analysis project Ga0307372, IMG submission 202533) | Soil microbial communities from Risofladan, Vaasa, Finland - OX-1 | ecosystem: Environmental > Terrestrial > Soil > Coastal area > Acid sulfate soil | place: Finland: Risofladan, Vaasa | collected... | reverse complement strand
ACCGACGCCCGGCAGGCCGTGCTCGCCTCGCCGATCGCCCGCGCGTGCCGGGAGAGGTGGGTCGGCGCCGCCCGAGTGGTGCCGCACGGCGTGGCCCCGTCGGAGTCCCCCCGCCCAGGAGGGCCACCATCGCCAGGGCGTCGTCTCGGTGGACCAGCGCGCACCCGTTCCCGGCGGGTGCGCTGATCCCCAGCCTCGTGTCCGAGGGCCGGCATGAGCCGCTGGGAACCCAGGCCGGCGACTGCCTGCGGCAGACCTTCCAGACGGGCGCAGCGCCCCGGATTGGGGCCGAGGACTGGGCGGTGCACGGGGCCGGCCGCCGTGACCCTGCCCGGACCGCGCGGGGAGCCGGCCGCCACTCGACCGCAGCGGCTCGAGCACCAGCACCCTGGATTCGGGGCTCCTGATCGGGAAGGGGGCGCCCAGGGGGTGGGTGCCGTCGCGCGCGACTGGGGCTGACTTGACCGGCTGCGACCTCGTCCCTAGACTTGCGATCCCATCGACTCAGGTGACCGGGGGGGCCATGCAGGACGCGGAGGTCGGCGTCGTCGGGGTCGGCACCATGGGCAGCATGACCTGCTGGGAGCTGGCCCGCCGGGGCGTGCGCGTGCTCGGCTTCGAGCAGTTCGCCCCGGCGCATGATCGCGGGGCGGTGGGCGGCGAGACGCGCATCTTTCGTGTCACCGATGACTGGGGCGACTGGTACGCCGAGATCTGCCGCGACGCCCTCGACCGGTGGCGGCGGCTCGAGCAGGAGGCGGGACGCAGCCTGCTGACACTGACCGGGGTGCTGCTGATCGGCCCCGAGCGTGCCCGGTCGATGCTGCGCGCCCTCCACGCGGTGCAGCATCAGGACATCTCCCATGTGTGTCTCACCGCCACCGACCTGGCCCGACTGCACCCGCTGCACCGGGGCGGGGCGGACCAGGTGGCGATCCTGGAGCGGGACGCGGGATTCCTGCGCTGTGAGCCGGCCGTCGCCGCCGCGGCCGGGATGGCCGAGGCCCATGGGGCGGTCATCCGCCGGTTCGACCGGGTCCGATCGATCGAGCCGCTCGGGGACGGGGTGCGGCTCCGGGCCGACAGCGGCAGCTATCGCGTCGGCCGGGTGGTGGTGGCGGACGGGGCCTGGGCGGGGCGCCTGCTTCCCCAGCTGGGGGAGGGGGTACAGCCGCGCCGGCACATGACGGCCTGGTACCTGGCACGGGATCCGGCTGCGGCCGCTCCCGATCGCTTCCCGGTCTTCATCCGCAACGATGATGAGAGCGATCTCTCAGGGTTCCCCACCGTGGACGGCGCGTCGGTGAAGGTGATGGTGGACTTTCAGGAGACCCGGGTCGACGACCCCGACCACCTGGACCGGGACACCTCGGAGTCGGAGGCTGGCGCGATTCGGGCGCTGGTGGACCGCTGGCTCGACGGCCTGGAGGCAGGCCCAGCGCGAATCACCGTCTATCAGGATGGCTACTCCGCCGACCGCCACCCGGTAGTTGGCGTGCTGCCCGCCCTGCCCCAGGTCGTGGTGCTGGCCGGGTTCTCGTGCCATGGCTTCAAGATGGCGCCCGCGATCGGCGCGATCGCGGCGGACCTCGTCCAGCACGGCGCCAGCCGGCTCCTGCCCGGGGCGTTCGACCCGGCCCGACTGAGCGGCATAGCGGGATAGGCGGGGCGGCTGAGGCGCCGACGCGGGTGCCAACGGACCCACCCGGCGGCGAGGGCGCCCGGGGGCCCTCCGGGCGGGCTGCTACCATGGGGGCGCGGCCGGCTGGGACCGGACGTGACCTTGTGGCGATCCCTCGTCCCGCCGCCGCGGCGGAAGCCCCTCGAAGGTTCCGATCCGGCTGGACGAGGCTGCACGGGGCGCTCTGACGTCCCAGGAGTGTCTCGTGGCCACATTCGCCGATCTCGGCGTGCCCCCCTCGCTTCTCAGCCGGCTCGCCGGACAGGGGATCACCGCCCCGACCCCGGTTCAGCTCGCCGCGATCCCGGCGCTCAGCGCCGGTCGCGACTGCGTGATCCAGTCCCCGACGGGATCGGGCAAGACCCTGGCCTTCCTGGTTCCGCTCGCGCTCCGGCTCGGCGCTCACCAGGCCAGGGGGCCGCGCGCCCTGGTGGTGACCCCCACCCGCGAGCTCGCATCGCAGATCGCGATGGTGCTCCGGGGGCTGGGAACTCCGCTGCGGGCGGCGCTGGTGATGGGTGGGGTCGGGTATGCCAATCAGATCCGCGACCTGCGCACAGCCGATGTAGTGATCGCCTGCCCGGGCCGTCTGGTCGACCTCTGCGGCAGCGGGTCCGCCGCGCTGGGCGGGGTCGACTACCTGGTCCTGGACGAGGCCGACGAGATGCTCGACGCGGGCTTCGCCAAGGACGTGGAGACGATCACCCGGCTCACGGACCGTCGCACATCGTCGCAGCGACGCCAGACCGTGCTCGCCTCGGCGACCATGCCGGGGTGGGTCGAGTCCATGATCCGCACCCATCTGAAGGACCCCGCGCGGGTGGCCCTGGCGCCGGCGGCCGCCTCCGATCTGGAGCACGGTCTGCTCGCCGTGCCGCGGGCGGAGAAGGTGGCGGTGCTCAGCCAGCTGCTGGGGCACGCCGCCTCCACGATCGTGTTCCATCGCACCAAGCACGGAGCTAAGAAGCTGGCCCGCGACCTCGCCGCCCTGGGCCACCGCACCGCGGAGCTGCAGGGCAACCTCTCCCAGCCGGCGCGGGACCGCGCCATCGCCGCCTTCCGCAGTCGCGATGTCACCGTGCTGGTCGCCACCAATGTGGCCGCCCGGGGGATCGACGTCGAGCGGGTGGCGCTGGTGGTCAACTACGAGCTGCCAGAGACAGCCGAGTGGCTCACGCACCGGGTCGGGCGCACCGCCCGCAACGGCGCCAAGGGGCGGGCCCTCACCTTCCTCAGCGAGGACGACGGGGAGAAGTGGCAGAAGCTCCGGCGCCTGGGAGCCCCCGATCTCCCCCGGGTCGACGCGGCCCACCTGCTGGAGACCGGGGCGATGCAGTTCGTGCCCACCGCCTCTCGGGCGATGCCGGTGGTGACGATGGGGGGCGGCGCCCGCGGACCCGGCGCGACCCGCCCGCTTGCCCCGCCTTCGGGATCCGGCACCGGCCGGCGGCGCCGGCGGCGCCCCCGGCTTGGGGCCGGACCCCGGCTGGTATAGTGGGCGGGGCGCTCAGGCGCCCTGCGTGAGGTTGCGCGTGCGCGCGCCTGAGACCGAGAACGAACGAGGAGCATGGCATGCTGGAGGGTGAGGCCAAGACGGCGGTGATCGGCGGTCACCGTCGGCACGAGACCGACACCGGCTCCCCCGAGGTTCAGGTCGCGATCTTCAGCGAGCGGATCCGTCAGCTCACCGAGCACCTCAAGCGGCACACCAAGGATCACCACTCCCGTCGCGGGCTGCTGATGCTGGTGGGCAAGCGTCGTCGGCTGCTGGCCTACCTCATGCGCCGGGACGTGACCCGCTATCGCAGCCTGATCGCCGAGCTGGGGCTGCGGCGCTGAGGCCAGCAGGCCCGCGGTGGCTCCCGCAGCGAACCGCGCACCCCTTCTGCATATCACGGCGCTCGGACGCTCCCCGCTTCGCGGAGCCTACGTCTCGTCGGTTAGAGATTGGCGATCGGAGCCGAACTTTGGTTCAGCTCTCGTCCCCAACCCCTAACCACGGGCGGTGGCCGCTTCGTGATCCGGCGCGGTGCCCGGCCGCCGTCGGCCACCGAGCACCGGAGCATAGACGTGGACACAACTGTCGTATCGACCGACCTGGACGGACGCACGCTTAGCATCGAGACGGGCTGGATGGCGGAACAGGCCAACGGCGCGGTCTGGGTGCGCCAGGGGGAGACGGTGGTCCTGGTGACCGCCACCGCCAGCCGGTCCCCCCGCGAGGGGATCGACTTCTTCCCCCTCACCTGCGACTACGAGGAGAAGCTCTATGCCCTGGGGCGGATCCCCGGCGCCTTCATGCGCCGCGAGGGACGCCCGAGCGAGGCCGCGACCCTGACCGCGCGCATGATCGACCGGCCGATGCGACCGCTCTTCCCCAAGGACTTTCGCAACGACGTCCAGATCGTCGCCACGGTTCTCTCCGCCGACCAGATCAACGACCCCTCGGTGCTCGCCATGATCGGGGCCGGGGCCGCGGTCGCGATCAGCGACATCCCCCATGCCGGGCCGGTGGCGGCGACTCGCGTCGGCCTCTTCGACGGGGTCGTCCGACTCGACCCGCCGATGCCGGAGATGGAGCGCAGTCAGCTCGACCTGATGGTCGCCGGCACCCGCGGGGCCATCAACATGGTCGAGGCGGGGGCGCTCCAGGTCTCTGAGGCGACCATCGTCGAGGCGCTGCAGCGCGCACAGGAGCGGATCGCCACCATCGTGGGGATCATCGACGACCTGGTCGCCAAGGTGGGGCGGCCCAAGTCCGCCTATCCCAAGGTCGGAACCCCGCCGGAGGTCAAAGCAGCGGTCCAGACCCAGGTCCAAGGTCGCCTCGACCAGGCCTTCCGGGAGGCGGACAAGGCCCGTCGCGAGGCCCAGATCGACGCGCTCCGCGCGGCGGCGGTGGCCGAGCTCCAGACCCAGTTCCCCGGTCGCGACAAAGAGCTGCACTCGGCCTTCGACTCGGTGCTGAAGGCGGCGGTGAGGCGGGCCATCCTCGACGAGGGGCTGCGCCCGGACGGACGGCGCACCGACGAGATTCGTCCCATCTGGTGCCGGGTCGGCGTGCTCCCGCGCACCCACGGGAGCGCTGTCTTCACCCGCGGGCAGACCCAGGCGCTCTCGATCGTCACGCTGGGGACGATGTCCGACCAGCAGAAGCTGGACGGGCTCGGCCTGGACGCCTTCAAGCGCTACATGCACCACTACAACTTCCCCCCCTTCTCGGTGGGGGAGGCGCGGCCGCTCCGCTCTCCCGGCCGGCGCGAGATCGGGCACGGCGCCCTCGCGGAGCGTGCCGTGCGGGTGGTGGTGCCCCCGACCGACGACTTCCCCTACGTGGTCCGGATCGTCACCGAGATTCTCTCCAGCAACGGGAGCACCTCGATGGCGAGCGTGTGCGGCAGCACCCTCGCCCTGATGGACGCCGGGGTGCCGCTGCAGGCACCCGTCGGCGGGATCGCGATGGGGCTGGTCACCGATGACCAGGACCCCTCCCGCTACCAGATCCTCAGCGACATCCAGGGGATGGAGGACGCCCTCGGCGACATGGACTTCAAGGTTGCCGGCACCCGCCAGGGGATCACCGCCCTGCAGATGGATATCAAGGTGCAGGGGCTGACCTCGGAGATCCTGCGGCTGGCGTTGGAGCAGGCTCGGGTCGGCCGACTCCACATCCTCGACAAGATGGCCGAGGCGCTGGCGGAGCCGCGTCAGACCATGTCGACGTACGCGCCGCGGATCACCACCATCGAGATCAATCCTGACAAGATCCGCGACGTGATCGGCCCCGGGGGCAAGACCATCCGCCGGATTCAGGAGGAGACCGGCGCCCAGATCGACATCGAGGACGACGGCCGAGTCTTCCTGGCCACGGTCGATCCCGAGGCGATGGACCGGGCGGTCGCGATGATCCGTGATCTCACCGAGAGCGTCGAGGTGGGACGGATCTACAAGGGCAAGGTGGTTCGGATCATGCCCTTCGGCGCGTTCGTCGAGATCCTGCCCAAGCAGGATGGGCTGGTCCACATCTCCCAGCTGGCCGAGCAGCGGGTGGGCAAGGTCGAGGACGTCGTCAACATCGGCGACGAGATCATGGTCAAGGTGACCGAGATCGACGACCGCGGCCGGGTCAACCTCTCCCGCAAGCAGGCGATCCTGGAGATGGCCGCGAGCGGGAACGGCGCCCGGGGCTGAGCCGGACGGCCGCGATGACGGGTGCCCGGGCCGGCCTCAGCGTCGCCGTCGTCGGCGCCACCGGCGTCGTCGGGCGCACCCTGCTGCAGGTGCTGGAGCAGCGCCGGTTCCCGGTGGGGGAGCTGCGCTGCCTGGCGTCGCCGCGGTCGGCCGGCAAGGTCCAGCTCGAGTTCGGCGGCCGGGTCCACCCGGTCGGGCTCGCCGACGCGTCAGCCCTGGCCGGTTGCGATCTTGCGCTCTTCAGTGCGGGGGCCGCGGTGGCGAGGGAGCTCGCCCCGGGGGCGGCCGCGGGCGGGGTCACCGTGGTCGACAACAGCGCAGCGTTCCGCCAGGACCCTCTGGTTCCGCTGGTGGTGCCCGAGGTCAACGGAGCCTGCCTGGAGGGACGCCCCCGGCTGGTCGCCAACCCCAACTGCTCGACGATCCAGCTGACGGTCGCGATCGCGCCGCTGCACCGGGCCTTCGGGCTGCGCCGGCTCCACGTCGCCACCTACCAGGCCGCCTCCGGCTCGGGCCGGGAGCTGGTCGAGGCGCTCCGTCGGCAGTCGGCCCAGCTGGCCCGCCACCAGCGCCCCACCGCGGCGGCCTACCCTCATCCGCTCGCGGGCAACGTCGTCCCGGGAGGCTGGCGCGCGGATGGCGACGCCACCGAGGAGGAGCGCAAGATCGTGTGGGAGACACGCCGGCTGCTGGACCTGGCGGAGCTCCCGATCGGCTGCACCACGGTGCGGGTTCCGGTCGCGATCGGCCACGCGGAGGCGGTCTGGGCCGCGTTCCAGCGTCCGGTCTCGCCGGAGGCGGCGCGCGCGGTGCTGGCGGCGGCGCCGGGCGTCGCGCTGCGGGATTCCCTCGCCGCGGACGAGTACCCGACGCCACTGGCGGCCGAGGGCACCGACGCGGTCTGGGTGGGGCGGCTGCGCGAGGACCTGGGTGAGCCCGGGGCGCTCTCCCTCTTCGTGGTCGCCGACAACCTGCGCAAGGGTGCGGCGCTCAACGCGGTCCAGATCGCCGAGCGGCTGATGGGCGTGGGGGTGGCCGCGGCCTGAGCCCGTCGCCTCTGCGGCCGGGGTCGGCGACCGGGCGGCGGTTGACAGGTGGGGACGGTCTGTCTATGGTGGCCGCACGCCGGTGAGGGGGGAGCGACACGGGTGCGAGGAGGTGCGAGATGACGTCCACCGAGGGGTCCGTCGCCAGTCCCGCTGAGACCGACCCGGACGCCGCGCAGCTGGCGCGGTTCGGCTACCGCCAGGAGCTCAGCCGCGTCCTCAGCCTCTTCGAGAGCTTCTCGGTCGCCTTCTGCTACCTCTCCCCGATGGTGGGGATCTACTCGCTCTTCGCGCTCGGGGCCGGGGCGGCAGGGCCGCGGTACCTATGGCTGATGCCGATCGTGGTGCTGGGGCAGCTGCTGGTGGCGCTGATCTTCGCCGAGCTCGGCAGCAGCTACCCGATCGCGGGCGCTCTGTTCCAGTGGAGCAAGCAGCTGCTCGGTCAGGGGTACGGGTGGTGGGTGGGCTGGATCTACGGCTGGGCGCTGATCATCACGGTGGCCTCGGTCGACACCGGGTTCGTCATCTACGCGGCGCCGCTGCTGCACAACCTGTTCGGCGCCAGCATCAACGCCGCGGATCCCAACACCATCTTGCTCTTCACCCTGCTGCTGATCCTGGTCCAGACCCTCTTCAACCTGGCCGGCGTCAGCCTGCTGGGGCGGATCTCCCGGGTCGGGGTGTACGTCGAGATCCTCGGCACCTTCGGGATCGCGATCCTGCTGGCGGCGGTCGGATTCCATCACGGTCTCGGCTTCCTGTTCAGCACCCAGGGCACCCAGCATCTCGGCCACAACCCGCTGGGGGTGAATTTCGGCGGCAACTGGTGGCTGGGGGCCGCGCTGGTGGCGGTGCTCGCCCACGTCTACATCTTCTATGGCTTCGAGTCGGCCGGCGACGTCGCCGAGGAGGTTCGCGGCGCCAGTCGCCAGGTGCCGCGCGCGATCACCTCGTCGCTGCTGGTCGGCGGCATCGCCAGCTTCGTGCTGGTGGGGGCGCTCCTGCTCGCCATCCCCGCGGGCGCGCACCAGTTCACCGCCGCCACCTCCCTCAGCGGCGGAGTCCCGTACATCCTCGGCGCCAACGTCCACGTGGCCGGAATCCAGGACCTGATCTTGATCCTGGTCTGCTTCGCGTTCTTCAGCTGTGGCACCGCGGTGCAGGGGGCGGGAGCGCGGCTGGCCTTCTCCTACGCGCGCGACGGCGCCATCCCCGGGAGCCGCCTGTTGCGTCGCATCTCGCGTCGCTTCAAGACCCCGGTCTATGCCATCCTGCTGGGCGCTTTGCTGCCGGCGCTCTTCACCCTGCTGGTCCACTTCACCCCGACCCGCCCGATCCAGGTGGCCTTCGTGACCTACCCCGCCAACGTCAACGCGCTGGCGGCGCTGGTGTCCTTCGGCGTCTCCGGCATCTACTTGTCGTTCCAGATGGTGGTGCTGGCCGCGATCGTGGCCCGGCTGCGCGGCTGGCGGCCCAGCGGGCCCTTCCAGCTGGGGAGATGGGAGTGGCCGGTGTTGATCGGCGCGCTCGTCTACGGCGTGCTGATGCTGCTCAACATCGTGGTGCCCACCGGGCTGACCAGCCCCAAGGGCGAGCTCTTCAACTTCGACTGGCTCACGCTGCTGGTGATGGTCCTCATCTGCGCGATCGGCGGGGTCTACTACCTGGTCGCCTCCCCCCAGCGGCGGTCGGCGCGCCCTGACCCCGCGGCCGTCGGGCCGCCGCCGGTCGCGGGCTAGCCGCGGCCACCACCCGCAGGCGACCGCGGCCGCCCGGGGTCGAGGGCGGAGGCCGCCTCGCGCCCCCCGAGGAGTCAGGCGCCGGGATCGGCCATGCCCAGCTGGGGCGCAACCTCGGCGGCGATCAGATGAAGCTGGTCGAGGTCGGTCGGGTCGAGCAGCTGCAGGTAGAGGGTGTCGGCTCCCAAGGCGCCCCGCGCCGCCAGCGCCTCCACCACCTGGGCGGGCTGGCCGCCGACCCCGGCCCGGGCCAGGTCGGCGGGCGTTCGCTGCACTTGATCCATGCGGCGGCGCACCTCCTGGTCGGTGGCCCCGCAGCACACCGTGAGGGCAACCGAGAGGCGCAAGCTGGCCGGGTCCCGGCCGCTCGCATCGCAGGCGGCCCGGACCCGCTCGAAGGCGGCCCGGCACCCCGACAGGGGTTGGAACGCGATGTTGTACTCGTCGGCGAATCGGGCCGCCAGCTGCGGGGTGCGGGGACGGCCGCCGCCGCCGACGATGATCGGCGGCCGGGGCTGCTGGAGCGGGCGCGCCTGCGCCGGATTCGCCTCCAGCCAGTAGTGGCGGCCGGTGAAGCTGAAGCTCTCGCCCCGGGGCGTGGCCCACAGCCCGGTGAGGATCGCCAGCTGCTCCTCGAGGCGGTCGAAGCGCTCGGCGACCGGCGGGAAGGGGATCCCGAAGGCGCGGTGCTCGACGTCGTGCCAGCCGGCCCCCAGCCCCAGCTCCACCCGCCCACCGCTCATGGCGTCGACCTGGGCCACCGCGACCGCGAGCGGGCCGGGGAGGCGGAAGGTGGCGGCCGTGACCAGGGTGCCGAGGCGGAGCCGGCGGGTGTCGCGGGCCAGACCAGCCAGCGTCGTCCAGCTGTCCGATTGGCCCGGCCAGCCATCGGCCCCATCGGTCGTGAGGTAGTGGTCGGAGCGGAAGAACCCGTCGAAGCCGAGCGCCTCGGCCTCGGTCGCCAGGGCCAGGATCTGGTCGTAGGTGGCTCCGCGCTGAGGCTCGACGAAGATCCGCAGCCGCATGCCGTCCCTCCTCACGCGGGCGACCGGGCGCCGGCCCGCCACCGGTCCCGCCCCCAAGGCTCGGGGCGCCTCCCGCCTCCTGTCAAGGGCGGCGGATCGCACCCGGGGCCCGGCCGCCCACCCGCGCCCCCGGCGGAGCGCCCGAGGCCCGCTTTCTATAATCGCCGGGTGCCGGAGCTGGACGCCGATCCCGTCGGACGGCAGCACCGGCTCGACGCCGTCGCCGAGGCGGTCAGGGAGTGCACCCGGTGCCCCTTGCACCGGAGCCGGATCCAGGGGGTGCCCGGGACCGGCCCGGTCACCGCCCGCCTGATGGCGGTGGGGGAGGCCCCTGGCGAGAATGAGGACCGTCAGGGCCGTCCCTTCGTGGGGGCCGCGGGCTCGCTGCTCACCGGGCTGCTCCAGGGCATCGGCCTGAGTCGGGACGACATCTTCATCACCAATGTCCTGAAGTCGCGGCCTCCGCTCAACCGCGACCCCCTGCCCGAGGAGGTGGCCGCCTGCGCTCCCTACCTCGACCTCCAGATCGCGCTGATCCGCCCGCGGGTGATCCTTTTGCTCGGGCGCCATGCGCTGGCGCGACTGGTGCCGGGAGCCGAGCCGATCTCGCGCTGCCACGGGCGCCCGATCCGGACCGAGGGACGGGTCTACCTTCCCGTCTATCATCCCGCGGCCGCCCTCTACAACGGCGGCCTGCTGGCCACCCTGCGCGAGGACTTCGCCCGCCTCGATCAGCTGCTCCAGGAGCTGGAGGCGGCGTCCCCGGTCGAGTCGGCACCCGACGTCCAGCAGCTTGCCCTCTTCTGACCTCGCCTCGAGCCACGAGCCGGCGCCGCGGGCGGCTCCCGCGCCCGGGGTGCTGCGCTTCGTCGCCCTCGGGGGGCTTGGGGAGATCGGCAAGAACCTGGCCGTGGTGGAGGTGGGCGACGACTGCCTGGTGATCGACTGCGGCCTGATGTTCCCCGACCAGGAGATGCTGGGAGTCGATCTGGTCATCCCCGATATCACCTACCTGCTGCAGCGGCTCGAGCGGGTGCGCGGGATCCTGATCACCCATGGTCACGAGGACCACATCGGGGCGCTCCCCTTCCTGCTCCCCCGGCTGCCCGTGCCGGTCTTCGGCAGCGCCCTGGCGCTCGGTTTCCTGCGCCACAAGCTGCGGCGGCGTGGGTTCCAGGGGTCGGCGGACCTGCGGACGGTGGCCGCCGGGGACCGGGTGCGGCTGGGAGCCTGCACGGTGGAGTTCCTCCACGTCACCCACAGTGTCCCGGACAGCTTCGCGCTGGCGATCGAGACCCCTGCGGGCACCCTCCTCCACAGCGGCGACTTCAAGCTGGATGCCACCCCCGTCGAGGGCGCGCCTCCCGACCTCGATCGGCTGGCCGCGATCGGACGCCGGGGCGTGCGTCTGCTCTGCAGCGACAGCACCAACGCCGAGCTCACCGGGGTGACTCCCTCGGAGCGCACGGTGGGGCCGGCTCTGCGCGCGATCGCGCAGCGGGCGCCGGGGCGCGTGCTGGTGGTCACCTTCGCCAGCAACATCGCCCGGATCCAGCAGGCCGTCGACGCCGCCCTGGAGGCGGGACGGCGCTGCTGCGTGGTGGGCCGGAGCATGCTCGATAACGTGGCCACCGCGCAGGAGCTGGGCTGGCTGCGGGTTCCCTCGGATGCCCTGCTCTGGCCGCGCCAGCTGGAGCGCATCCCCGACCGTGAGCTCTGCTTCGTGTGCACCGGCGCCCAGGGGGAGCCGCTGGCGGCACTGAGTCGCATCGCGTCGGGCACCCACCCGTTCGTCACCAGCCGGGCCAGCGACACGGTGGTGCTCTCCGCCAATCCGATCCCCGGCAACGAGCTGATGGTGCAGCGGACCGTCAACCGCCTGGTGCGCCAGGGGGTGCGGATGCATGCCACCAGCCGCGACGGCGTCCACGCCAGCGGCCACGCCGCCGGGGAGGAGCTGCGTTTTCTGCTGGAGCTGATCCGGCCCGAGACGTTCGTGCCGGTGCACGGGGAGCCACGCCATCTGTGGCGTCACGCCGAGCTGGCGCGGGAGGCCGGGATCGACCCGAGCCGGATCGGGATCGTGGAGAACGGCCAGGTGGTGGAGGTGGACTCCGACGGGCTCCGGCTGGAGGGCCGGGTGCCCTTCGGCAACGCCTACGTCGACGGGATCAACGCCGACGACGTCGAGCATGTGGTGCTGCGCGACCGTCGCACCCTGGCCGAGGACGGCGTCGTGATCGCATCGGTCGCGCTCGACCGAGAGCGGGGTGTGGTGGTGGCCGGACCCGACATCGTCTCGCGCGGCTTCGCCCGGGGGGCCCGGATGACGCCCCTGCTGGCGGAGGCGCGGGCCGCGGTGCTGGAGGTGTGTCGGCAGGATGCTGGCGCCAGCGACCCGGCCGGGCTGCGGGCTGCCATCCACGACCGGCTGGCGGTGCTCTTCTTGGACCGGATGCAGCGGCGGCCGATGATCCTGCCGGTGATCAGCGAGCTCTGACGCGGGTGGGGCGGCGTGGCTGGATGGGAACCGTGGGCCTGGTCGTGACCGCCTGTGCGCTGGCCGCGGTGGTGCGGGTGGCGGGGCCGTCGCCGCCCCTGCGTCCGGTGATGGCTCTGCCCCGCGTGCCGTCGTCTCCCCGGGTGCGGCTGCCCCTGCCCGGGCGGGGCCAGGCGAGCGTGGCGATCGCCGGTGTCGGGCCGATGGCGGGCAGCGCCGTCCAGCCGGCCATCCCGATTGCCAGCGTGGCTAAGGTGATGACGGCGCTGGTCCTGCTCCGCGATCATCCCCTGCGCGGACCCGCGGGCAGCCGTGCCTCGGGTGGACCGGGATTGATCCTCACCGCGGCCGACGCCGCAGCGCAGCAGCGCGAGGCCGCCGCCGGTGACTCGACCCTGGTGGTTCGCGCGGGCGAGCGGATCGACGAGCTCCAGCTGCTGGAGGCCCTGCTGGTGCCGTCCGCCGACAATGCGGCCGAGATCCTGGCTCGATGGGATGCCGGCTCGCTGCCGGCCTTCGTCGCCCGGATGAACGCCACCGCGCGTCAGCTGGGGCTGGGGCACACCCATTACGCGGACGCCAGTGGCCTCGACCCCGGCACCCGCAGCACCGCGGTGGACCAGGTCCGGCTGGCGGAGGTGGCCCTGCGCAACCCGGTCTTCGCCGCGATCGTGGACCGGCCCTGGGTTCAGCTTCCGCTGGCGGGCCGCGTCTTCAACTACAACCGTCTCCTGGGGCAGGACGGGGTGGTCGGGGTCAAGACGGGCTGGACTCCCATCGCCGGGGGGGCGCTCGTCTTCGCGGCCCGGGATCGGGCCGGTGGGTCCCGGGTGGAGGTGGTGGGAGCCGTGCTGGGGGCGCGGGGAGGCGCCCCGTTGGCGCAGGCGGAGTCGACCGCGGCTCGGCTGCTCGCCGTCGCGCTGCGCCAGGTCCGGCGGCGGCGCCCGATCGCGGTCGGGGAGCGGCTGGGAGCGCTGGTCGTGCCCTGGGGGCGGCCGGTGCCGCTGCTGGCGGGTGGGAGCGTCCACCTGGTCGGGTGGATGGGACTTCCCGTGCGGGTGCTCGCGGTCATGCCCGACCGCTGGCGACCCCGGCTGCCCCTGCCCCGGGGCGCCCGGGTGGGAGCGGTGGTGGTGCGCGCGGGGGCCCAGCGGGAGCGCCTGCCGGTGATCCTGGGTCGGGCGCTGGCCCCGCCGGGGTGGGGCTGGCGCCTGATTCATGGGTGATCGTTCTCGGCGGAACGGCCCGGAGCCCGTGCGGATGGCTTAGACTGCGCCCGAACGGCCATTCGCCGCGCCCCCGTCCACGTTTCACCCCTGCTCCCATGGCCACCACCCGGCGGCGCCCCGCCTCGCCCCGCCCCCGTCCGACCAGCCGCCGCCCCCCGGGCGGCCGCCGGCCGCGCCGCGCCCCACCCCGGCGCACCCGCAGCGCGCCCCCGCTGCTGACCGTCGCGCAGCGGAGGGAGCTGGGAGGGCTCGGCCTGCTCGCGGTCGGCCTGGTCCTGCTGCTGTCGCTGGCGCTGCCCCACGCTCCGGTCACCGCCGCGCTCGCGCGGGTGGCCTTCGGTCTCCTGGGCCTGGCCGCTTGGGGGCTGGCGGTGGTGGTGATCGGCGTGGCCAGCCGGGTGCTGGGGTGGCACCGACGCGGGCGCGGCGCGGCCGGGGCGATCGGGTTGGTGGCGGCCACCGGAGCCGCCGCCGGGCTGCTCGGCCTGGTCCATGGCTCACCCGGCGGCTTTGTCGGGGCCCATCTGGGCCCGCCGCTGGCCGCCCGGACCGGCGGGCCCGTCGGGGTCGTCGTGCTGGCGGCCGTGGGGCTGGCCGGGCTGGTGCTCGCGCTCGACCTCAGCCCCTCGCGCTGGGGCCCTGCCGCGGTGGGAGCGGGACGGTGGATGGGCGGAGCGTTCCGGGCGGCTCCGTCGGACGACGGTCGGCTCCGGGCGCGCGCCCGGTCGTCGCTGGCAGCCGGGCCCCGTGCGCGCGGGCTCCCGCCCCCCCCTAGCCTGGTGCCGCCTGCGTCCCTCCCCGCGGTCGCCCCGGTCGCGGTGGCCAAGGGGATCGCGGGGGAGGCGGAGGTCGGGGTGCTGAGTCGGTTCGAGCGGGTCTTCGAGGGCCTCGAGCGCCTGGACGACGGGGAGGTCGTGGGCTCCGCGGTCGCCCCCGCGATCACCGCCTCGGGGGTCCCGCCTCCGCCGGGGATCCCTCTCTCGCTGACGGCCGCCCTCGTGACCGTCCCGGCCAGCGCCCCGGCTCCGGGGGAGCAGCCTGTGGGCGGCCCCGCCGGCGATCCCGCCTCGCCGGCGGTGGAGGGCGCGGGGCCGGGTGCGATCCCGCTCGCCGAAGAGGAGGTCGAGCCCGACTGGCACCTGCCCAGCCAGGACCTGCTCGACACCGTCACCGGCAAGCGCGAGCGGCTGCGGGAGGAGATCCGGTCTCGGATCCAGACCATCGAGGCCACCTTGGAGGCGTTCCAAGTTGATGCCCGGGTGGTCGGGGTGAACGCCGGCCCGACCGTCACCCAGTACGAGCTCCAACCCGGCCCCGGCGTCGCCGTGCGCAAGGTGGTGACCTATCAGACCGACCTGGCGCTGGCCCTGGCGGCCCCGATCAGGATCCAGGCCCCGATCCCCGGCAAGTCGGCGATCGGGATCGAGGTGCCCAACAAGGCGGCCCAGCTGGTGACGCTGAAGGAGGTGGTGCGGAGCCCCGCGTTCAGCTCGGTCGCGAGCGGGCTGGCGATCGCGCTGGGGGCGGACGTGAGCGGGCACGCGGTCATCGGCGACCTGGCTCGGATGCCCCACCTGCTGATCGCGGGCGCCACCGGCTCGGGCAAGAGCGTGTGCATCAACGCCGTGCTCGCCGGCCTTCTGCTCCAGGGCACGCCTCGCGACCTGCGCCTCATCCTGGTGGACCCCAAGCGGGTGGAGCTCAGCAACTTCGCCGACCTGCCCCACCTGCTGGTGCCGGTGGTGGTGGAGCCGGACGCGGCGGTGGCGGCGCTGCGCTGGGCGGTGACCGAGATGGAGCAGCGCTACAAGCTCTTCGCCGGTCACGGGGCTCGCAACATCGCGATCTTCAACGAGCGCGCTCCCGAGCTGGGGTTGCAGCCCCTTCCCCGGGTCGTGATCGTGATCGACGAGCTCGCCGACCTCATGATGGTGGCCGCCAACGAGATCGAGGAGCTGATCTGCCGGGTGGCCCAGCTGGCCCGGGCGGTCGGCATCCACCTCATCGTCGCCACCCAGCGGCCCTCCGCCGACATCATCACCGGGCTGATCAAGGCCAACATTCCCTCCCGGGTGGCCTTCGCCGTCAGCAGCGGGGTGGACTCCCGCGTGATCCTCGACGAGATGGGCGCCGAGAAGCTGCTCGGGCGGGGCGACATGCTCTACCTGCCGATCGACGCCGGCAAGGCGACCCGGCTCCAGGGGGCCTTCGTCTCCGACCGGGAGCTCGACCAGCTGATCGGCTGGTGGAAGGCCCAGGGGGCGCCGCGGTACCAGGAGGAGATCTTGGAGATGACCCAGCTCAGCCCCCAGCAGCGGGACGGCGTGGTCCAGCGCGATCCGCTGTTCGGCCGCGCGGCGCGGGTTGTCGCCACCGAGGGGCGGGCGGCGGCCTCCCTGCTGCAGCGCAAGCTGAATGTGGGCTACACGCGGGCGGCGCGCCTGGTGGACCAGCTCGCCGAGGCGCGCGTGGTCGGCCCCTATGAGGGGAGCAAGTCGCGGGAGGTGCTGATGTCGCTCCCGGACGTGGACGAGCTGCTGGCCGGGCTCAGCGAGGAGCGCTGACGCTCGGACGCTGGCCGCGGCGCTCCCCGCCGCGGGGGGCGCCGAGTACCCTGTGACAGTGGCTGCCAGCGAGCACTCCTTCGACGTCGTATCGGAGTTCGACCACCAGGAGCTGGTCAACGCCGTCCAGCAGGCGCAGCGGGAGATCGCCACCCGCTATGACTTCAAGGACGTCACCGCCGAGGTGACCCTGGGCGACGACGGCGTGACCGTCCTCACCAGCTCCGAGCAGCGCGCCCAGGCTATGCTCGACGTCCTCCAGGGCAAGCTGGTCCGGCGCGGGCTCTCGCTCAAGATCCTGCGTCCCGGCAAGGTGGAGCCGGCCGCCAAGGGCAACGTGCGTCAGCTGCTCTCCCTCCAGCGCGGCATCGACGAGGAGCTCGCCCGCAGCCTCGTGAAGCGGATCCGTGCCGGCCATCCCAAGGTGCAGGTGCGCATCCAGGGCGACGAGTTGCGGGTGAGCGGCAAGGACAAAGACCATCTCCAGGCGGTGATCCAGGACCTGCGCGAGTACGACGCCCCGGTCCCGCTCCAGTTCACCAACTACCGGTGACCGCGATCCGGCCCGCCGGGGCGCCCGCGGCCCCCCGCCGGCGTACCGGCTGGGACGAGCGGGCCGAGGGGCGTGAGGGCAATCTCGGCGAGGGGCCGGAGCCGGCCCAGGGGGTGGACGCGGCCGGCGGGCGCGGCACCCCGCTCAGCCGCCGGCTGACGATTCCCAACGGTCTCACCCTGACCCGGCTGGCGGCGATCCCCGTGCTCCTCTGGGTGCTCGGCACCGGCCTGCCCGCCCACGACCAGATCGGCGCCGCCATCTTCTGCCTGGCGGCGGTCACCGACACCCTGGACGGGGCGGTGGCGCGCCGCCGCCGCCAGGTGACGGCGCTGGGGGCGTTCCTCGATCCCCTGGCCGACAAGCTCTTGGTCATCGCCGTCCTCTTCGTGCTCGTGGGCGACGGCCGGATCGCCGCCTGGGTCGGCTTCGTGATCGTCGCGCGAGAGCTCCTGGTCACCGTGCTGCGGAGCCGGGCGAGTGGGGCCATGGTCTCGATCGCGGCGTCGCCGCTCGGCAAGCTGAAGACGCTGACCCAGGTGGCCATGCTGCTGCTGGCGATCCTGGCGGGCCCCTATCCGGCGCTCGCGCGGGCCCTCACCGCGGTGGTCGCCCTGGCGGTGGCGGCGACCCTGGTCAGCGGCGCCGACTACGTGTGGCGCTACCGTCAGCACCTGCTCTGAGCGCGGCCCAGAGGTGACGGCGCCGTCCCTCGCGCTGCCGGAGGGGTGGCGGGACGAGGTCGCGGCCGGGCTCGACGCCTGCCGGGGACGCGGCGCCACGGTGGCGGTGGCAGAGTCGTGCACCGGGGGGCTGCTGGGGGCGGCTCTCACGGCGGTGCCGGGGAGCTCGCAGGTGGTGGTGGGCGGGGTGATCGCCTATGCCGACCGGGTCAAGCTGGCCCAGCTCGGGGTGGATCCGCAGCTGCTGCGGAGCGCGGGCGCGGTCAGCCTCGCGGTGGCGCGCGCGATGGCGGCGGGCGTCGCCGCCCGTCTGGGCGCGACCATCGGGGTGGGGATCACCGGGGTGGCCGGGCCGGCGGGCTCGGAGGGCCGGCCGCCGGGGCTGGTGCACCTGGCCGCGGTCGCGCCCTGGGGCGAGCGCCACGCCCGCCACGAGCAGGACCTGGGCCGGGCGGCGATCCGCGGGGCCGCGGTGCTGGCCGCGCTGCGGCTGCTGCGCGAGCTGGCCGAGGCGCGAGGCTGAGAGCGGGGGGGAGGGGATCAGGCGCCGAAGCGCAGCGAGCGCAGCATGGTCACCCAGGCACCCTGGTACTGCCCCCACAGGCTCTGGGGAACCGTGAAGCCGAGCAGGTAGAGGCGGCCGCGCACGTCGATGTAGAAG
>Ga0307372_10006051_pt1 | contig 17873 bp, 16 predicted proteins | sample OX1MG_FD_202533 | JGI IMG/M metagenome (GOLD analysis project Ga0307372, IMG submission 202533) | Soil microbial communities from Risofladan, Vaasa, Finland - OX-1 | ecosystem: Environmental > Terrestrial > Soil > Coastal area > Acid sulfate soil | place: Finland: Risofladan, Vaasa | collected... | reverse complement strand
TCTGATTATCCAATTTCATTGGGATCAGCGAATACTTCCCCTGTTCATACTTATAGGTTTCTCCATCATCGTTGTACAAAGTATAGGTGCCGTTTGCCTTGGGATAAATGAAGAGGCGCATCGGCTTGTCGACGAGTTGAGAAGCATATTGAACCTTCGGGCCAACCGGAATAATCGAACCGGCTTTAACGAATAATGGGATTTCACTTAGAGGTGCATCTACTTTTAGTCTTTCTCCTCCATTAGTCGCTTCACCCGTCCAAAAGTTAATCCAGGTTCCCCTTGGCAGATACACCGATCTGGAGTTGGCCTGAGAATGAGTAACCGGATTTACCAGAATGGAGGAACCGAATAAATACTGATTTGTAATATCCCAGGTATTCTTGTCATTAGGATAAGCGAACGCCAGCGGTCTCATTATGATAGTTCCGTCACGTGTTACCTTTGAGGCCAGCGTGTAAATATACGGCATCAACTGGTAGCGGATATCCAGGTACTTGCGGGCGGTCTGTTCAAATGCTTTCCCATACCGCCAGACTTCGGTATTCGATTTATAACCGTGGATACGAAATATCGGGCAGAATGCTCCGAACTCGAACCAACGTGTTAGTAACTCTTTATATCCCGGGTTGGTATACTGGTTGTCATAGATTGGATTCGCGGAAGTCCTGTCCCGGAAAAAACCTCCGATGTCCGTCGTCCAATACGGAAGGCCCGCCATCGAGTAATTCAGTCCGCCAGGAATCTGCTCACGGAATTGTTCCCATGTTCCCTTGATATCCCCCGTCCAATAGGCAGCTGCGTACCGCTGCATTCCTGCAAATGCCGAGCGGGTAAGGTTAAATACACGTTGATTGGGATAATCCTTCCGGTGGCCGACATATAACGATTTTGTCACTTCCAATGCATAGGTCAACGCATACTCGTTAAATGGCCCGAGGTAAGTATGTGCATTGGGGCCGTGGTTTTCAGGCTCGGTCCCGTCCAGCCAAATAGCACTTACTCCAATGGCAAACATGGAATCCTTAACCATATGATAATAGTCTTTCCGAACAATGGGGTCCCAAAAATCCAGATTCCCGCTGGTGGAATCAATCATATGTGAAGTCAGGTCATATCTTTTTTCCAGCGCAGGATTGTCTATGCGTGGCCAAACGGAAACCATAAGATGAAAATGCATCCTTTTCAAAGAATCGATCATGGCTTTCGGATCGGGATACCGCGTTCGATCCCACTGAGGCCCCCAGGTCTTAGGAGGCCAATAGTTCCAATCCTGAACAATATTATCCACAGGAATATCACGTTTCCGGTACTGGTAGGCATTTTCCAGCAATTCCTTTTGGCTGTGATAACGTTCGCGACACTGCCAGAAACCATATGCCCATTTCCCGTACATAGGAGCCGAGCCCATCAGTGTTCTATAGCCAGCAATCACTTTTTGCGGTGTTTTCCCGGAAATGATGTAATAGTCCAACCGATTACCATAGCTGCTTTTGAATGTCGTTTGATTGTATCCCGGGTCATTGAACAAAATATGGCCTGGGGTAAGGGTATGCGAATTTTGAAAGCAGACGGAATAGCGCTTACCGGCCTGCAGGGTTATCTTACCCGTCAGGTATTCGGGGACCCATATCGTATTGTAATGGATGACCGTATCTCCGTTTATGGTTAGCAGGACAGGTCCCATGTAACGGTTACGCTTCTGACCGTTGCTTTCCATGGCAAAATAATAGGTACCGGATTCTTCAGGTGTAAAACTGGTGGTACGGATATTAAGCGAAGAATCAACCATGTTTTCGAAGTGAAGTTGGTGTTCAGGCGGATTAAAATTGGTTATCGAATAATTGTCCCACAGCAGTCCGTATCCTTTGGTAGAGACCAGAAAAGGGACGGCATCCTGCTGATTAAATTGACGAAACCGGAGCGGTACGTTTTTCCAGTCAATTAACCCATTTTGATATTGCCCAAGTCCGTATAACGCCTCGTCTCCGACATCAAATGACTGTTCCGGTGCATAGGTATGAATGCCCCAATCTACAACTGCTGGCATATGACGTCCATCTGCCTTTTCGGAAAGCAATAAACGGCCATTTTGATCATAAAATGAAACTCTGCCCGAAGCATCTACCCTGGCCGTTAAGGAATCGGTATATAACGTTACAATCCCGTTTTTCTCACTCACATCCCAATGGACCAGCTCTGGCTTGGCGACGACAGCTAATTCCTTTTTATAAGGCACGGTTTTACCGGGAGCGAACATCACATGCAGAATATTATTGGAAATCACCTGCAGCGAAAGTGTTCCCCCGTCACGATGCATGATTACCTGGTGTTCCTTCTTCGTAAAGTTTGTGCGGGAAGAGTCATTAACAAAGGATAAAAGAATAATGAGTGTATAAATAGTGATTATCTTCATTTCTTAAATTTTCTTGAATAAAAATGTATGTTATCATTTTTTATCTAAAAGTCATTGTTGCTTTTCTGTGACTGTCAATAGTGTTTAATACCTGGACAATAATCCAATCAGCTTAAAAATTATCCTATGACAACTGCTAAAATTTTAGGTTCCATCATCCTTTACTCTCAAATGGCATACTTTTTCCCCGCAGTATCGGAAGGAATTTCCGTTTTAGCATCACGTGAGTTTTTTCCCAAATGTCCATTTCATAATCCAACAAACGTACCCATAAGTTCATTTTCCAGGCTACTGACCACCCTGTTCCCGCATCTCCCCGATAAATCAGTGACTGTCCCGCGGTTGCATGATCGAAATATCCGGACTCAACATATTGCCCTTCATATTTACTGACAGGAGGCAATGAATGAATTAATTTACCACAATAACCCATGTAGCCTTAGTGCCGTCCGCAGCCGTTATTTCATAAGTAGCGGGTTTGGTGTAATCGCCCGGAACGCCTAATTCCGGTGCGCCATTGAGCGGCTTGATAATGGCTCCATCGGGAATATCTGCATAACCAATTATATGATCCAATGACACTTGTAGTTGTTGAGCCAAAGGTAAATTGGAAGGAAATATCGGATAAGCATACAAAGTGTCATTAGAAATTATTTGCGGGCTATTCGCATCCGTAAATTGTACAGATGAAACGACAATGCTGGTATCGGCTTTGGGTGTTCCGGCAGCAATATAATTCGTATCTAACCATTTGTACTCTAAATAGAAGCCGGTTAAATTATTCTGATTAGAACTTTTAATGCCTGGTAAATCTTTCTTTAGACATGATGTCAGGGATGCTATACACATTGCTAACAAAATAAATTTGAACATATATTTCATAAAATATTTTTTATAATAGTAAATAACTGATTATTGCCATCCTTCGTTTTGTGTAAGTACAGGACTTGCCTGAATTTGGGAATATGGAACTGGATACAGGTATCTTTTGGCAGTAAATAACAACGGTAGATTATTCGTTTCATTCAAGTTAAACAAAGAATAAGAGTTACCATTTATTGATATATGTATTCCATGCATTTGCCCGTTTAATTCCGGAATAACATAAGCAGAATTAGAATACCCTGATTGAAGCCCCCCAGATTTTTGCATTCCCCAACGCAATAATGACCAATATCTGTCCCCATTTTCCAATACCATTTCCACATTACGTTCCCTTGTGTAAGCCGTCCACAATGATTGCGGATCTGTAAAAGGAATAGGATTTTTAAACCCTCCGTGCACCTGATATGTCTTTGACATATATTGCGCAGCTATTGCATAATTACCCAACATATATTCCGCTTCGGCATAGTTCAGATAGGCTTCGCCCAGCCTTAAAGCGCTGTAACAAAAGTTTACAGGATCGGAATACCAGAGCTTGCCCTGGTCCTGGTATAAATATTTTCTGAACAGATATCCCGTAGAAGTACCTGAACCGGAAAGACCTCCACCATTAATGGGTGAAGTTGAGAGAGAAACATTTCCTTGTTCCCTTGTAAATATCAGGTTATTAAAATCGGAAGTGCTATCATACAATATAGTGGCATAAAATCTTAGATCCCTGTGCTGGTACATCATTTTATTTACATTATATCCCGGTGTAGTTATATAGCTTGTTTCGTCCCAGGTTTTTTCTGTGCCATCGGCATCTGTTACCAAATAGTCGTCCACCAAATCCTGCGTAGGCCACTTGGCGCCCCAGCCCTCAAACGTTTCTGTCAGTGGAAAAAGTTTCAATGAGGTGGCGGTTTGTTTATCGGTGCCCAGGTCTCCATTTGGCACAATGCCCTGCATGGGTGTGTTATCAAACGAGGTATTCGTTTTCAGATTATTTACAATAAGAATGTTTTCTGGAGATGATACTGCAGTTGAATAACTATTGAATAAATTGGTATAAGAATCTAAACTGTAGTACCCCAGTGCAAATAAACTATCCCCGGCGGAAACTACTTTTTTATAATAGGTATTATCATTCAAATACGCGCCGGCCTGTAGTGCAACTCTCATTTCAAGGGCCCACGCTGCTCCATTTGATGCTGTTCCACTCGCAGCATTTGCGGGCGCAGGTAGCAGGCTTGCAGCAGAATCTAAATCACTAATAATAAAATCATAGGTCTGCTTTAAAGTAGCGCGCGGTATCTGAAAATTACTATCCGCCCCTAAAACATTTCTCACTATCGGTACGCCTCCGAACTTTTCGGCTTCGGTAAAATAGATTACACTTCTTAAAAAATAAGCATGACCCAATAATGTGTTTTTTTGAGCTGTTGAAAAGGGCGCTGTTTGCAGGTTTTGAATAGCCAGGTTTACCGAACGAATGTTGCCATAATTATTCCATCCTTCATCGGTGTATTTATCTATTTGCTGGGTCTTTTCGTTCTGATAATCGGTACTCCATGCGCCATCGGCTATGTCGTTAGTGATGGCATCGTAATTCCATCGGATTAAATTGCCCATAATATTCGAATAGCAATTGTAGATATATCCCTGCGCTATGGGGTAAGAGCCCCAAACATCGTCTCCTGTATAGTTTCCTAATGGCTTTGTATCCAAGACTTTATTACAAGAAATATAAAAGGGTAAAGTGAGGATCAATAAATATATTAAACGTTTCATCTTTTATTTTTTTATGATTAACAATGGTTTTCTTAGAAGCCTGCTCTTATGCCAAAAGAATAGGTTTTATTTACTGGATAGTAAAAATTATTTGCATCGGCCAATTCCGGATCAAAGTACTTTTTACAGGGTGAGAATGTCAATAAATTAGTTCCGCTTACAAATAGCGTCAACTCCTTAAACACGCCCAGCTTATTAATATTTTTCATTTTATTGAAATCATACCCTATTGTCAGGGTCTTTAACCTTAAATATTCTGCGTTTACCAGCCAGAAATTACTCGTAGTAAAATTATTGCCGTTGTTTATGTCTGTAGAGGTTATCCGGGGAAAGCCTGCACCTTTGTTGTTTGCAGTCCAGTAGTCATACTGAAATACATAATTGTTTCTCCCAACACCGGGATCCTGAAGAAAGTTGCCCATGTACACATCTCTTCTTCCCGATCCATTCAACAACCCGTCTACAGAAAGTCCTTTGTAGTTAAATCCGAAATTGACACCAAAGACAAACCTGGAATTTGTTTGATATCCCGTGTTTCTGTAATCCTGACTATTTATCTGGCCATCTCCATTTGCATCTATCAACGATATGTCACCCGGCATAAGTTGGGTAGAAGTTGTCGGGGTAGGGTTGTTCAGTATTTGGTTATAATTTTGGAAAAGCCCCTTAGATAAATACATAGCGCTATAATAGGTCTGAGGCACACCTTGTTGCCTGATGTACGGATTCGCAAGCGTTACACTATCTTCCAGCGAACGGGACCATAAATAATTGTAATAGGTGCAATTAAACCCTACATAAAAGTTAGCATTTTTACCAATATTATTTTTATAAGTAATATCAAAATCAAATCCTTCCTTACGTGTTTGTCCCTGCGAAATTACAGACGGTAAAGACTGGCCTAGTGGAGCAGTATAACTAAAGGTATTGGACGCTCCTATTATATTAGATACGCTGGTAAAGAAATAATCAAAACTGCCACTTATGTGATTATTTAATGCACCGTAATCGATACCCCAATCGTAGCTTTTTACTTTTTCCCATGTAAGGTTTTGATTGCTTATGGTAAGGCCACCTTCGCTGTAGCCATTTTCCAATTGGCCGTTTACAACATATACCTGGGAATTAATATTATATACCGGAACATACGCAAACCTGGGTACGCCTCCCAGAGAGCCTGTGATACCGTAAGAGCCTCTCCATTTCAGGAAATTAAAGACTTTGTCAAGGCCTGCTTTTTTGTAAAAACCTTCTTTAGAAATTACATACCCCACGCTTACCGAAGGAAAGAATCCAAAGCGCTTTCCGGGAGAGAAATCGTCCGAACCATCATATCTTCCATTCACTTCCAGTAAATATTTTCCATCGTAATCGTATCTAATTCTTCCAACATATCCCAGGTTTCCGTATTCGGATGCAGAACCAGTGTTGGTTTGGGTAGACGGATCTCCTGCGAACAATTGATCAACGGCGGAAGAAGCAAAATTCCCTCTGTAGGCAGAATAAGTAGATGAGCTTCCCGCAATTGCTTCCGATACAAAAGTGGCTTGCAGGTGGTTCTTTCCTATATCTTTCTTGTAGTTTAAATTAAACTGTAAATCATAGGAAGGCGCCGTTGTTGAACCCTGCGTTAGTGTTGGCGCGGGCGTTTGAAAGGCTGTTCCATCCGGGTTAAATTCCAATGCATAGTCGGAAAAAGTTTTAGAGGTATAATAAGAAAGATTATAATCGCCCAGCACTTGCGCCACCAAACCCTTTACGCCAGGCACCTGCCACTTTAATGTTAATGTTGCATCGTTAAATAACTCCTGATTACGTGCATAACCCGGTGAAAATATTTCAGCCAACGGATTATCTACTACACCATACAAAGTCCCGTTAGAATTGTATGCAGGTGTTAGCGGGCTTTTCGCAACTATGTGGCTGAATATACCTGATGAGCCATTGGGAGGAGTCGTTTGGTAAGAATAAAAACCATTGATACCAAAAGTTACATCCAACCCTATTTTGTCAAAAGAAGAAGTAATATTGCTGCGATAAGAAAACCTGTTCAATTTTTCAGCATTGTTTACATAATTGCTGCCCTGGTTAAAGTAACCTAACCCAATGTAATATTTTGTTTTTTCATTGCCGCCTGTAATATCAATGTTATGCCTTTGCTGCATGGCATATTTTTTAAACGACTGATTGTACCAGTTATTGTCGGGATATTTGCTCAGGTCTAAATGATTTTTAATAGTATCTAACTGCGTTTGAGAATATACCGAATAATTTCCAGAACCCGCAGCTTCCGCAAAAGCATTGGTCATTACCGCATACTGATAAGAGTTTACCAATTTCGGAAAATTAATGGGCGTATTCCAGGCCAGATTATCTGAGTAAGTAAGTCGCATTTTGCCGTTCTGCCCTTGCTTGGTTGTAATCAGGATAACGCCTCCGGCGCTATTCATACCGTATACAGCCGTAGATGCAGCGTCTTTTAAAAAACTGATGCTGGCAATATCGTCCGGATTTAAAGCGACAAAAGCGTCCTGTCCTCTTTGCACGCCATCAATTATATAAATTGGACTAACCAAGCCTATCAAGGGTTCTCCGCCGCGTATCTGAATGGTAGGTACGCTGCCCGGTTCGCCACCGGCAGGATATACCTGTACGCCGGGTACTCTTCCCTGAATAGCCGATAGTATATCAGTATAAGGCGCATTTACAATATTATCTGTCTTCAATGTAGAAACAGCCGAGGTGATTGTTGCTCTGGATTCTTTACCATAACCAACAACAATTACATCATTTAACTCATTAACACTTTTTTTAAGAACAATTGATAATGTTTTATGCCCAGATATCGGAATGATTTGGGAGATATATCCCACCGAAGAGATTTCGAGGACGGCATTTTCCTCGGTATTTATTGAAAAATAACCATTAGCATCTGTAATCGTACCCGTTTTACTGCCCTGTACTTTAATGCTTGCCCCTTCAATAGGATTGCCTGTAGAGTCAGTAACAGTGCCTTTTACAATTATTTTATCTGCATAATAAGCATCAGAGAATTTTATAACTACCATATTATTCCCCAGCGCATTAAAAATTAAATCAGTATTGGCTAACATTTGTGTCAACAAATCCTTTACCGCTATATCTTTTGCTTTTATCGTAACTTTTACCTTATCTGATAACACATCATTGCTGAACACAAAACGGAAACTGCTTTCGCGTTCTATCGTTTTCAGGGCTTTTGTCAAATTAGTGTGATTAAAATCCACATTTACTCTTTCCTGTGAATAGGTTTTAGCCGAAACCTGCAGTGCTGTAATTAAAATAAAAAAAGTCGTAAGTTTCATAATTAAGAGAGTTTTTAGCCGCCGTTTTCTTAAATGAGGGCTAATAAAAGGAGCAGTTTTTTTCATACTTTTGTTTGCTTTTTAAGTGTTAGAAATATGTGCAGGCAATTTATTACCTGTTATGTTTTTTAATCCAGGGAGAACCGGCCGCAATCCGTTTCTCCCTTTTTTATTTTGAAATAATTACTTCATCGCCATTTATCGAAAAATTAAAATGATAAGCGTCCTGCAACGCTTTCAGAGCCTCCTCAATAGTTTCCCTTTCAAATGTTGCTGTGAAAGTGTATTTGCTCACTTCAGCATCTTTAAAATTTATTTTTACATCATACCACCTTTCCAATTTATCTTTCATTTCAGCAAAGTTTTCATTTACGATCTCTAACTTGTTTTGTGCCCAGGCTGTCTCTATTACCGAACTATCTTCAGTGCTATATGAAAGAGGAAGTAATGAAATAGTTTTATGCAGAATATCCTGTCTATTTTCTTTCACTAAAAGGCTATCCCCGGTATTGTCAATAACAGCCTTCTGATCAGGTATCAAAACTATATTACGAGAACTATTTTTCATGGTTATCACTACTCTCCCTCTTAACAATGACGTTTCACTTAACTTATCCCCGGGATAGGCTTTTACATTAAATAAAGTGCCCAACACCTTTACTTCATAATTGTCTGTATGAACGATAAAGGGAAGAGATGCGTTATGAGTAACATCAAACAAAGCCTCACCGCTTAAATAAACGTTCCGGTTATCCCTGCCAAAATTTTTATCAACACGCAGAGTGGAACCTGAATTTAAATGAAACGTGCTATTATCGGGTAGTGTGATAAACTTTTTCTCTCCGTAGCGGGTGGTAAAAACCAATTCATTATTTGATTCAACTTGGCCGGCAATTTGATTTATTGCATTTTTTTCGTGGGCAACATTATTTTTGGTAACATTTAAAATAAATAAAACCATAAATACTGCAGCAACTGAAGCTATGGCTAATATTATTTTCTTAATCGAAGAAATATTATATAATGGAATTATTTTCGCTTTTCCTACATTATTTTTCGTCTTCTCTTTATTTGGATATTCCTGCTTCAACATCACATGGAGCCCCAGAACTATCTGCTTCGCTTCTTCTATTTTTTCTTTTTCAGATGGATGAATGCTGAGATACTCTTTCCAAAACTTTATATCCTCTTCATTGCTTTGAAAACAATAATTACTAAAAGAATCATTGATAACGAGTTCTTCTACCTCAAGCAGTTGCTGCATAAGTGACATTTCTTATATAGACGGAGATGCTTCAGAAATTTACCAACTTTTTCTGATAAATTTTATTCAGAGTTTATAAATAAAAACAAAATCTCTATTATTTGTTCCTTTATGTACAAAAGTTCAATGTCTCTAAAACATTGTTATTCGGGAATATTTAAACTTTAAAGAAAGTTGCAGCTATTGCTAAACCGAGCAAAGAGAGTAATGCGGCAAATTTTACATCAGCCTGCTTTTCACTTAATTCGACGCGAAGTATTTTGATACCTTCAAAAAGATTATTATAAACACTTCTTTTACTCAGACCGGTTTTTTCAAGGATTTGTTCTGTAGATAGCCCTTCGTAAAATTTAAGATAAATCACTTTCTGGCAGCGTTTCGGAAGTTTTTCATAGGCGCGTCTTATGCGGCCAATCAGTTCAGTATTAGACTGTGCTTGTTCAAGTATGTCTTGTACGGATGGTTCAATATATTCTTCAGGAATATTATCCACATCAACAAAACGGTTTTTCCTTGTACTCCTGTAATGGTCAGTTAATTTTCTTCTGAACGCAGTAGATAAATAAGCTTGTGGATTATCAATAGTAGTAGGATCAATGTTTTTTTCAAGCAACTCTAAAAAGAACTTACTGATGATATCACCTAATTCATTTTCCGAGTACCCCAACTTCAAACCAATGTTTACAAAACAGAATTTGAAGGAATCATACCAGTACTGAATCTGTTGTGAGTAAGTCTCAGAAGAAATCACGGCAAATAAAATTTAAAGTGAATAATAATCCCAACCTAAAGTTATATTCTTTTTTAATTAAAAAACTAGAAAACTGATTAAAGGATTAAGAACAAAAAAAAGATCATTAGCGTTGCGTTACAAATCGAACAGTGTCAATTGGTTATCATTTTGTTCTTTGAAATATTGTAATTGAGTTTCCTGAAACAGTTGATTTATGGGCATTCTTTCAAATAAAGAGATGCTTAAAATTTGTAAAATTTCGTAGAGGCTTTGATTGAGCATAAATTTCTTTTTTGCGATAGCTACTAAAACATACACCGAGACTGCAATCCATATTTGGGTTTTCACTGCATTCTCACTCTGTCCCCAAAAGGATTTCATCTTGAGGTGTTGCTTGATCCATTTGAAAACATCTCAATGTCCCAACGGGCTTTATAGAGTAAGGCTATATCTGTTGCTTTAAGATGAAAGTTGTTGGTTAGGAATATTAGTGTGAGTCCTGATAGATCATCTTTAAATTTTATGATACGCAATTTTTCAGGATAATCCTTAGAAGCATAATGATTGTTTAACATGATGGTTTGATCATAGATAACACCTTTTTTTATGTCCTTTGAATGTGAGTAAAGCCGCCTGTAATTCATGTTATCTTTTGCTCTGGTAACAAAAAAAGCATTGCATAGATGAATTCTGTAAAGCCGCTTGTAATCTACGTAGCCTTTGTCCATAATATAAAAACTATTCGCTTCAAATGAAATGAAGTCCAGCGCATTGACATCGTGAACAGAAGCATTTGAGAATACTATAAATTCAGGAATAGCAGTTTTCAAATCTATTTGCGCATGAAGTTTTATTCCTGCCTTTGTTGTACGAAACGTAGCCCAAAAAAATGTAGATAAGCATAGGTCAATGGTAGTTGCGTCTATGTATAACCGTTTTGCTTCTTTAATAAGCAACATAGCATGTTCTTCATAAATCTTGTAAGATCGATTTTCGTTAGCCCTGGTTATTGTACTTATAGCAACCACTTTGCCAAAGCCCAGATGATAACTCTTGTTGGCAATAGCGTTTATGCACATCATATTATCTGTGATTCTTTCTCTATGGGTGAACTGCCCGAAAGCCATGCATAAAAATTGTTTCCAACAACTAAATTCTCTGACCTTGTAATCGCCGGAATGCCTATTAACAATGGTTGAAAGGAGATTGGTGACACCAAGCCCATTAATTGAGAAAACAAATACTTACCTGTAAACATAACTTATTTGTTTTCAGGCAAATATAAAATTTCAAAGCTGAAAAAACTTAAGTCGTCTTAGGCATCAAATCCCTTGTAACTCAATATTGACAATATTTTCAAAGAACTATGTGTTGCTTCAACGCAACGCTAATGAAAAAAGATAATAATTCAAACTTCTCTGAGATTAAATTAATAGGATTAAGTATTTAGTTCGCATTTCTTTAATTGACTGTATGTTACAGGCGATAACGCCATGGCCCTCCCCAACAGTTTATCAAGTACCGTTCCTAAAAAGTTTCTTCTGTTAAATCTAAAATGAAATTCATCTAAATAATTTTGAAGCCTCTTGCCTTGGCATTTATGATGAATACCTCGTAGCCACCCTTTGATATTCATGATATGAATATGCAATTCTGGGAATCCTTTGCCCTTTTCACTCAGTACTTGTTCTATTGACCAATTCTTTTTAAGTGGCCAATATCCTCTCCAACCATCTGTAGTTACCTGACTATTTTTATCAACCTTTTGTTCAAAAAATGGTTTTAATTCTTTAGCGGATGCGTTTTCAATAACTTTAGCATAAGCTCTTCCTATCGTTACTTTTCCACGTTTATCCCTTACTTTTTCAACTCCTAAAACAACTAATTGTTTTGCCTCCGGGCTACGTCCCTACTTGTTTTCATCAAACTCTCCTACTAAAAATTCATCTACTTCTACCTTTGTTTCCAAAGGATGTTTATCAGAACTTTTCATTGCATTTTGATACTTGGCTTTTAATAACCAGGCACTTTTTTGCTGACAATCAAACTCTTTCGCTAATTCGTTTGTGGACATTCCTTTCTTTTTTACACTAATACGAAATCCCATTTCAAATGCTCTTAACAATCCTAACTTGCATTTATGAAACATCGTATTAGCAGTTACTGATTCATCATACTTACATTTTTTACATCGCCGGTAAAACCATTGCTTTCCTTTTACGTATTCTGAACAACCACATTTAATACACTTAAAACCTTGTCCCCACTTCATTTCCATTAAATAGTTTAAACAGTCTTCTTCAGTTTTAAACTTTTTTCTAAAATCTTTTATACTTAGAGCTTTTTGTATAACTAACAGTTTTAGCTCAAAAATACTAATAATTTTAGACATCACAAACGTTTGCGAACTAAATACTTAATCCTATAAATTAATCTTTAAAAAAACAAGGGGAGTGTAGAAACGCTCCCCGTAGTAGTCAATTGATTACATAAACCAAAACTACTTGATTATGAGAAAAAAGATTTAAGGTTTTCTATTATAATTTTAGAAAGATTTTTTATTTAATTTTCGATAAATTCCAAAATTTTAAAGATTTAATCAAAGTATTTCCTCCAACTGAAAATGCTGATATTAAATCGGCACCTTCACCAGGATAAACATATGTCGTCAGAACTTTTTCTCCGTTATTAATAAATACTTATACTTCAAGGGATGATTCATCAAATAATATTTTTAATTTAATTTTTCCTTTGGAATCCATAACTCCGACTGTTTGTATCAATTTATTCTGATTAATTTTTTCATCTCCGGCATTAGTCCTGTCCAATATAGTTGATGTTTAGAAGCGTCATACCCAACCACTGTTTCAGCCGTGATCTTACATCCTTGTCTTTTTTTGAGCTACTTTGAAACCTTAAACCTAGTTTGGGCATTTGCCTGCTTTAATAGAAGTAGTAGCATATAAGAAAACAAAAACAAATGTTGCGATTTTATTCATGGGTATTATCGTGCTATCATTTTTTATTATCATTTTTTTTAATAGAAATCATTTCCTGATTACCAACAGATTTTCCCTGCTCATCAATTAATTTAGCATCGATAACTGTATTGTTCTTAATGTGAATGCATCTTCCAGTATAGATGCTGAACTTATTCATATCACTGGTTTTATATAAAACGGTTCCTTTATCCGCACCTGATTTTATAAATATCTGTACTGAGTCTCTTATTAAAATCTCATGGTTTTCAATATTGATATCCCGGGGTAAGATATAATTTCCCACAATAAAAAACCTACGCGGTTTCCGGATAAAATAATTATGGTAATAGCCTAATATCAGGCCTGCCGAATTGTACAAAGCCAGTTGTACATCCTGGGTAAGTGTTATTCCCAATTTTCTCGTAAGCCTTTTTGAATCAGCTTTAGGAAAATTTCCATCAAGAGAATAAGTAATGAAATCATTAAACATTAAAAGGATTAGTTCTTTTTGCCGATGAGAGAGGAGTTACAAGTGACATTTCTTATATAGACGGGAATACTTTAGAAATTTACCAACTTTTTATGATAAATTTTTTTAGAGTTTATAAATAAAGATATACTATAAGCGCTATTAATTTAACATTTTGTATCTTAGCATGCAAAACTTATAAAATGATACAGCTTGAATTTTCTCCGGAACAGCAAGATGACTTGTTTAAAGAATTTAGGCAAACTAAGGATGGCAATATAAGAATTCGATGCCTGGCATTATATTTAAAATCTAAAGGTCTGCCCCATGAAACTATTGGTGATATATGTAGAATTAGCCGACCTACTTTATCATCGTATTTCAAATTCTGGCAAAAGGGAGGTAAGAGGCAATTGACGGATGTAAAATTCTATCGCCCTAAAAGTGAGTTAATGGATTTTTCAGAAAAATTAAAAAAACATTTTGAAGTTCATCCACCCCGGAATAGTAATGAGGCAAAAGAGAAGATAAAGGAAATAACAGGCATCGATCGTTGTCCTACGCAGGTGAGAATATTTATGAAAGGCATAGGCATGAAGATTCGAAAAGTAGGATTTATACCAGGAAAGGCAAGTACTCCACAAAAGCAAGAGGAGCAGGGCAGCTTTAAAAAAAACTCTGGAACCTTTGCTGGAAAGGGCTGAATCAGGTGAGTTAAAAGTTTTTTTTGTTGATGCTGCTCATTTTGTTCATGGAACTTATCTTGGATATTTATGGTGTTTTGTACGTTGTTTTATAAAATCGCCGTCTGGAAGAAGTAGGTTTAATATATTAGGAGCCTTAGATGCCATTACAAAAGAAATCATAACAGTAGTCAATGAAACTTATATAAATGCGCAAAGTGTTTGTGACTTAATGGAAGTAATCGCAAAGCGAAATATAGGTATCCCCATTAAATTGATTATGGATAATGCAAAATACCAAAGATGCGAATTAGTGAAGGCAGCAGCAGTAAGGTTAAAGATTGAATTGATATACCTGCCATCCTATTCGCCGAATTTAAATCTTATAGAAAGGTTTTGGAAATTTGTAAAGAAAAAATGCCTCTATTCAAAGTATTACGAATCATTTACATTATTTAAAAACGCAATTGAAAAAGTGCTTGAGAATGAAAACTCAAAATATGACGAAGAGTTAAATAACTTACTCACACTGAATTTTCAATCTTTTAGAAATGTAAATATTGTAGCCGTTTAAAGTATAAAATCTCTATTATTTGTTCCTTTATGTTCAAAGGTTCAATGTCTCTAAAACATTGTTATTCGGGAATATTTAAACTTTAAAAAAAAGTTGCAGCTATTGCTAAACCAAGCAAAGAGAGTAATACGGCAAATTTTACACCAGCCTGCTTTTCACTTAATTCGACGCAAAGAATTTTGATACCTTCAAAGAGATTATTATAGATGGTCCTTTTACTCAGGCCTGTTTTCTCAGCTATTTGTTCTGTAGTTTGTCCTTTGTAAAATTTCAGGTCAATAACTTTGCGGCAACGTGCAGGAAGCTTTTTATAGGCATTTTTTAATGCATTGATCAGTTCTTTATTAGATTCTATTTGCTCAAGAGTTTCCTGAATGGATGGCTCCGAATAATTTTCAAGATTATCTTTTATAACCACCAACCTGTTTTTATCTGATTGCCTGTAATGATCGATCAGCTTTCTTCTGAATGCTGTAGATAAATAAGCCTGGGGATTATTAATGGTTGTGGGGTCAATTTCTTTCTCTAATAAATCCAAAAAAAACTGGTTAATGAAATCACTTACCTGATCCTGCCGATAACCAAGACTCAGTCCAATATTCATAAAAGTACACTGAAAACTTTCGTACCAGTTTTGAAATGGTTGAGGGGTATTTAAAACAGCATTCATTAGCATTAAAGTTTTCTAATACCAAAATATTAAGACAACAATATCTCACATTTCGCTGCATACACAAAATATCATTGAATTGCGCAATCGTTTGCGGGCTTAAAAAAGATAAAATAGAATTAGCTTATGATAAAATAGACAAGTCACTATATCGAAAACCTTATCCTCGTAAATCGTAATAATGTATTGTTCAATGAAATCTTTTTCACCTATCTAAAAGTTCTCCAATAAAAATTTTCATAAGTAATTGATTGAAATTAGAAAATAGGAATCTGCCTTAAAAGTTTATTTATATCTATTATAATTATTAATCAGTCCAATTTAAACCAGCGAAGACATATTCAAACCCGCAAACACTTTTGATCCTGGATGCGGGTAAATCTTCTATGGCATTTTTAATAAAATCGCTCACTTCCTCTAATGAATGATGAAGTTTATTGGTAAATTTTCTTTTTAAAATTGCCCATATATTTTCGGCAGGATTTAATTCCGGGCTATAGGGCAGCAAAAAAATCAATGCAATATTTGCTGGTATTATGAGAGCCTTTGCTTTATGGAGCCACTGGCCACCATGCCTATTACTTCCTGGGCTCCCAGGTTTGCAGAGATAAAAGGAACGCTGGTTATCCAAAGGGGAATCTTTCGATTACTAAGCAGAAAATCATTTCCTCTTTTTATCTTTTTTTTCAACATAACCCTAATCCCTATTACGAATAAAAAATAAAGGGCAATAATTACATAATCAATCAACTCAAATTTCATAACAATCATTGTTTATGATTGATTTTATAATCGGGAATTTGAAATAGAAGAAAAGCAATTTGCAGGAAGTCCTTTTATTTTTGTTTCTACAATAAAAAATGAGCCACTTAAAGGATATTGCTTCAACTGTTCATCGCTTAATCCAACTCTTGCCGTAGTGATAAATAACTGGTCCATATTTTCACCACCCAAAGCGCAGGATGATACATTCAAGGCATCCACGTTTACGATACCGATTAGTGTTCCATCAAAAGGATTAAAGCGATGCACACAAGCGCCGCCCCAAATCGCCACCCATAACATTCCCTCTTCATCTATGCACATACCATCGGGTGTATGACCAGGTGCGTCTATTTTAACAACAATCCTTTCATTGGAAATACTTCCCGTTTTTAATTCAAAATCATAAGCCTTGATATTGAAATCATAAGAATCAATATAATACATGATGCTATTATCCTGAGACCAACAGATGCCGTTAGATACACTAATGTTGCCCAGTTTCTTTTGCAAAGAACCATCATAAAAATATAAGGCTCCTTCCTTCAGCTTTGCTTCTTTGTGCATGGTGCCGAACCATAAACGCCCTTCCGCATCGCACTTGCCATCATTACAACGATTCATTGGCTTACCCGATTCTAAATAAATTAATTTTTTTCTCTCGCCCGTTTCAAAATTCAATTCTTCAATTGACCCTTCTAATGCAACAATCAAACTGCCATTAGTAGAAGGCACGACGGTACCAATTCTTTTATCTACATTTCTTTCTTTTACCATTTTAGTTATTGGGTCAAAGCATCCAACTTTACAACTTTCAATATCCACAAACAAAAATTGATTCCATGTCAGATGCCAGATCGCTCCTTCGCCAAGCAATAATTTATTTATATAAAGCAGTTCCGCATTCCAGGTTTTCATAGTAATGTTTATAATTCGATATTTATTTCATTTTTGATTAACTATCCTGCATCAATGCACTTCTTCCGCCATCTAATAAATAAGTCGTTCCGCTTGCAAATGAGGCATATTCGCTTGCAAGGAAAACACACCATGCGCCTACTTCTTCGGGTGACCCAATTTTTTTTACAGGGTGCAAATCTATCGTTCTCTTTCTTTCTATTTCACCATCAGGAAAACTATCAAACCATTTTTGATTTCCTGCTGTATCAATAAACCCTGGGGCTAACCCTACGGTACGAATGGCAGGTCCCCACTCTATTGCAAGGCTCCTTACCAAACCCGTTAATGCTGTTTTTGTAACATTGTATGGAAAACAACCGGGAATGGTGGAGAATGCATGATTGGATGTTATTATAATA
>Ga0307372_10006049_pt1 | contig 17875 bp, 15 predicted proteins | sample OX1MG_FD_202533 | JGI IMG/M metagenome (GOLD analysis project Ga0307372, IMG submission 202533) | Soil microbial communities from Risofladan, Vaasa, Finland - OX-1 | ecosystem: Environmental > Terrestrial > Soil > Coastal area > Acid sulfate soil | place: Finland: Risofladan, Vaasa | collected... | reverse complement strand
GCTTGGAGGCACGCCTCCACCGCCGGCGAATCGATGACGTGGACGTCGTCGATGACCAGGACGAAGGCCCGGCACTCCCTGGCCCTCTGGCAGAGAAGGGGTAGAGCGCTCTCCGCCGGCGGGAGACGCTTGTCCCACGGCCCCGCGAGGACCCCCGGGGGACGTGGGTCGATCTCGTTGAGCGAGAGCCCCGCGTAGTGCAAGAACCGAGCCGGGTCGTTGTCGGACTTGTCAAGGGTCAGCCAGGCGGTCGGCCGGGGGTCGTGGCTCGCCCACTCGAGCACGGCGGTCGTCTTCCCGTAGCCCGCTGAAGCCTCCACAGAGACGACCGGGACGTCCCGGAAGCCCGCCAGCAGGCGGTGCACGGCCGGCCGCGGCACGAGGGGAAGGCGCGACACCGGAGCGGAGTACTTGGACCGGAGCGGAACGAACGCCGCCGGGCGGTCGTGGGATCGTAGCCGGCGACCCCCCCCTTTGACGGCACTCCGATTCCCGGAACCGCTCACACCACGATCGTAACCACTCTCGTTCCGGGCCGCTCCGGCGAACGGGCACCATGACGCCGGCCGAGACGATCTCACCCGTTCGGGGTGATGACGGGAACCCTCTACCGGGCGGAGACTGTGAGCTGCCAGGGACCCTCGCAGCTGGGTGGGTCCTCAGAATTGGAAGGCCCTGCCGGACGTGGGAGGGCCGCGAGGAAGAGGACGGTACATCCGTGTTGGGAACTTCATATCCCCTGCTCAACATCTTCTGGACGATGCTGGAGGTCTTCGCCTTCATCATCTGGATCTTCATCCTGTTCAACATCATCTTCGACATATTCCGCAGCCATGACCTCGGTGGAGTCGGCAAGGCGCTCTGGTTCCTGTTCGTCCTCTTTCTCCCGTTGATCGGCGTTCTGGCCTATCTGATCGTCCGCGGAAGCAGCATGCACGTCCGGCGTGCCGAGGAGGCGAGGGAGCAGCAGGATGCCTTCGCGCAGTACGTCCGGGAGACTGCCGGCGGAGCTGGCGGGGGCAACACGGCGGACGAGCTGTCGAAACTGGCAGACCTGAAGGCGAAGGGCGTCCTGTCCGAGTCCGAGTTCGAGTCGCAGAAAGCCAAGCTCCTGGGGTAGCGCTCTTCTCCTCTCGAGAGGTCTGGGCCCGATTCGCTGCACTGAACTGCCGTTCCCTGGAGTCGTGCGTTCCCTCGGAGGCGTGCGGAGAAAGGGGCAAGGGTCATGGCACAGACCGGAGAAGGGCCTCCTTCGAAAGTGGCCGCCGGCACGGCACCGACAGGCCACATGCAGGTCGGCCCGGACCAGGTGGTCCACCTCAGGCCGGACGAGCGCCGGGACCTCGGCAAGGGAATTCGCCCGCGGGTTCCGCGCGAGAGCCACGCCGAGCTCGAGACCCTCACCACCCGGCCCGACCCCGTCTCGCTGCTCGAGGACCAGGCCAGGACGAGGGTCCCCGAGCTGGTCCCGATCCGGTACGGCAGGATGCTCGATTCGCCGTTCGCCTACTACCGGGGAGCAGCCCTGGTCATGGCCTCGGATCTCGCCGGGACGCCCCGGACGGACCTGACCGTGCAGGCGTGCGGCGATGCGCACCTGTCGAACTTCGGGGTCTTCGGGTCGGCCGAACGGAACCTCGTCTTCGATCTGAACGACTTCGACGAGACGTTGCCGGGTCCGTGGGAGTGGGACGTGAAGCGCCTGGCGGCCAGCCTGGCCGTGGCGGCGCGCCATCGGGAATTCTCCGAGCGGGAAGGTCGGTCCGTCCTCTTGGGGTGCGTTCAGGCCTACCGGACGGCGATGTCGCAGTTCGCCACGATGGGAGAGCTCGACGTGTGGTACGCCCACCTGGACATCGACAAGGTCATGGCCGAGATGGGTTCCAACCTCGAGCCGACCACCCGGAAACGCACCAGGAAGGCGCTCGCCAAGGCCCGCACCCGCGACAGCATGCAAGCTCTGGATAGCCTCACCCACCTCGTGAACGGCCAGCGGCGGATCATCAGCGACCCGCCGCTGGTGGTACCCGTCGAGCAGCTTTTTCCGGAAATGGAGAGCAAGGAGCTGACCGAGCGGATGCACCAATTGGTCCGGGCCTACCGGCGCACCCTGCAGCCCGACAGGAGGAAGCTGCTCGAGCAGTTCCGCTTCGTGCAGCTCGCTCGCAAGGTGGTCGGGGTCGGGAGCGTCGGTACGCGCGTCTGGATCGCGCTTTTCGCCGGCCGCGACGATCGGGACCCCCTCTTTCTGCAGGCGAAGGAAGCAGAGACCTCGGTCCTCGAGCGGTTCACGGCGAAGAGCCAGTACGACAACCAGGGGAGGCGGGTGGTCGCCGGGCAGCATCTGATGCAAGCCAGCAGCGACATCTTCCTGGGGTGGGAGCGGCTCGAAGGACTCGACGGCGTGGTCCGTGACTTCTACTTTCGTCAGCTCCGCGACTGGAAAGGCTCCGTCGACGTCGACCGGATGATCCCGGGCGGCATGACCGCCTACGGGAGGCTCTGTGGCTGGACCCTTGCGAGAGCGCACGCCCGTTCGGGCGATCGGATCGCGATCGCCGGGTACTTGGGTTCCGGCGCAACCTTCGACCGTGCGATCGCCGACTTCGCCGAGCGGTACGCTGACCGGAACGAGCGCGATTTCGAGGCGTTGCAACGAGCCGTCGCCAGCGGGCGCGTCCAAGCCCAACAGGGGCTGTGAGTGTGAGAAGGCTCGCATTGTACGGAGCCCTCGGCGTCCTTGCCCCACTGGTGCTCCTGGCCATCCTGATGGAGCGGGACTTCAGGAGAAGGGCGGGTCGGTTCTTCGCCCGGCTGGCTTCCTCGCTCGAGCCGGTGAACGACAGGCTGAAGGACGAGCTGCACGAGTGGCGGGCCGACACGAAGTGGGACGAGGTCCTGAGCTGGATGATGGATGATCGAACCCGGCGGTAGGCGGCACACTCCCGGGTCCCCGCCGAACCCGACGGCGTCGGAGTGACATCGAAGAGCTGCGTCGGTCACGCCCGGGCGAGGCCGGAGAGGAAGGTCCTCGTCAGCTCGGACCATGACTCGAGGTCCGAACCGGTCGACGCGACGTGCAACTCGGACTGCGGGAGGAGATCTGCCAGCTCTCGGGCAACCGATACGGGGTGGACCGGGTCACCCGTCCAGGCGAGGACAAGGGTGGGTATCGCGATGGTGGCCACGTCGGACCGGTCCGGCAGGTCCGCGGTGGCCGCCCCGCGCATGACCAGGGCCAGACGCCACGGCGCCCATGCTCTCGTCGCCGCTGCCTGCCTCTCGCGACGAGCATCGTCGCCACGGTAGGGATCGGGCGGATCCATCTCGGCCCGGGCGGCGATGACCGCTTCGACACCGTCGTTCTCGATGATGTCCGCGGAAGACGCCCATTGCTCGGCCTGTGCGGCGCGGGCCTCCCAGGCGGTGGGCGGAATGACGAGGACCAGCGCCCGGACGCGGCCCGGGGCGATCACGGCTGCGTGCAACGCCGTACCGCAGCCCATGGACGCGCCCGCCGCGACGTAGGCTTCGATACCGAGCGCGTCGGCGAGACCCAGCTGGTCGCGGGCCAGCTCCGACCAGCTGTAACCCGAGAGCGTCGGCGTGGACTGGGACTCGCCGTGGCCCCGGGCGTCGTAACGGACGACCGTGGCAGGGATGCGATCCCAGTCGAGCAGCGCCATCTCCGCGTCGCTGACCCGGTTCATCGAGAGCCCGTGGCCCCAGATGAGGTCGGGACCGGCTCCCCGGCGCTCGTACGCGAGGTCCGCCCCCCTGACGGCCGACCGCCCGCTCTCCACCGGCCCCCCGCTCAGCTCGGGGCCCGTCCGAGCGAGGCAGGATTGATGGGCGTGTCCATCGCCTGCACGGCGGGCAGGACCTTCTCGGCGAACAGCCGGAGGCTCCTCTCGGCCTTCTCCCGGGGCATGCCGCCGTAAAAGTCGTGGATCACCAGTGTCTCGAGGCTGATGGCCCCCTGCAGCGTCTTGATCTTGTCGATGATCTCGTCGGGCGTCCCGATCGGCTGGGTCGCCCGGCGGCTCTGAAGAGCGGCATCGGCCACGCCGACGTCGGCAGCCTGGCGCAGGAGGTACTCCTCGTACCCGTTGATCCCCTCGAACCCGGGGTTGTTCCACTCGAAGTAGTGGTGCTGGGCGGCGGTCAGCTGGTTGTGGAAGTACTCCCATCCCTCCTCGGCCTCGGCGGACGTCTCCGCGCAGTACATCCAGAGCAGGGTGGTGGGCTGGTCCGGGGGGAGGCCGAGCTCCGCACGGATCTGGTTGAACCGGGTCACCCCGGCCGTCATCGAATCGAGGTCGTCGCCGGACACGAACATCTGGCCGAGCCCGTTCTCTGCAGCGAGCCTCGCCGACTTCTCGGTGGAGAACGCCGCCTTGATGTTGGTGGTGAGATCGCCCTTGTGGCGCGCCTGGGGCCGGATGCTCGTCGGGGGGATCTTGTACACCGCACCGTCGAAAGTGAAGCGCTCCTTGCCGTCGGCCGCCCGGATGGCGTTGACCACGTCGTAAAAATAGGTGTGCGACTCCTCTATCGGGATGCCCAGCGATGCGTACTCGTGAGGCGCCACGCCCCGCCCGATCCCGAGGTGCAGGCGGCGGCCCTTCAGCAGGATGTCGAGCATCGAGATCTCGTGCGCCAGCCGCACCGGGTTCCACCAGGGAGCGACGATCACCGCGGTCCCGACGTCCACGCGTGTCGTGCGCCCTGCCCAGTAGGCGAGCCATTGCAGCGGGTTCGGCTGCATGGAGTAGGCCGAGCCGTAGTGCTCGGTCGCCCAGATGGAGTCGAACCCCAGTGGCTCGACCAGCTCACCCAAGTACAACGTGTCGTCCATGTTGACGTGATCCGGCACGGTCGGCGGCCGGTCGTAATCCTCGGTCATGAGGCGATCCCAGTCGCCCTGGTTGTAGCCGGTGACCATTACCCCGCAGTGCATGATGCCCCCCCTGTGACGACACGCTGGTGGCCCAGATGCTAGCGGCCCCGTAGCCCGGTCACCCAGGCGGTGGACGCCTCACGGCACCCCGCCCTTCCTCCCGAGGGGTCCCCCGTCATGCTGCGCACCGGTTCGGGCCGAGCTCGAGGCGGAGGCTCTCCTCTGCGGAGAGGCTGTGCCTGCCCATGTTCACGCTGATGATCTCGGCGTAGTTGGGCGGGCGGGGAGTCGCCCGCGAGGCCGCCCAGGCCACGAAGGTCGGCTCGTCCCAGTCGAGCTGCTCCAGAGACCGGCGCAGGGTGGCCAGCGAGGCCGCCACCGGCGCCCCCGGGGGGACGTCCACCTTGTCCCCGTAGTGGGCGGGGAGGACGAGCACGTCCTCGGGCAGGGCCAGGAGCTTCGCGTGGAGCGACCGGTAGAGGTCGTGCGCGAACTCCTCCACCCGCTCGGCCAGGTCCGGACGCCCCACCCCGTCGACGAACAACGTGTCGCCGGTCAGGATGGCGCGACCGCCCACCTCAAGAACGGTCGATCCCTTCGTGTGACCCGGCGTGCCGAAGATGGTGACGCCGAAATGGACGTTGGGTCCCAACTCGAACCACTGCCCGTCGACCATGGGCTCGAAAGGGAACTCGAAGCTGTCGGCCGGGTTGAGGTGGAGCGATGCCCCGGCCTCGGCGGCCAGCGCCCTCGCGCCACTCACGTGGTCGGCGTGCAGGTGGGTGTCGAAGACCCGGGTGACGTGCCACCCCCGTCGCGCGGCCACGTCGAGGTAGCGCCCGGTGTCGAGCGAGGGATCGACGACGAAGGCCTCCTCCCCGGCACCCACGACGTAGGAGAGGCATCCCTTGCCGCGCCGCCGGACCTGCACGATCTCGGCGAGCTCGAGGTCGACGAGGGCCGTGTCGTACACCGACGCCCACGCCTCCATCCCCCCGAGGAGTCCCGAGGCGGCCACCCCCGCCGCGCCGAGCGCGTCGACCACCGCCCTCGACCTCGCGCCCTTGGCGCACACCACGACGACCTCCCGATCGTGATCGAGCTCGGCGATCCGCTCGCCCAGCTCGGACATCGGGATGTTCCGGGCACCCGCGATCGACCACTCGACGAACTCCGCGGGCTCGCGGACGTCCACCACCATCGGGGCGCGATCCGTGCCGAGGCGGCCCACCAGCTCGTCGGCCGTGATCTCGCCACCGCCGCGCCGGGGGTCCGGGCCCGGTCCCCTGCCTTCGCTGTCGCTGCTCACCATCGGTATCCCTCCCAGGGACGAGAACCCTGCCAATATACCCTATGGGGTATCCTGGCAGCCACTTGCGGCCACAGCACCACCACCGGGTCGTCACCCCCACTGCGAGCCGGCTGCCCGTGTACGCGATACTGACACCGCCCGATCGGGCACGGGGACGAAAGAGGAGAGGCCGCATGAGCGGGGTGCTGAACGGCGTGAAGGTGGTTGAGGTCTCGATGTGGGCGTACGTGCCCTCCGCCGGAGCCGCTCTGGCCGAGTGGGGCGCTGACGTGATCAAGATCGAGGGGCCCGAAGGCGACCCCATCCGCTCCCTGGTCGTCGGCGGGGTGCAATCGGACGGCCCCGCGTACACATGGGAGGTGTGGAACCGCAACAAGAAGGGCATCGCTCTCGATCTCACGCAACCCGAAGCTCAGGCGGTCGTTCACGAGCTCGTCGCCGACGCGGACGTCTTCCTCACCAGTATCCTCCCCGGGTCCCGGTCCAAGCTGGGCATCGACGCCGAGACCATCAGGTCCAAGAACCCGAGCATCATTTACGCCGCCGGCACCGGCGCCGGACCCCAGGGGCCCGAGGCGGGCAAGGGCGGGTACGACTCCATCTCGTTCTGGTCCCGCGGTGGCGTCTCGTCGGGGGTCACGCCGGACGGTCACGACCCGATCGGCATGCCGTCGGGAGCGTTCGGGGACTCGTTGTCGGGGATCGCGCTCGCCGGCGGCATCGCGGCCGCCCTGGTGCGCAAGAGCCGGACCGGCGAGGGCTGCCTGGTGGAGGGTGCTCTCCTCGGCACCGCCATGTGGGCGATGCAGATGGCCATCGTCGGTGCGCACCAGGCCGGGCTGGCCGAGATGCCCAAGAGCGGCAGTCGCCAGAACGCCTTCAACCCGCTCGTCAACAACTACCCGACGGCCGACGGTCGATGGATCGCACTGTGCATGCTCCAACCCGACGCCTACTGGGAGGGATTCTGCAAGGCCATCGGCCGTGAGGACCTCCTCGGCGATCCGAGGTTCGCGGACTCGGCGTCTCGCGCCTCCAACGTGAAGGAGGTCGTGGCGGAGCTCGACAAGACGTTCCTGTCCCGGCCGCTCGACCATTGGAGGAAGGCGCTCTCGACCCAACGGGGGCAGTGGGACGTGATCCAGCGCGCCGGCGACCTCGCCGTGGATCCGCAGGCCCTGGCCAACGGCTACGTGCAGACGGTCCACTACGGGGGCGGGCACACCTTGCCGCTCGTCTCGACGCCCATTCAGTTCGACCGGAGCCTGCCGACCCTCGCTCCCGCTCCGGCGTTCTCGGGGGACGCCGACGAGGTCCTGGCGTCCATCGGGTGGGACGAGGAGCGGATCATTCAGGCCAAGATCGGCGGCGCGGTCGTCTGATCGAGCTCGAGGGGCCCTCCGGAGAACGACCACGCTCCTGAGGCCCCGTCTGGACCTCAGGAGCGTGGTCGGGTGCCCGCGGCCTGCCCGCAGGGCACCTCGGAGACGTGGGCGCTGACGATCCGCCACCCTTCGGGCATCCGGACCCAGGTCTGGGACTGGCGCCCCACCGTCGGCCGGCCCGGATAGCGGAAGGTGGTCGTCACGACGGCGACGTCCTCGCCCAGGCCGACCACCCGGGTGTCGGCCAAGGTCCGGCCCGACGGGAGTGGCGGCTGGGCCGCCCGCCAGCGGGCCAGCGCCTCATGGCCGGTTTGGGCGTCGCCCACCCCGAAGCGCACCGTGAGCGGGCTCTCCCAGAACAGCTCGTTCAGCACGGCGGTGTCGCCGGCCACCAGGGCCGCCTCGTAGGCGTCGAAGGCGGCGGTCACCTGGGCCACGACGCCGGGCAGGTCGACGGTCGGCGTCATCGGGCCGCCAGTGCCTGCTCGAGCATGGTGCCGATACGGGCGAGCAGCCGCTCGGCGCCGGGCGCCGCCGTCAACTGCACCCCGATGGGCAACCTTCCCGCGGCGCCGCAGGGCAGCGAGAGCGCCGGGCTCCCGACCAGGCTCCAGATGATGGCGTTGCGGGAGAGCACGAGCAGGTAGTCCTCGTAGTCGTCGCGGGAGGGCGCCGGCACCGGGGTGGTCGGCGTGACCAGCACGTCCACCCCGGCCAGGGCGGCCAGGGTGCGGTCGGCCAGAGCACTGCGCTGGCGCTGGGCCTCCAGATAGTCCACGGCCGTGATCTCCTGCGCCGCCCGGAGCTGGTCGCGCACCTCGGGGATGCACCGGTCGAGGTCGGTACCCTGCGAACGGTGGAAGGCGGCCGCCTCGCTGCGGCTGATGAGCAGCCCGAGGGCGTTGGCAACGTCAAGGTCCTCGGAGCCCGGGCCGGGTACCACCGACACCGGGCACCCGAGCCCCGACAGCACCCCCAGGGCGCCGTCGACCGCATCGGCCACCGCGCCGTCGGCCTCCTCGAGGATGGCGGGCACCACCCCCACCACGGGCCTCGACCGGGTGCGCCCGGGGCCGCTGCCCAGGCCCCCGGGTCCGGCCAGGACCTCCAGCACCGCGGATGCGTCGGCCACGGTGCGGGCGATCGGTCCCAGGTGGTCCATCGTCCACGACAGCGGCACGATGCCGTCGATCGGCACCCGGCCCAGCGTCGGCTTGAACCCGACCACCCCGCAGAGTGCGGCGGGCACCCGAAGCGACGCCCGGGTGTCGGTCCCGAGGGAGGCCAGGCCGACCCCGGTGGCCACGGCGATGGCCGAGCCGCCGCTGGATCCCCCCGAGATGGCCTCGGGGTCGTGCGGGTTACGGCACTGGGGCGTGGTGACGCCCAACGCGAACTCGTGGGTCGCGACCTTGCCCATGATCAGTGCCCCCGCGGCTCGCAACCGGGCCACCCCGGTCCCCTCGGCGGGCGACAACGACTCGTAGGCTGCCGAACCCGCCCGGGTCGGCATCCCCGTCACGTGGATCACGTCCTTCACGGTCACCGGTACCCCGTGCAACGGCCCTCGTACCTGACCCGCTGCCGCCTCGGTGTCGAGCACGTCCGCCTCACGGCGCAGGGAGGCGGCGTCGAGATGCACCATCGCACCGAGATGCCCGGTCCCGGCCAAGGCGTCGAGGGACTGCTCCAAGAGCTGCCGTGCCGAGATCGACCCCCGGGCGACGGCAGCCGCCACCTCCGTGATCGCCGCGCCGCCGTTCGGGGGGGGAAGCCTGCTGCCTCCACCCCGGCCGACGTAGGCCGGAAGGGGCGGCGGGGGCATCATCGCCGGGTACGGCCCCAGATGGGAGCCGGTGAGGGAGAGGGGGGGCGGGGCGGCGGGGGCGGGCACCTCGAGCCCGTGGAGCAGCTCGCGGGCGTCGTCGAACGAGCGGGAGGCGACGGCGTTCCCCGGGATGCTCACGCCACCATCCCGTCCCGCTCGACCGCCGCGAAGAGGGCCTCGGAGCCGGCGACGGCCCCGAAGACCCCGCCCTGCATGGTCACCATCTTGAGCGCGGCCTCGTAGTTCCCGACGTCGGTCGCCCCGGTACAGTCGGCGAGCAGCAGGCACTCGTACCCCCGGTCGTTGGCGTCGCGCATGGTGGTGTGCACGCACACGTCGGTGGTGATGCCCGTGAAGACCAGGTGGGTGATGCCCCTGATCTCGAGCAGCAGCCCGAGATCGGTGGCGTAAAAGGCTCCCTTGCCGGGCTTGTCCACCACCAGCTCGCCGGGCGCGGGCGCCACCTCGGGCACGATCTCCCAACCCGGCTCACCCCGCACGAGGATGCGGCCGCAGGGGCCGTCGTCGCCGATCCCGGCCCCGATCCGCTTGGAACGCCAGAGCTTGTTGGGAGGACAGTCGGCCAGGTCCGGACGATGACCCTCACGGGTGTGCACGATCGTCCAGCCCCACCGCCTGGCCCGCTCGAGGACCCGCGCCGTGGGCTGGAGGCCGGCCCGGGTGAGCGACAGGTCGTAGCCCATCCGGTCGACGTAGCCGCCCGGCCCGCAGAAGTCGACCTGCCAGTCGATCAGGATCAGGGCGGTGCGGGCGGGGTCGAGCTCCCCGTCGAACGGCCACGGATAGGGATCGGCTTGGACGAGCACGTGCCCGGCGGTCCGATGATCGGTCACTTGCGTCTCCTGTTCGACCAGTGATCGGGTGAGGGTTTGCGGGGGGAGCATCGCCGGCCCGGCCGCCGGCCCGGCCGGCGGGCCCAGGGCGGCGCAGACGTCGGCGGCAGGGGCGTGGGCGCCGAAGATGCCGCCCGAGAACGCCACCATGGAGGCGGCCGCGGCAACCGATCCCGCGTCCACGGGCGTGGAGGCGTCGGGTACCAGCAGGCATTCATATCCCTGGTCGTTCGCCGCCCGGAGCGTCGAGTGCACGGGGCCCTCGAGCCCCCAGCCTGCCACCAGCAGATCGGTGACCCCTCCACGGCGCAGGACGCCGTGGAGGTCCGAGCCGAAGAACCCACTGGTGGCCGGCGCCCGGACGACCGTGGTGCCGGGGACCGCTCCGGGGCCCGCGTCGTCGGCGCGGGCCCCGGAGCCGGCAACACCCGGTACGACCAGCACCACCCGTCCCCCGGCCGCAGAGACGGCACCCGCCAAGGCGGCGAGGGCGGCGTCGGCGGCGTCGGAGTCCGGACCCGGCACCCTCCACCGCGGATCACGGCAGGCGACGAGTGCGCAGCGCTTCGGGTCGAGCCCGCCGTGGTAGGGCCACGGGTAGGGCACCGCTCGGGTCAACTGGGCCGTCACGGCTGGGACCGTCGTCGCTGGGCCGGTCACGACGAGGGAAGGCTGCCCACGACGCCCTTCACCAGGCACGAGATGCTGTTGACCTGCGCATAGGTGGGGACGGTGCCGGCCGCATAGAGCACCTTGCCGTCCTGGCAGGTCACGGGCCCGGTGAAGACCGAGGCACCCGGTTGCTTGAGCTTGGCCTCGGCGGCGAGGATCTTGGCCCGGACCGAGGGCTTCACCGACGAGCCGAACGGCGCCAGGATGAGCGGGTTGTCGTGGTCGGCGAACGACCCGACCCAGTTGGCGTTGTACTTGCTCGCGGTGAACTTCCCGCTCAGCACGGTCGAGATGATCGCCTCGTACACGGGTGCCCAGTTCCACGCAGAGCCCGTCAGCCACCCGCTCGGGTCGAGCGACTCGGCGTTGTAGTGGTAGCCGACCACATAGGCGTGCGCCGCCTTGGCCGCTCCGATGACGGTGGCCTGGCAGTCCTGGTGCTGGGTGAGGACGTCGACCCCCTGGGACAGCAGCGCGGTCGCCGCCTCCTTCTGCTTCAACGGGTCACACCAGTTGGAGGTGTTGACCAGATAGGTCTTGGCATTCGGATCCGTGATCTGCGCCCCCAGCTCAAAGGCGTCGATGTTGGCGATGGTCTGGCTGATCGGGAACGCGTACACGTAGCCGAGCTTGCCGGACTTGGTCACCGCGCCGGCGGCCATGCCGGCCAGGCTCACCGGCTCGAACGCCTGGCCCCAGTACGTCCCGAAGTTCGGGGGGAACGCACCCTGCTGGAACCCGCCCTGATGGAGCACCACGACCTTCGGGTGCGACTGGGCGAAGGCCAGGGCGTAGGGGAAGTAGCCGTAGCTGGTGGCGAAGATGACCTTGGCCCCCTCGCTCACCATGGCCTGCATGGTCTGGGTGACGGACTCGTTCTCGGGAATGTTGTCGGCCGTGATGACCTTCACGTTCTTCATCTTCGACGCCACCGCCTGGCTGCCGACGTACACGGCCTGGTTGTAGCCGTAGTCCGCCCGCGAACCCACCATGATGAACCCGACGGTGGTCTGCTTGGCCGCCGCACCGGCGGTGGCCACGCCGGCCACCGTGGCGGTGAAACCGCCCAGGGACATGGCGGTCGCCGCCCCGACGACCATCAGCCGGAGGAACCTCGATCGCTTGCGCATGCTTTCTTCTCCAGTCCTCGCCGGGGCGAGATCGTTGTTTCGCTGCTGTCGGGATGTCTGCTGTGGGGACGTCTGCAGGCGGGACCACGCCGTCCCCCCGAGGGACGCAGCACGCGCGAGGAGTGACGAACGGCTCAGCCGGTGTCGGCAAGCGCCCGGCGGAGCCCTTCGGGTGCCTCCGAGCTGCCCTTGCGGGCCAGGGTGATGAGGGCGAGCAGGGTGATCAGGTACGGCATGGCGTCGAGCAGGTACTGGTTGACGGCCACCCCGTGGGCCTGGAGCACCGACGCCGCGGCGAGCGCCACGCCGAAGAGCAGGGCGCCGGCGAGCACCCGGAACGGCCGCCAGGCGGCGAACAGCACGACGGCCACCGCCACGAACCCGTAGCCGCTGGTCATGTCGTTGAACCAGTTGCCCACGTACCCGACCGAGAGCTGGGCCCCACCCAGGCCGCCCAGTGCCGCGCCGAAGGTCACCGCCACCACCTGCACCAGCGCCGGATGGCCACCGGTGGCCGCCACCACTTCGGGCCGCTCACCGGTGGCCCGCAGCGCCAGCCCGAGGCGTGTGCGGTGGAGGACGAACCAGATCGCCGGCACGAGCACGAAGCCGGCGTAAACGAGGATGTCGTGCTGAAACAGCACCGGGCCGAGGAAGGGCATCCTCCCGAGCAGCGGGATCGACAGGGTCGGCAGGGGGGTGACGGTGTCGTTCACGTACCCGGTGCCGAACACCGAGGTGACGCCGAGCGCGAGGAACCACACCACCAGGCCGCTGGCGAGCTGGTCGGCCCGTTGGCGCACCACCAGCCACGAGTGCAGCAGCCCGCAGACGGCGCCGGCGGCCAGCCCGCCGATCAGGCCCACCCACGTGTTGCCGGTGGCCACCGCCATGGCGTAGGCACCCAGTGCCCCGGCGAGCATGCTGCCCTCCACGCCCAGGTTGACCACGCCGGCCCGCTGCCCCACCAGCTCGCCCAGGGCCGGGATCAGGATGGCCGCTCCCCCTTCGACGCCCCCGATGAGGGTCTGCTCGATACCGTTCACCGCCAGGCACTCCTTGCGCTTCGGGTGAGGGCCAGGGGAGCCACCACGATGAGCGCGAGCAGCACGTCGACGATGGCGCCGTCGAGGCCGTAGGTCAGCTGCACGGCGTTGCCGCTCACCGCTATGGCGCTGAACAGGACGGCGGCCCCGACCACCTTCGGTGGGTTGTTGCGCCCGAGGAAGCTGGCGAGGAACGCCACGTAACCGAAGGTGGCGGTGATGTCCGGGCGCAGCTGGAGCTCGAGCCCGGCGAAGTTGAGCATCCCGCCGAGCCCCGCCAACATCCCGCCGGCCACCATGGCCGACACCATGAGCTGCTTCACCGGGAGACCGGCCCGGCGGGCCGCTTCGCGGTTGCCCCCGACGATCCGCAACCCGAAGCCCCACCCGCTCCGGCGCAGCAACAGCCACACCCCGAGGGCGGCGGCGGCGGCAACGATCACCCCGAGGTTCAGCTGGCTCCCGAGCAGCCGGGGCAGGTGGGCGACGGCCGGAAGGGGGGCGCTCTCGGGTTGGCCCGACCCACCCTTGTACTTCCACGGCTGGTAGATCAGGTAGAGCATCACGTCGTTGGCGATGAAGTTCATGAGGAGGGTGGTCACCGCCTCGTTGGCGTCGAGAGCGGTACGGAGCAGCCCGGCGATGCCTGCCCAGATGCCGCCGGCCGCCATCCCGGCCAGGGCCATGGCCAACCAGCTCAACGGGCCGGGCCAGGTGGCCCCGACCAGCAATCCCATGCCGGTGGCGGCCACCGCGCCCATGATGAGCTGCCCCTCCCCTCCGACGTTGACCATCCCGGCCCGGGCCGGGATGGTGACGGCCAACGCGGCCAAGGCGACGGGGACGGCACGGAGGATCGTCTGCTGCACCGCCCCCCAGTTGAGGAGGGTCGAGTGCAGCATGGTGTCCAGGACACTGATGGGGTTCGTCCCTTTCAGGAGCAGGACGACACCGAAGGCCGCCAGCACCGCCGCATAGGTGCCGACCACGATCCCGACCCGGCGGTAGTCGGGCAGGGACCACCACTGCCGGCGCCCGCCCGGATCGTCGGCGGGATCCCCCGACAGCTCGGGCAGGAGCGCCTCGGAAACCGGGGCCATCGCCATCACGCCGCTCCCGTCATCAGCTGGCCGAGACCGCGCCGGTCGGCCGAGCGGCCGAGCATGGTCCCGCTGATCCTCCCGTGGGCCAGGACGGCGATGCGGTCCGACAGGGCCATCAGCTCGTCGAGGTCCTCGGAGATCAACACCACCGCCGAGCCGGACTCCCGGGCAGCCAGCAGCAGCGACCGGGTCATCTCGGTGGTGCGGACGTCGAGCCCCCTCGTCGGGTAGGACACGACCAGCACCGTCGCCGGGTCGCCCAGGGCCAGGGTCAGGAGGACCCGCTGGATGTTGCCGCCCGAGAGCTGGTCCAGACGGCGACCCGACGGGGCCAGCGGCAGCCGTAGCCGTCGACCCTTGGCTTCCAACCGACTGGTGGCACCCTTGTGGTCGAAGTGCAGCCGGCGGGACGAGCCGGCGGCCTCCCACAGCGCGGCGTGCTCGGCCAGGGTGAGGCCGGGAACGACGAATTCCCGCAGCGGATCCGCGGCCACCGTCACCACACCTGCCTCGCGAAAGGCCCGGGGACCACCGTTGGGAAGCCGGTTGCCGGCCACGACGACGTGTCCCTCGTCCGCGCGGGCCGCCCCGGTGAGCAGGTCGGACAGCTCGCGCTGGCCGTTGCCGGCCACGCCGGCCACCCCCAGGATCTCGCCGGCGCCAACGGCCAGGTCCACCCCCCGGAGCCCCGACCCCTCCCCCACGCCGGTCAGCCGGAGCCCCTCGGCGACCAGCACCGGGGCCTCGCCCGACACCTGCTCGTCGCCTGCGTTGTGGACCGGTCGAACCGATTCCCCGACCATGGCGGTCACCAGCTCGTCGTCGCCCACCTCGGAGGCGACGGCGTCGGAGAGGACCACCTTGCCGGATCGCAACACGGTGAGCCGGTCGGCGATGGCGCGCACCTCGCGCATCTTGTGGGTGATGATCACCACTCCCGTGCCGCCGGCGCGCAACCGCCGGACGACCTCGAACAGCGCGTCGACCTCCTGAGGGGTGAGCACGCTGGTCGGCTCGTCGAGGATCAGCACCTCGGCCCCGGCCATCAGGACCTTCAACAGCTCCACCCGCTGCCACTCCCCGATGGAGAGATCGGCCACCCTGGCCGAAGGGTCGACGGCCAGGCCGTACCGCTCGGCCGCCTCGGCGATCCGCTCTTGGAGCTTGCGGGGTCTGAGCACCCGGCCACGGGGCCGGACGTGGAGCGAGACGTTCTCCCAGACGGTGAGGGCCGGGACCAGCCTCAGGTCCTGAAAGACCATGCCGAGGCCGAGGTCTCGGGCGGCCGACGGGGAGCTGATCCGCACCGGACGTCCTTTGCACACGATCTCCCCGGCGTCAGGGTGGTAGACGCCGTACAGCATCTTGACGAGGGTGCTCTTGCCGGCGCCGTTCTCGCCCAGCAGGGCATGCACCTCGCCGGAGCGCACGGTGAAGTGCACGGCGTCATTGGCCGTGACCGCCCCGAACCGCTTGGTGATGCCGCGAACGGCCAGGAGCTCGGCTCCCTGCATCCCCCCGGTGGCGCCGGCCCCCGTTCCGTCGGTGGCCGGCGGGTGCGCGAGGAGAGGGTTCACCAGTACGTGGCCCCTTCTCCGGCGCCGGCGGAGAGCATCCGCTCGAGGGCCTGCAGCGAGGCCTTCTCGACGACCTCCTGCGACTCCCGGATATGCCGGTCCAAGAGGAGGGCGGCCTTTCCCTCGAGCCGGTCGGCGACCGCGGCCAGAATCGCCAGGTGCTCTTGGATGGTCGTCGAGATCCGCCCCGGGGTCACGAAGTCGTGACTGCGAACCGGCCGGATCCGCTCGTTGACCCGTCGCAGCTCGTCGGCAAGCTCGTGGTTGCCGGCCGCCTCGGCCAGGTCTCCGTGGAATTCCTCGTCGAGCAGGACGAACTCGGGGTCCGGCAGGTCGACGTCGGTGTCGATGCTCGACCAGTCGGCATGCAGGCGACCGAGGACGGCCTGGTCGTACGCGGCGCCGCTGTCCTCGCACCGGCGGAGGGCGAAGAGCTCCAGCGCCCGACGGACCTCGTACAGCTCGCTGATCATCCTCGAGCTGGGAGTGGCCACCCGGAAGCCGCCCTCGACGTGGCGCTCGAGGAACCGCTCGGCGCTCAGGCGGAGCATGGCCTCGCGTACCGGGGTGCGTGAGACGCCGATGCGCTCGGCGATGCGCTCCTCCCGGAGCCGGATCCCCACCGGCACCTCGCCCATGAGGATCCAGGACTTCAGCTCTTGGTAGGCGAGGGTGCTCGCCGTGTGCGGCCGTGTATACGCCTCTGCATGCGACTCCGTACTCATTGCGGAGAGATTAAGGAATGATGATTGCGCCGTCGTTTCCCCGTTGTGAACGCACCGTGAAGCGGAGCCCCGGCTAAAGCCCGGTCGGGTAGGTCTCGGGCGGCTCGCCCCTGTCCCACTGCCCGCTCCGGTCGAGGGGCTCGACGGCCGACGTGCGGTCGATGTGGACGACAGCGTCAAACTGGGCGGAGAGCCGCGCCGAGAACCAGTGGCTCTGGCGTTCGGTCTCGGGTCGGTAGACGACCCCGATGGCCCGCTCGAGGCGGGGGTGCCTCAGTGGTTCGGGAGATCCCGCGCCGAGAGGAACCAGGAACCGCTCGGGTTCGGCGAGGTGGAACAGCTCTTCGTAGCTCCCCGGGAGTCCCGGGCGCACGTGCTTGCGCTCAGCCGCTCCACCCCAGTCCGATGCCGCCGTGACCCTGCCATGGTCGGTGGTGAACCCGACGATGAAGCACTCGTCGCCCCAGGTGGTCCGCACGAGTTGCCCGACGTTCAGCTCGCCCGAGGCCCCGAGCCCGGTGGCCCGGGCGTCCCCGACGTGCGAGTTGTGCTCCCACACCACGATCTTGGTCCGGCCGACGAGGCGGTCGAGGTGAGCCGCGAGATCGGCGAGGGTCGCCGCCATGTGCTCGTCCCGGAGGTTCCACGACGAGACGCGACCCTCGTACATGGTTCGGTAGTACCGCTCGGCGTTGTGAACGAGGCGGGCGTTCTGCTCGGCGTAGAAGTACTCGTCCTCGGCGACCCAGCCGTCGCGAGCCACCAGATCCGCGGTTCGGCGCCGGAGGTCGACGAGCTGGGCGACCACCTCACGCTCGCAGGGGACCATGAGGTCCAGCGTCACCGCACGGCCGTACTCGGGTCCTTCACCCGCTACGTGGTCGAAGCAGCCGTAGCGGATCCTGGCCTCGTCGGCGGCCGGCGGGTCGACGGTGTCGAGGTACTCGACGACCGCCTGCATCGAGGCTCGCAGACTGTAGAGGTCGAGCCCGTAAAAGCGGACCTTCGTCCGCTCATCGGACCTCGCATCGTTCAAGGAGCGAAGCCCGGTGACGAAGTCGACGACGTCGGTGTTCCGCCACATCCAGTTCGGGAACCGTTTGAAGCCGGCGAGGGCGCTTGCCGCATCAGGGTCGGCCGACTGCCCGAGCACGTAGCGGTTCACCCGGTACGCGTCCGGCCAGTCGGCCTCCACCGCGACCGCCGTGAACCCCTTCTCCTCAATCAGCCGCTGGGTGATCCGCGCCCGCTCCTCGTAAAACTCGTGGCTCCCATGGGTCGCCTCCCCCAGGAGCACGAAGCGGCGGTTCCCGATCAGGTCGAGGAGATGGTCGTAATCGCTC
>Ga0307372_10006048_pt1 | contig 17877 bp, 13 predicted proteins | sample OX1MG_FD_202533 | JGI IMG/M metagenome (GOLD analysis project Ga0307372, IMG submission 202533) | Soil microbial communities from Risofladan, Vaasa, Finland - OX-1 | ecosystem: Environmental > Terrestrial > Soil > Coastal area > Acid sulfate soil | place: Finland: Risofladan, Vaasa | collected... | reverse complement strand
CTGATTTTGCGGCCCGCACCGGTCTGCAAACCTGGAATCCAGTTCCGGTAATGGCGGAAAATCATCTGCTCTGAAGTGCCGCAAACTCGCGCAACCCAGCCCGGATCTTCGCCTGCGGAAAGCGAGAGCGTGATGAACGTGTCGCGGATGCAATACTGGCCGCGCTCTCGAATCCCGGCGTCGTCAGAGGAGCAGCTACCGTCGAGGAGATGCTCCAGATCGCTGAGTGAAGGCAGGTGTCCTCCCCGCTCGAAGAGTCCGGAGCTGACGACCGATGCTACGCGATCTCCGTCTCGGACGGTGCTTGACTCCTCGTCGTCAGATCATGACGTTCGCAGATACCGGACGAGCAGACGCGTCACGTCATCCACAAACCGGCCTGCTTTCTCGTCGCTGAGGATATCCGGGCGACGCAGGACCGCGGCATGGGTCAGCGCTTCCACTACGGTCACTAAGACAAAGGCCGCGAGGTCGAGGTCGGCGACATCGATCTCATCACGATGCGCCTCCAGATAGCCCCGAACCAGCGCATAACCCTCTCGGACATTAGCTTCGATATTTTCGAGCCGCCCGACACGCGGGACCTGTTCCGCCAGAACGCCATGGAGCTTGGGATTGACGCGGTGACCGTCGATTGCAACTGAAACGAATTGACGCGCCGCGGCCTCGATTGGGAGCGCCGCTGCCTTGACCAGCGCGTTGCGCGTCACATCGGAGATTTCTTGCGCATGACGCTCAATAACCGCGGCTACCAGTGCCTCCTTGCTCGGGAAGTACTGGTACAGCGAACCGATACTGACGCCGGCCACCTCGGCAATCCTGTTGGTGCTCGCCCGGTCATAGCCTTCCTTGATCAAAACGCGAGTAGTCGCTTCCAGAAGCGCATCGACGGTTGCACGCGATCGCTCTTGAGAGGCGGATTTTCTTGGGTTTATTTGTAGTTTTTGCGCCATCTGTACTGGCTCGGAATGCGAGTTCACAATTATGAGCTATTACTTGTATTTTATCCATAATGAAAACGCAAGTCACGACGACATCTACACAAAGCAGGTAGCAGGGATATGAGCAAACAAACGCCGGATTATGGTCTCGATGCTGGCGCAGCCGTTTACGCGATGTTCGCGCTCGGCCTCGCGGGAGCGATCGTTGGTTTCATTCTCGTATGGACTTCGAGCCGGCACCTCGGGCTGGCTTACACGCTTCAAATTCTTGGCTTTTGCTTTCTGATCCTCGCGGCGCTCATGTTCGCCAGCAGTCGCTTTGGTAAATTTCGCGCACGCGACCGCATTCTCGCGCGCTTGCAGCTGCGCGGAGACGAAAGCGTGCTCGACGTCGGTTGCGGTCACGGGCTCTTGCTCATTGCCGCCGCAAAGATGCTGCCGCGAGGTCACGCGGTAGCTATCGATCTTTGGACGATGGATCAATCCGACAATTCGCGTGAATCCACGCTTAGAAATGCTGCGCTGGAGGGCGTCGCGGAGCGAGTCAGCGTTCATGACGGAGACATGCGCAAAATGCCCTTCGCCGACCGCAGTTTCGACGCCACCGTCGCCCACTTCGCCATCCACAACGTTCGGAGCGCCGAAGGGCGCCGCCAGGCAATCCGCGAGATCGTGCGCACCCTCAATCAAGGCGGCCAGGTGGCGATTTCCGACATATTCAGCCTCAACCTCTACGCCGACGAGTTGCGCAAGTCGGACATGATCGATGTGGAAATCTCCGGTCTTAGTTTCTGGACCTTTCCTCCCGCCCGCACCGTGACCGCAAGGAAGCGTTCGCAATCAGTCTGATGGAAATGACCCTCTCGAGAGGACGAGTTTTGCTATTACGCGATTAGGAGAAGGAACATGGATCAAGTCAGCACACTGGAAAGGGTATTCAGCTACAAGGCAAAGGCCAACAACGAGATTCTCGCGGCAATGCGACAATTTGACGATGCCTCTCCTGCAAAGGAGATCGCTGTCAGAGTCCTCAGCCACACCTATGCTGTCGACCGGATCTTCGCTGCGAACTTGAGGGGAGCGGAGCACGGATACTCCTCGCCCAACCCTAGCCAGGCGCCATCGCTGGAAGAATTATCCGAGGCGATCAAGAAAAGCGATCAGTGGTACATCGACTATGTGTCACGTCTGGATGAAGCGCAGTTGGCCGAGCGCATCGACTTTACGTTTACCGATGGCTTGCCCGGCCGCATGTCACGCGAAGAGATGCTGATGCATGTGACGATTCACGGCGCAGGCCACTGGGGTCAGATCGGGTTGATAATGATGGAAAACTCGATCACGCCGCCAGGCGATGGCTTCACGAGCTATTTGCATAAGGCAGAAGCCTCAACCCGGCGCCGGCCCGATGCGTCAAGCGACACGGTTGAAAGCCATCCGGACCAGAACGGATTAAACATGGCGCGGCTCGCCAAGCAGGAGCCGACTGAAACAGCAGCTCAAGAAGGGAAGGCGATGCCGCGCCTCGATGAGCTCACCGAATCTTTTAGAGCCGCAGTGGGTGCTGATTCCGGTCTCGGCAAAACGCTGAAATTCGATCTGAAGGGGCAGGGCTTCATCTACATCGATGGCGCTTCGGTCACCAATGAGGACACCCCGGCGGATCTGACACTTACTCTAACGATCAACGACCTGAAGGCAATGAGCCAAGGCAAGCTCGCTCCTATGACCGCAATGATGAGCGGGCGGCTCAAGCTCTCCGATATGGGCGTCGCCGCAAACCTTCAAGGCAAGATGCAAGCCCTGTTCTCCCAGATGCAAGAGGTTTCGCCTTCTATCTCTGCCGCTTAGCGCAGCATTCCGATTCCATCATCTGTCCCCCCGCAATAGTTGCGAGGAGTCCTGGTCATAGACGGCAAGAGGTTCACGCTGTGAAAGTCGAAAATATCAAAGAGGTCAAGGCGCGGTTCAACCGATTCGTGAGCGAGCTTCCGACTGAGGGATCGGTGATCATCACCAAAAATGGCCGCCCATGCGCGCTATTGATGCCGATGACCAAAGACACCGATCTGGAAGTCGTCGCGCTCTCGCAAAACAAGCGCTTCTGGAAGCTCTACGATTCGGCAGTCGAGAAGGTAATACCGCAAAAGAAATCGCCGTCGATCCTTGTCGTCGGTCTCCTCGGCTTCGAGAGCTTCACTGCTCTGCTTCACGTCTTCCGCTTTCCAGAAAACCACGATCGTGCTTTCCTCGCCTTTGCGTACATGCCCGCCGAATTCGGTTGTCTGGCGGTAGGTCAACCAGAACGGCGAAACATACTTTGATGCGGAAAGCAGAAAATAATTGATGCCCTTGTACGGCTTCTTCGACACCAGATTGCGCGGCAACCCAGTCGAGGTCCACGGCTTGCGCCACGGGACAATTCCGCTCTCCAGCAGGTTGATGATCTTCTCGGTGATAATCGCGTACACGTCCATTTGCATCGCTCCTTTGTGCGCTCGCTTCCCGAAGGGCAGAGCGCGGTTTGGTTCGTAAAAACCCGAACCTTTCTTTCCGCCCCTCGCGCTTCACCCAAAGCTGAGAGTGAGAGGCGGAACGGGACCGATGCGGAGCGCAGCGGAGCAACCAATGAACGCGGCGGAGCAATTCAAGGCCGCCGTGACAAGCGAAGCGTTCCCATCAGGGATGGCGCGTCGGTCTTGAGCGGAGCCACGCAAGGCGGGGCCGGGTGGCGGTGACTCGTCGACTTGCTTAAGTATATGCTAGCGATATACGCCATAGCCGCGTGAAGTGGGACGAGCGGCTGACGGAATGCGAGGGCTTCCAATGGGATGCCGGCAACTCCGCGAAGATTTGGGACCGCCATCAGGTGATGCCGACCGAGTGTGAGGAGCTGTTCCTCAATCGGCCACTGATCGTCGGCAGCGACGACCAGCATTCTGCGGGTGAAGATCGCTTTTATGCTCTGGGCCAGAGTGACAGTGGCAGACCGATGTTCGTGGCAATTACGCTTCGCGGCGTTCTAATCCGAGTGATCTCGGCGCGCGACATGAGCCGCAAGGAACGAAGGATTTTCGGTCGTCATGAAAAAGGCTCTGCCTAGATTCAAGAGCGAAGATAGCGAGCGCGAGTTCTGGGCGAAGCACGACTCGGCGGACTTCATCGACTGGCGCAAGACGAAGCGGGTGACACTCCCGAACCTTCGGCCCTCGTCGCAGACCATCTCATTGCGTCTGCCGAAGCCGATGCTCGATAGGCTCAAGCTTCTCGCCAACAAGCGCGACGTGCCCTATCAGTCGCTGCTCAAGATGTTCGTGGCGGACAGACTGAAAGCGGAGCTGAAAGAGTGAGTCTTCGACTGCCAGTAAGTCCTGCACCACGGAGCCGTCAATCGCGTAGAGCGAAGAGACTAGCGTAGGTTGCTTCTGTTGAGGGGGAATCGCACCGCTGAAGTCGTTACGCCGAAGCTTGCTGGATGCGGCGGTGCGAGCGGAAATGTGATATCTCCGTGCGAGTCTGCCCGCAGGCGTAGGGCCTTCGGATGCGGATAGTTCTTAGTGGAGAATCGGGGGATGGGGCGTGAAGACGATTTTTGACCTGTGCGAGCCGCGAAAGGATGTGATCAAAGGTGACATCGCCAAGTCGGATTTCGCGGCCGACCTCGCCCAGGTAATCAAGGGCACAGCTCCCGACGAGTATCTGAAAGCGCAACTCTTCTTCGGCACCACATATCCGACGCGAGGGCTCAAAAGTCTACTCGCCAACGTGTGTTCGCGACTGAGCGGCAAGCCAGGTGAGGTCGCTGCGATCTTTCGGCTCGGAACCTCATTCGGCGGCGGCAAGACGCACTCGCTGATTGCCCTCGTTCACGCCGCGAACGGAATGCGCGGCGTGACCAATGCCGCGGAATTTATCGATCCCGCCGTGGTTCCGAAAGGCCGCGTTCGCGTGGCCGCCTTCGACGGCGAGAACGCCGACCCCGCCAACGGCCGCAAGATGGGCGACGATGTTCTCGCCTTCACCCCGTGGGGCGAAATTGCTTATGCACTTGCGGGCAAGGCTGGGTACGAACGCGTTCGCCGTGGAGACGAGCAGGCAATCGCTCCCGGCGCGGAGACCATACAGGAACTGTTCGGCGGCGAGCCGACCCTGATTCTGCTCGATGAGCTGTCCGTATACCTGCGCAAGGTTCAGAAGCTGCCGCAGGCGCGCGAGCAACTTGCCGCTTTTCTTACTTCACTTTTCAAGGCAGTTGAATCCTCGCCAAAAGCGGCCGTGGTCTATACGCTGTCTATTGGGAAAGACGATCGTTCATCCGATGCGTACAGCGAGGAAAGCCAGTTCATCGCCGATCGGATGTCTGAGATCGAAAGCGTTTCCGCCCGCAAGGCCACGCTGCTGAACCCGACCGAGGACGACGAAACGGTGCAGGTGCTTCGTCGGCGTTTGTTCGACCGAATCGACGATTCCGGTGCTTCCCTAGTCATCGATGGTTATCGCGAATCCTGGATCTCGAATCGTGATGCCCTAGTGGCCGACGCGGCCCGCCCTGAAACGATCGATGCCTTCCGTGCTAGCTACCCATTTCATCCAGACGTTCTTGCGACCCTCACCGGCAAAACGGCGACTCTCGTGACCTTCCAGCGAGTACGCGGGATGCTGCGTCTGCTCGCCGGAACCGTCGCTTATCTCTGGAGCACGAAGCCGGCTGATGCCACCGCGATCCACCTGCACCATATAGATCCCGGCTTCCCTGCGATCTACGAAGAAATCGCCACGCGCCTTGGACAGCGCGCGTATGTGCCGGCGATCCGTAATGACATCGTCGCCGCCGAACCCGGCAAGAGGGCGCTCGCACAGGAAATCGACGACGCCCACTACCGCGGATTGGCGCCCTACGCCACCTACGTCGCGCGCACGATTTTCATTCACACGCTGGCTTACAACGATCAGCTAAAAGGCGTCACGCCCGAGCATCTGCGCTTCTCGATTCTCGGCCCCGAAACCGACATCAGCTTTATCGATGACGCGCGCAAGCGCTTCGTCGAAGACTCGTCGTATCTCGACGATCGCCCGACCGCGCCGCTGCGCTTCCTGGTCGAAGCAAATCTGACCCAGATCATCCGCCGTCAGGAACAGTACGCCGATGCCGGCGAAGTGCGCGATCAGCTTAACGATCGCATCAAGCGTATCTTCGGCGGCAATAACTTCGAGATGATTCCGTTCGCGGGCGGACCGTGGGAGGTTCCCGACGACACTGGCGACGGCCGCCCGCGGCTGGTGATGATGTCGTATGACGGCGTCACGGCCGGTACCGCGGTTGAGAGCGTGCCCGACCTGGTCGCGCAGATTTTTGCGCGCAAAAATGCTGACGGCAACGCCTTCCGCGAGCTGCGCAACAATCTGCTGTTTGTCGTTGCCGACGATGACAAGATCGCCCAGATGCGCCGCGCCATGGTGCACCGTCTCGCGCTAGTCGAGCTGCGCAAGCCCGAACGGCTGGGCGATCTCGCTGAGCATCAGAAAGCCAGGATTCTCGAATTCGACGAAAAATCAGAACACGCGGTCGCGGGCGCGATTCAGCAGTGCTACCAGCACGTCTTCTACCCGTCAAAAAACCGGCTGCCGCGGGCCGAGGTCGATCTCGCTCATACCGCGGTTGCAGTCCATCAGGCGGCCGACTCGCCCGGCGCGGGACAGGTCCAAATCCTGCGCACCCTGCGCGAACAGAAGAAGCTGCGCACGCGCGAGGACGAACCCGACGCTCCGGCCTACATCCGCGACCGCACTCCGCTCCGCAAGGGCCAGATGACCACGCTCGCGCTGCGCGATGAGTTCCGCAAGGACCCGGCGCTGCCGATTCTGCTCGGCGACGAGGTCTTCGTCCGGGCGATTCGCAAGGGTCTTGATGATAGCGTTTACGTCTATCGAAGCGGCGCGCTGCTCTTTGGTCCTGGCGATCCAAGCGCGGATATTCGCATCGACGAAAATTCCGTCGTCTTCACCATGGACTATGCGCGCCAGCACGAAATCTGGCCGCGCCCAAAGGCCGAGCCGATTCCGATTCACCCGCCGCTCCCGCCTGTCGGACCTGACGATCATGACCCGCCAGTCGCGGACCCGAAGCCGGCCTCGCACACCTTCACTGCTGAAGCCGTCCTGCGCGAGGCGCTAATCCAGCTTTGGGAGAAGGCGCGAAAAGCCAAGGTGGACAAGATCGGCGTGCTGAAGATCAAAGTCTTCGATGCGACCGACGCATTCCGCCTTCTCGGCGCTGTGAGTTCGATACCCAGCGCCGCGAAAACCGCTAAAATGGAAGGCGGCTACGATACCAAGGAGGGCGCGACCATGACGTTCGAGTTCACTGGCCCGGTCGCGGACGCGCTTCCCGTCAAGGATTTCCTCGACTCGCAGATGCGCGCCGCAGCCGACAAGAAGCTCGATACCACCTTCGAGATTCGTTTTAGCGACGGTCTGGCGATGGGCGGCGACGCGGCAGAAAAGCTCACCGAGCGGCTGACCCGCTTTGCAACTGGATCGGCATACGTGTCGGCGTCCGCGGAGGCAAAAGCATGAAAGCACAGGTTCATCGGATCGACGAAACCGCGCCGCGCTCATCGCAGCCGCGCTTCGAGATTCGCTCGCGCACCTATCGGCCGGGAGACACCGAGATCGAGATTTACCAGATGCCCGCACCGGCCACCCAGTATATCCGCACGCCGCTTCGGATCGCGGGATTGCGTGGTCGCAACCTGGAACTCATCGAGCATCGCGTGCTCCGCCGCCTGACGCAGGAAGGTATCCGCTTCGATTCCACGCGAGACCCCGCGGCTGCGCGGCGCGGCTCGGCCCGTCCGATTAGCGAGGAATTGGCGATGACGCTCGGCCTCGTGTTCCGCACGCTCGCTCCGATGCGCAGTCGCAACCGGATGCGCGAAGTGGTCGAGGGGATCGAGACGATGCAGCGCGAGGAAGCGGCGTACTGGCTCGGGATGGCGATGCATCGGAAGTACCCGCGCCGGGTGCTGAATGCACTGCGGATTCTGCTGACTGATCCCAAGCGCAACCTGTAGCGCCCGCGCGAGATGCCAAAAGACACGCGCCTGATCGAACGCTGGCTGCCGATCGCGGAGCTGGGAGAAGAGAGCGTGCGCGAGCGACGCTCGATGACCGCGTTGCCAGCAACATACTACCTGCACGTCTGGTGGGCGCGGCGGCCGTTGATCGCCTCGCGCGCCGCGATTCTCGCATCGATTCTGCCCGCAGACGCAGACCACAAGAAATTCCTTCATGCGCTCGGCATCCACGGCGATCCGATGGCAGCCCGAAAACGAATAGCAACCGCCGACCGGAATGGTGAGCGTCTAGGTGCAGATGCCTACGGCTACTCACGGGCATTTGGCTACACACTCGACGCCGCGGATCGCTCATGGCTCGCGAATCTGCTCGTTGGCACCGCGCCACACGTTCTTGATCCGACGGCGGGCGGAGGAAGTATTCCGTTTGAAGCCATTCGTCTCGGACTGCCGGTGGAAGTAAACGAACTCAATCCGGTCGCCGCGCTCATTCTCAAGGCGACCGTTGAATACCCAGTCCGCTTCGGACCGAAGCTACGGGCAGAGTTTGAGCGAATCGGGCCCGCGTTTGTCGAGGAAGTTAGACGGCGGCTGGATGGAACTTTTCCTGACGAACCCGGAATCGACACACGCCCTGACGGCTATCTTTGGGCGCGGACGATAACCTGCCCGTACTGCGAAGGGCTAGTGCCACTTTCACCGAACTGGCGGCTCGCTCCCGATGGCACCGGCGTTCGGCTCAACCCGATCCTCGGCAAAGGCCCGGGATCAAAAGGGCGGCGATGCGGCTTCGAGATCGTCAAGACGGTAAAGGAGCAGTCCACCGGAACGGTCGCCGATGGCGACGCGACCTGCCCTTTCACGGACTGCGGGCGCGTCATCGACGGCGACGAAATCAAGCGCCAGGCGCAGGCCGGCCAAATGGGCGAGCAGCTCTACACCGTCGTCTTCAAACAGCGCGTCGAGGTCAAGACCAAAACCGGCAAGATACGTGGCAAATGGGAGCGCGGTTATCGCGCACCGCGTCCCGAGGACGACAACAGCGAAGCAATCAAGGCGCGTTTAGCCGAGAAGATGTCCGAGTGGGAATCGCTTGATGTCGTTCCGAACGAGCGCTTCCCCGAGAATACAAACGACGATCGCCCGATCCAGTACGGAATGCCGCTCTGGCGCGACATGTTTTCGCCGCGCCAGCTCCTATGCCACGGCACCAGCGTCGAAGTCTTCCGCGAACTGCTGGAGTCCGAGCAGACGCATGGAACGCTCAGCGATCTCACCAAGGCCGGGTTTATCTATCTAGCAATCGCGCTTGACAAACTTCGCGATTACAACTCGCGAATGACGCGCTGGATTCCCAACCGCCAAGTGATGGCAAACACTTTCGATCGCCATGACTTCGCGTTCAAATGGTCCTATGCGGAGATGGCGCCGCTGATAGTGGGGCTTGGCTATGATTGGGCAATTGAGCAGGTTTCCAAATGCATTGGTGAACTGGTCGAAATGGCGCGGCCCGACGCCGCTCATGGCAACGGACCGTTGTTCGCGAATGGAAACTCCGGCGCCTTCACGCCACCGCCAATCGCCATTACCTGCAAATCCGCCGACAACCTCGATCATCTCGCCGACGGCAGCATCGACGTGATCGTGATGGACCCGCCGTACTACGACAACGTCATGTACGCGGAGTTGTCCGACTTCTTCTACGTGTGGCTCAAACGCACCGCCGGCCGCGTCATCCCGGAACTTTTCACTCGCGCGCTTACCGACAAGGAACACGAGGCGGTCGCAAATCCCGCCAAGTTCAAGGGCCAACCGGGCGCCAAGGCGCTCGCCGGTCGCGACTACCAGGAGCGGATGGCGGCAATCTTCACCGAATGCCGTCGCGTGCTGAAGCCCGCCGGCGTAATGACCCTGATGTTCACCCACAAGGCGACGGGAGCCTGGGACGCCCTGACCAAGGGCCTGATGCATGCGGGCTTTGCGATTTCAGCCTCTTGGCCGATTAACACCGAGGCCGAAGGCAGCCTTCACATCAAGGACAAAGCCGCCGCAAACAGCACGATCTTCCTGGTCTGTCGCCCGCGCGAAGATGCGCCGCACGGCGCATCGACGATCTATTGGGAAGACGTCGAGCCGCTGGTCGCGCAGGCGGTCCGCACTCGCGTCGCGGAATTCCAGAAGGCAGGAATCGGCGGCGTCGATCTCTACCTTGCCTCCTTCGGTCCTGCGCTTGAAGAATTCTCGCGCCATTGGCCGCTCAAACGCGGCACACCGCGCACGAAGCCCGAAAGCCGCCGCCGAGTTAAGCAGGCAGAACTATTCCGTGAGGAATGGGACCCCTACGCCGTCACCCCCGAAGACGCGCTCGATGCCGCGCGGCGCGAAGTGAAGCGTTGGCGGCTTGAACAACTGACGCATTCCAAAATTCGCGAGGAACTCGACCCGGTAACTTCGTGGTTCGTACTCGCATGGGACGCGTTCCATGCACCCAAAGTGGCCTACGATGAAGCGTTGGTGCTCGCCCGCGCCGTAGGCGTCGAACTGGACACACAGATCATCGGGCGCCTTGCCGAAAAGAAAGGCGGCGATATCATCATCTGGGATAGCGAGCGCCGCGCCGCCAAAGGCGCGCTGGGTCCGGCCGACGGGTCGCGTGGAATGATCGACGCGATTCATCATGCGGCATACTTCGCGCGCTCGCGATCGCTGGAATCCGCGAGAGAATTGCTTCATCGCGCTGGCGTCGATGGCGAGCCGACCTTTTTTGCGGCGCTGGAAGCGGTACTCGAAGTGCTGCCACCGTCGAAAGCATTTTCCGGCATCGATCTGGATGGCGACCTGGCGCTTGCCGCCAGCGACTTCGAAGCACTCGAAAAGCTCCGCCGTCTCGCCTTCACTGAACACGTTGACGCCCCCGATCAGCTCAACCTATTCAAGGAAGAAGCAACCGCTTGAGCCGACTCGCCGATCACGATTGGTTGCTGAAATACACCCGCGACGAGGGCGACCTGGTCGCTGTCTTTTATCAAATCGCGCTGGCGTGCGCGGTCCGCTACGACCGTCTGACCGGATACTTCACCGCTGGCGCGCTGACCCTTGCCGCCCGCGGTATCGAAGAACTGATCCGCAATCGGGGAAAGATGCGCTTGGTGGTGGGATGCACGCTGGGAGCCGACGAGGTCGCGGCGATTGAAAGAGGGGAGTCACTGAAAAACGCTATCGAACGATGCATGCTCGCGAATCCGCTCGCGCCCTCGAATCAGGAATCGATCGACGCGCTCGAGTTGCTAGCCTGGATGGTCGCGAACGGCCATCTGGAAGTGAAGGTATCGATCCCCTGCGATGAGAACCGGCGGCCAACTCCGGCCGAAGGAATTTTCCACGAGAAGTCGGGAATCATCGAGGACGAGCGCGGTGACACGGTGGCATTCACCGGCAGCAACAATGAAACCCCGTCGGGATGGCAAGGCAACTGGGAAAGCTTCCACGTGTTCACCTCGTGGCGCGAGCCGGAGCGCGTGGGCGATGAAGAGTCAAACTTCGGGAAAATCTGGAGCGGCAATGCACGCCGAGTTCTGACCTACGATGTCCCGAGCGCGGTCCGCGACAATCTTCTGCAGTTCCTGCCCAAGGACGACAAGCCGGCCCGCCTCAAGCGTGCGGAGATTGCACCAGAGCCCGAGGAAAAATTCGTCCCGGAAGAGATACTTCAGCAGCCGCCGCTGACGCAGACGGAGTTCCGGCGTCTGGTATGGGGATTCATCAAGGAAGCTCCACGCATGCTCAATGGCGGCGAACGCGTTGGCGAGGCGACGGCTGCGGTAACCCCATGGCCGCATCAGGTGCTTGCGTTTCAGAGGATGTACGAGAACTGGCCGCCGAAGCTCCTGATTGCCGACGAGGTCGGATTGGGAAAGACGATTGAGGCGGGACTTCTAATCCGACAGGCGTGGCTGGCGGGCAAAGCTCGGCGAATCATCCTGCTCGCCCCCAAAGGATTGCTTAAGCAATGGCAGATTGAACTTCGCGAAAAGTTCAATCTCAACTGGCCGATTTACGATGGACAGAAGTTGATCTGGTATCCATCGCCCTCGATGACAGGCCACAACGAGCGCGCAGTCGGTCGCAGCGAATGGCACAAAGAACCGGCGGTTATCGTGTCGAGCCAACTGCTCCGGCGTCAGGAACGTGCCGACGATCTACTCGCGACCGCAGAGCCGTGGGACCTGATGATCCTCGATGAAGCGCATCATGCGCGCAGACGCTCTCCGGGCGCTCCAACCGAGGGCGGCCCGAATCGAATGCTGCGGCTGATGCAACGGTTGCGGGAGCGAACGCAGGGCCTGGTCTTGCTCACTGCGACGCCAATGCAAGTACATCCGGTGGAAATCTGGGATCTCCTGAACCTGTTGGGACTTCCTCCGGCCTGGGACGCCGCGGGATTCGTGCGCTTCTTCACAGAGATTGAGCAGCCGAGTCCGTCATTCGAAGCGTTCGAAGGGCTGGCGCGAATGTTCCGCGCGGCAGAAGCGGCCTATGGAGCAGTCAAAATCGAAGAGGTCGCACGGCTCGGCGGTGTCAGCCGCCTCAAGGCGAAGAAGGTTCTTGATGCACTTCGCGACGAAGCGAGCATTCCGCGCCGCAGGCTGGAAACCGCCGAGCGGAAACTCGCGATTCGCGTGATGAAGCGAAATACGCCCGTCACGCGACTGGTCTCGCGCGCAACGCGCGACACGCTACGCGCATACTTCAGGCAGGGACGCCTATCAACGCCAATCGCTGAGCGTAAGGCCGAGGATCGGTTTATCGATCTTTCGGCCGACGAGCAGGCGCTTTATGAGGCTGTCGATGACTACATATCCACGACCTACAACCGAGCCTCCGAAAAGGAGCGCAGCGCGGTTGGATTCGTAATGACGATTTACCGCCGGCGGCTGGCCAGCAGCTTCGCGGCGCTCAGGAATACGCTCGAAGATCATCTGGCTGTGATCTCGGGTGCGAAGGATTTGCCGGCGGCCTCGAAAGCCGAAGAAGATGCACTCGAGGACGTTACAGCGGACGAAGAACCCGACGCCGAGGAAGCAGTGGCGCGCGAGCGTGAGGGGCTAGCAGTGCAGGAAGGAGCAGAGATCGAGACGCTGCTCGATAACGTCCGCAGGCTGCCACCCGATAGCAAGATCGAGGAACTGAAGAAGGTGCTCGCCGAGTTGCGCGCGGACGGCTACACGCAGGTGATGGTGTTCACACAATATACGGACACGATGGATTTCATCCGCGCGGAACTGACGCGCGAGAACGACCTACGTGTCATCTGTTTTTCCGGCCGCGGTGGCGAAATTCGCGATCCGGATGGGACATGGCGGACTGTCTCGCGCGACGACATCAAGCGACGATTCAAAGAAGGAAAGGCCGACGTGCTCCTGTGCACCGACGCGGCTGCCGAAGGACTCAACTTTCAGTTTTGCGGCGCACTCGTGAATTACGACTTGCCGTGGAACCCGATGAAGGTCGAGCAGCGAATCGGGCGAATCGACCGCCTAGGCCAGAAGCACGCGACCGTTCGTGTCGTCAATCTTCATTATCGCGACACGATTGAGAGCGACATTTACGTCGCACTGGGCAAGCGAATCAATTGCTTCGAGCAGGTCTTGGGACGCCACCAGCCCATTTTGGCGCGTGTGCCACGGTTAATCAGTGACACGGTGTTACTCGGCAAGGCGAGCGATCCGGAAAGCCGGGAAGCCCTTGCCGCGAAAATCGAATCAGAGGCCAAAGCCGCCGAGACTTCGGGTTTCGACCTCGATGCGGCAATCGATGAGGATTTCACGGGACCCGTGCGCCCGCCATCTCCTCTCTCACTTGAAGATTTGGATTTGGTCATTCGAAGCATCGACGCCCTGCCTCCCGGCATCGAAGTAAAACCACTCGGCGCTCGCGAGTACAGCTACCTCGCCCCAGGAATGCCCGAGCATCTCCGCATCACGACTGACTCGGCGTACTACGAGCAGCATTCCGACAGCGTCGAGCTCTGGTCACCAGGCAATCCATTGTTTCTCGCTCCCGAACTGCCGGCCGAACCAAGCTCCTCGCCTTCGGACGCTTCAATCCGTGAACTTCTTCGTGACCGACAGTCCACTGCTCCTACCAAGTGAAAAGTCTGGCGATTTAAGCCGAGCGAGCAAAACTGGCAACCGGAAGTGGAAGTTGCGCGCAAAGGAGCGCTCGTGCCGATTAACGTCTTGCGGAACAAAACTCCCAACCAAGTATTCGAAGCCGTCAATGGTTTTAGGCAACGCTACGTCCAAGACTGGGAATCTTGGCTTGCGGCGCCTCCGATTGCGCGTCCTCAGTTGTTCGGCCAGATTCTCAGAAAGTGGCAGGCAACTCGCCCTCTGACCATGCGACGATTACGTGCAGATAGAAAGGTTTCGCATTCCCCACCCTTCCTTGATGATCTGCTCGACCAATCGGCGGAACCTATGTCGGTTCTGCACATGTAAGGGAGATCGCCCCGGTCAAGTACACTGATTCCGCCCTCTTTGAAAGCTATCCAGGCTTCTTTGCGGGGTCGAAAAGCCCAAGCGGCGTTGGGGCTCGCAGAAGGAGCGAGCCGATATAGGAACAGACCCTATCCGAAATTGCGGGGTCCGTAACCTTCGCAATACTACCGCCGTCAGTGCGCAAAACCGCGAGGTCCGCGGCACTGACGATTGCCATCCCCCGTAATTTGGTCGGGGTTTTTGGGTGGTAGTTCGGGTAGGGGAATAACGTGAGCGCGTCCGGTGCGTAATCACGCGAGGACGCCCGACGGGCCAAGTCCAATGCGAAGGGCTTCGCGAATTTCCGATAATCCTGGAAACCGATTACATCAGGTATCTCGAAAACCTTCGAATTATGAGCCGCGACCGCTTCAATGTTTCTGCATAGTTGTTCGATGTTGAATTTACTGTACCTCCACCTCTCCCCCGCTCGGCTATCTTTTCCATGACGCGCCTACGAAACTCGCGAGTCAATACTGGGAAAGTACGCCTATCAACAACGCTCGATATGCGTTTTCTCCCGAGTTTCTCATAGTAACTCGAACGGCCAAGCTTTCACGCGGCCTTGAATGAGCGCACGCGGATTTCGTCGGCGCGGCTGCGAGCCTGCCAAAGATCGTAGGCCATCTGCATTCCGAGCCACGTCTCCGGACTGGAGCCAAACGCCTTCGAGAGCCGGATCGCCATCTCGACCGAGACGCCTGCCCTTTCGTTTACCAGATCCGACAGTGCCTGCCGCGTCACGCCCAAAGCTTTCGCGGCTTCCGTCACCGAAAGGCCTAAAGGTTCGAGACACTGCCGCCGGATGATCCCGCCCGGATGCGGCGGGTTGCGCATCGCCATCGACTTTCATCTTCACAATTTGTCGCTTTTCAATGGCGCGGGGAGGTGGCGCTTGCGCCGACCGTGCGCAAGCGCCCCAATAATGAAACTGGTCAGACTGGAATTTCGGAACCAGCCGGAAGCGGTGGCTGACCTATCCCGCTCGCTTCGATGGTTACGCTTGGCGGCGGTCCGAGGAACTGGACCCGCGAGGCCACGATCTCTGGCCGGCGGAACTTGCCGCCTTCCGCAGGCTCGTAATCTCGGACCCGGATACTGCCTTCGACGTAAATCTGGCGGCCTTTCTTCAGATGTTGATGGCAAACCTCGGCGAGCTTTCCGAAGGCCACGACCGTGAGCCAATCGGTTCGTTCCCGCCGGATGCCGCTCCGATCCGTGAATGAGTCGTTCATGGCGATCGACAGGTTCGTTACCGCTCGCTTCGAGGCGGGCATATAGCGGATTTCCGGATCGTGCCCGAGGTTCCGGATCAGCATGACTTTGTTGAGAGACATAATACTGCACCTCCTCATTTCATCGATTGTGCTCGGCACGCCATATGGCGTCTTCGACCTTCGCTTCGTCGCCGTGTTTGAAGAACTCGGCAAAGCAGGCCCAGTGGAAGACGGCGAATCCCGCCCACAAATGAAGCTTCAGCCAATTTCCGGCATCGGCAACTTCCCGCTCGCAAACCACGCATTTCATCTTGGTCAACTCCTTTCCCGGCCCGCTTGCCGACAGGCCAGGGCGCTTCTGCTTAATTGCGCGCATATTATTCGCGTCCCTCTCTCACCCAACCATGGAGAGGGACCGCTGATTCCTCGACGCGATCGGCGCAGCGCTGCACTTGTGACGAAGACTGCGAGTCGTCCGGCGGAGCCGGTCGGCGCATGTGCCAGCGGCGCGAGCGCCACCGCTAATGCTTGTCTGAGACAGGGAAGTGTCCGCCAAGTGAGGTAGTGTCTGCGTCCGCCGTAAGGCCAGTTCGCTTGTCATCATCGCCTCATTCCGTGAGCGCGATTGATATTGTGAAGAACCCGATCGGATACGTTCTTGAAGTCCGGACTTAGGTCGAGTGGAAGACGTTCGAGCGCCGTAGATTTCTCACGATTGCGGCTGACCGTTTGTCGAAGTCGCTCGCGATCGTCGGTGTAGATCGACACCGCGTGTCGCGCACGGCTGATCGATACGTAGAACTGTTTGCGGTTTACGAGTTGTGCCGAGCGGGTCGTGTCGACGTTGACGATCACATGATCTACGGTCGCTCCCTGGCTCGAATGCGACGTAGATGCGTACCCCTGGTCGATGTGGCGGAGCCGCTGGCGAGCGGCGCTGATCTCTCTGCCGTCGTCCATGCGGAGAGTCGCGCGTCCTGAGTTGATCGTCATGATGGTGGAAAACTCACCGTTGGCAACTCCGAGCGTTCGATCCGGCGCGCGGAACTGAATCCGCTCTCCGGACGAAAACGCTCGCCGCTCGGGACGGAACAGTCCGACGCCGGTAAGGCGTGACGGAAAATACTCAACCGCCCGGCCGTCGGATGTTCGGACCGTTAGGCGATGCCGCGCGCGGTCCACGTTCTCGACAGTCGCGTACGTGTCCTTCTCGAGCGCGAGCCGTCTGCTGCCGCGCGTGAATCGGATCACGTCGCCGGTTTCGTAATTGTGTGCGCGTCCGCGCTGCTGGCGGGTGAGATCGCGCCCCACAAGAATGGTATGCTCGATTTCTGGGCCGCTGATGACGCCCCCTTGCTTGAGAGCAGCCCGAATCGCGGCATTCAGTTCGCGGCGCTCCTCGTTTGCCGGACTGACGACGAGCACGCGCGCTCCCGCTCCATGCGCGGCCACATATTCGGCTGCGATTGCGCGGTAGCGTTCGGCGGCGTTACCAACCTCGCGGATATCTCCGCGCCGATCGAGCACCGCGAGCGCTTCCGAAATCTTGCCGGCGGACGCATGTACGACGGACTGGCGCAAATCCGAGTCACGCTGCCGCCGAATCGTCTCCAGACGCGCGGTGACCATGTCCGCGCGCTGCATCTGATAAATCGGCCGCCCCGCTTCGATCGCGTGGTGCTGACGCTGATCGCCGACGAAAACGATCCGATCCACCTCGGAATCGCGCGCCTTTCGCAAAAGCCCGTTTACCTGCCGCGTCGCGAGCAGGCTCGACTCGTCGATGATCCAAAGTTCCTTGCGAGCGGGTTCGATTGGATTTTCGAGCAGACTTGCAACCGTACGGGCTGGCAGGCCGACTTCGGAGAGCGCCTTTACAGCGCGAGTGGTCGGCGCGAACCCGCGGACCAGATACCCGTGCTCGGCGGCGAATTCCTTGATCGCGCCGACGGTGGTGGTCTTTGCGCTGCCGGCGCGCCCCTCGATAGCGGTCACCCAGTCGGTTGCGGAGAGCGTGACTTCCGCGGCATCGGCTTGTTCGGCGAGAAGGCCGCGCTTCACCGCCCACGATTTCACTTGGTCGCTTGGCCCGATCGCCGTTGCG
>Ga0307372_10006046_pt1 | contig 17881 bp, 8 predicted proteins | sample OX1MG_FD_202533 | JGI IMG/M metagenome (GOLD analysis project Ga0307372, IMG submission 202533) | Soil microbial communities from Risofladan, Vaasa, Finland - OX-1 | ecosystem: Environmental > Terrestrial > Soil > Coastal area > Acid sulfate soil | place: Finland: Risofladan, Vaasa | collected... | reverse complement strand
CAAGGGGAACCGGGATGGCAACAGCAATTCTCAGGAAGAAGAAGCGCACGAGAATCTACCAACAGGTGATGGTTCTGCATGCGTACAGTACCGAGAATCTACCAGCAAAACCAAGAATCTACCAACTGTTGTCGATATGGTAGATTCTTCTCGTGTCGTTCTCAGTGATTCAGTATTTATTACTATTACAGATTCTAGTGAAAATATACTCAGTGACGCCACATCTGCCGATGAATCTACCATTGCGCTCACACGCCACGAAGTAGTAGATTCTGTGCCGGTTGAGGAACAACAAAAGACGCTGGTTTCCCCGCACCCTCAGGCCAACAGATTTTCCGTATCGACGTTCTTATACTGGCGTTTTCCCGACGAAGATCAGGACTATGATGAAGGCCTCACGGAGCAGACACACCTTGCGACGTTGCTTTCCTATCGCTTCAATGCTGACGAAGGCAAGGTCGGACACTACCGAACGCTGCTCGGTCAGGACGTGCGCATCCTCGATCTTGCCATTGTGGATAGCCTGCTGCGCAGTTATTTCCCCGATCCGAAGCACAAGCCCCAGCAGTTGGGAGGTGGCTGGGTTACCAGACAGTATCAAGCATATCGCGGTGGAAAAAGCGTCCCGGAACACATTCTTGCCTGGGCGAATACGACCTATACCTATGATGCCCTGGAATCTACCTTTCAAGCTATCGCGCAGTGGCAGGATGCGCACGGGCAGGTGAGACGTACCTGTCCATGGCCTGACGAGGCAATCGTAGATTCTTCCCGGTTAGAGCATTTCTGGGCCAGTGGAGCGGCTCCAGGTCTCAGTGATCTGGGATATCTTTACGTCGATGTGGAGGGAGACCTTCTCAGTTGTGAAGAGTACGAGCAATGTCGTCTGCGGTCGCTCAAGTGGCTGCTCGCCACCGAACCAGATGTGCTTGCACCGATGGCAGAATACGAGGTCGCCACGTACCTCGACTGGACGCAACCATGGCTGTGCGATCCAGAAGAAGAGGCATATTTACTGGCGAATCTCCCTGAGAAACTCCTGCGCTATATTGACCGGCTAGAGCGTGTCCTGGATGGTGAGCAATACAAAGTGAACGTCCGCGTCAGGCCATTGGACCGCCGACGTATCATCGAGGTGTGTCTACGGAAAGATCCTTTGAAGGCATGGTTGTTGCCGTATCCAGAGGATATCATAGACTTTCTCAAGTGGTACAGGGAGACTGCGCAGCGTGAGGAAACGGAACGTATAGGCGAACAGGGCGGCTCTTTGAGTGAGTCGTCTGAACCGGGTGATGAAGTTGAGCCGGGTGAAGTCGTAATGACGCCGCCTGATACCTATGCTGAAATGAGGAGTCAGTCGGACGAAGCACCGGCACCATTGAGCGCGACGCCAGCGGATCTTTCCATCGTTCCGTACACGCTCACTTTCGATGAGACGGGGGCGACGATCGTCCATATGCAGTCGGGGACTTGCTACCGGATCACTGCGACGACGGCTACCACTACCATCGATCTCCTCCGGTATCATTCAGCGCTGGTGCGGTCTCTCCTTGAGGACACTCCGGAAAAGCTCCAGCTGTACGCACAGCTTACATGAACACGAGCAGGAACACGTGGCCTTGTTGTCCTGATACCAGCGTTGTCCTGGTTGTGATGTCTCTTCTTAGCGTGGAATTCATATTAAATCTCTTCTTAGCATGGAAAAAGTACGCAGGTCTGTTTGTCAGCGTCTACTCTCAACGTAGAATAAACTGTGAGTCGTCTTTTTCCTCAAGCTCTAACACCTCCAAAGCCCTGCAAAACCATGATATGATGAAACAGCAAGACATGGGTAAATGGACAAAGGAGAGTCATCATGCTAGCTATCACCATCGAGACAGCCCGTCGTTTCATCCTGGGCAAGCAGGGCTTGTGGCCCGGGCGGCGCTGGCGCGGCATCGAGGGCACCGAAGCTGCCATGCGTGACATGGAGTACCTGCAACTCGACCCACTGCAGATCATCGCACGCAGCCAGGACATTGCGCTGCACAGCCGCGTCCTCGATTACACGCCTAGCCTATGGGAAGAGTTGGCCTATCAGCAGCGCAAGTTCTTTGACTGGGGTGGCTGGCTGGCCGTCCGACCGATGGATGAGCTGCCGCACTGGCGCGTGGTCATGCGCCGCGAGCGCGATGGCGCCTCTGGCGACTCGCGCATTCACCGCATGGCTGCCGAGCACGCCGATGCCATCGCCGAAATGCGGGCCATCCTGCGCGAGCGCGGCACCGTGAGCAACCGCGACTTCGCGATGGCGAGCCGGACACGCACCCAGAGTTATCGCGGCCGTAAGGACAGTGCGCTGGCCTTGTATTATCTCTGGCGCACTGGCGAAGTGATGACGCACCACCGCGAGCGCTTCGAGCGCGTGTACGCCCTCACGGAAACGGTCGCGCCTGCGTCTTTCCTGCGCGAAAGCGACGAGACCGAGGCGGACCGCTTCTTGATCAGAAAGGAAGTAAGCTTCTTCGGCCTGTCTCCTATCCGCCGGACGGCTGATGCGTTTCACGGGCGCGGCGAGCCGGATCGTGCCGCCAGGAAGCTGCTTGGGGCGATGGTGGCCGACGGAGACCTCATCGAGGTGCGGGTGGAAGGCTGGAGAATGGGACATTACGCGCTCGGCAGCGACGCCGGGGTGCTGGCCGAGGTGAGCGCCGGGCGCGTGCCAAAGGCCTGGACGCCGTTGGAAACGACCACGACGGAAGAGGTTGTTTTCCTGTCACCGCTGGATCACGTCAGCGCGCGCGGGCGAGCCAAAGCAGTCTTTGGCTTCGACTACGTGTGGGAGGTCTACAAGCCTGAGCACCAGCGCCGGTTCGGCTACTACACATTACCGATTTTGTGGGGCGACCGGCTCGTCGGGCGGTTCGACAGCAAACTCGACAGGGCGACCAACACCTTCGTCATCCTGGGTTTGTGGCTGGAGGAGGAGGCGCTCGGTACCGATGGGGCATTTGCAGAGGCTTTGGCTTGTGGGTTGGCGTGCTTCGTGAGATTTCTCGGTGCGAGCCGGCTGGATGCCACAGCGATTCGCGAGCCGCTGCTGCGTCAACGCTTCTGCTCTTCAGACGAGACATAGTAAGTACTTTTTCCATGCTCACTTTTTTTTCGCGTACTTTTTCTACGATGACCGTAAAGTCATTCCACAATGACAGTCGGCATTTTCTGCCCTTCATGCTCATTCTATTCCACGCTACTACTAGATTGCACAGTTCTGGCTTCGTCATCAAGAGCGAAAAGTTGGACAGACTCGTTCGAGGGAAGGACTGGCAAGTCTCAAGTGCAGCACTGGTAGCAATCATTATTGCTGAACACTCGCGTGCTTATTCTATTCTATGATAATACTAGACCGCACAGGCATATGCTCGACCACTGTTTAGCAGAATTCTACCGACTAAACTATTGCCCATAGTTTACCATAATACTGTTATAAAATTCTCACCAATGCAATTCATTGCGCTTTTAATGCCTCCTATGCTACAATCTTCACCAATATAGCTCCGCTCAATGGTATTGATTGAGAGCCCAACCAGATTGTTTTTGAAGCAAAGACAACTACAGCAAACTATCACATCCATACTACATAAAGAGATGGATGTGATAAAAATGAATAGAAGAAACATAGAGGATTTGATTTGCATGAGACCAGGAGAGGGTGAACGACGTGCAATTGGCGGCTATTATCCGCAATATCGCATTGCAGCTTCTTTAATTCTCCGCCATCTACAAAACGACTCCTTGCAATGGATTAGACTAGCTGATCCAGAAGCCGGGCGTGTTGATGATTTTCAAATTGGCAGCCAGGCTAGAGTTGACGCTTTCCAGGTAAAGTGGCACATGTATGGCGATAATTTCACGTTCAACGATTTAAAGGCACCATCGGGCGGTGATCCCAGTTTAATCTCTCAACTAGCTGATGGTTGGCAAAGGCTTCGAGCTAAATACCCAGGCCAACGTGTTGTAGTTCACCTGGTTACTAATGCAACCCCCTCAACTGCAGATGCCAGAGGAATTCCTATTGGAGCAGTCCCTCCTATTCCTCAGCATTTTGCTGCATTCATTGAACAGGCATGGAAACCAGCCAGGAATACGCCACCAGATTCAGCCTCTAGCATTCCAGGAGAATGGCAAGATGCATGGGAAGTTATCAAAAGTGCCAGTGGTTTATCTACATCAGACTTTGAAACATTCATACACGATTGTGAGCTAGAGTTTACCTATCGTCTTCCAGGAATTGGAGAGGCAAACACGAGAGATGACAGTATTATGTTACGAGATCTTAAAGATCTCACAGAAACGCTCTTCGGAACCGTTGCTGATCCACAAAAGATCATTGAACTCACACACGATGAATTGCTTGTTCGCCTCAATTGGCGGGTGAGGTTTGAATTTAGAAGTCACCATGAGTTTCCTATAAATGACTTGCTTTATCAACCCATTGAGCAGAGTGTAAATCAGTTCGAACAAAGTCTGAATACACTCCCAGGAGGCTATATTGCTGTATTGGGAACGCCAGGATCTGGCAAATCATCGCTCCTAACTCAGACGCTCCGAAGACGACCGGAGCGAGTAATTAGATACTACGCTTATATCCCTGATGCTCAAGATCCTATAACTGTCCGTGGAGAATCCGTAAACTTTTTGCACGATGTAGTTCTCGCATTGAAACGAGCAGGCTTTTCTCGGAACATTTCAAGTGTAAGCTCGTTCGATCGTGATCAATTACTTCAACACCTACATTGGCAACTGCAGGAACTTCATAGAGATTGGCAAGTTACGGGGCGAAAAACCATTATTCTTATCGACGGCCTTGATCACATCTCCCGAGAGCAGCACCCCAGCCGTTCTTTACTCTATGATCTCCCTCAGCCTGAGCAAGTTCCTGAGGGGGTATTCTTCGTCCTTGGAAGCCAAACTGATCAGCTCGTTGAGTTGCCTGCTCGGATACAATATACGATCCGTCAAACAAGCTGTCGCATTGAAATGCAACTTCTTCCAAGGAAAGCCGTGTTAGAGATATTAGCACGAATAAGCCTCTCTCCAGATCTTTCCAATGAACAAAAGTCGCAGGTTTATACACTCTCTTCAGGACATCCCCTGGCTCTTGCATATCTCCTTCAGCATCTCGCAGATGCCTCTGATACTGCACAACAACAAAATATACTAGATATGACAGAACAATACGCTGGAGACATTGAAAAGCTCTATTACAGCCATTGGCAACATATAGAGCATAATTATGAATTGACGCATTTATTAGGTCTCCTGGCTCGTCTGCGACGAAAGATTGATTTATCATGGATACGATCATGGGCAAATCACGCCGTTGTAGATCAACTAAACAGAACATTGGCTCATTACTTTCGACGTGAAGATCATGATCGTTGGTATTTTTTCCATAATAGCTTCCGTTTATTCCTCCTTAAAAAAACGAGTGAATCCTATCCTGAAAATTTTGATGCCGCTCGAAACCGCGAACTCCATCTTGAACTGGCGGAACAATGCGCAAAGTCACAACTTCGATCCTTGTGGTCATGGGAAGAGTTATATCATCGCCTTTCCGCTGATGAACATGATTTTGTTCTGCAACGTGCTACGCCTTCGTGGTTCCGTGAACAGTTCTTCGCGTTCCGGCCTATCAACTCGATTCGTACCGACATTCAGTTAGCATTACGATCTGCGACTCTGAAACAGGACCCTATCGCATTAGTACGACTTCTCTTAACAGCAGCAGAGATGGACCAAAGAGCATCTCATCTTGAACATACTTCATTTATCTCCTTGCTTTTCTCTCTGGAAAAGGAGCAAATTGTAGCGGAACACGTACGTGATGGGAATCAACTCCGCGTCGATAGAAAAATGGCTCTCCAGATCAGCTATGATTTAAAATTGCGTGGGTTTGAGGAAGAAGCCCGGCGTATATTTGAGCTAGCTGAACCGCTTGAGTTACTCATGTCTCCTCAACCCATGGAGAGAACGCCAGGCGCGTCGCAAAATGAACAAGATGCCTTGCTGGAAGCATGGGCAAAGGCAGCAAGCCAATTCCGAGATATAGGGCAAATTATCAAAACTATCCGTCAGTTGCGCCGCCAAGAAGATGAAAATCGAAGGTATGATGCTGAAACGATTACACAACTCTTACAAAGCTATTTGCTCTTTACTTTAGGAGACGCCTTATTAGCCCAGCAAAGGTGGGATGATCTCTCTTTGCTCAATAAGGCCTTCTTGACAGATAGAAAGGTGGACCAACAGCAACAGTTTCGCCTACAGCTTTATGCTATCGATGCTTATATGGCTAATGGAGAAGAGGAACAAGCACAACATTTACTTGAACATGTAGTGAAGAAAGCCCAAAGTTTGCCTATGGGCGCTCAAGCACGAGTAGCTCTTGCAGAGAGAATATATCGAGTTCTTGGAGATCTTGACCAAGTACGGATATGGGTAGAAGATCTGCCACAACCTGAGTTGGCGACCGCCATCAACCTGGATCTGGGTGTACAGCCATTTCTCCAACGCTTCCGTCTTAACCGACTCCTCTATACCCTGGGATCTCAAGCCTCACCTAAGGAGATTGTCCCTGATGCGCAAGATCCAAATCAACAAGGCATGGTCTACTTCGAGCGAGCCATTTGTACCATTGCGCGGCTCTGGGCCGATGGATGGCGAGACCGAAAAATGGACAAGAAAACATTTGTAAATGACGCTCGCCCTATCCTCCACTTTTTTTCCTGGCATCAGAATACAAATCGCCAGTGGAGCTTATGGTACGTCATTAAAGAAGCCCAAGCTGAATTTTTTACCCTGTTGGTTAAGGCAGCGGAACAACATGGCTCTGAGGTTGTTGAAGAACTCCACCTGGCATTCGAGCAAGAATGGAATGATCCGGAAAAGCAAAAGAATTGGCCAACTGATGTCTGCCGCCAGATAATTATTGCATTCTGGGACATTGGAATCTCATCAGGCTGGGCAATTACGCGTCTTCGAGCTCTTGAATCTGGGATGCTTAGTAGCAATCACGTCTTTACACGCCTCAAGGAATACGAGAAACAAATCGAGGCATGGATTACCCTAGGAGAAACGAACATTACTCATCAGCTTCTCCAGCAATGGCTTCAGGCCTCGTTCACCATAGGAAACGACAAAGACTATCAACTCGATACCTGGATCGATTGGCTGGAGCGTATCAATCGCCTTGAACCAGATAAAGCGCCAGAACGCGTTGCATGGTTTACACGATCTATTCTAGCAGTAGAAGCGAATACAGAGGGAAGAGCTGCCCAATCTGCTGCTCAAGATCTCTTATCTGCTACTTTTGGGTGGAGTCCTCGACGTGCTATACGTCTGTTTCAATGGCTCCTGGAAAAACACCTCATACGTCATCAAACAGGTCTTCGGACGCTTCTCTATGCAGCTTTAGAAAACGATCGCCCTCCCATAGAACTTGTTCTGTCCTGTTTAATCTCTTTTTGTATACCGCTTGCGGATGAACCATCTCCTAAGCTTATTGCGCTTTTTATTGAAAAAACAATGGCTTGGAGAGGACGTGATAACACACTTGCAGCAGCTAAGCGTTTATTTGTGTGTATTCAGCGGGATGCTCTCCCATCGAGAAGACCTAATTGGTCATATGGCCTTGTGCAAGGGCTTAAAACAACGGACATCGATGTAGACCGCGTCAGTCCCGAACTTCTCACTCTCCCAATAGAGATAGAGGAGACATCATCATCTGATAAGCTTGAGTTGAAAGATGGCTCTCGACTCGATTTTGACGAAGTAAATAAAAGAGCCAGTACGATTACAAACATCCAGATACTATTAGAAGCTACTACAAGTAGCTCATACTTTGACTGGAAGCCAACTGTCGCACACTTGGTAGAGCAACTCGAAAAACAAGATCTTTTCAAATTAGCTGACCTTTTTAGAGAAAGAAGAAAAGCATCTCTTATACTGAGCATTATTAGTAAAAAACTCCTTGCCCTAGGATATAGAGATGATGCCATATTCATAGGAAAACAAGCTCTTGAGGCATCTGAACCTATTGGATGGGATCAGTGGTATGGTGGGGGCACCAGACTTGCATCGTTGGAAGCCTTGGTAAAAGCAAATCTTACACTCGGACGCCCAATGGCATATGAAACACTACAACAAGATATATCCACTTACCCTTACTTACCAAGGCATATCATACTTAACCTTGATCAAATGCTATCTTTATTTATAGATTCAATCCCTGTACAAGAAGTTTGGGCTGAAATCGAACAGTATACCAATGCTTTGTTCGCAAGTGCCCATCTCGAAACGTATGAAGAATGTGATCTGACTCAAACTCCCCCACAGGACACTTCTGAACTAGCAATTGCTGATCTCATAGGCGTCCATATTGGGCATCCAACAAATGTCATTAACCAGGCTTCTCAAGTGGCAGTAACTGAGCTTTTAATTCAAAATAATCATGCAATCCGAGAGATCGTAAGAGAACTATTGATGCGTCAGGAAGCAATTCAAGAGCAACTTCTTGTAGTTCTTGAAGCTGTAAACTCATGTGAGCCAAATGCCCTCCTTCCGTTACAAAAACAGATTGCCACATTAATTCAATCACCGAACTATGCTATCAGGACAGCCGCTTATACAATCTATCGCCCAACTATCGAGGATAGCTCCTCAAAGCCATCCTCTTTTTCGACTTTGCCTGCTATTTACTCATTAGAACTTCCACCGCAAGGCATGTGGTCTCTAGCTGGGCATGAAGAAATTACTTCACAGGAACCAGCTCCTGACACTCAAGATCCCGTAGAAATTGTTCGTCCTTTTGACAGAGAGCTTTCCTTTATCGCTCAGGAAGCTAATCTTGAGCTTGTCAATGTTTGTTATCGAACTGTCCAAATCATGAAGCAACTTGAACCATACGAAACATGGGCAGTTCAGGGTGAGAAAAAACGACGTGAGTATTTAGAGGCCATTGGGATAAAGTTCCCTTTTGTCAGACCTCGCACCAACTTGGCGCGTCGAGCAATGTTTCACGTACTCACGGAACTCATGACTGCTAGAGTATTTCCTAGAAAAAGCCTCAGAGATTTGGAGCAAGTTCTCCGTTTCTATGATTCAGATATGTTGCTTATTCAGCCAGAGAAGCGCCCTTCCTGTATTTTGCTTATACCTGAGCGGGAGTGGTATAAAGTAGATAGACATGATTGGTTAGATCAAGTTGATGAGGTCCTCCCGTTTGTTAGTACACAAACGACAGATAAACGTATCGTTTTAGCTGAAAAGACACACTTACAGGTTCTTGCAAGCACACTATTCGAAGAAATCCGCCAAAGTATGATTTGCACAACTACTACTCCCAAGCCATCTGTTCTTGAAAGCTGGGATCAGTTTTTTCTCACTAACTCCAGATGTCTTGTTAGTGAATATGAGCGTCTAAAATACGAGAAAGAGCCGATATCTTTCATTTTCCAAAAAGGACATCACTACGATTCTCCAGGAGACAACTGGCTAGCTTTAAATCCAGTTATTGGACAGCAATTAGGCTGGCATCATTTAGAAAACGAAGGATTATTTCGCTGGGTAGATGCCAATAATACCATTATGGTCGAAAGTATATGGTGGAAAGATGGCCCTATGGGATGGCATAGTTCTCATGATCATGATGAAACTGGAGAAGGTTGGCTAGTGGTGGCAAGCCAGGAAGCATTCTCTCAAATTAGAAACCAATATCCTTTCCTGAAACGACAGGTAATGGTAGAGAGGGAGTGTTATAGCGAAGATAGGCAATCGCTACGAAGATATATTCTTCGTGAAATACCTACCTCAGTACCATCGTAATTCGAGTCTGTTCTAAATTTTGTGTTTCTTTGAAAGCAAGTGTGGGTGAGCTATTCATAGGCTCAATTTATTCTAGTTTGGTCATTCGGGGTGAAGAATTGGACGGACCAAGTGAAGAGATGCTCTTGTCGTTCTCACGCGCCCCAATGTTCGTATCCATCCGAAAAGGAAAGCACCCTTAATCAAGCAATCGGCTTTATGCATGAAATCGAGGTATACAGCGTACTTTTTCCACGCTAACTCTTTTTTCGCGTACTTTTTCTACGATGACTCTAGAGTCATTCCACGATTACGGTCGATATTTTCGGCCTTTTGCGCTCATTCTATTCCACGCTACTACTAGATGTAAACTGGGGTAAGGGAATCGGCATGAGACCGGTTTAAAATACAGCATCACTCGTGTATCCTCTACAGTATCAAACAAGCTGTGGAGGTCAAAAAGGATGCTGCACTATATGGAACGATCAACCATCTACTACCTGAAACACAAAGGCTGGACGAATATCCAGATTGCCGAATTCACGGGACACCACCGCGACACGATTGCGCGTGTGCTGCGAGAAGAAGTGGACAAGCAACCGCAACCCCGTCAGCGTATAAGCGCGGTGGCAGTATTTGATGCCCAAATCACGAACTGGCTGGACAAGGATATCTCGGTGATCCGCATGCTTGAGCTGGCGCGGGCAGATACCGAGCATCCCTACCAGGGAGGAGAAACGGCCTTCTACGATTACGTGCGCAAGGTACGCCGCGTGCGCAAACAGTCCCCGCATCATCTGGCGCTGCGCTTTGAAGGGATGCCTGGCGAGTACTTGCAAATCGATTGGGGCGAGATGCGGGACATGGCTTTCACCAAAGAGGGCCTCAGCGGACAAACGCGCTACTTTTTCGCTGCCCGGCTCAAGTACAGCCGCTTCATGTTCGTCAGTTTCCAGCAAGATATGCGCGAGGAGACACTTTTGCGCTGCCTGATTGCCTGTTTTCGCACCATTGATGGGGTGCCGTGGGCGGTGGTGACCGACAATATGAAGACCGCCGTCCTGGGGCGCGATGAGCATCATCAACCCATTTGGAATCCGGCCTACCAGAAGCTGGCGGTGGAGTTCAAGTTCCACCCGGATGTGTGCGCTCCGGCTTCTGGGAACCAGAAGGGCGCGGTCGAGAACCTGGTCAAATATGTGAAAGGGAACTTCCTGGCGGGTCGCACCTTCCATGACGATGCCGACTTAGCGGAGCAGTGCGGGCAGTGGCTGCGCTTGGTCAATACCGAACGAGCAAGTGATGCCACCGGAGCGCTTCCCGCCGTGTTATTAGCGCAGGAACAACTCCAATTTGGGCCATTGCCGGCCTGTGCTGCCGATTACGGGTTCTTCGACTGTGTGGTGGTGAGCCGCGAGGGACTGGTAGCCATCGAAACGAACCGCTATTCCGTGCCGGCGCATTTGATGGGTCAGGCCCTCACGGCGCGCATTCACGCCGAACGCGTGGAACTGTTTGCTGGCCCCGAACGCGTAGCGGTGCATGGGCGCTGGAAAGGACACCATGCGCGCATCATTGACCCAGCGCATTTCGAGGCAGCTTTTACGAGCAAGCCCCGTGGGCGGGTCATGGTCTACCGCGATTGGTTGTGCAGCCTCTCTCCTGTCGTGCTGAGCTACATCGCAGAACTGTCACACAAACGGCGCACGGAACTGGGCGAACAGATGCTGGCGCTCTACGAACTGGCACGGGAAAGTGGGACGGCCGATTTTGTCGCTGCGCTGGAACTGGCGGCGGAACAGCAGATGTACGGCGCCGAATACGTGCGCGTCTTGCTCGGCCTCCCATCCGTCTCTGCGCCGCTGGGTTCGGCGAAAACGGGAGTGACGCTGCTGGACCTCTCGGTGCCAGCCCAACACGAAGTGGAGCGTGATCTGGCCCACTACGAGCACTACGTCGCGAATCGGGACCAGGTGATGGAGTTGGCGAACCCCGTGCAGACAGGAGCACGAGTATGAGTGAGGCCCTCGATCAGAAGTTAACGACGCTCAAGCTGGCGCGCATGCGCCAGGTCTATCCGAGCTGGATTGAGCAAGCCGCACACAGCGAACTGGGCTATGGGGAATTTCTGGAGCAGCTGGTCACCGAGGAACTGCTGACCCGTCAGGAGAACCAGTTACGCCGCAAAATGAAAGCTGCTGGCTTCCCCTACGCCGCCACCATTGAACAATTCGACTTCACCCTGCGACCGGAACTCAAACGCGCGGTGCTGCTGCGCTTCTTTGACAGCAGTTTCGTCACAGGGGCCTGCTCCCTGGTCCTCATCGGCCCCAGTGGACTTGGCAAAACGCATCTGGCCGTAGCGTTGGGGACGAAAATGGTGCAGTTAGGCTACAGCGTGCGCTTTCTGTTGGCACAACAGCTCGCCAATGCGGTGGTGAGCGCGACCTCGCGCAGCGAGATTACACGCCTGATCGACCCACTCATCCGCTGTGACCTGCTTATTCTGGATGAGTTTGGCTATTTAACCGTCGAGCCGCAAGTCGGTCCCGTCTTGTACGAGATCATTGCGGCGTGCTACGAGAAAGGAGCGACTATTCTCACCTCGAACAAGAGTTTAGCCACCTGGGGCGAACTCGTGAGCGATACCGCACTCATGATGGCGATTCTCGATCGCCTGCTTCATCATGGAGAGGTCTTTTACTTGCGCGGAAGCTCGTATCGTCTGCGCGGGAAAGAGCTGGTCACCTTGACGACGACCAAGTCTGAGGACCTCTCGTCTCGGGAGAAGCCGTAGAACTGTGTGCGATGCCGTATTTTACGCCGGAGTCGTGCCTACTTGACACCTGCGGTTTACACTAGATCGCACACTGGTGTCTGCATAGGAGGAGAACCAAGTGCAGGTCTTTCTCCTGGGGTACTGCTACCACCGTTCATCTGCTCGCCCTTTCTCCCAGGCTGTTTCACTCTCCCTACCACGTCTCGTTCGCCGCTGTGCCTTTTTCTTTTGCTGAGTGCCTGCTACGCAGAGGATGAAACGGCAGCCCTCTCCTCCCTGGCGGTGGCGATTCTCTGCATTCCACCTCAGCAGGTGCAACGAAACATCTCTTCCCAGGGCTTCAAAAAGACACTTTTACCATATTGCGTAATGTTAAGCATCGCTTTATAATAGATATCAGGGGTAGCAGAGCAAGAGCGCCTGAACCGTGGATACTCACGCCAGTCGAGGTGGATGAGGGCACTGGAAAGAGAGAGCTTGATGGAATACGTGGTTATCGCACACTGCGGTCATCGCCGGACCGTCTGGTTGACCAACGACCCAAACGACACTATGTCGTTTGGAACATTACAGATTCTCCGCCGCTCACTGTGTGAGGACTGTCGGAACGCCTGTTGCTGGAAACTGATTCAGCAACAGCGATCCAAACTCAGATTGCATCCACTTGTGGACGAAGCTCTACCGCGTCAAATCCTCGCGGAGGAGATTCGTCTTGCCGCTTGGCAGGCATTGATGCCAGCGGAGTGCTATCCGCACGATGAGAGCATCCAGCAGCACCTGCGGGGTGCGTTTCACCGGCGGATCGATGCAGCATTCTGGATTGACCAGCGTCCCCGGCTCTATGATGGAGCTTGGATTCTGGTCATCATGAACTTGTTTGCGTCCTCACCAGGCGGACGATTGGAGACAAAGCCAGCTGATGGTGATGGAGATACCGAGAAGGGTCAGTGACCCTTCCCGTTGAACGGGAAGGGCTTGTGAGAAGCAAGCCCGGCACTGACCAGACTCAGGGAAACCTACGTTAGGGATGAATGGATAGGCACGCCAGGATACAGGCCAGTCCTGACCACTGCGGAGACGGATTAAACAGGGTGTCGGGTACATCCCGTGTTCGTCTCAAGAAACCGTCTCATAACATTGTCGAGGCACACATTACCCTGGCAGTGCGCCGTTTCGGTGCGTAGTGGATAGCTCTTTAAGAGCAGAAGGTTGAGGGTAGATGACCTTCTAGGACACCCACCCAACTTGGAGGGGAGACCTAAAGAGGAAAGGAGCATGGTGGGAAAGCGGTTAAACGCGAAGCTATGTAGCGTGATGCACCGCAAGTCCTGCACACATGGTTAGGCCGAGTTTGCCGAACCCAAGTTTCCAACGGTTTTAAGTAATGGCCCACCGTAGCATAGCTGCACTCGGTGACACTGGAATATGCATTCACTATCGGAGAATGCCAAATACGCGAGGTGTTACCAGACTCGCAGAACACCCTCTCCAGTGAGGACAGAGGAACGACCTCTGGCAAGGAAACGAACGGGAACCTACCTGTGCTGAACGTCTGATACGTGCAAATGCGGGATGGCCTACGTGCCGAGAGGCATAGGGTCACGGAGTCCTCGTAGTAGTCCGAGTCAGGGAAAGCCTGACACATGGCGAAGGGGGACAGGTGATTTCGATAACTAAGGACAGAGAGGTTAGCGAGATGCGAAATGCCGAAACTGTATTAGGTATCATCCAAGAACGCGGCAAGAAAGGATTGCCGTTGGAAGACATTTATCGACAACTTTACAACCCAGACCTGTACCTACGGGCATATGCAAGATTGTATTCCAACAAAGGAGCAATGACCAAAGGTACAACCAGCGAAACTGTGGATGGTATGTCGCTGAAGAAAATCGAAAGCATCATTGACGATATTCGACATGAACGCTATCGATGGACAGCAGCACGACGGGTGTCTATACCGAAGAAAAACGGGAAAAAGCGACCCCTCGGTATACCAACGTGGTCAGACAAGCTACTGCAAGAAGTGATACGCCTCATTCTGGAAGCGTACTACGAGCCGCAGATGAGTGACCACTCTCACGGGTTTCGACCTAGACGTGGATGTCACACCGCCCTCAGTGAGGTGAAACGTGTATGGACAGGTACCAAATGGTTCGTCGAAGGAGACATCAAAGGATGTTTCGACAACATTGACCATAAAATCATGATGTCGATGCTGAAAGAAAAGCTCCACGATAATAGGTTCTTGCGATTGATAGAAGGTCTGCTTAAAGCGGGATATTTGGAAGAATGGCACTACCATCGCACGCACAGTGGAACACCACAAGGCGGGGTGATAAGTCCCATCCTAGCAAATATCTACATGGACAGACTGGACAAATATGTCGAAAACGTGCTCTTACCAGCGTATAACCGCAAAGAAAAGCGTAGAGTCAATCCTGACTACAAAAGGATACTAGACAAAGCAAGCAAACTCAGGAAAAAGGGAAAGAAAAAGGAAGCAGCAATGCTCAGAAAGCAACAACTCCACCTTCCCTATTACGACCCAAACGACGGTGAATATCGACGCCTGAGATACGTGCGCTATGCCGACGATTTTCTACTCGGCTTTGCGGGACCAATGGCAGAAGCGGAAGACATAAAGGAACAACTGAAGATATTCCTTCATGAGCATCTCAAGTTGGAATTGAGTCAGGAAAAGACCGTCATCACGCACGCACGTACCAGTGCGGCACGCTTCCTCGGCTACGAGATTGCAGCCCAATTTGCCAATGACAAGTTGGACCCCGTGAGAAGGGAACGAATTGTCAATGAACGGATTGAATTGCGAGTGCCAGCAGAGGTCGTCAAAAAGAATTGCGCCGAATACCAAGCGCAAGGGAAACCGATACATCGAATGGAACTGACTACAGAAAGCGAGTACGCAATTGTAGAAAAGTACCAATGGAAGTATCGGGGACTGATGCAATATTACGCGCTAGCAATGAACATCGCACAACTGCAAACATTGCATTGGGTAATGCGGCTCTCATTGCTGAAAACGCTTGCCAGCAAGCATCAATCAACTGTCAACCAAATGGTAAAGAAATATCAAAAGGATATGGAAACACCATATGGGACAATGAAATGCCTGGAGGTGAGAGTGGAAAGAGATGGTAAAAAGCCACTCATAGCACGATTTGGTGGCATACCGTGGAGACGACAAAACAAGGCAATTCTACTGGATATACCCTCTATACCAATAGTCACACCGCGAAACGAAATCGTCAAACGGCTCCTTCGGGATACGTGCGAGATGTGCGAAAGTAGGGAAAACATCAGTGTTCACCACGTCCGTGCATTAAAAGACCTAAAAGTAAAGGGGAGAAGGGAAAAACCATTATGGGTACAAAAGATGGCAGCGATGCACAGGAAAACCCTTGTGGTATGTGGGTATTGCCATGCAGCAATACAAACAGGAAAACCCACCAGAAAGCCGATACAAGGATAAGAGTCACTGGAGAGCCGTGTGCTAGGAAACCAGCAAGCACGGTTCGGGGGGGGACGGATGGAAAAGGAGCAAGCAATTGACACCTCGCCAGCCGTCTACCCTACACAGGAGGCTCAATATGAGCAAGGTGTTCGTTCTGGATACGATGTACAGACCACTTGACCCTGTACACCCTGGATACGCACGGAAACTCTTATCCAGTGGCAAGGCAGCGGTGTTTCGTCGCTATCCTTTCACCATGATTCTGAAAAGAGAGGTCAAAGAACCAACAACACATCCGTTACGCCTCAAACTAGACCCTGGCAGTAAGACGACAGGAATAGCGATTGTCAACGATGCAATGGGGGAAGTCGTCTGGAGTGCTGAACTCTCGCATAGAGGGCAGACCATCAAAGCATCCCTCGATAGCAGAAGAGCTATACGCCGTTCCCGTCGGCAGCGTCACACCCGTTATCGCAAGCCTCGTTGTGCTAATCGACACCGTCAGCAAGGCTGGCTCCCACCGTCTCTTGAAAGTCGAGTCGCTACTATTCTCACATGGGTCAATCGCTTATTGCGCTATTGCCCTATTACGGCTCTCTCACAAGAGTTAGTCAAGTTTGACATGCAAGCAATGGTTAATCCAGAGATGCAAGGACTCGAGTACCAACAAGGTGAGTTGCAAGGCTACGAGGTGAGAGAGTACCTGCTTGAAAAGTGGAATCGACACTGTGCCTATTGTGGAGCGAAAGATGTTCCCTTGCAAGTAGAACACATTCACCCGCGTGCAAGAGGCGGTACTCATCGAGTCAGCAATCTCACGCTTGCCTGTGAGCCATGTAACCTCAAAAAGGGAACACAGGATGTCAGAGACTTCTTGAAAAACAACCCCGATGTTCTCAAGAGAATACTTGCTCAGGCAAAAGCCCCGTTGAAAGATGCGAGTACCGTCAATGCAACACGATGGGCATTGTATGAACGCTTGCAAGCAACAGGCTTGTCAGTGGAATGTGGCACGGGTGGGCGTACCAAGTTCAACCGTGTGAGCAGAGGACTTGATAAGGCACACTGGATAGATGCTTCCTGTGTGGGAGCAAGTACTCCCGATGCGTTGCACGTCGAGCGTGTTACACCCTTGCTCATCACGGCAACAGGACACGGGAATCGTCAGATGTGTCGCATGGATAGATATGGGTTTCCACGAACGGGGCCGAAACAAGCCAAATCGGTCAAAGGCTTTCAGACAGGCGATATTGTCAAGGCGACGGTGCTGACAGGCACAAAACAGGGGGTCTATGTCGGACGAGTTGCGGTGCGTAGCAGCGGTTCTTTCAACATCACAACTCAGCAAGGTACTATCCAAGGGGTGAGCCATCGCTTCTGTACTCTGCTTCACCGTTGCGATGGCTACAGCTATCAGAAAGGAGAGGCGGCATTTCCTCCCGTCACATGAATGCTGACGGGTCTCCATGCCGCTCTTTTGATGAGTGAAAAAACCGAGCAGCTGCCCATTCCTCAACTCGTACGACAGGATCACGTCGTGGAGTTTGCGTGTCCTGAAATCGCGCAAGCAGGATACAGCCTTGTGTATCACGTCCGGTTACGTATGTTACAAGTCCTGGGGCATGATGCGCAAGGACCGCTGCTTCTGCACCAGCAGCAGTTCAGTCCAGCGGAATCCCATCTGCTCCTCCCTTTATTGCGGGCCTACCCTGCGTATTGTCCATTCAACGTACTGGTGGCCCATTTCCAGTATGAGACGATCTCAGCTACCGCAACGCAGATAGCCAGGA
>Ga0307372_10006044_pt1 | contig 17882 bp, 22 predicted proteins | sample OX1MG_FD_202533 | JGI IMG/M metagenome (GOLD analysis project Ga0307372, IMG submission 202533) | Soil microbial communities from Risofladan, Vaasa, Finland - OX-1 | ecosystem: Environmental > Terrestrial > Soil > Coastal area > Acid sulfate soil | place: Finland: Risofladan, Vaasa | collected... | reverse complement strand
TCTGTTCCAAATCCGAAAGGGATTGGGGCATGTGGTGGTCCTCCTATTCCTAGCGTATCATATACGCAAGGAACTAACCACCCGAAAAGCATATTAGCCCTTTGTCCCTTTAAAGTCGTGCGCCCGCCGTTGGGGACGCGCTTGTAAGTAGAATGAAACTGTGCGATAAAGCACTGTTCCGATTTCATAACAAGCCGATAACTTTGCTATAATCTAATTTAACGCGCCATCTCATTCTCGGAGTTCTACCGAGATGTTTCCCGGAATTAGCCTTCGTCAGGTTCGAGAACGGCTCGGTTTAACTTATCGGGACGTCGAACAGGCAAGCTATGAACTGGCGCAGCGCCATGGCCGGCCGGAATTTATTGTTCACATTAGCCGCCTCGCCGATTTCGAGAATTCTGGGGTGGTGCCCAGCCTTCACAAATTATTCACTCTTTGCAGCATTTACCACCTCGATTTGCAGGAAGCGTGCAAATGGTATGACATTCCTCTTGCCGACATCTTTGGCGCCGTAACTTCCCAAGCTCCCCCTCGAACTCATATGGCCGCGCCACCGCGTGTTGTGCGGCTACCAATTCATTTCGATCCGGCATTCGATCCCCGGCGGACGAACTACCTGACGCGAATGGTCGAGAGTTGGGGACACTTCGAGGCAGCGCTGCTAAAAAACGGTCACAATTATCATTATGGGTATATAGGGCAGGACGACCACTGGATGGAGCCGCTGCTACGTCCTGGAGCGCTCGTCCTTGTTGACACACAACGGCAGAAGGTGGAGGCAGGCGGGTGGCGAAACGAGTCAGAGAGACCTATCTACCTGGTTGATATTCGAGGGGGCTATCGATGCTGTTGGTGCCTCATGGACAAGGGGCGACTGATCTTACAGCCTCATCCTCTTTCTACCTGCCCGCCGGAATCCTACCGCGCTCCCGACGAGGCGGAGATCGTCGGACAAGTCGTCGGCGTATCTATGCGCCTGATCCCCGATTAGGACTTATCTTCAGCGATCAGCTGCAGCAAAACGCTGAGATTCGAACAGAAAAGATCGCGCAAATAATGCGGAGCTCCAGAGGGGATAAGTACACGGTAGAATTCGTGTTCCCGCCATCTTTCGGCAATACCACTTATAGGCCCGCCCAATCCTTCCAAGCATTTCCGCAACTCTAATTCCTGCTGCTCAAGCGATGTCTCCAAGATTCGTTCGAACAGTTCTTGATGACATAACTTCAACGCTTCATGGACTGACGGTTCGGAATAGATCGTTTCTAAACCTGCGTGCCGATATCGGCCTGTCGCCATGTCTTGAAGGGTCGCAACGTGCAGCAAGCGGCTGACATCTCCAGGAATTCCCGCGAGCGTAGTTGAGGCAAAATCCTCGATGACCCGATGGTTCTGATGAAATTCGTCTAGGGCTTCCATTTTCTAACCCGTTCTGTAGCCAGAACATCTCGAGTCGCGTCGCAACGCTTCAGTGAATACCTGACACAAACGACCGCAGGAGGTATTCCATTATGAAACGAACAGTCGCTTTGCTTTTTGTCGTCGCGTTGCTGCTCGCGATAGTAGTCCCAATGAGTTTTAGCGTCAACACGCAGTCAGTAAACACCTGGTCGCATCCGGTCGTGCTGGCCGATGGCGGCTCACCGGTACCGCCCTTTCCGGACTTGACAGCTTCTACGGCTCGGCTTTGGGCCGACGGCGGCTCACCGGTACCGCCCTTTCCGGACTTGACAGCTTCTACGGCTCGGCTTTGGGCCGACGGCGGCTCGCCGGTACCGCCCTTTCCGGACTTGACAGCTTCGATGGCTCGGTCATGGGCCGACGGCGGCTCGCCGGTACCGCCCTTTCCGGACTTGACAGCTTCTACGGCTCGGCTTTGGGCCGACGGCGGCTCGCCGGTACCGCCCTTTCCGGACTTGACACTGTCTGCTGCAGCCGGAATATAACCGTCGCGCCGCTCCGGGGTGCCTTGCAGTAGACGTTACCGAATAGAAATGATAGAGTGCACCCTGGCACGTATGGATTTCTCGCTATTTGACTCGATCCGCTGGGCAGCCACGGCCCTTATTGAGGTTGTGGTTCTAGCCTTGGCTATACGCCAGAAACTCTTCGATCGTCTTCCGTTTTTTGCAATTTACCTGTGCATTCTCGTCGTGAATGAGGGGATCTTGTGGGTCACATACTCGTTCACTGGCATTAGTTCGCACACGTCGTTCTATGTTTATTGGACAATGCAAGCGCTCCAAGTTACGGTTCGTGGAGTTGTTGTATACGAGATTTGCCGCGAGCTTATTTCGCCTTATGCGGGCGTCTGGAGACTCTGTCGGCCGTTCTTAGTTCTGATGGGATTGGTGCTCGCCAGCACCGCGGTCGCAACGGCTCGGCGGCGTTTGCATCCCATTTCCGCGACTACTTTGGTGGCGGAGCGAGGTCTGGAGTTCACCGTAGTCGGCATCCTGATTCTTGGGCTGATTTTTTGCCGATATTACGGGGTCCGGATCGACCGGTACGTCGCCTTGATTGCGCTGGGGCTTGGGTTTTATTCCGCAGTACAGGTAGCAAATAATACATTTCTGAGCGAGTGGCTCACGGGCGCACGATTTCCAATTTGGGAGGCTCTGCGCAACGCATCGTTCAACATTGCAACGGTTTTTTGGCTTGTGGCCTTATGGAAGCCGCTCCCTGCGAGGCAAGCTGTGCCTGTTCTGCTGACTCCTGGTGAGTATGATCGTCTCGCCCCTCAAGTGACTTTGCGGCTTCGTGAATTGAATACCCGGCTGTTGGAGATGTGGAAATGACCGTTTCCGTGGCTACTCTGGCTCTACTGGCTATTCTGGTTCTACTCTGGCTTCTGTTTGGCTCGCCAACGAACGAATCCGCTTCATCTCTCGATGCCCTGCAGATCGAGAGGCTTCTCCCAAGCAACTGCCACCATTTTCCACAGATTACTCAGATGCTGAAGGAAGAAGACAGGCAATTCATGCGGATGCGAGCGCAGCACCATGTCGAACGCAAGTGGAACGCTGAGCGCCGCCGGATTCTCAAGCAATACCTGAGAGGCCTGGGCCAGGATTTCGTGCGCGTCCAGCGGCTCGCGCGTCTGGTTTCCGCGCTCTCGCCCGAAATTCGCAAAGGCCAAGAATTGGAGTGGATGTGGCTGGGACTGCAGTTCCACGTGTCCTACCGGATGGTGGAGCTGAAACTTGCCTTCGGCAGCCTCTCGCCGGAGGGTCTCGCCGAACTGACGGGAATAATTACCGGGGTAGCCGAAGAATTAGAACATCGCATGTCCCTAATTGCAGAATCATCCCCGTCCCGCCTGCGTGTGAATCTGGGCAGTTGATTAGTGAGCACCCCCGGAAAACCTGCGAATCGTTGCGTGTCGCATCCGTAGAACGTAACTCGTACGCCCACATCCCGGACAATACTCACATATTCATCTGAAGCGCCACACTATAATAGCCGCAGCAGGAGCATTCATTGCCCGGTGAAAAAATTCTCGTCTGTGACGATGAGGAAGCGATTCGAGAAGTGGTTTCCACCCTTCTTGAAGCGCAGGGGTATCGCTGCACAGTGGTACCGGACGGCTTCCAAGCGCTGCAGCAGATCAAGAACAACTCACACGATCTCGTCCTGAGTGACATTGTAATGCCGGAAATGGACGGCATGCGGTTGTTGCGGCAGGTCCGCTCGCAGGACGAGGACATTCCGGTGATTATGGTCACTGCGATGCACGACATTTCCATCGCGCTCGAAGCGATTCGCGCCGGAGCTTACGATTACATTTTGAAGCCTTTCGAAAAGGATCAGCTCTATCACAGCGTCTCTCGCGCGCTTGAGCACCGCCATCTTGTGCTTGAGAATCGTTCCTACCAGCGAAATCTTGAACACCTCGTCGCCGAACGCACGCAGCAACTTTCTCTGACTTTGCGCGATCTTGAACAATCGTATGACTACACCCTGGAGGCGCTTGGCGGCGCGCTAGACGCAAAAGACGCCGAAACGGAAGGCCATTGCCAGCGGGTTACAGCGATCACGATCCTCATCGCGAAAATCATGGTAGTCGATCGAGATCAATTGCGTCACATCGCCAGGGGCGCTTTTCTCCACGACATCGGGAAAATGGGAATTCCGGATCAGGTATTGCGGAAGCCCGGACCGCTCACCGATGAAGAACGCCAACTGATGCGGCGCCACTGCGATATCGGCTACACGGTGTTAAACAAAATTCCTTTTCTGAAAGGCGCAGCGGAAATCGTCCTCGCCCATCAGGAATGCTACAACGGGAGCGGGTATCCGCGAGGACTGAGGGGCGAAGAAATCCCCCTGGGCGCCAGGATATTCGCCGTGGCCGACACACTGGATGCCATGTGTTCCGATCGGCCATATCGGAAGGCTTTGCCGGTTGCTGCGGCGCGCGACGAGATTAAAAAATTTTCTGGAACGCAGTTTGATCCCCGTGTCGTCTCCGCATTTCTCTCCAAGCCAGACGACTTCTGGACCGAAATACGCAAGAGCATCGGCGACCCATTCCGCTACTTGCAAATGGACGAGGGTTAGGATTCGCTTCCGGCAATCCAAGTGCGCTTGATTTGGCGTACTTCTGTTATCATCGGCTTCGTACGAGGTAATTTTATTCAAGGAGACGGCGCATGAAGCGAATCGTTACGATAGCGGCCGCACTGCTGCTGGGGCTTTCTGCATTGCCTTTCACATCTCAGGCCCAGGACCAGCAAGCGGCAATCGCCACGACGACACTGAAGGTCGGCGACGTTGCTCCGGATTTCACTCTGCCGAGCGATCAGAATACGATGGTCCAACTGAGCAGCTTCCGTGGCAAGAAGAACGTAATCGTGGCCTTCTATGTCCTCGCATTTACCGGTGGTTGAACGAAGGAACTCCAGGCCTATCAGTCTGATTTGGCCAAGATTACAGCAAGCAATTCGGTGATTTTCGGTGTCAGTATTGACAGTCCGCCAGCCAACGCAGCATTCGCAAAGCAGATCGGCGTCACGTTTCCGTTGCTTAGCGACATGAATCGCACGGTTCTGAAACAATACGGCATCGTGAAAGCCTACCCCATGGCAAATGATAGATATGAATTTGCGCGTCGGACAACGTTCGTGGTTGGCAAAGATGGCGTGATCAAGCACATTGATTTCGACACGACCGCCATTGATCCAACCTCCGCCGTGACGATTTGCACGGACCTTCACGAGAAACACGGAAAGTAATACTGAGATCAGTCCGGCAGGGGCTGACGTGCTCTCAGTCCCTGCAAAACTTCGCGGTCTCCCCGCTCAGAAAACTTTTGCCGCGAGAAGACGCCGGACAGACGCGTTTTCACTCGCAATATTTGCGTCTGCAAGGCGCGCGCAGAATCTGAAAATGGCTTAATTCAAATGAAGAATGATTTCGGGAGCGCTGGGGGATGCGGCAGGAATCTTGGCGGGGAGATGCTCGAGCGATTCACGATCCACGTTGCGGCGACGGCAAAGAAGCGAGAAGAAACCCACAACGATCAACGTGGCCGGAATCATAAGAATCAAAATGCCGTGCCTCAGCGCCGCCTCCGCATGAGGGCCCGTCGCGGCGGCATCGGTGTAACACAGGGCGCAACCCTGAGCGAAGGCCGAAGAAGCGCAGACGAGCCTCGCGGAGATTGCCGCGCCCGCGATCATCGAAGTCCGTGAAGCTCTTAAAATAGTCCCGCGCTTCATTTAGTTTCCTCGATTCGTGCAGCCTGCAGATTCCACTTATATTTTCCGCCCATTTGGCGGAACGCGTCAATCACTTATGGATGCATACGAACGATGCGCAGGCTGTCCGGGAACACGAAAATCAAAATCATCGTCAGGCAAAACACTAGCGTTGGAACAACTATGAGAAACAACCCGAGTTTCTCGAATCGCAGGTGCATGAAATACGCCACGATCAAGGCCGACTTGATGAGCGAAAGACCTATGAGAAGAATGAGCATCAGGTGCGGCTCGAGTCTCAGATACGCAAGCAGCACTTCAACACCCGTCAAAACCAGAAGCCAGAACCACACCCACAGGAACAATTTCTTCGTGGGGCTGTGGTGCGTTTCTACCGCGGTCGCATCATGCGCGCTCATCGCTCGATTTGCTCCTCAGCCTTTCAGATTAACGGACATCAAATACACCATCGGAAAGATAAACATCCACACCAAATCCACGAAGTGCCAGTAGAGTCCGCTAACCTCGACGTGATCAGCATTGAACTTTCTGCGGCCGAAGCCGAATGCGATAATGCACAAATAAATCACGCCAATCGAAACGTGCAGCATGTGCAGACCGGTGAGCCCAAAAAAGGTGCCCCCGAAAAGGGGATCGCCCCACTTATTCGCCCAGGGAGTGACGCCCTCGTTGAACAGGCGAAACCATTCCATCAAGTGAAGCACGACGAACGCGATGCCGCCGATGGCGGTCAAGAGGATGTAAATCACGGCTCTCTTGATTTCATTGCGGTGCGCGGCGGCGACGGCCATAACCATTGTCAAGCTGCTCGACAGGAGAATGAATGTGAGGAATGTTGCGTTGACGATAGCGGGCGAGATCTCGAAGGGCCGGGGCCAATTCGAGCTCGATAATCGGACGTACGCGTACGCGAGAATTGCCGTCGAGAATGTAAGCGAGTCAGAGAGAAGGAACAGCCACATTCCCAGCTTCTTGGTATTCGTGGCAAACGGGGCCACTCCGCCCTCCCAGGACGACCCCGCGATAGCGTCAATATCCAATTCAGCCAAGTATCACCGTCCCAGCAACAGAAGTAGGAAAAGAAAAACCCATAGCCCATCCATGAAGTGCCAATAGAGCGACGTGACCTCCGTCGCGGTCGCAAATGTGAGACGGCGCAACTTTCCCCTACCTACATACAGGAGCGCCACGATACCGCCTAGCAAGTGAAGCCCGTGCGCGGCCGTGAGCACGTAAAAAAAACTGCTGCTCGCGTTCGTTGCCAGGTAAAAACCGGACGCAACCATCTGCCGCCATGCGATTAATTGGCCGGCCAGAAACAAAACGCCAAGAATGGTCGTCACTGCCCACCAATGGCCGAAACCTCGGCGGTCACCTCGGGCGAGAAGACGTTGGGCGCGAACCATCGTCACGCTGCTGGCAAGCAAAATCAGCGTATTCAGCCACAAAATTCTCGGCAGGGGAAATGCGTGCCAATCGGTCCCTACACCCTTGCGAACGATGAACGCGCTAACAAACGCCATGAAGAACATTAGAATCCCGGCCATGGCCACCGTGATTCCGGTTACGTAGATGCGCTGCGGCATCGCCGAGCCGCTGCCGATAGGTCCGTCACCGTCTCCAGCCGCATCCGAAGGCGGCTTCGCACCTCCTCGGCCTTCGATAATTTCCAGTTCTTCCGTGGCTGAAGTATGCGGCATGACGGCGCCTCAGATCCTAGGCTTTAGCCACCTGTTCGGGAGCCAGGTCCTGCGGCACAAAATCATCGGCCGCACCCGGCACGCTGTATTCGTACGGCCCGCGATAAACGGTCGGATAATGGCCGGCGAAATTGTCGTGCGGCACGGGAGTGGGAACCGACCATTCGAGGGTGGTCGCGCGCCACGGATTCCGCTCCGCAGGCTTGCCGTGCTTGATGCTCCAGAAGAAATTGAAGTAGAAGAACAATTGCGCCGTGGCCGTGACGAATGCCGCGATGCTGATGAACTTATACACGGGTTGCAGGGCGAACAAATAGTGCACGGACTCGATGCTCGAATACCGCCGCGGATCCCCCGCATAACCGAGATAATGCATCGGCATGAAAATGCAGTAGACACCCACAAAAGTCGCCCAGAAGTGGATCTTGCCCAGCGTCTCGTTCATCATATGCCCGAACATTTTTGGGAACCAATAGTACGTAGCCGCAAACATGGCAAAAATCGCCGCCACGCCCATGATCAAGTGAAAGTGGCCGATGACGTAGTAGGTATCGTGCAGATAAAGGTCCAATGCAGGCTGCGCGAGAAAAATGCCGGACAATCCACCGGTCACAAATACGGAGACGAAACCGATGGCGAAGAGCATCGCCGAGGTGAATTGGATTCGTGCGCCCCAGAGCGTCCCTAGCCAATTAAACGTCTTGATCGCCGATGGCACACCGATTACCAGCGTGAGAATCGAGAAAGCCAGTCCTGAATAAGGGCTCATGCCGCTGATAAACATGTGGTGGCCCCACACCATAAAGCTCAAGAAGCCAATCGCGCTCAGCGAATACACCATCGCCTTGTAACCGAAGACCGGCTTGCGAGAGAACGTGGACAGCACATGGGAAATTATGCCCATGCCCGGCAAAATGGCGATATAAACCTCGGGGTGTCCGAAGAACCAGAACAGATGCTGCCAAAGCAGTGGCGAACCGCCCGCGTGTTTCAACAACACACCACTGACCATGTCGCCGCTGGGAATGAAAAAACTGGTCATTGCCAGGCGGTCCAGCAGCAGCAAAATGCACGCCGCGAGCAGGACACCGAATGCCAGCAGCGCCAAGGATGCGGTGATGAACCAGCCCCAGACAGTGAGCGGCATCCGCATCAGCGAGAGGCCCTTCGTGCGCAAATCAATCGTGGTGCCCAGAAAGTTGATGGCCGACATCAGCGATGCGCCGCAAAACAGCGCTATGCTCACAATCCAAAGCGTCTGGCCCAATCCCTGGCCCGGCCCCGCAATCACGCCGACGGCGCTTAATGGCGCGTATGAAGTCCAGCCGCTGATCGCCGAGCCGCCCGGAACAAACGCCGAGGACACAAGCACGATCATTGCGAGAAACGTGACCCAAAACGACAGCATATTGATCGTCGGAAAGGCCATATCGGGCGCGCCGATTTGAATGGGAAGGAAATAATTGCCGAAACCGCTCTGTGGCACTGTCGTGAGAACGAAAAAAACCATCAGCGTGCCGTGCATGGTGATGACGCGGAGGTAATCTTCCGGAGAAACAACGCCGTTGGCAAATCCCCAAATGTGCACATTCGGCCACGCTAGATGAATGCGCATAATCACCGACAGGATTACGCCGATTGTGACCGCTGACAAGCCGAGCAAGATATACTGCGTGCCGATAATTTTGTGATCGAGGCTGAAAATATAATGGCGGAGCCAGCCCTTGGGCGCTTCCGAATGGTGCACTGTGGTTGCGTGCGAGCTCATCGGCCCCCTCCTGTGGGGCGAGTCCCCGCACTATGAATGCCGGATGTGATTTCTATTGTTTTCATCATGGAGTTCATCATTGGGCGTTCTGCGCCTCCTGCTTCTGCTCCCACTGCTGAAAATCGGCGGCGGACAATACATGCAGCATGGCGTGCATGTGATAATGCCCGAGTCCGCAGAGCTGGTTGCAGGTGATTTCGTAATTGCCGATCTTCGTCACCGTAAAATGAACCGGAATCACGATTCCGGGAACAGTATCCTGCTTGATGCGCAGCTCGCGAACAAAAAAACTGTGGATGACGTCCTGAGAGCGAAGCATCAATTCGATGGGACGGTTGACGGGCAGATAGAGATCTCCGGAAACGATATCATCTTTGCTTGCGGGATCATTGGAATCGAGTCCAAGGGGATTGCCGACGGATGCATCGATGTCTTTGGGATCGATCCGTCCAAACTTGCCGTCCGGCCCCGGATAGCGGAAGTTCCAAACGAACTGCACCCCAGTGACTTCGACCTGCAATGCTCCAGGCGCGGGTCCGCCAAAATGGACTTCTCCCCAAGCGTGGGCAGCCATCACACCAAGACCGACGAAGATCACAAGCGTGGCCGTTGTCCAGATGATTTCGAGCATGTGATTGCCTCGAACGAAGCGGGCCTTCTGGCCGTGGTCGCGATACTTGAAGACCAACCATGCTAGCGCAAGCTGCGCCAGAACGAATACGATTCCCGTGACAATGAACGTGGCGAAGAATTGCTGATCGATTTGATGGCCCACGGGAGTGATGGCCGGGGGAAACCACCAAGTCTTTGCAACGTGGAAATAAATAGTCGATCCGACTAACAGCAGAATAACAATTGCCAGCAGGACGGCAGGAGCTGCCGAACCGGCACAAGATTTTCGCGAACCCATTTCCTCCACTCCGGAAAGGTTGCGGCCTTCCGAACAAACATCTGGCCGCCGATCCTCAGACTCAACTGGTTCAACTGATGATGAAGGCTCTATCAAGAAGCCAATCATATATGGCACAAAAAAAATTACAACAATGAATCGACGATTTTTTTAAAAAATTCCGGCGCTCCGATTCACGCTGGCCGATGAAAATTTGGTGCGGTCGAGTGGATTCGAACCACCACGGTATTGCTACCGTCAGCCCCTCAAGCTGATGCGTCTGCCAGTTCCGCCACGACCGCACGTTGAAAAAACATGAAGAATTCCTAACCCACTCGTTATTTCTTGGGCGGCACCGGAGCCGGAGCCTTCGGCACTGGCCGTTGCACCGGAGGCGCGGGTCTCGATGGCGCCGTCGGCATCGTTTGTTCGAGGATTGAGCTGCCCTGAGCCGTCGTCGGGGCGCGCTTCAAGGAAAGCGCCAGAGAACTCATCATAAATACAATGGCGCACCACGTCGTGGCTTTCGTGAGAAACGTCGCCGCGCCGCGCGGCCCGAATGCCGTTTGACTCCCAGCGCCGCCAAACGCTCCCGCCAAATCCGCAGCATTACCACTCTGCAGCATGATCACAAAAATCAGCATCAGGCAAACCAAAATATGCAGGGTCACCAGCACAAAACTGTAATGCCACCCCAGCCAGATCAGCGCTACCGCGGCGGCCAAGGCAATCACCCACTTAACTGCATTCGGCATTGCTTCTCCACTTCGGCCGTAAAATAAAGGCCTACTGAAAATTCACGATTCCTGAAAACGACCGCGCGTCGAGACTTGCTCCGCCCACGAGCGCACCATCAATTTCATCGTGCGCCATTAAGCTTCGGATGTTATCCGGCTTCACGCTCCCGCCATAAAGAATGCGCGCTTCTGACGCCGCTTCTGCCGTGAAACGCCTTCTCGCGAGCCGGCGGAGAAAAGCGTGGACTGCAGCAGCGAGTTCCGGTGTCGCGGTTAGGCCCGTGCCAATAGCCCATACAGGCTCATAAGCGATCAGAATACGCGAGAAATCCGAAGCGGTCAACGTTGCCGTGCCGTTCTCAAATTGTCGCTCGATCACTTCTTCCGTGCAGCCTGTCTCTCTTTCCCCTTTGTTTTCGCCGACACAAACGATCGGCTGCAGTCCCGCCTCAAGCGCCGCCTTGAGTTTGGAATTGACGGTCGCGTCAGTCTCGCCGAAATATTCGCGGCGCTCGGAGTGGCCGATAATCACCGCGCGGCAGCCGGCCTCGGCGAGCATGAGCATCGAAACTTCGCCTGTGAATGCGCCCTGGGGTTTCCAGAACGCATTCTGACCAGCAATCGAAATCACAGTGCCTTTCGCCGCGTTCACTGCTGCGCCAATTGCGGTAAATGGCGGCGCTACGATAATGTCGCAATGACTCGAAGCTGCAACCAGAGGTTTGAATGCCTTGAAGAACGCTCGCGTTTCCGCTTGCGTCTTGTGCATTTTCCAGTTGCCCGCTATAACCGGACGCCGCAAGGACACCTCTAAATGGGAGTGAGGGCTTCGACGCCCGGAAGTTTTCGCCCAGCAAGAAATTCGAGCGAAGCTCCGCCGCCCGTTGAGATATGAGAAATTCGATCTGCGAGGCCGGCTTGCTCGACCGCCGCCACACTGTCGCCACCGCCAACAATGGACGTTGCACCGTTTGTGGTCGCGTCCGCGATGGCGCGCGCCATCTCCAGTGTGCCGCGCGCAAACACCGGCTTTTCAAACATTCCGAGCGGACCATTCCATACGATCGTCCGCGCCTTGGCGATTTCCTTGCGGAAGAGCTCAATCGTCTTGGGCCCGATGTCGAGGCCCATCCAGTCGGACGGCGTGCCTTCCGTTCCGGTGAGTTGCGTCTGCGCGCCTTCTTCAGTCGAACGCGCCAAAATATGGTCGACGGGCAATACAATGCGGCATCCGCGCTCAACCGCTTCCCCGAGCAGCGTCAAAGCGAGATCCGTTTTATCTTCTTCGACAAGCGACTTCCCAGTCGTGAGACCCTTGGCGCGGAAAAATGTGTAGGCCATGGCGCCTCCGATTAGAAGTGTGTCGGCAATCTTGATCAGATTCTCGATCACTTCGATTTTGTCGGAGACTTTCGCGCCGCCGAGTATGGCCACGAATGGATGCTCGGGATTTGTGAGCGCCTTGCCGAGATATTCAAGCTCCTGCTCCATCAAAAGCCCCGCCGCGGCCTGGCGGACAAATCTCGTAATGCCGACTACGGATGCATGGGCGCGGTGAGCCGACCCAAAGGCGTCGTTCACGAAAATTCCATCGCAAAGTGCAGCCAATTGCCGCGAGAACCCTTCGTTGTTCTGTTCTTCCTCGGGGTGGAAGCGAAGATTTTCGAGTAGAAGTACATTGCCATTCTTGAGAGCCTTACTGCGAGATTCGGCCTGCTCGCCGACGCAGTCGGAGGCAAAAATCACGGGCTTGCCGAGCAGTTCCTTCAGGCGCTCGGCTACCGGCGCGAGACTGTACTTAGATTCCGGCTTCCCTTTTGGCCGTCCGAGATGCGAAGCAATAACGAGCCGCGCGCCGCGATCGATCGCCAATTTCAACGTGGGAAGTGTGGCGCGAATGCGTGTGTCGTCCCCGACCTTGCCATTGGCTAGCGGGACATTGAAATCCGCGCGAATGAACACGCGTTTCCCGGAAAGCTCTAAATCTCGAATCGATAGCTTATTCATATCAATAGCAACTCGATTGCGAAAAGGCCGGACCTAGAGCCGCTGGGCCATGAGTTTAATCATATCCAGGCAACGGGAGGAATAACCCCATTCATTGTCGTACCACGCCACCACTTTCACGCAGTTCGATCCCACTACGCGTGTGTTGCCGGCGTCCACGATCGCCGAATGGGAATTGCCCAGGAAGTCAACGGATACCAGTTCCTCTTCGGTGATATCCAGAATGCCCTTCAGCGCTCCTTGCGCCGCGCGGTGAAATGCCTGGTTGATGCCCTCAGCGGTGGCCGGCTTTTCGGTTATCACGGTCAAGTCCACTACGCTCACGTCTGGCGTGGGAACACGCAACGCGTAGCCATCCAGCTTGCCCTTGAGTTCCGGAATCACCAGATGGAGCGCCTTCGCAGCGCCCGTTGACGTCGGAATCATCGAAAGCGCCGCAGCACGCGCGCGCCGCAAATCTTTGTGGGGCAAATCGAGCAGGCGCTGATCGTTGGTATACGAGTGAATTGTTGTCATGGTCCCGACGACAATACCGAACGTGTCGACAAGCACTTTTGCCACGGGGGCGAGGCAATTCGTGGTGCACGACGCATTCGATATGATGTGATGTTTCGCCGGATCGTATGTTTTTTCATTCACGCCGAGCACTATCGTGCAGTCAGGATCGGTCGCTGGAGCCGTGATCAAAACTTTTTTGACCGGTCCGCGAATATGCTTGCGCGCCTCCGGTCCCTTAGTAAACACTCCGGACGCTTCTACTACAATTTGTGCGCCGCCCGGGGACCAATCCAATGCGGCCAAATCTTTTACTTTGGAGACATGGATCGCATGGCCGTCCACCTGAATCGCGTCATCGCTTGCGTGGATTTTATTCGGCAGGTTCCCATGGATGGAATCGTATTTCAGCAGGTGCGCCAGCATCTTCGCATCCGTGATGTCGTTGATTGCTACAATTTCAATTGACGGATCGCCGAGCGCACCGCGAAATATGTTACGCCCGATGCGGCCGAAGCCGTTGATTCCAACTTTAACTGGCATGCTTCCTCCGCGCGTGATGTTGGACAGGCTACGAGCTATGAAATCGCAGAACACATACGAAAGCAGATGCTAGGTTGCGGGAAGAAAAAAGTCAACGCGGAGCTAACTGTAGGTCTTGACGTGAATGACTTTCTCGCCGCTGAAAGTCACCAGGACTGTCTTCGAGGGTGGATGGCCGTAAATCCAGTCCTCGGTTTGATTGCCGTCCTCATCGAATTCACGAACTTTCTTGTCAGGACGGCCCATCGCGGCGAGCACCATATCGTGATTCATTCCAATGATAGCCGTGTGCTCTTTGATCGCCTGTTGGAACTGCGGAGGGAGCGTCTCGACCCAGTTAACGGCCGAGGAATGCTGGCTACTAAAATCGAGGAAAGGCGAGAGGTCGTGTTTCAGCTCATCGGGGCTTAAATCCGGCACCGCGTGCCCGTAGTCCAGGATGAGCAGGGCCCCCATCTGAGTGGGCCCCGACGGCTCGGGCGTAGTAACGGGCGGTCCCATCGGCCCCATACTAATTTGAACGTGCTGGCGCCAGTTGAAATGCTTCTTCGTACCACCATTGATGGCGACGACGATTTCGTGCGAACGAAACTCGATGCTGCTGATTTGCACGTGATCACCAGGATTCGCCGCCGCGCCCCGCATCAATGCCTGGCGTAAATCCTTGGCATTAATGGCCTGTCCCACTTTGTAGCGGAATCCTCGCTTCAACGAAGGAATTGACTGCACTACGCGCGCAAATTCCCCATCGACATAGCGGATGAGAGCGATTTTCGATTGCTGCTCGAGCGGCTGTTTTTTGCCCGTGGCGGCCTGAACAATCGCAAGGAACAGATCGGGCGGAGACGCCATCATCGGCAATGTCGTTTGTAATGGCTCAACCGGCTCTGGGCGAAGCGGATAGACGTGGGGCAGGTCGAAGCACGCAAGCAATAAAACTGCACTCGCAAGGCTGGTTAGTCGAAACATAGGCGTATTGTCATTGTAAGCCAGCGAGCCTACTGGTGTCCCGTTTATCGCCGGTTGAAGCAAAATAATACCATTTTCATGCCACTTCCCCGCAGCCCGAGTAATGAATGAATGATTGACCAGCGCATACGGACACTACGGATGCCGATGACCTGAGCGATATTCCGGTTGCACGCACAGATTGGCGGCGGCAGGTTAGGGAGAGCAGGCGGCTATCTTCCCACCCACGAAGGTGTGCGGGGCACTATCTTTAGCTCAGTAGACAAAACCGATTTAGCTTGCCGCGGCTTTCGACTTGATCGTCCCAGCTTGCTGCCCGATTTTTTCCGCCGCGAGCTGCGGTTCGAAGCAGCGCCGGCATCGCGCTTCATACATCCCGCCTGCACCAACGACAATCAACTCCTCGGAAGCGACCAACCGTTGCGTGTTCACAGCCGGGTTTCCGCAACGAACGCAGATCGCGAGTAGTTTCGTGATTTCTTCCGCCGCAACCAGGAGGCGGGGCATAGGCTCGAAAGGGCGGCCCATGAAGTCCGTGTCAAGTCCGGCGACGATTACGCGCTTGCCCGAATCCGCCAGCCGCGTGCAGCTCTCAAGCAAGCTCTCGCCGAGAAATTGGGCCTCGTCAATGCCGACGACCTCGGTCCTGGGTTCCACTTTCTCAAGAATATCCGCCCCGGTGCTCACCAGGCCCGACGCAATCTCCAAACCCGAATGCGAAACGATACCATTCGCTGAATACCGCTGGTCGATGAACGGCTTAAAGATTTGCACGCGCTGCCGCGCAATTTCGGCGCGCCGCAACCTCCGAATCAATTCCTCGCTCTTGCCGGAAAACATGGGGCCGACGATCACTTCGATCCAGCCCATATTGCCCTTAACGATGTCCACGTTGTCTCTCCTGCGATGTTCGTAGGCTAACACAAATTGCCGTGCCAATTCGCTCGCGTCATGCACTCAAAACCTGGATGGGCCCGGTTCTTTTGAAGCGATGTCTGACGAGTGGCGATACAGCGCTGCGTTGAAAAAGGGCGCGAATGCATTGATGACTGCTGTGCGAAAAGCGTCCTGTCTCGTGATCATGTTTCGCGTCAGCACTCCCCACGCACCTTGCGCGTCGCGAATGCCGTGTCCACCCGCAAAGGTGTCAATCGCAACACCGAGCTCGATGCCTTCCTCCACCACCTGCCGCGCCAGAGCATCCGGAAGAAGAATGCTCCCCGACTGGCCGTAGGCTCCACGGCCGCTCGCGTTGGCAACATAGGCCCAGTTCTGAAGAAATACATTGCGCGAACCGTCGCCGTTTATGACATCCAATCCGCCTTCCAACCCAACGAAGAAGGCCCACGGGAGATTTTCTTCTTTCGCCTTCCTCGCCAATGCGTTCGCACGATGGCGCGCGCCGGACATTAACTCAGAGCGCGACAACGGCGTATGGCGAACTCCACTTTCCACCTCGGCGCCAACCACTTCGAATGGAGCATTTGGATCCAGGCTCGGGCCAAAAACCGTCAACGCTTCCCAAACAGCATTCAGTTTCGGGCGCCGGGTGCTTCCGACCGCAACGATGATTTTGTTCATGGGTGATCAATTGAGAAGCAGTCCTGAATCAAGCTATTCCTTCCAAAGCTGTGATTGCTTCTCGCGCGCAAATCGCGTATTTAGAAACGCTTTTAGATCTTCAATCGATGTAAAGACCTGATCGGTACACGCGAGCATCCACCCGCTAATCTGGTCCAGAGGGAGTGGTGTAACCATGTAAATCGGAATGCCTTTTCGATAGGCCATTGTCAATTCGGCGCTGGTGCCCCCGCTCTGCGCCCTCGCCTCTGCCCAGAAGCAGATCAGATAGTCAGCCTGGTTTTCGATCAGATCGAGATCAAAGTGGATTATTTTGCGGACCACGCGGCGAAAACGTTCGAGGTCAGTCAATTTCCACTCGCGGAAGTGCGCAGTCTCTTCCTCCGTGAGGTTCTTCTTTTCGTCCTGCGCGGGATCGTAAACACGATGGCCAAGATGATCACGGAGAAATGGGGCGAGCTTCTGGCGCCAGAGTTTGCCACCGCCGTCGGCGAATTCAATTGGTCCGCAGAGATATGCGAGCATGAGGGTCCGGGTGAACGACTCTAGCACGGGCCGTGCTCACTGCAAAGTGGTGCTGTGTAGGAGTGTGTAGGAGTGGTGCTGTGTAGGAGAACACCAAGCCAAAACAGCTTGTCAACCATTCCAAGTTTCGGACGCGGGTGTCGCCGCTTCAGCACAACGAGCTGATGCCGGAGAATGAGATTCTCGACGACGAGGTCGCGGCGGCTGCGAAACACGCGGGTGAGGGTACCGAGCCAGAGCAGAATCATCGGGAACATAGGCGGGAGTTTATAGCAGACCAGCAAGCACTTAGGCTGGTAAGTTATTGATTCTCTGGTTCGCAAGCATTTTGGCGAACGACAGCCCCCCTTTTCAACCCACACGCACCCACAAGATCATATGTGTTAAAGACATTGAGCGGACGTTCGGGGTTACGCTGTGACTATCAGGTCATTCCGGAGCACTGGGACCTTGCCTCTCTCAGTCCCCCAGTTGCGCCGCTGGGAACATCTCTACAATACCGTGCGTCCTCATCAGGCGCTCGGCTACCAAACTCCGCTCGAGTTCCTCGAGCGCTGTAAATCTCAATCGCAAAAGGCCGAGTGTCACTAATCATGTGGACGAGTTGGACGAGCCCCAATCCATCGTTAGAGGGCGCTGACGGCAAAATCTGTGCAGCGGCAGCTTCGCGACGCCCACTTTTTTCTCCAGCTCCAACCTTTTTTGAAAGGCAGTCGCGGATAAAAATGCCAGCGCTTGAAAAATAAGAAGTTACAAAGAGAGGTTCACGCTGAGGTTCTATAATCCGTTGCTAACGACACTTCCTTGCTGCCTTCCAGCTCAGGTTGCCCACGCCAACTGCTGCAGTCCTTCCCGATACATCGCAATCCACTCGGCCACTGCGGCCAACCGCAACAGCATGCTCCGCGCGTGATGCGCCAATCGTCCCGGCATGTTGAACAGCAG
>Ga0307372_10006041_pt1 | contig 17886 bp, 14 predicted proteins | sample OX1MG_FD_202533 | JGI IMG/M metagenome (GOLD analysis project Ga0307372, IMG submission 202533) | Soil microbial communities from Risofladan, Vaasa, Finland - OX-1 | ecosystem: Environmental > Terrestrial > Soil > Coastal area > Acid sulfate soil | place: Finland: Risofladan, Vaasa | collected... | reverse complement strand
CGGAAGTACTCCCACTTCGCCTTTTGTCCCATTTGCAACCCTCCTCAGAACCCCTCCGATTTGGGTTACATCTTAAATGGCGCGACGATACCCCCTTCGGTTACATTTTAGACGGCGCGATACGCGGGATTGCCTCTACCGGGGCGTTACAGTAGGCTGTAGCAGTTTTTGCGCGGCTTACAAACGAACTGCCTTGAGGGAAAGGTGCCAGGCCTCCGGAGACGCACCCGGAGCGCGGAAAACGCGCTTTGCTGGAATGCGCGAAGGATAAGGTATCCGATGTGGCGTCCGCGCGCCGGATTCGCTTGAGCAGCTCGCCACCAGGGGCGCTCGTGGCGCCCGCTATGGCATCAGCCAGGCGTGCTGTATCCTGCGAGCGAAGGGCGCGGCAGCGGCACGATTCCATGTGGAACCGGGAAGAGACGCGTTGAACACATCCACCGCAACACCGATGGCGCGGAGTTCGCGAGCCTATATCTGGTTCGGCTACGCGGTTTCGGTTGCCTGCCTCGTATGGGTGCTCTACGGCTTTCACGTCAAAACGGCGCTCGCACATCTAGCGGATGTGACCTGGCGCTGGGTGGCGCTGGGAATCGCGCTGGACATCGCCAGTTACGTGGTGCAGGCGCTGCGCTGGAAACTGCTGCTGGCGCCCTTCGCGCGCGTGAAGATGCGCGACGCGATCCGCGGGGTATTTGCGGGTCTGTTCGCGAACCTGGTTTTTCCGCTGCGGCCTGGGGAGCTGTTGCGCGCGTATCTGGTATCGAAGGCCGAGGATATCGAGCTTGGCACGGTGGTGGGCTCCGTACTTGTCGAGCGGCTGATTGATCTGGTGGTGACGACTGCGGGGTTGGGGGTGATGCTGACGATCGTACCGGCACCGCTGCGTTTCCGGCACGCCGCCAGCGCGTTGGGCATTGTGACGCTTGCCCTGCTGGGCCTTTTCGTTGCCATGATTCTTTACATCGAATTTCGCTTCGGCGGCGACCCGCGGAGAATGTCAGGCGGAAAACGGATGCCGGGGAAACTGATGTCCGCGCTGATGGGTTTGCATGCCATGGGCACATCGGCGAGCTTTTATCCCGCCGTGTTCACTTCGCTGCTGATGCCGTTTTGCCAGGTGCTGGCGCTGTGGGCGCTGATGAAGTCGTACGGGATGGGGCTGCCGTTCCTGGCGGCGGTGGTAGTGCTGTTCGTGATCAACCTCGGCGTGTCATTGCCGAACGCGCCCGCGAATGTGGGAGCGTATCAGCTGTTTTGCGTGCTGGGACTAAGCATTTTCGAAGTGGAAAAAACAACCGCCGCGGGATTTTCGATTTTTGCCTTCATAATGATGAATCTTCCGTTTTTCCTGCTCGGATTTTATGCCGTGCTTCGCAGCGGGCTGTCGGTGCGTTCGATGCGCGAGCAGGTGAGCCGGCTGCCGAGCGAGGCGCGGAAGACCAGAGGCTCGAAGTTGGCGGCGGGAAGCTAGACTGAGCCTCGCAAATCGCAAGGCGCCGCGCGCGACTAACAGCTTGCCGAAAGAACTCCATTCGTTGTCATCCCGAGCCGCTATCGCGGCGAGGGATCTGCATTTTCCTCGCGTTTTCCCAAATTGCGGCGCTCTCGCGCATGCAGAACTGACAACCACGAACACTTTTTCAACGACCTCCTAATCTCACGTGCTAACGCCCCCGTAAAGACCACTTTGTTCGGCAAGAACCTTCGCGTTTCAGGGCAAGCAGAATCCGTGACCGGCCATGATCATTTCTCAGATTGCCTGGCTGCTAGCGTGGCGCGGCGAGGCGGTTATATTTCTTTAAGACTTCACGCAAACGGCGATGTGGCAGGGCTTCGACGGTGCGATTGTCGATTCCGGTCATTGTTTTTGCCGCGACCATGGCATTGACAACGGCCTCTTCTGTCGCCTGGACGGTGGCTTCAAAGAGCGGATCCATATGATTGTTGGGCATCATGGTGATTTGGGTCGGTTTTGTCGCTAGGCCCGCGCCGGGATTCGCCGTGGAGAAGGCGATGAAAATATCGCCCGAGCCGTCGCCCGAAATGCTGCCGAGGCGGCCCAGGCCGAGCGTGACGCGGCGCGCGAGGCGCTTGAGTTGCGTGGGTAGCAGGGGCGCGTCGGTTGCGACCACGACAATAATGGAGCCGCGGTCCTCCACGGCTGGATTGCCGCGTAGCGACCAGATGGGCTTGCCGGGAATTTCCCTGCCGACGGGAACTCCGGCGATGCGCAGCAGGTGGCGCGTGCCGAAATTGCACTGCACGAGCACGCCGACCGTGTAGCCGCCGAACTGCTCGGGGAGTTTGCGCGAGGCCGTGCCCGTTCCGCCCTTGAATTCGAAGCAGATCATGCCCGTTCCGCCGCCGACGTTGCCTTCCTCGACGGGGCCGCCGTGCGCGTTGTTCATGGCCGCGAACGCGTCCGCGGGCTTGACGTGGAATCCGTTGATGTCATTCAAATATCCATCCCAAGTTTCCGCAACCACGGGGAGCGACCACCAATCTTCCGTGGGCGCTTGAAAGCCGTGATGCAATTCCCAGTTGATCACGGCATCGCGCACCACGCCGACGCTGTGCGTGTTGGTGATCAGCACAGGACCCGTGAGAAAGCCGGACTCCTCGACCCACGTGGTGCCGGTCATTTCGCCGTTGCCATTTTCGGTGAACCAGCCGGCGAAGACAGGATCGATGGAATTTTTGCCGCGCGGGAAAATGGCGGTCACGCCGGTGCGGACCGGGCCCTTGCCGACAACAAGCTTTCCGGAGCCGGAGATCAGCGTTTGGAAGCCGACTTCGACGCCGGAGACGTCCGTGATGGCGTCGAGCGGCCCGGGCGTTCCTTGAAATGGCACGCCCAGGTCGCGCGCACGGGCCTTGCGCTGCTGCGCGGAGCACGCGGGCGAAAATGCGAGCACGAACGTAGCCGATAGGATGAAAAGTTTTGCAAGACGCATAGGTTTTTCTCCTCCCGTGCGAGATTCCATTACGTGAATTGCTTCGAGACGTCGCCAATAGCGGCGGAAAGCGCATCGGCGACAAATTGTATTTCTTCAGGCGAAATGGTGAATGGGGGCGCGAGAAGAATGTGATCTCCGCGCGTGCCGTCGACGCAGCCCTGAATCGGATACGTGAGCACGCCGCGAGCGAAGGCGGCCTCATAAATCCGCGATGCAATGCGGGCATCGGTGGGAAATGGTTCTCTCATTGTTTTGTCGCGGACGAATTCGATGCCGAGCAAAAGGCCCAAGCCGCGAATGTCTCCGACGATGGGCGACTGCTTCAGAGGCTCGAGCGCCGCGCGAAGTTCGCCGCCGGCAGGGCCAACGCGAGCGAACAATTTGTTTTCAGAGATGTAATCGAGCACGGCGAGACCGGTGGCAGTGGAAACGGGATGGGCGCTGTAGGTGAAGCCGTGGAGAAACGCGCCCGAGCCTTTTTCGATCACGCGCGCGATGCGGCCCGTGACGATAACCGCGCCGAGCGGCGCGTAGCCGCTCGCAATTCCTTTTCCGATTAGGATGATATCCGGCTCGACGCCCCAATAATCAACCGCAAATGGCTTGCCGGTGCGGCCCATTCCGGTCATCACTTCGTCGGCGATCAGCAGTATTTCGAGGCGGCGGCAAATTTCCGCGATGTGCGGCAAATATTCCGCTGGCGGGACGGCGGCGCCCAGTGTTGCACCGGAGACAGGCTCGACGATAAAAGCGGCGATGCGGCCGTTTTGCAGATTTGCGAGGGCATCGTCAAGCTCGGTCGCGCACGCGGTCCGGCATTCCGGATAGCGCAAACTCAGCGGGCAACGATAACAATAGCAGGGGTCGATATGCGGCCAGTCGCGGAGAAGCGGCGCAAATGGCGTGCGGCGCTTGACGTTTCCGGAGACGGCAAGCGCGCCGAGCGTGCTGCCGTGATAGCTCTGCCAGCGAGAAATGAATTCCGTGCGCGCCGGTTCGCCGCGCTCAAGAAAATACTGGCGGCAAAGTTTTAGCGCGGTTTCGGTGGCTTCCGAGCCGCCGGAAGTGAAAAAAACGCGGCCGGGGCCGTCGGGCGACTCGCGAAAGTTTCGCGGCGCGAGGGCGAGCAGGCGATGGGCCAGCTCGGCGGCAGAGCCCGTGGTGAATTGCGAGGAATGAACGTACGCGAGATCGCGCGCTTGCTCGCCCATCGCGCGCGCCACCGATTCAACGCCGTGGCCGATCGAGACGACCGCGGCGCCGCCGCATGCATCGAGGATTTTGCGTCCGTCGGCGGTGAAAATGAAACAGCCCGCGCCGCGCACGGCTTCAGGATAGGCGGTGCGAAAATTTCTCGGAAAGAGAGCGTCGTTCACGTTTGGCACGTGGCAAGTTCCGGTGCAAAAGCGCGCTGATTCTAGCAGAAATACGCCTGGAACAAGGGAAGAACAGAATTGCTCGATGGTCCCATCGCGCGAGTGGCAATGATTTGACGGCCACATATCCGTCGGCCCATCCATATTTTTAGGCGCTATTTTGCAGGTTATATTTCTCGAGAGATATTTTTCAGACAACCGCATCGCTAAAGGCCGAATCTATGCAATGGGGACTTCAAACGGGCCTGGTCCTGCTGGCGAAGCGGAAGCATGACTTATGCTTCGCAGCGGCTCCGTCTTTGTCCCGCGCATGTCCGCAAATGCCCGCGAGCATTGCGTCACGGTCACGCCCTCGAGTCCCTGTTGTTCGGGTTCGCAACGCCTCGCGAGCCGGACAGCCTCGCGGTATGAATCATCAGCCCACAGGAGGAAAATACATATGAAAGAGCAATTGTTATCTAAGAATCACGATTTGAAAATGGGAGAGCGTCCGCCATTTGTCGATTTCGAAAAACTGTCCGATCACGTTCAGGAGCTTCACGACTCGATCACGCGCCGGGCCTATGAGCTTTTCGAGCACAATGGGTATTCGCACGGCCGGGACCTCGATCACTGGCTGGACGCCGAGAAGGAAATGCTGCATCCTCTTCCCGTGGAGCTGACGGAAACCGATGACACGCTCACTCTGCGCGCGGAGGTTCCCGGTTTCCGCGCGGAAGATTTGGAACTCAGCGTTGAGCCGCGCCGCCTGGCGATTTCGGGCAAGCGAGAAACGCGCGAGGAAACGAAATCCCGTCGCACAATTTATCACGAGCATCTTTCGAACCAGATCTGCCGCTCCGTCGAGTTGCCTATCGAAGTGGATCCGTCGCGCGCGGACGCGACCATTCGCGATGGCGTGCTCGAACTATCCATGCCCAAGGCGCCGCGCGCGCGGCAACTCCGCGTCGCGGGACGTGTCGCGTAAATTTACTGATCGCGCTAACTTGAAATATCACGCTGGGATACGCTTTGCGGCCCTGCGCTGGCCCGGATGTTGCAAGTTTTTAACGGGCGCGCAGGGATTCGCGAAGCAAAGCAGTTTTGGAATTGCTGGCCGGCCCCTGCTAACCTAGGAACTGTATTCATCATCTCAAGTGCATACGGGAGGGCGATGCTGATGAGAAAGCACATGCTGATTTGCGGGCTTGTGGCCACAGGATTGGTGACCGGGCTGGCCATGCCAGCCGTCGCGGGCACGTCGCGGCGCGATGATATGGACCGTATTCGGGCCGCCACGGATGTTTTTCGGGACATCGTGGACACGCCGGATAGTTCCGTGCCTCTGGATTTGCTGCAATCGGCGCAGTGCATTGCCATCATTCCCGGGGAACTGCGCTTCGCTTTCATGTTCGGGGGCAACTATGGCAAGGGACTGGTAACGTGCCGGGTCGGCGAGAAACCGACGAGAACGTGGAGCGCGCCCGCCTTCGTGATGATCGGCGGCGGGGGGTTTGGATTTCAGATCGGCGGGGCGTCGACGGATTTGATTCTGGTGTTTCGCAACCACGACGGCCTGACGAAGCTCCTGAGCGACAAATTCAAAATCGGCGGCGAAGCGACCGCGGCAGCGGGGCCTGTGGGACGCCATGCGGGAGCGAGCACGGACCTGCAGTTGCACGCCGAGATTTTGACGTATTCGCGAAGCCGCGGGCTTTTTGCCGGTATCAGTTTGAATGGCGCGGTTTTCAAACCGGACCAAGAAGGGGATGAGGCGATGTACGGCAGCGGCGTTCATTCCGAGGATATTCTGGAAGGCAAAATGCCCGCGCCGCGGCAAGCGCAAAAGTTGCTGGCGGAAATCCAGAAGTACGCGCTGTAAAAAGCCGGCATCTGAAAAAGGCTTGGCGAGGAACTCCTCTGGCAGCAAGCGGCTGGTTATTTCGATGCGGAAGGCGCCTTTGCCAGGAGATTGGCGCGTAAACGTTCTTCATCTTGATTAGCGGCTACGGAGAAATCCCAATCCGCCATCATCTCGCGAAATTTCCGCATCAGGCTGCCATCCCACCAGCCACGATTCACTTCATCTTGCAAAATCTGCCAGGCCTCGCCGGCGGTCAGTGCATCGCGGTAGGGGCGCTGGGTGGTCAGCGCGTCGTAAACATCGGCGATTTGCAAGACGCGTGCCGTCAGCGGAATTGCTTCGCCGCGCAGTCCGTCGGGATAGCCGGAACCGTCCCAGCGTTCATGATGGTGGCGGATGATGGGCAGCACGGGACGAAATGACTTTAAGGGCGAGCAGATCCGCTCACCCGCGCCGGGATGCTCTCGAATGAGCGCGCGTTCTTCCGCCGCGAGCGGCCCCGGTTTCAGCAGGACCGCATCGGTGACGGCGACCTTGCCGACATCGTGGACAATTCCAGCGCGGCGCAATGCGGTGATTTCCTCGGCAGGAAGCCCGATACTCTCTCCCAGACGCGCGGAAAATTCCGCCAAGCGCGCGCAATGGCCGTGGGTATACGGATCGCGCGCTTCGATGCTCAACGCCAGGCTAAAAAGCACCGCTTCCGCATGCTCCAGTTCATCGGTGAACGATTTCAAGCGCAGCAACGACCGGACGCGCGCGTCCAGCTCCGTCATGTCGATTGGTTTGCTGAGGAAATCATCGGCGCCCGCTTCGATGCCGCGGATGCGATCGCTTTTTTCCGAGAGGCCCGTGATCAGAACGACGGGAATCAGGCGCATTTCGGGACGAGACTTGATTTCGCGGCAGACGTCGAAACCATCGCGGCCGGGCATCACGATGTCGAGCAGAATCAGATCCGGCTGAAATGAGGTGCATTCGACGAGCGTGCTTGGTCCGTCGCAGGCGGTGCGCACGTCATAGCCCTGCCGGCGCAGCAACAGTTGCAATCCGCTGCGAACGGCAACCTCATCATCGACGACAAGAATCTTTCCGTTCATGAGATTCCGGTTCTGCTGGGGAATAGGCTGATTTTAAAGAATACGATTGCGTCGCAGGATACGCAACGCAAGAAAAAGCTCGTCCTATTTTTGAACGCGCGATTCACGTGTTTTCCTGGTGCGCAGTCAGCAAATTGTCAGGCTGGGGGTTCGCGGCGCAGCGCCGCGGCAATCGAGCCATGGGATTCGCCGGCTGGCGAAAACACTTCGCTTCCATTTCCCATGCCAGACAGTTTGAGACCCGTGAGCAAGCAAAGGTTGTCCGTAATCGGAGCCGTATCGCAAGAACGCGGTTTCAATAGGGAATCTTGTCCTGTTTCGCGTCCCACGTCCGGAAAACTTTCATAGCATCACCGCGCATGAGCGAAATCAGCGGGATGCGGCGCTCGCCAATGGAACGGTGAATTTCGTCATAAATCAGCGAATCATCGAAGCCGATCTTCGCGGCATCCGCGGCGGTACTTGCGAAATAGATTTTCTCGAGCCGCGCCCAGTAAATCGCGCCAAGGCACATGGGGCACGGCTCGCACGTTGTGTAAATCTCGCAGCCATGCAAGTCAAACCGTCCGAGTTTTCTGCACGCTTCGCGGATGGCAATGATTTCGGCGTGGGCCGTGGGATCGTTGGCCGAGGTGACGCGGTTCGTTCCTTCGGAGATAATCCCGCCACCTTTCACCACGAGCGCGGCGAACGGGCCGCCCATGCCCGAGCGGATGTTTTCGAGCGCCAGGGCAATCGCGCGGGCCATGAATGGATTTGACGCGGCATTTTCCGCTGGCATGAAGTACCTCGCTTTACCATGTTCCGGCGTGCCAGAGGATTGTAGCAGTCTCAGTGTGCCATCACGCGCGATTTGCCAGGCTTGGCCTTCTTCAGGATGAACATTACTGGAATCATGCCCAGGCAGACAAAACCCATGACGCGGAAATCGTCGATGAATGAAAGCATCATCGCCTGTTGCTGAATTACGCCGTAAAACATGCTTTCCGCCTGATGGAGAGCATGCGATGGGCTTGAACCTGCCGCGATCAGCCGCTGCGCCAGGGCCTGCATCCGGGCCTGTAAGCCGTACGTCAGCGGGGTAATGTGCGTTGAGAGGATGTCCTGATGGGTTTGCGCGCCGCGGTCGAGCAGCGTGGTCACGAAGGAAATTCCCATGCTCCCGCCAATGTTCCGTGCGAGATTGATGATTCCCGTTGCGTCGTTGGTTTTCTTCGGCGCGACAAAATAAAACGCGATCACGTTGATGGGCACGAACAAGAACGCCACGCCCATGCGGGAAACAATCCAAACTGTTACCGGTGTCGCCATACCCATTTGCAGGTCGAAGTGCGACATCATAAAGAGTCCGGACGCAGTGATCGTGAGGCCCACGACGACGAGCCATCGAGCTTCAAACCTTCCTAGCAAGAAGCCCACAAGAGGCAGGATACAAAGCATGATGGCTCCGCCCGGAAGCAGGACCAGGCCGCTCTGCATCGCGCTATAACCCAGCAGCGTTTGCATCAGTATGGGGAGTAAGACCGTGGTCCCATATAAAACGAAGCCGAGGATGTACATGGTGAATACGGCCACCGCGAAATTTCGCTCCTTCAGCAAGCGCAAATCCACGACCGGGTCCTTCTGCAACAATTCCCAAATGACCGCGCCCACCAGACCGATCGCGCCAGCGACGCTCGCCCAGATGATGAAGTGCGAGCCGAACCAGTCGTCGCGCTGGCCTTTATCGAGCACGACTTGCAGGAATCCCAGGCCAACGCTGAGAAATGCGATGCCGATGTAATCGATCCGCAAGCGCTTCTTCACCATGTACGGCGGATTTTTGATCAACATGGTAGTCATCAGGATCGAAAGTATGCCGACCGGAATATTGATGAAGAAGATCCAGCGCCACGTGAAACTGTCCGTGATCCACCCGCCCAGCGTGGGTCCAATCGTGGGCGCCACGACGACGCCCATGCCGTAGACGGCCATCGCCATGCCTTGCTTTTCCCGCGGGAAGCTATCGACGAGGATTGCCTGCGAAATCGGCTGCAGCCCGCCGCCACCTGCGCCCTGGAGGACGCGAAAAAAGACCAGCATCGGCAAACTGGGCGCCAAGCCGCAAAGAAACGAGCTGACCGTGAAAATCGCGACGCAGGTCATATAGAACTGCTTGCGTCCGAATACGTTCGAGAGCCAGCCGGTCAGCGGCAGAACGATGGCGTTCGACACTAGATAGGACGTAAGAACCCACGTGCTTTCGTCGACGCTGGCGCTGAGGCTGCCGGCAATGTGCGGCAGCGAAACATTGGCGACGCTCGTGTCGAGCACTTCCATGAACGTCGCCAGCATCACCGTAACGGCGATCAGCCAGGGATTGATCTCCTGTGTGCGTTCGCGCGGAAGTGCCAAGGTCGCCATCGCGAAACCTACTTCGTGAAGATTGTCGCTTCCACGCTCATGCCCGGCCGTAGAATGTACCGGCTCGAAGCATCCGGATCGAGAACGATCTTCACCGGTATGCGCTCGACTACCTTGACGTAGTTTCCGGTCGCGTTTTCGGGAGGCAGCAGGCTCAGCAGCGAGCCGGTCGCGCCGGCGATGGAATTCACGTGGCCAGGCAGCGTTTTTCCGTACGTGTCGACGTGAATTTCGGCGCGATCGCCCGGCTTAACGTGCGCGAGATCTGTTTCCTTGAAATTCGCGGTCACCCAGACATCGTTGAGGGGAACAAGAAGAAGCAGCCCTTGGCCCGGCTGCAGGATTTGGCCGATTTCGACGGTCTTGTTGGTCACCACGCCATCTTCCGGCGCGACGATGGTCGTGTAGCCGAGGTTCAGCGTGGCTGCCTCGAGATTGGCTTGCGCTTGCTCGACGGCGGCGCGCGCGGAAGCTGCATTGGCCGAACTCATCCGCACTTGCTTCGTGTTTGCATGCGCCACCGCCAGACCCGCACGCGCCTTCTCCAACTCCGCCTGTGCGGCTGCCACTTGCGCGTGGCGCACCGAGATGGTTTGTTGCGCGAGAGAGAAATTCTGCCTTGCGGCGTCGAGCTCGCTCTTGGCCTCTTGCTCGGCGGCAATGTAACCATCGTACTGCTGCTGCGAAATCTCGGCTTTTTCCGCGAGCGGTTTCATTCGGGTGAGATCCGATTCCGCCTTCCGATATTTCGCTTCCTGCTTTTGCACATTCGCTTGCGCATAGGCCAATCCGGAAGTCAGGGCCGTTTGCAGCGCGAGGTTTGCTTGCTTGTAATCCGCCTGCGCGGCGGCGACCACGGCATCGGCGCTCGTCGTGCCGCTTTGGGTCGTTTCCGATGTCAGGGGGACGTTCACATTTGCCGCCTGCGCGCGGCTCTCCGCGAGAGCCAGCGCGGCTTTCGCGTCGTCGACCTTCGCCTGAAAATCCCGGGGATCAAGGCGAACCAGCACCTGGCCCTTTTTCACGGTCTGATTGTCTTTGACAAGCACCTCGATGACGCTTCCGGAAACGCGCGGAGCAATCGGAATGATGTGCCCATCGACTTGCGCGTCATCGGTGGATTCGCGATTGCGGTAATGCAGCCATAGGGCGATGCCGACGATCACGATCACAATCCCGGCAATGAAAAGACCGCGGCGCACGCGCGGATTCTGCAGCGGTCCGGACTTGCCGTTCGCCGGCATCTGCTCTTGCGGACTCGCCGCCACTTCCCTTTCCGGCTCGCGTGACTTTTCCAGCTCGCGTTCAGTCGTTTTTGTCTCCATGTCTCTCTCTCATTTGTTGTAAAGCAGTTCGGTCCGCCCAATGGCGTGCGCGAGGTCCGCGCGCGATTGGTTATATTCGTACAGCGCGGAGATCTGGTTTTCGTTCGCCCGCGCCAATGCATCCTGCGCCGCGACCACCTCGATGTTGTCCGCCACCCCGGCCTTGAATCTGTCGCGCGACTGCTCCACTTCCTGGTTCGCCAGATCGACGCCAAGATTCGCGACCTTCACCTGGTTTCGCGCGGAATCAAGTTCCGCGACGGCCGTCTGCACATCCAGCGCGATTTGGCTGCGTTCGTTCAGGATGCTCTGCTGAATTTTTCGCACTTCCAGACTATCGCGGGAGATTTCGTTGTGGATTCGGCCGCCGGTGAAGAGAGGCATGGTGACTCCCGCCTCGTACACATACGTCGGAATCACGGTGTTCGACGAGAGGCCTTGCTGCTCGTAATCGCCGCTGAAGGTCAGCGCCGGCCACCGTGATTCGCTGTCCGCGCGTTTCTGGTACTCGAGGGATTGCTTCTCCGCCAGCAGGGATTGCATTTCCGGACGCGTTTGATACGCCTCGGCTAGGCTTTCGTCCGCGCTGATTTCCGGCGTCTGGAAAAAGCTGGTCTGATCCTCGAGCGCGATTTTCTGCCGAGGATCCAGATTCAGCAGTTTCGAGAGTCCATAGAGCGCGATTTTCCGGTTTGTCTGAGCAACGATCAGCCCCTGCTTCTCATTTTGCAGCTCGACATTGGCGCGCAAGGCGTCGACGCCCGTGGCCACGCCGTTCTTCTCCATATCGGACGTCTGATTGTAGAGCGCCTGCGCCAGATCCACTTGCGACTGCGCGGCCTGCACCTGTGCTCCCGCATGCAGGCAGGCGAGATATTGCGAAACAACCAGCAACACGATTTGCTCGCGCGTCGATTGGCGCTGTGCGCTGGTGCTGAGAACATTTTTGCGCGAGGCTTGCCAGCGCCGCCACAGGGACAAGTCGAAAACCGGCGCCGAGAAATCCGTGCCGGTCTGGAAAACTTGAAACGGCCCTACGGCTTCGGGCACGCCCGGAATGGCCAGGCCGATTCCCGCGCGAATGTTCGCGCGAATGGCGCGATCCGAAACATTGAAATCCGCCTGGGGCAGCAGCGCAGCACGCGCAATGCCGCTTTCCTTTTGACTTTCGGTCAGATTCAGTGCGGCGATTTGCACGCTAGGATTTTGCTTCAGTGCAATCTGAACCGCCTGGTGCAGATTCAATTGCAGCGGGGGCTTCCCCGCCGTCGCCTGGGCTCGCGACGTACTGACCGCCAAAAAGAATAGAAACGGCACAAGGAAGAGCCGGCGGCCACGTCCGCCCCGTCCCGAGGGCTTTGCCGGCGCGCCGGAACGTTCGCGCTGCGCTCCGGGCCGTATGGATTTAACGATTGCGGCAGTGGAACAGCCTTGCGCCCAGATTTCCGCGCCTGCTTGAACCATCTGAGTGATGAGCACCTTTCCGGCATCGTCGATGTAACTCACGTCCGCCAATTCGATCGCTATTGGATGCTCCGGTGACTCAACTGGTAGCGACTCCCAGCAGCGGCGGAGTTCGTCAACCCAGGGTCCGGAAATTTTGCCTTCCACGCGCAGACGGGTACGAGTGCCTTCCCGCTCAATGGTGACCTTCATCATGGCTAACTTCCTCCCGTGTGGGCATGCACACAGTTGCATTTGGCGGGCCAAAGTGACGATTTGACGGCACGTTTTATGTATAAGTAGAATATGGCACTTAGTGGATTTTAAGTGATTTGAGTAGGGCGCGGTAATTCGTCTATGAAATTGCATGCCGATATATCGGCACATGACTCTATTTCGGCCATTTCAGAATGCTAGGCTGACCTGCGGATCCCCAATTTTCGCATCTTCGACTGCAATGTCGTGCGCTTCATTCCAAGACGCGCGGCGGCGCCATTCGGTCCGCCGACTGTCCAATTCGTATCGGCTAAAACCCGCCGGATATGCTCGCGCTCTGCTGCGGCAAGCGTGGTGGTTCCTCCCGCGCGATCCTGACTTCGCTCGCGCAGTTCAGAAACCGGCAAGCGCAGTTCCGGACCGGGCGACAAAATAATCGCGCGCTCGATGAAATTTTCGAGTTCGCGAATGTTGCCGGGCCAGGAGTAGCGCAGAATCGCATCGAGGGCTTCGCTGGATACGCTCTGAATCGCGCGATTCATCAGGCGCGAGTGCTTTTGCGCAAAATGCCGGACGAGCAGCGGAATATCCTCGGGGCGCTCGCGCAGCGCGGGGATGCGAATGGGAAAGATGTTCAGCCGGTAGTAGAGATCCGGCCGGAATGTTTTCGCCGCGGCCATTTCCTCGAGGTCTCGATTGGTCGCCGCCACCAGGCGGACATCCACGCGGATTGTCGCCGTGCTTCCCAGCCGTTCGAACTCCTGCTCTTGCAGAACGCGCAGCAGCTTGGGCTGCAGCTCAATCGGAATGTCGCCGATTTCGTCGAGGAAAATCGTACCGCGATTCGCCAGCTCGAATCGGCCGACGCGCCGCGCGATCGCGCCCGTGAATGCGCCTCTCTCATGACCGAAAAGCTCCGATTCGATCAGGCCGGCCGGGATGGCGGCGCAATTCAATTTCACGAACGTGCGTGCGCGCCGGGCGCTGTTGTTGTGGATCGCGCGCGCGATCAGCTCTTTGCCCGTGCCGGTTTCCCCCAGGATAAGCACGGTGGAATTTGTGGGAGCGACCGTGGCGACCTGCTCCAGGACGCGTTTCCACGCCGCGCTCTCGCCAATCATTTCCTCGAAGTTGTGCTCGCTCCGAATTTCATCTTCGAGATACAGTTTTTCTTCGCTTAGCTTGTTCTTGATTTGCTCGACTTCGCGATAGGCCAGCGCGTTTTCCACCGCGAGCGCAATTTGGCCCGCGACTTGCCGCAGGAAATCGACATCCTCCTGGGAAAACGCATTGTCCCGCAGGCTCGCAAAATTCAGCGTGCCCAGCGCGCGTTCCGGCGTGAGCAAGGGCAGGGAAACGCCGGATTTCAAGCCTTCCGCGGCAATCAGCGTGGCCAGCTCCGGATACATGCGCGCCAGATTGTCGCGGTTCAGAATAAATGGCTGTCGCGTGGAAAATGCCTGGCCCGCGGGCGTCTGATCCAGAGGCAGGCTCAATTCTTCCTGCAGGAAGCCTTTGCCCGCGGGAAAATCGAGGGCGCGGATGTTCATGCGCCGCGTTTCCGGATCGTAGATCGCCAGGCTGACGTATTCGCATTCGAGCAGCCGGCGCAGACTTGCGGAAATGGCGCTGAAGAGCTGCCGAAGGTCGAGCTTCGAGATCACCGCGTTCGTCACGTCGAGCAGCATTCGCAAACGATCGCGTTCGCGGATAAGCTGCTGCTGATACGACTGCGCCCGCTGGTAATTAAGAGCATTGTCGACCGCGACCGCCACTTGCCGCGCGATGCGTTCCATCAGATTTACTTCCGCGGGTTGATATTCGTAGCGCGTGCGGTTCGCAAAACCCAGCGCGCCAAGTTTTCGCTGCGCGGTGCTCAGCGGAACCACGCAGAAGGACTCGATGCCTTGTTCCCGGAACAATTCCCGAAGCCGCGGAAAGCGAACTTCGCCGTCGAGCGAAGGCATCGCGAGTGGTTGCTGCGTCTGAAACACGATGCCGCTGGGCGATTCGTCCAGTGCCAATTCCAGGCTTGGCATCTCCGGGCCGGGATTTCTTCCTTCGCAAATGTGCAACTGCATTACGTCGCGGGCGGCGTCATGAAGTATCAGGCTCAGAAAATCAAACGTGACGATGCCATAGAGCCGCTGCGCCAGATCGTGAAACAGCGAGGCAAGGTCGTGGTGCAGGGAAATGGATTCCGAGACTTCGAGCAGCGCTCGTAATTTTTCAGCGATATCGCTGGCGAGGGGAGAACGATCCGCGTCGGACATACGCCCAGAATAGCATCTGCATTTCGGTCAACTCAATACGCAACGGACGGGCGGGCGAAACCCCGGGAATCCGTGAACGGGCGCGTCCTGCGAACTTACAGCCGGTCGATTTTCGCGGCGAGGATGAAATCGCTTTCCGTCAGGCCGTCGATCTTATGCGTCCACGTGGTAATTTCCGCTTTGCCCCATGTGAAATCGATCGCGGGATGATGGCCCTGCTCTTCCGCGACGTCTCCCACTTTGTTGACGAACGCGAGCGCCTGCTTGAAATCCGGAAAGGTAAAAGTTTTCGTCAGATGATGTTCGTTGACGGCTTTCCAGCCGGAAACCTGTTTCAAATATCCTTCGAGCTCCTTGCCTTTGAGAGGCGGCACGCCTCCGCGGCAGGGCACGCAGGTCTTGCTTGCGAGATCGCTCATCGTGTCTCCTTCTTCGAAACGTCCGAACGTGTATGCCAATTGTAGCGAATCGCGACGGCGTAACCAAAACAGAATGCCGCCGCCGCGCTCCGCCATTTGTGTTTCAACGCTTCGCTGCCGCCGCCGGGCGCTGGGCGAGATATTCCTTGATGTAGCGCGTGAACGCTTCGTCAAGCACGCGCGTGATTGCGCCGGGAGCGTTCGCGTAGCGATGGCCGGCGATTTCGCCGACGGCGAGCAGCGTGCGATTCGTTGAGGAAATAAAAACTTCCTCCGCGGAAAACAAATCCGCCGGCCGCAGCACGGCCTCCTCGCACGGAACGCCCGCGCGCGGCCCAATTTCCAGCAGGATGCTGCGCGTAATGCCTTCCAGGCAGCCGGAATCGAGCGGCGGCGTCAGCACGCGTCCGCCGCGCACGCAGAAGAGATTCGCCGCCGTGCATTCCGCCACTTCGCCGCGCTCGTTGAGTAGCACCACTTCGTCGAAGCCGCCCTGCTGCGCCTCGTAGAGATTCCACACATTGTTCAGCCACGACGTGACCTTCACGCCGGCCAGCGGCGACGCGGCGTGGCGCCCATGCTCGCGCAGGCTCAAGCGCGCGGGCTGGCGATACGCGGGCAAATCCGTGCTGCAGAGAAACAGATCCACCATCGGCATCGGCTCATCGCTGCGCCAGTGGCCCACTTGATTGTAGATGGCGTAAATCCGCGCGCATCCTTCGGTGACGCGGTTCGCGCGAATCACTTCGCCCAGTTGCCCGCGGACTTTTTCGGCATCGAAGGGAAACGGACAATGCGTCCGCGCGGCATCTTTTTGCAGCCGTTTCCAGTGGCGCTCGAACGCAAATAACTCGCCATCGAAAATGTGCAGCGTCGTGAACAGTCCCCAGCCATTCAGCAGACCCGCTTGCCCGGGCGAGAAGCGCGTCTCTTCGATGGGCATGAGTTTCGTGTTGTGAAAGACAAAGCGATGCAGCATCCGTCCTCCGTTCTTGCCGTCCATTGTAACGCAATCGGTTTCACGCCGCCGGAGAACTCCGCGCGGAATTCGAATGCGCGCGCGCCGCGATTCGTATCAGCGAACGGGGAATGGCGACAGCCTTGCGGAGAAGGGAAGCGGGATTCTTTCGCCTCGGCCGTTGAGCAGCCAGCTGAAAAGCTCCACCTCTTTGTGGGTCGCGGCCTGCTTGCGCAGGCAGGCTTCCGCACTTTGTGCGTCCCGTTTACCCTGACACAGGAACGGGACGATCTTTGTCGGGAAGCTCCGACATAAAGCTTTGGTTTCGTTCAGAGCAAAAAGGCCGGAAGTTTTGTGGGTCGCGGCTTCAGCCGCGACAGAAGCTATGGGTCTTCCTCACGGGCTTTAGCCCCTGAGGTTCCTCCCAATCAGTTTCTCAACAGGCCGTTACGCGGCTCGAATGCGATCTTCGGGGACTTCGATTTCGTTCACGCCCTTGAAAGAAAATAATAGCCGGACAAGATATACCGGTGGATTTTGCGATGTTTGGCGGATAATGTTTCCCACGGCATCGGTCACTGCCGCGTGGAATAGCACGCCTCCCGCCTGCATTCCCGCAAGGTTCGCGCGCACGCGCTGGCCATCCGTAAACATCCTTGCATTTTGTGCCCGCCACCGGAATTTTGCAACGCGCTTCGCCGATTCTTCCACGGAGAGCGAAATCGCCGCGCGCCCAAACCAGCAGTTTTTGGCGGCGTCAACTATTCGCTGCTGCTTGGAACAGGGTCTCGGCGACTGTGAGGTTGAATACGTTACCGAGTCCCGCGTACAATTGACACTATCGGTTATTGCCAGCTTAGAGAATGAGAAATCAACGAGAGAGGCATCTCCCGTGCCTGACGAACCCGAAATCCCACAGGTCACGATCGAAAACAATGACTTTGCCGAGCGCCGGTTGTGGTTTGACTATCTCTCGAAGCTGAACGATCGCGCGCTCAACCGTCGAGCACTGCAACCCACTTCATGGGTCCTTGTCGGCCTTCTGGCGGCCATCGTGTACAGGGTCGTCCCTCAGGTTCCGGGCTATCTGAACACTCCAAACGCGGTTAGACAGGGCCTGGTTGTCCTAGCTCTGGGCGCAGACACAGTGATCGCCCTAACTTTTGCCGCCGCATTTGTTCTTGAGTACTGCTCTGGGAACCGAAAAGGCAGAGTGCTCGCTGAGCGTAATCGCCGGTCGCACTGGATATCACTCACGCAAATGACTCTAGCGATCGCCCTGCTTGGCGCTCTCCATCTGTGGTTATTGCATAGGTTTCTGGGACCTTCCATCACACGCTGGTCAACGGGCGTATTCGGGGTCCTCTGGTCAATGAGCGCACTATCGTACGGTCTTTTCCTCGCAACGAAGGGGTATAAAGCGGCGAAGCTTCACCTCAAAGATTTGTATTTGTTTAGCGTCTGGGCACATTCATTCTCAGATGCCTGAGAATGCAGTTGTTTTCATGCGCGAGCCAGCTAATGTGTCGGTGTGGCACAAGAGACAAGCGCGGAGAAAATTGCGCGACTC
>Ga0307372_10006040_pt1 | contig 17889 bp, 13 predicted proteins | sample OX1MG_FD_202533 | JGI IMG/M metagenome (GOLD analysis project Ga0307372, IMG submission 202533) | Soil microbial communities from Risofladan, Vaasa, Finland - OX-1 | ecosystem: Environmental > Terrestrial > Soil > Coastal area > Acid sulfate soil | place: Finland: Risofladan, Vaasa | collected... | reverse complement strand
ATTACCTTGCAAGAAGAAGAAGAACATGGCCCAGCATTTCCGACGGCTAGTAGTACCAAGTTCTGGAAGTTTATGGCCGCCCACTACAAGAACAAACCCGATGTCTTCTTCGATCTCTATAACGAGCCACGTCTACCAGTCGAAGCCTTTGGGAGTGGTGGCACCATGAGCGACGTATGGAACGTGTGGCAAAACGGGGGAGTGGCACTCTTGTCGCAGGGACCAGGTGAAGTAGGCACCACACAAGAGACCTACGTCGGAATGCAGAGCCTCGTGAATACCGTAAGGGCCCAAGGTGCGAAAAATATTATCGTGGCTGAAGGGGTGCATTACGGCCAAAGTCTCTCAGGCCTTCCCACACATACCCTCACTGGCGCGAATATCGCGTACGGGATCGAGCCCAATCCAATCCCGAACAAGACACCGTCTGAGCGATACACCAATTTCGGACAGTACGCGAAGACCTGGCCGATAATGCCCACAGCGTTCCTCGACACCTATGGTGCTGCCACGTGCGACCCTAATTCTCCGGTCGATGTACCTCCGCTGCTCAAGTACCTGAAGAGCATCAATATGGGCCTCATCTTTTGGACTCCCACTCCGGGAATTGGAATTGTCGGCACCAACCTTAATGATCCGACTTCATATCCACCTGGGGCAACGAGTATCGCGTCATCACGGTGCCCTTACAGAGGTCCGGGCTTCGCTTGGTCGACAACTAACACGATTGGCGCTGGTGCTCTTCTCAAGGCCTACTTTAAAGCAAATAGCGTGCAGTTACCGCGATAGACCAGGGGGTATCGTTGCTAACGATTCGTTCGTAGCTCCCTGGTTTGACGCACATCCGGCCACAAATAGTACGTCGGCATTGTCGTCGGTCAATAAGGATTCGATCTTCTGCTTGCCGCCAAGCTCGACCGGGTTAGTCGCTCGGTGCTCGACTTCGCCAACCTCATGGCCCGCGCTACGACGTTCGATACCGTGTCGATGGCGAGGTGCGAATGAAGACGTTCCGACTTCGCAGGGATGCGAAATCGCACAAACGGAAGGTCGAAGGTGACGAGAACACGGGGCTCCTCATCGATCCTCGTGGTGGCGAGACGATCTTTGGCCCCTACGCCGCAAGTTGGATTGAACACCGGTTAGTTCGCGGACGTCCGCTCACGCCAGCTACAGCGCAGGGCTACCGCAGATTGCTCGCTCGCAATATCAAAGCGACGTTCGCCAAGACTTCGCTGCGCAAGATGACACCAGAGCGCGTTCGCGAATGGCATTCGACGCTTGTGGCGGACGCTGGAGCCGATCAGCCCGCGAAGTCTTACCGACTGTTACGCGCGATCCTCAACACCGCGCTTGCTGATGATTTGATCAGCCGGAACCCCTGCCGTATAGCGGGCGACGGAACTGAGCACGCGCCCGAGCGACCTATCCTCGATACGGCAACTGTCCTCGACCTCGCCGACACCATCGACTCGCGCCTACGTGCGTTCGTGCTCCTCGCGGGCTTCGGGGGACTACGACCGGGCGAACTGTTTGGGCTGGAGCGACAAGACATCGACCCGTTGCGTGGGACAGTCCACGTGCGACGCGAAACGCACGAGATCGCTCATGTTCGTAATCCGGACGGCTCGATAGCCAAGAAGTACGGTCGCACGATCACCGAGCCGAAGTCCCAAGCGGGTAAGCGTAACGTGGCGCTCCCGCGTGTGGTCATGGATGAGTTGCGCGCCCACGTTGACGCCTTTGCCGCGCCAGGGCTGAGCGGCGTGATCTTCACCCGCTCGACTGGTCGTTACCTTCGGCGTCGTGACCTGTCCGAAGCGTGGAAGACCGCATGCGAGACGCTCGGGCTCGAAGGTGTCCATCCGCACGATCTCAGGCACCACGCCGCCACGACTATGGCTCGTATCCCTGGCGTGACGACGCGTGAACTCATGGCGCGGATCGGGCACTCAAGCCCGCGCGCAGCCTTGATTTATCAGCACGCTACCGAGGAGCGCGATCGGGCAGTGGCGGACCACCTTGACACGGTGATCGCCTCGACTGAACGGTCACCGCGCGGGCAAGTCGTGAATCTCCCGCGCGATATACGCGCGATGGAATCGACTCCGACTGACTAGCAACTACTCAAAAAGTACCACTAACCTGCTCTAATACTAGAGGCGGCGCCCAGAATCGAACTGGGGTAGAGGGCTTTGCAGGCGCTAATTTGGGTTCAGGACCGTCCGCCAAAGATCGGAAATACCAGTTGAGAATGTGTAGGGATTCATTGGCGTTCGTTCCGGATCGCGGTGTACCGCGGCATCACCGCGAAATAGTTCGTTGGGAAACGCCGATCTCAATCCTGATGGGCTAACGCCGCTCATGTCGAGCACGAAAGCGACTAGTTAGAAGTTACGCCACGCTGAGATGACTTCGAGGAGTACACCAGCGTAAATCCCACATTCATCATTATCTCTCGAGTCTACGTGAGGTGAAGCGGAATGGTGGCACCGATGAGTTCAAAGGCCCGCCGTTGGATCTCGGTGGGCTGTGTAAGTTGCTCGAAGCTCTGCTTTGTCCTGTGCACCGTGCAGGCGTTGCGGGTGAGGGTTGCAAGGTGATCGAGCAGTCCCTGGGAGCTGTGGAGGGCAAGCCCATCTTCAGTGCGCTTTCTCGCTACCTTCGTTGCTGCTGCGGGTAAGGATCGAAAGAAGCAGTCTGCCTGGTGATCCACCTCGCGTGCGCGTGGATGGTGGATGACAAAGCGAAGATGCTTGGCGAACCAAGCCTTTGTCGCCTTCGAAGTGTGCGAGGAGCCATTGTGCGAGACGACGTGGATCGAAAAGAGTCTCCTCGATGCTCGTGTCGATCTCCTCCAAACTCGCGATGAAGGTGACCAAGTTGTTGCGCTCGATGTCTTTCGCTTGACCTTGCGGGTTGCGACGTCGAGGGCGCGCCGAGCGGCGCAGCGCTGTGGTGGACAGCGCTGTGGTGGACAGTATTTGAACTCGCGCCGCGAAGTGCGTCCTTTGAGCGCCGGTGTTGTTGGGTGTTTGCGATGCTTAGCCTGGACCCCGGTTTTCTTACTGATCGACAAGCCGACGGCGTTCTCCGGCAACGCGAGGTAAAGACCGCAGACGTCGGCGGCGTGGTCCCAGAACTCCGGCGTATCGAGTCGCGGCAGCCAGCCGGAGTCTTCGTGGGGACACTCGTCGTTCGCGGCGAAGATTCGACCGATCTGAGAGGCGGAGATCGCAATTCCCTCCTCCCAGATCAGCCATGCATCTCTGAGTGGCTCCATTGCGAGGAGAACTCTGGCAGTTCGGAGGTGACCTCGGCCATGAGGACCATGCGGTTGCCCGGAGCGTCTTGCATTTTCGAGGCCAGCGAGACCAGAATCAAAGAAACGGATCCGCCACTTCGAGACTGACTGAGAAGAAAGCCCCACGCCTTTGGCGATCCTGCGACCGGTTACATCGTCCGAGGTGAGCAGGACGACCTTGGCGCGTTGGCGGTCGCGGTGCGAGTTATGCGGGAATCTTGTGTTTGATGCCCTGAAGTTTGGAGCCGACTGACTTCGTTGGTGGACTCGTGACCTCGTGCGTCAATGTCAAGGATGATCGTAGTGCTCGGGTGCAACACGAGGACAACGAGTCGTTCGTGGACGTGACGATGCCAGCCTGGTCGTCCAGGTGCTCGCCATCGGATGCGTTGATTAGGCGGCGAGTTGTGCCACCCCGCCGACGGAGTTTGCTGCGACCGACCTTCCTCGCTCGGCGCCGGAATCGCCATTGTCGGACGGAAATTCCCCAGCTTGTGATACGTGAGGTTGGACTCCCGCTCGAGTCGTTCGCCTGATTGACCGTATCGGTTGCGAGGGGTGTCTCGGGTGTACCCGCGCCGGCCATGGTCGCTCACGGTAGCAGCCACTATCCCCGCGACGATGTCAGTCGCGACGAAATGATACGACGGCGAGCCGAGGTTGCGACAGCGAAGCGAACCCAACAAGCGGGCAGCGGTCTGCTGACGATTGAATTGGCAGGCCAAGGTGACAACCAAACATTCAGCAAACCCTCCTCAGCGTCTTTGCCGACCTGTACCCACCTTCTGACCGATGGCGGTTTGGACAGGCTCGGGCTGTAGCGACGGTTGCTGCGTTTGTTGTCAACGTCATCACCATCTGACCAGAATCGATCTCCGACGCGTCAAGCCTTCCAGGCCTCAAGCCGCCAGTCAGAGATCGTGGACGACGGCCTGCCGACATGAACCCCCACGTGGCACCTCCCGTGGACGCCCGACTACAACGGTTCAACCACAGAAGGAGCGACAGAACGTCTCATACGTGTCATCACCGATTCCGAGTCGCAGGGAACGATTTGCTACAGATCGACGGATCCGCGTGTTGTCAGTTATCTGTGAGCGCTATTCGAATCGAGCAGCGCGCGATGTGCACGAATACAATTCTCGACAGGACTATAGAGGGCAGTCGTTGGCTCGGTCTAAGGCCAAAGTCTTTCGAAGAGAGGAAGGCAAGCGATGGGTACACCAAATCTGAAGGTGACCGGCATCAACCATGTTGTGCTGCACGTGAATGACGTGGAGCGTTCCGTGAAGTTCTACATGGAAGTTCTCGGCTTCGAGAGCCGCAGCATCTCCGTGGGGTCGGAGCGGAAGATGAGCTTCCTCCGCTGTGGTATACACGGCCTCGATCTGTTCGAGGTTTCTGGCGATGTCCATGGCGGCGAGGAGATGAACCACCTGGCGTTGAACGTCGAAGCCGGCGATCTCAACGAGGTCATCGAAAAGCTCGAGAAGGCAGGCGTCGACGCTTCCGAGCGGACACCACGAAATTCCGTATTCATCCACGACCCAGACGGACACAAAATCGAGATGCTGCCTCGCTCTGCCCACGAGAGGGCGCGGGAACGAGAATCAGCGCGAGCCACTGCGTAGCGAAGCTACGGTCGGCCACGTTGGTGGAGCCTCGACTGCCTGACACAGATCGTACGATCTGGAAACTGACGGAAGGAGAACGCAAGTCCGAGTCGGACATACCGATCGACGGATAGGTGGGCCATTCGCTATTGGTGCTGAACGTGTTGATCAGTGATAAATCTCAGCACCTGAAGCAACGAACTCGGCTGCCTTCTGCTTCATGCCGAGCTCGACTGCAACGTTTTTGCCGAGTTCGAGCTCGCCTGCTCGTTCCCGCAGATCGTGGCTGATCCGCATCGAGCAGAACTTTGGCCCACACATCGAGCAGAAGTGCGCGGTTTTCGCTGGCCCGGCCGGTAACGTCTCGTCGTGGTAGGCACGGGCGGTCTCTGGGTCTAGCGCGAGGTTGAACTGATCCTCCCAGCGGAACTCGAAGCGCGCCTTTGACAAAGCGTCGTCCCAGGACTGTGCGCCTTTGTGGCCTTTCGCGAGGTCGGCCGCATGTGCGGCGATCTTGTAGGCGATCATCCCTTGCTTAACGTCATCACGATCAGGTAGTCCAAGATGTTCTTTTGGTGTGACGTAGCAGAGCATCGCCGTGCCGAACATCCCGATCATCGCGGCGCCGATCGCCGACGTGATGTGGTCATAGCCCGGTGCGACATCGGTCGTGAGGGGTCCGAGTGTGTAAAAGGGCGCCTCGTCGCACACTTTCATCTGCCGGTCGATGTTCTCTTTGATCTTGTGCATGGGAACATGCCCGGGACCTTCGACCATAACCTGAACATCGTGACGCCAAGCAATCTTCGTCAGCTCTCCGAGCGTGTCGAGCTCGGCGAACTGTGCCTCGTCGTTCGCATCGGCGATCGAACCCGGCCGGAGCCCATCACCGAGCGAGAACGCGACGTCGTAGGCGGCCATCAACTCGCAAATCTCTTCGAAATGCGTATAGAGGAAGTTCTCCTCGTGGTGCGCGAGACACCACGAGGCCATGATCGAGCCACCCCTGCTCACGATCCCGGTCACCCGCTTGATGGTGAGCGGTACGAAGCGAAGCAGTACCCCGGCGTGGATCGTGAAGTAGTCGACGCCCTGTTCGGCCTGTTCGAGGAGCGTGTCGCGGTAGATGTCCCAGGAGAGTTCGGCCGGTTTGCCATCGACTTTTTCGAGCGCCTGGTAAATCGGAACCGTGCCGATCGGGACCGGGGAATTGCGCACGATCCACTCCCGAGTGGTGTGGATGTCAGAGCCGGTGGACAAGTCCATGACCGTGTCGGCTCCCCACCTGGTTGCCCAGACAAGCTTTTCAACCTCGTCGTCGATCGATGAGGTAATTGCCGAGTTGCCAATATTCGCGTTGACTTTGACGAGGAAGTTTCGGCCGATCACCATTGGTTCGGATTCGAGATGGTTCACGTTTGCCGGCAAAATGGCCCGACCCGCGGCGATCTCAGCGCGCACGAACTCGGGTTCGACGCCCTCTCGCAATGCGACGAATTCCATCTCGGGGGTGACCTCGCCAGAGCGCGCATAGTGGAGCTGGGTAACGGTCTGCCCCGCGATCGCGCGCAGCGGACGACGGGGCGAAGGTGCGCCTTCGAGCTCGACAGCCGCGCTCGCCACATTGCGACGAACGGCTGCGCGCCCGTCGTCGCGTATTGCGACCGACCGCCCTTCGTATTCCTCGACGTCACCGCGTCCTTGTACCCAGCGTTGACGAAGTGGTGGCAGTCCGATTGCCGGGTCGCTTCCTGGACCGCTCGTGTCGTAGAGGAAGATCGATTCGTTGACAGTCGGGGCAGAGTTGTGCACCTGGGCATCGAGCTTCACCTCGATGAACGGCACTCGAATATCTGATTGGGGACCTGTGACATAGGTCTTTAGACGAGATGCTTCATCCATTTTGGCTCCCTCCGCCGGTATGACCCGGATCAGGTTCAACGGTCGGCGCTTTGCGCCTTCTCAGCCCAGTTTGGGCTCCCGTGCACAAGCAGTCTCGCACATACCGAGCGCGTCAGCATCGAGCCAAGCGGGCAATCAACGCGTGAGATCGCCGCGGAGCCGTGTTAGTCGTGTACAGATCACCGAATCGAATGCTCGCAATCTCGGCCGGATGGTCGCGACATAGCGACGGGAGTGTGCGTTCTTCGCGAGGAGCGAACTCGTATCGCCGATTCAGTGTGCAATTGCTGCTCATCGAATGCTCGGAGATTGTGCCATTTTGGCGCGTCAGGTCGGATGATGTCTTCAGCACTCACAGCCACCCGCAATGTCAAGCGTCCGGGACTTCACAGGTGCAGCTCTTCGCAGCAGACTCCTAAGTAGTGACATCCTGTGCTTCGCCTGCAACGTTGAAGCGCACGCGCCGGGCAACCACGTCTTGTGCAAGTTCGGTGAGCAGGCGATCTTTCGCGAAGGCATGTGCTTTCAATCGGATGAGGGATTCGCCGACGCTCAGTCCGAGCTGGGCCGAGGCTACCCCGACTGCTTGGTAGACAACGCTTTGGGGCGTCATCACGGCCTCGAGCTGAGCGATGAGATCGCCGAGGGGCGCTTCGGCCTGCATCGTGAGCACGGCCCGAGTGACGACGTCCGCCATAATGAGCGCGTCGGCATGCTGGTCATCGCTCAGGGCGCCGGAGTGGTCACGGTAGAGATCGAGCGAACCAATACAGACAGCACCTACCACAAGTGGGAACGCGAAGAGCGCCCTCACGCCTGCTTTGAATACAGGAGGGGTGAGACCGAGCCACCGCGAGGACGGGTCAGCGAGATTGGGTTCAGCGATGGGTACCTCAAGGTTGTAGGCATCGATGCACGGTCCTTCGCCAAGCATGAACTGTAGCTCCTCGATGAACGAACTCACTGCGTCGGTCATACCGAGCGATCCACGTGTCACGTGTCCCGATCTGAGCATGATCCCCGCGCCGCTCGTCGCGGTCATGTCAATGCAGACATTACAGAGCCGACCTGGAGACGAATCATCGCTCTTCGCGATTCGACTCAGGATGCGCAGACGACGATCGCTCGTCACGCCCTCCATCCTCGCCTGGCGCACGGATCAAAGAAGGGCTCTCGGCTCACGGCGCGCGCTCCCTCTAATTGTGTCGCTGCGCGTGTCTATCGCACATTGGTCCGAGACGCAACCCCCCGTTGCCGAGAATTGACAGACGCGTGTTATCTAGGCCCTACCATGGGCATTCGTGCCTCAGGAAGTAATACGAGGTGCAAGTTGGTGGGAGAAGGGATGACCTATTGGATACCGAAGATCCTCACCAGCTAGGCGAAGAAGATGCCGTCGTCGAAGCAATCGATGAAGTCTCCGTCGCCGTCGAGGAGAATGTCAGCGACCAAGAGGACCTACTCTCCGAGCTGGACCGAATACGCCATGACCGGGTCGCAGGCGTACCGTTACAGGAATCAATCGGAAGAACGGGTCAGCCTCTAGCTTTCGTTCTCTTAAACCGCGTCACCAAGCGGCTCATCCTCGGAGGTGCACGTTTGCGACGCGTTCTTGTCACCTCTCTCGTGCAAGAGGGGGAGAGCGTGAGTTCGGTTGCGAAGCGTTTCGAAGTGACGCACCAGCGCATCTCGTCGATTCTTCGACGAGAGAAAGACTCATAGCTGACGACTCTTTACCAAGTAAGATTTCGGACGAGGCGAGGCTTGCCACGCTGAAGCTCTAGGGGAACTCGCGGGACGGAGCTGCATTGCCACGTTTCGACCGGGCACAGCGTCAGAGGCGCGAGTTGGGATGCTCCGACCAACCACCCACGACGTGTTGGCAACAGAACGTGAGTGCCGATCTGGGTGTTGCCTGACAACGCGAAGCACCCATATCGACGGATATTTGCTTTCGGTTGACTGATACATAGAACCGCAAGCGCGCCCCATAACGTTCCACCAAATCCTGGACTTCGAGTGCCCCAACCGCCGGATGAATCGCGCATTTGACATGTGGCCAGTCAGCCGCGTTTCGCGTAAACGACGGTTGATGTAGGTGTAACCCCTGCTTTCAAGAGCGAGTTGCAATTCTTCACTTGGTCGGACGTGGATCATCCTCCGCATTTGCGAGTGGGCGGAATCGCATACCTTGAAATTCGTCGGCTTCTTGGTGCGGTTTTGAGCGACGCGGTCTTTCGCGTCATTCGGCGAGTCGTGCTCGAAGACCACGAAAACGCCACAATTCCCACGAGTGGAGTAGGGTTCAACCATGACCGTCACGCCATATACTTCGAAAGAGGAAGCGACTCATGCCGAATGTCGGTGATCATGTTCGTGTGCATTCCAAGAAGGTCGGCGAAGCCTCACGCGATGGGGTGGTGGTCGACGTCATCGGTCAGCTTCTTCGCATCAGGTGGATGACGGGCGAAGAGTCAACGATGGTGCCTGGTCCCGGATCGCTGGCTGTCATCGAGAAGAAAGAGCTGTCATCGGATAACAAAGGTTCCGCACCATCAAAGGCAACCAAGGGCATGAAGTCGGGCCAAAAGGCGCAAAGGGCCGTCAAGAAGCCGCCTCGGTAGGCAACGCAGCAAGAGTTGACCACGGATTAGACCGCCTCTAGAACGGCGGGCAGAAGGAGGTGCTCAGTGTTAAAGAAGACAGCGGCGAAAAAGACTGCCGCAAAGAAGCGGCCAGCAAAGAGAACTGTCGGAAGGAAGCAGTAGCGAAGAAGTCGGTGGCCCCTAAGCGCGCCGTGAAGAAGACGACCGCTCGTAAGATTGCCGCAAAGAAGCGGCCTGCAAAGAGAACTGTCGCCAAGAAGACAACTGTCGCCAAGAAGACAAGTGTTCGTAAGACGGCAGGACGGAAGCGCCCCGCAAACAAGACGGTCGCCATGAAGTCGACTGTTCGAAGGAACCCGGCGGAGCAGAACGTCGCATTGGTGAAAGCGGCTTACGCCGCGTTTTCATCAGGTGACGCCGCGGCGGTGATGGCGATTCTGGCGGACGACATCGAATGGATCGTCCCCGGCAACAGTGCTGTGAGCGGTACCTATCGTGGCAAGGGCGCGGTCGGTAGCTTTTGGATGATGCTGGCAGAGAAATCATTCGCCACAGCGCCGGAGCACTACGTAGGTGACGGCGAACGGGTCGTTGTCCTAACACGAATTACCGTTGCCGGACAGTCAGCGGACCAAGCGGATGTTCTGACGTTCAAGAACAGCAAGGTTGTGAAGTTCCAGTCCGCGGGCGACACCGCATTGCAGGAGCGAATCTTCGGCGCGAAGTAGCACGCGGCGCCAAACGATTCATTTGGCGTGTGCCTGATTCAAGGCCATTAGACGAGGCATCGCGACTTAGCGAGACCTCCGGCGCCGCACGTCACGCTCCCGGCATTAGGAACACCCGATTAGATAGTCCTACGGTTGAACGACCGCGTGAAGCTCGATCACCTCTTGTTTTATCTCTCCCGGCACGTTTGGCTTGACGTTCTCGTTGAACCACTTTTCGAACTGTGCCCAGCTCTCCCAGACTTCTCCCACGGAGAACCCACCAGGGCTCACGTACGCGACGTGCATCACGAAGCCAAGTTGCTTTTTCACCAGTTCGACGAGGTGCGTCGAGACCTGGTCATAGGTTGCCGCGTCCATCCCGGCAATAGACATCCTCACGAGTACAGACAATTCGTCCTCCGTTCCAACGATCGGCTCGAGACGCCGACCATACAACCACGACAAATCTGCCGCCAAGCGTTCGCCTGAGGCCAAGGTTGTCCACGTCCGTTCATAGCAAGCCGCGGTATCACCGCGGTATAGTTCTTCGGACGGGCTCCCGAGCAAAAGTACCAAAGGCCATCTGAGCTGCTAAAACAACTGGAGGCGGCGCCCAGAATCGAACTGGGGTAGAGGGCTTTGCAGCATCTCTCCAAGCTCACAATACATCCTGTTCAATGGCACTTTATCAGATCACAAAACCCACCGTGGGGCTGATTGGGGTCGGGAATTGAGGCCAAAGGCGGTCGCTCGTGGTGAGTGCAGGACAATGAGTTCGTTTGAATGAATGGATCCCCCGAGGGTGTCTCACGCGTGATGACCGCGGCCCGCGGTGGGCACCAGGCGATCCGCGATCATCACGAGTCGTTCGGCTGCAGTCACTGCTCGGCGGCCAGCTGCGGCCGTGAGGGGCCGGGGGTCATATTCAGCCTGAGCTTTGAGGGGGAGGAGTTGTCGCAACTGTCTCGCCGCGATTTTGGCATCACCTCCGATGGCGTCAAGATGTTCTGGCGCGTCAGCATGCTCTCCTTGTGAAATCGATCCTGAGAGCGCTGCGGAAATGGCATCGCTTGCGGCAATGCCCGAATGAATCGCATTGCCAGTTGCAGCCGTGTAGTTGCCAAGTTCGAGCGAGTCTTGCGCTGCTCGAAGGAATTCCTTTGACTTCGCAAGGTATGCCCTCGCGTCTGCCAGTGTTGCAGAGCGTGTCTTTGCCCGTGCCCGTGCCATGTCAAACAACACGAGTGAATGCGTTGAGTGGCCTGCCTACGAGGACAACGCCTTCGTTGGCGATTGTGCGCCACGGACCGCTGTGTCGTCGAAGCAGAGCCGGTACCTCATCGGCTGAGACAACCATCATGTTTACCGGGTTTCCAGCAATCCTCCGGGCGACCCGTTCCCATGCTCCGAGTGCATCGATCCAGTCGTTGTCGTCAGCTGGTATGTCCTTGGCCCGTATGGCGAGCACGTCAAGATCACTTGTCGCGATTGTCTCGGAGCGGGCGAAAGATCCGAACACGATGAGACTTTCGGGAGGCGGTGAGATAGCGTGTGCGAGCTCATTTAGGCGTCCCATCACCGACTCTCGAAGTCGGGAAAGCGCAATAACTACTCGCGCGGCTTCATTCTCTCGATCGAGACACACAAGTGCGGATGATCCAGCCTCGCGGCGAGCGGCGAGCCCCAAGCTCACGAGTTCAGCGATGACGACTGACGCCTGCTGGGGACTTACGCCAGCGAGACGTGCCACTGTACGAATTGTCATCTCGGTTTCGGTTCGTGCAAGCGCGCCAAGGACGCGGCCCTGGACGCCAGGAATCAGAGTCTCAACAGGTTGAATGTAGTCCACGCTGAAAGTCTATATCGTAAAAATCTGACACATATCTGATGTTTTATACCAAGAGATGAATGACTACGGACCTAACACTTTGGCGCTTGTCTTGAGAAACCCCGGTTCTGCCGATGGATCATCGACACAGGGGCTGCTGTCATTATCGACGACGGAATAGCCGACGGCGCTTGGCGACAACGGCGGAATTCCTTCATTCCAGCACGAAGGATTTAAGCGATAAGGCCGGACAATGCAATCGACCGGGTTCAGAATGGACTGGAAATAGCTTGGTACTTCTTTGTGTGTAGAGCTGTAATTCGGTGGAGCGCTAAACGACTCGATAGGTAGATTTGGGCACACTCTCCAGGGTGGCTTGCATCAGAGGATTAACCTCGCATCTATGACAGATGAGGCGGCACTGGTGAGCGATGCAATGGGTCCTTCGCACCGCGTACTGACGCTGCCGGACATCCCGGCGCCCGAGGACGCCTTCGGCGGTCATAAGCGGGTGGCTAGCGCAATTAGGGAGACCTTGAAAGAGCCCGGCGGGAGGACCATCGGACTGGAGGGTGACTGGGGCTCCGGAAAGTCGACCATCGTTGGACTTGTTTGCAGAGATTTGGGTAGTGACTATCGAGCGTTTGTCTACGACGCTTGGGCCCACGAGGGTGATCCTCTCCGCCGGTCTTTTCTCGAAGCGCTCATCAACTTCCTGATTGCGGAAAAATGGATCGATCAGGCGCACTGGCGAATGCGAATCGAAGAACTTGCTCGCAGGCGTCGGACGACCAAGTTGATTACGAAGCAAACGCTGACTCGAAACGGGAAATGGCTGTCTGCAAGCGTCTTTCTTGTTCCCGTCGGGTTGGCTTTACTCAATTATTCCTTAGGCCACAAGCTCTGGATGATCGTATTGGGGTCTGTCTTTTCACTCGCGCCGCTAATCCTTGCAGTCGTCTTCTTGCTTGAAGCGACTGTCTTACATAAAGGGCATCGCCGTTCAGAGATTCAAGAGCATGATGCCAACAGCAGCGATGATCCAGCGGATGACGATCCCGACGATCCGCTGACGATCCTGGCAAAGGTAGGAAAAACTATTCAGGAGACTAATACGATCGAGACCCCCGAGCCAACATCGATCGAGTTCAGTGAGAAATTCAACGAGCTCGTTTCAGAAGCACTCTCTATTGACAAACGCCGCCTTCTAATTGTTCTTGACAACCTCGATCGAGTCTCGACGGAAGAGGCCTTGAAAGTGTTGTCAACCCTTCAGATATTCATCGGTACCAGCAGCGCACGCAACGACTCTTGGCGTTCCGCGCTGTGGATGATTCTTCCGTATGACAGAGAGGGATTAGTCCGCCTCTGGCCAGATCGTGCCATAGCGGATGAGTTTCTGACCAAGGTTACTCAAGTTCGATTTGAGGTCCCTCCTCTTGTCTTGTCTGATTGGCGAAATTATTTGCTTGGCCTTCTTGCCAAGGCGCTGCCGGATACAGAGCGTGACGAGCTTGATACCGTCGTCCTAATCTTCGCGGCTGTTCGGATGGATCCTATTGTCATTGGAACACCGCCCGCAGATAAATCCCCGACTCCTCGTCAATTGATCCAATTCGTAAATGATCTTGGTGCTGTTTATCGACAACGCCAAGACATTCCTTTAGAGCAACTGGCCTATTACGTCTATATGCGACGCTTGAATATCGACATACGAGCGGGACTCCTAGCGAAGAGGATACCAAGTGAGCGAATGCTCGGCCTGTTAGGCGACAGTATTCAGACCAATCTTGCGGCGCTCTCTTTCAATGTTGAAATCGATTCCGCGTTGCAGCTTTTACTTAGCGATCCTGTCTCAGCAGCGCTGGTGGGTCGAGACGTGGAGGCAGTCAAGCTTTACGAAACAAATCCGGGATTTTGGGCTGTCATCGAAAACCTCCCATTTGAAGACTGGGCTGGCACAGGCGGAGGAAGGGACCTCGCATACGTCGGCTTGACTCTCTCAGATGCAAACCTCATAGACCAGATGACCGTAGGGGCGCGTTGGGCAATTCGGGCTGCTATTGAAAGAACTATGACTTGGCAACCTGAATCCAAAGAGGTCGGAGAAGGACTAAGTATCATTTTTCTCGGCAGTGGACTTAGCCCTTCTCAGCTCAAGGTAGCTCTAAATAAGTATTCCGAACAAAATAAGGAATTGGTGCTTGAAAGCGCCAATTTAAGGGGAAGAATCGCAGGGCTAGTGGCAACCCTTGGTGGGCTTCGGAATAATGGTCACGATGAACTGTGCAATACCGCACGAATTTACTTGCCTGGTGTTGCCGCTCAATTCCTGCTTACATGTGGCCTCTTGGCCAAAGCCGACCCCGAAGGTCTCTTCTGGCATGTTCCTCGGTCATCCGACAGTGCAGCCAACATTACTAATGAAATAAAGGGATGGGCTGGATGCGAACCTGACGAAGCTCACTCCCTTGATGCGATCAAGGTCTTAATCGTCAACGGTGCTGGAGGAAACTGGCCAACAGTGGCCGATGCGTTCAGTGTCTATCTTCGTGATGCTTCTCTTCCGTTCTCACCGGCAATTGCCCTTGCACTGGGTGCCTTAGATGTGCTTCCGACCTCGCCTGGAGAAGGTGACCTCACCCAACTTGCCGATGAAGGTTGGTTTCTGCACTACTTCGTATTGGCCGGGGACGCTGGTGATATTGAGACGGCAGCACTTGCGGCCTACTTCCAATTGAAAGCCCTTCCTGCGATACCGGAACCTCCGACAATGGGTAAAGCTCCGGTGGGAGCTCAGCGTCTCAGAGAATGGCTTTCAGACGTTTCGGCCAACCAGGAATTTGACAACGGTCTGACATCTCTGTGTGTGTCGAAAATGCCGAGCTTGCCATTCGAAGTTGCTGCTTCGTCGCCCGCCTCTGAACCTTGGGCGGTCGAGTGTATCCGAGGTGTCGTTGAAGCGGGCATAGACGCGGAAACTGTGGCGGCGCGCTGGCCAATCCTAACCAGAGCGCTTGATTCGGCCGCCTTGGATAGATTGTTAGAAACGCTAATGCGCAACGACTTTTTACTGATCGCAACGGGAGCCGCACAGACCGAGGATCAGATTGAAATTGAGATTCGAGTTCTCCCCTTACTGGCGGCTGATCCCACATTGATGTCTCCGCAGAGCACTCTGACTCTCAAACAAAATGCAAGTGGCCGACTCCGGACCATGAACAAAGACGAGTGGTTTGAGGAGTTCAAGACCGACGGGCCATGCGTTGAGCTCCTGCGTCTGTTGAACAATGATGAAGCTGACCATGTGAATCTGAGTGTCAATTTTCAAGAAGCAATCATCCTGCACGGATCGGCTCTAGCTCGGGGCGAAGTCAGTGTGGCTGATCCGGAGACGTGGCCGGTCATCGTCACTGCACTCCGAGGCGACCAGTTCCAGCGGGCAGCTGCCAAAGGATTGTGTCAGCCGCTTAGTTCTCTCACCGGACCAATTAATCCGGCATTTTTCGATGCGTATGGAAAATGGCTTGCGGCCAAATGGGAGGCCCTTGCTGCTGAACCATTCTTCACATCGGTCCTGACCGCTGCAGTGAGATCGAGAGATCTCTCAGCTTTGGCTTGGGCGACTCAACTTTTCACTGATCACTCGGTACTCCTTGATTCCTTGAAGTCGACAGATAACCTCGATTCACTTCGCTCCCTTGCTGCTCAGGCAGTGAAAGATGAGGACCCACCGAATGAAGTATTGAACGACTTCACAAGAGCACTTGGCGTCAAACTCACCAAATAGAAATTAAAGAATGAATTTGCCGCGGTTCCATAAGTCGGGACATCCTCCCGCGTCTCGCTACCGTAAGGCTCGCCGAGATCATGAAGGCGGCCGGTTGCTCGAAGGCGTCAGCATCGGACATCAGAAGAGGCAAGCGGACACCGCATTTCTCGACCTGGACGGCCCTCGCCAATCTGGCGGGAGGAGAGGTTGAGTGAACCCGCTGCAGGAAGTGGTGGTCGGCCATCCTGTAGGTTCAATCAGATGTCAGTCCAACGCCCCGAGGTTAATTGGTGCCAAGATCAAGAGGTGGCGGGATGGCCTGGGCGGAGCGCGAGCAGAGTTCTTAAATGAGCGCGCCGAAGGAAATAAATGACCTAGTAGAACACTTCTATCAGCACGCCGCTGAGTTCCGGTCCGTGTCGTATAACGAGGCCACCGCTCGTACCGAGCTGATCAACCCGTTGTTCGAGGCGCTGGGATGGGACATGACGAACCGAGCGCGGCGCTCGGGAACCGCACGCGAGGTGGTCCACGAGTCTGCGCTCATCATTGGGAGCACGACAAAGGCGCCCGATCTGCTATTTCGGACAGAAGGGCGAAAGCGGTTTTACGTGGAGGCCAAAAAGCCCTCAGTCAACGTTGCGACGGACCGCAAACCCGCCTACCAAATCCGTCGCTACGCATGGAATGCCGGACTGCATTTTGGAATCGTTACTGACTTTGAAGAATTCTCCGTCTATGACTGCCGAGACCAGCCATCGCCTGACGACAGTGCTCATGTCGGGCGGATGAAGTATCTAACCTACGAGCAATACGGTGAGAACTGGGAATGGATTTCAGAACGATTCTCCCGAGAAGCGGTCCTCGCAGGTTCGCTAGACCGTGTCGCGTCGGAAGAGCTGAGGCCCCGACGCACGCGCACTGTCGATGCAGCGTTTCTCGACGAAATTAGCGATTGGCGTCTGCGCATAGCGACAGACCTTGCGCGCCGGAACCAACAATTGAGCCGCTCAGAACTCAATTACACGGTGCAAACAACGATCGACCGTATCGTTTTCCTTCGTATCGCTGAGGCGCGTGGCCTTGAGGCCGAGGGCGAACTTGAATCTCTAGCTCGTCAACCATCGATCTATCCTCGGCTATGTGAGGTGTTTAATAGAGCTGACGAGCGTTATAACAGTGGGTTATTCCACTTTAGGAGAGAGCGCGGTCGGATAACCCCGCCTGACGACTTGACGCTCGGACTGACTATCGGTGACGATGTGCTTCGACACGTTTTAGGTCGTCTCTACTACCCGGAACCTTACGAATTCTCCGTCATCTCAGCCGACATCCTCGGTCAAGTCTACGAGCAATTCCTCGGACAAGTCATAACGCTCGATGCTTCTCACGAGGCATTTGTGGAGCCAAAACCAGAAGTTCGCAAGGCAGGAGGTGTGTATTACACGCCTCAGTTTGTCGTCGAATACATCGTCGATCGAACCCTAGGTCCGATCCTGCGTGGGAAGTCAGTCCTTGAGGTCGAGAAGTTGCACGTTCTTGACCCCGCGTGTGGTTCCGGATCGTTCTTGATCAGCGCATTTCAATATCTTCTCGACTGGCACTTTGAAAAGTACATGGCCGCGCCGCGGAGATTCAGCAAACTGTTAGAGCGAGGTCCTGACGGTTCACTGAGGCTGAATACCGAAGAGCGTAAGCGAATCCTTCTGAACAACATCTTTGGAGTTGATCTCGATCCGCAAGCCGTGGAAGTAACAAAGCTGTCTTTGCTTCTTAAGGTGATTGAGGGTGAAGCGCAAATAGCGTTTCTCATGGGACGGTTGCTGCCAGACCTTGACAACAATGTCAAGTGCGGCAACAGCATCATCGCTCCAGACTTCGACGGACCCAACGGCGCGAGCGATGACGAGTGGGCCTCCTACAGACCCTTCGACTGGATGTCGGCCTTCCCCGAGATAATGAAGTCCGGTGGATTCGACGCGGTGATTGGAAACCCGCCCTATTTAAACGTCGATGACGTATGGGGCAGACGTGATCCGCGTCTTGCTTATCTCAAAACCGCGTATGGCGATATATACACGGATAAGACCGACCTGTTGTTCTACTTCCTTCAAAAGGGGGTAGAGCTTTCCCGGGACCGAGTAGGAATGATCG
>Ga0307372_10006036_pt1 | contig 17893 bp, 17 predicted proteins | sample OX1MG_FD_202533 | JGI IMG/M metagenome (GOLD analysis project Ga0307372, IMG submission 202533) | Soil microbial communities from Risofladan, Vaasa, Finland - OX-1 | ecosystem: Environmental > Terrestrial > Soil > Coastal area > Acid sulfate soil | place: Finland: Risofladan, Vaasa | collected... | reverse complement strand
CGCCTGTCGCAGCCGCGTGGATAGGTCGGCGTCGCTTGCCGCGTCGGTCGTCGTGGGGTCGGTCCTAGCGTCGTTCGTCGTGGCGTCGCTCGTGGCGGCGTCGTGCGCATTGGTGGGTTCTACAAGCGCATGGCCGCGCTCCATTACGCCATCAAATCCTGAATGTCGATAGCCAGCGCGCGGGTGTCGAAGCCTTCGTCGAACCACATGCGTTCGTGGCCCGTCTGGTCAATCAGGTAGAGGCCGCTGGTGTGGGCGACATCAGTTGGCGAGGGGATCACCGCGATGTGATACGCCTTCCACAGCGCGCTGAGCTGCGACTGCGACCCCAATAAATAGTGCAGCTTGATCTGCACATTGTTCTTGGTCAGGAAGTGGTAGACATCGGACGGCTTGTTGTTGGGGTTGACGCTCATCGCCAGCCATTCCACCTGGCTGGCCTTCGCTCCCAGATACTGCGCCGTCTGATCGAGGAACTGGGCGACGATGGGGCATTCCTGGGTGCAGGTGGCGTCCATGAAGGTCAAGATGACGATGTGGCCGTGGAGCGCGGCCAGCGAGATGCTTTGCCCCTGCTCATCAGTCAGGCTGAAGGCGGGCGCTGGCGTGCTATGCAGGTCGGCGCCGCCTTGCAGCGTCGGCGCGCTCGTATGGGACGCCGGAGCGCCACCACCCGACGACGCGAACGCCTGATGCAGGATGGCGATCAGCGCGACGACGACGACCAACGAGATAACGGCCAAACGAGAAACCAATCGGAGTCGCATAGGTTTACCTCAGTCGCTGGGCGGTTGAAACCGCAGCTTAGGGCCTGACGGCCACGAAGTCCGCCTTCGCGGACTGGAGATTCTGCCGTCCGCGAAGGCGGACCTCATGGCGGAACGCCCTAAGTTGCAGTTTCAACCGCCGCCGCCCCACGGCTAGTGGAAGATGCGGTCTAGCGCCATCGCGGCAAAGAGCAGCGCCAGGTAATAGTTTGAGAACCAGAACACCATCCGCGCACGTCGCATCGTCCGCTCCTGCCAGAGCCAGACGGTCAGCGCCAGCAGCCCCAGCCCCAACACCAACGCCGTCACTAGATAGAGGACGCCGAGCGTATGGATGAAGTACAGGGCCAGCGAAGACGCCACCAGAATAATAGTATACAGCACGATCTGGCGGTACGTCTCGGCGTCACCCTTTACGACGGGTAGCATCGGCACTCCGGCGCGGGCATAGTCTTTCTTGATGGTGATCGAGAGCGCCCAGAAGTGCGGCGGCGTCCACAGGAAGATCACCATGAACATCCAGAAGGCGCCCCAACTGAGCGTCCCCGTCGCCGCCGACCAGCCGATCAGCACCGGCACGGCGCCAGCAGCGCCGCCGATCACGATATTCTGGGTCGAGGTACGTTTGAGCCACATCGTATAGATGATGACGTAGAACAAGATCGCCCCCAGCGCCAGCGCCGCGCTGAGGAAGTTGACAAAAACGCTGAACACCACCAGCGAGAGGACGCCCGCCGAGACGCCGAAGATCAGCGCGTGGGCGTCGGAGACCTTACCGGCAGGGATGGAGCGCGTGCGGGTGCGCGTCATAACGAGGTCGATGTCGCGGTCCCACCAGCAGTTGATGGCGTTGGCGCTGCCCGCCGCCAGCGCGCCACCCAGCAGCGTCGCCAGCACGACGCCGAAGCCGGGGAGCGTCCCGTTGTGCGCGACGGCCATTGCCGCCAGGGTGACACCCAGCAGCAGCACCGTCACATGTGGCTTCATCAAGCCCACATAGGCGGAGAGCGTCCTCCGGAGCGAGGGCGCCGCAGGCGCGGCGCTCGTAGTGACGTGTTGCATCGAGATAAGCTCTCTTTCGCACAAGCGTGAGCAGTGATGTATCGTTAGAGGTATCGGGAAAAGCGGGAAGGCGCAACGGGCGCCTCAAGCGTCCACTGGGTTGGGCTGCGCGACGAGCCGCAAGGGACGCGACGCCGGGGCCGACACGCTGGCCAGCGGACTGATCGTCGCCTGCCCGGCCTGCCCAGTTGACTCAACGCCAGCCTGCCCGGTCTGAGCGCCCATCGCCAGTCGCTGGCGTGCGCGCTCGGCATCGGCGATCTTGACGCTTTCTTCCTCGGCTTGCAGCCACAAGCCCAGGAGCGCCATGATAACGACGATGAGGATAAATGTGTCTGCGCCGTCCATCACGGCCCCGGCATAATGAACGTCGGCGACCGCCGAAATCATGTCAGGCGTACGCGCGATCTGCGCGTAGTGTGTGTAGATGGGCGTCGTGGCGAACAGGAAGAAGAAGCCGAAGACATTGCCTTCGAGCGCGACCATGCCCAGGAAGGCGGCGCGCTTGAAATAATTCATGCGCGGCTTCAATGGACGCGATGGGATGATCTGCGCCCAGAAGAGCAGACCAACCACAAGGAACATGGCGTGTTCGAGAGCGTGGATAGTGGTATTCTCCAGCGTCGCTCCATAGAGAACTGGCAGGTGCCAGATGTCGAAGACGCCAAGGAATAGCACACAGATCAACACCGGCATGCGAAACACATGGGCGATGCCATCGCCCACTCGCCGGGGCCATCCCTGCTTGAGCGCCCAACGGAGCAGGCCGCGACGCCACGCCAGCGGAAGCGCACGCCACATCGGCCACATCGGCTCGCCCAACAGCAAGAGCGATGGCGCCACCAGCGTCAGCAGTTCGTGCTGGACCATATGGACCCAGAGATACTGTTCCGCCTGCGCGTCAATCGGTGACTCCAACGCCAGCAAGATGACCAGCAGCCCGCCAAAGAAACAGGCGGCGCGCCACCATCGCAGATGACGCGCCAACCCGCGCTCGATGGAATACTGTGCTCCGCGCGCGTAGAGGAAGGCCGAGACCACCAGACCGAACAGGACCGTGGGCTCGAACGTCCACGCTGCGAAGAAGCTCTGCATATCCATCATCTCCACTACCCCCTTCCCACAGGTGCGGGAAGGGGGCCAGGGGGTTAGGGCTACCGATGTGGCGACAGCACGAGTGGTAGCACGAAGAATATGATGTTGTAGATCACCGCCCAGTACCAGAAGTACCCAATGACGGTGATGCCCAGATGTCGTTCGCGGGTGTAGCGACCCTGCAAGCTGCGCACCGTGACGCCAACGAGCAATGGCAAGCCGAACAGCAAGTGGAACATATGGTAGCCCGACATCAGGATGTAGGCGCTGGCAAACGCGCCATCCGCCGTGACGAAGGGCAGGTGGCCCATATAGTAATACTGCCCGGCGATCGAGGCCAGCCACAACAACGCGGCGACCACGATGCCTGCGCGCAAGATGGTTTGGTTGCCTGCGCGCACCCCAAACTGCCCAATGGCATAGGCAATGCCACTGACGATCAGCAGCACGGTGATCAGCGTGTTGAGACCCTGCACACCCCCGAGATCGGGTGTTCCCGGCGCGAACCAGGCGTTCAGCGTATCGTTCGTGCGCAGGAAGAGATAGCTAGTGAACACGAAAAGTCCGAAGAGCACATCGGCAATGACGTACATAAACATGCCGATGCGGACCTTTTGGTCGTCATCGATATGGCTCACATGGGACGTATGGCCTGCCGCCGCAGTCCCATGTCCTTCTATGGAAGCATCCAAGTGCTTTACCTCTCTTCTCGACAACTGAAGGCGTCCCAGCGGCCCCAGACAGGCCCCCCAGGTGGTCCGCCTGTCTGGGGATATGGCGACGCAGGAGCCAAGCGTGTCACGCGCGGCGAGCGGTTTGGCCCGCTCGCCGCGCGGGCGCCGCTTACCCGGCGACCGGCGCGCCCACACCGGCGCCACCGCCGCTGGCGCGGCCAGCGCTCACCGGCTCGCCGTAGTCATACGGGCCACTGGTGATGACCGGAATCTCGCCGAAGTTCTCCAGGGGCACGGGCGTCGGCACCTGCCACTCGAGCGTCTTCGCGCCCCACGGATTCTGCACGGCTTGCTCACCGGCAATCCACGAAACGATCACGTTGTAGAGGTAGAGCACAATCGACGCCGCCAGGATGTAGGCGAAGAGGCTGGTGATCAAGTTCGCGGTAGCAAACTGCGGGTCGTAGTCGGCGACGCGACGTGGCATACCCTGCAAGCCCGCATAGAGCATGGCGAGGAAGGCCACGTTGAAGCCGATCTGCATCCCCCAGAAGGCCACTATCGCCAGCTTGTCGTCCATCATGCGCCCGGTCATCTTGGGGAACCAGTAGAAGAGCGCCCCAAAGAAGGCGAATAACGCGCCCCCGACGAAGGTGTAGTGGAAGTGCGAGGTGACGAACATGCCACCGTGCAACTGGATGTCGGCGGGAACGTCCGAGAGATAGACGCCCGTCAGGCCGCCAATCAGGAAGTTCCAGAGGAACGACAGCGCGAACATCATCGGTACGGTCAACCACAGCTTGCCACGCCAGATCGTCCCGATTGCCACCAGGAAAATCAAACTGGTGGGGATCGAGATCATCTCGGTGGTGGCCATGTAGAAGCCGCGCAACTCCGGCAGAAAGCCGGAGACAAACTCGTGGTGCATCCACACGAGGAAGCTCAACACCACGACTCCCATGATGCCCAGGATCGCCGTCTTGTACCCAAACAGTGGTTTGCGTGAGAAGACTGGCAGCAGTTCCATCACCAAACCAAACGCGGGCAACACGATCAGGTAGACCTCGGGATGCCCGAAGAACCAGAAGAGGTTCTGCGAGAGCCAGGCCGAGCCACCGGAAGGAACGGACGCGCCCGCCGTGGTCTGGTTCAATAGGTGGATGCCGGTGGCGGCATTGGCGTTGCCGCCGGTCGCCGCGATGAAGAACGTCGTCTTGTACACGCGGTCGAGCAGGATCATCGTCAGGTCAACCGTGAACGAGGCCGTCCCCAGGAACGAGAGGATCGACGAGCCGACGATGCCCCAGACGAACATCGGCAGGCGCGTGTACGCCATACCGGGAGCGCGCATCGTCATCACAGTCGTGATCAGGTTGATGGCGCCCAGAACGGACGAGATGCCCGCGAAGATGACCGCGACCGCCAGCGGCACCATGCCAGAGCCGGTCTGGTCGGCGATGGGGCCATAGACCGTCCAGCCGGTCTGCACGCCACCACCCGCGCCACCGGGCTGGCCGATGTCCACGAAGGGGATGAACGCGAAGACGGCCATCGAGATCATCAGGAAGGAAAAACTCAATGCGTTCAGCCGGGGGAAGGCCATATCACGCGCGCCGATCATAATCGGCACGATGAAGTTGCCAAACGGGCCGATGAAGATTGAGATCATCGCCAGGATCATCAACAACCCGTGCATGGTGACGATGGTGTTGTAGGTCTCGGTGGGGAATGCCTTGGCGCCAGGGACAATCAGCTCGGTGCGGATCATCATCGCCAACAAGCCACCGAATGAGAGCATGATCAGCGTCAGCACCAGATACTGAATGCCGACGACTTTGTGGTCGGTGGTGAAGCGGAAGTAACGAATCCACCCGGCGTCTTTCCCCGCGAGTTTCATCTCTTCTTCGTGGCCAGGGTCCTTCATCCCGAGCAACCAGGTGACGGGATAATTGAGGGCGCCGATGCCGATGAACCAGCCCGCCGCCATCAGGAGAAAGCCCCACAGGATGGCCTGCTCCGTGAAGTTGAACTGATCACCTGGCTCGTTGCCATAGCCGATGAAGTGCATGACCCCGTTGTAGCCCACGAGGTATCCAATCACAGCGCCTATCGCTCCGGTGAGGTAACTGGGAAAGAGCTTTCCCCAGGAAAAACCGGCGCGTGTAGCGGGCGCCGTCGTGCCTGCCGTTGCAGTTGCCATAGCCTACTACCCTTCCAGCGAGTTACGCGCTTACGATTGTTTGCCCACGCCCACCAGGGCCATTGGGGGCAGGCTCTGCGACGCCAGGTTTTGCACGCCATAGCTTGCTGGCGCCTGGGGTTGCGAACTGACCCAATCATTGAACTCACTCACGCTGACCACCTTGGCAAGGGTGTTCATGTAGGAGTGGTACACGCCACACAATTCCATACAGCGTACCTGATAGGTGCCGAGTTTATCGGCGGTCACAGTGGCGGTGTTCAGTTCACCAGGAACGGCGTCTTCTTTCACGCCTAGCTCAGGGAGCCAGAACGAGTGTTGCACATCGATCGAGGTGACGGTGAACTGGATCGGCGTGTTGATAGGCAGCTCGAGGACGGTCGAACCGACACCCGGACCACCATTGGCTCGGTATTTCGGGTCGGTGTAGGTGTAGTCCCACAGCCACTGCTCACCCGTGACGCGGATATGCACAGCGTTGCTGGGCGAAGCGGCCTCAATCTCGGCCAACCCCTGGAAACCCACAACATAGAGGAATCCGGCCAGGGCGATGGCGATGACAATCCAGGCGAGTTGCAGGCGTGAGTTGCCTGAGATCGCCGGTCCGTCTTCCGTCGGTCGCCCGCGAGTGCGCCATCGTGCGATGGCGTAGCCGCAGAAGACGACGACGAACATGAAGACCGGTATTGCCGCGATGGTGAAGATGTACATGATCAGATACGCCTGGTCCAGGCGCTCTGATGCGGTCGCCGGAATCGCCCCGTTGGCGGCGAGGATGGGCGTAAAGACGATGTACAAAACCTCGCCGATGATGCTCGCGATCACAAAGATGATCAGCGAGGTGCGAATGCCGTTAGAGCTCTGCGATGAGTTCATGCTTGCTCTACCGTGCCTCTCTGACTAATGCGACAGTATGCGCTACGGTAAACCTATCACGCCCTCGAATGGACTAGGAGGCGGTGACAGTGAAGGTGCCGGACATGTAGCCCTTGGTGGACATGGGGCCACCAAAGCCGTTGAAGTTCGCGCCACACGGATCGAAGCACTGCCAGACATAGCTGCCCGGCTGCGACGGCGTAGTGAAGCTGAATGTGGTGATGATCGGGGCCGCCGACATACCCGCAGCGTCAGCCGGTGGCGGCGTTGGATTGCCGTCGGTCGCGCTGGTGGTGACGTTCCCGCTGGGGTCGGTCACCGTAGCGGGCTGGGCGCCCATGATCGGCACAGAGATGTAGAGGTACGGCTGCGCGTTGCTCACGCTACTGGCGATGCCATGGATAGCGAACGTGTGGGAGACCGCGTTGGGGTCAACGCTCAGCGTCGCAGGATCATTCGTGCCGGGGCCATAGGTGAACGAGAAGGGGTTCTTCGGGTCGGCGGGCGCGCCAATCGAGTCGTACTCGGCAAAACAACTGGACGCGTTCTTCTGGCAGGACCCAGGTACCACCGGCACTGTCTGCGTACCAACGCCCGAATCTGTCGCCGACGTGAGCAGATTGCCCTTGGCGTCCTGCTTGGGGAACAGCACAGTCATCACGCCGCCCGTAATCCCCTGTGGCTCCGTATAGTAGTTGTTCAGGATCGGCGTCGCGCTGTCGTAGTTGTAGATCTCCATCGTGACATGCGTGTTGACCGGCGCGCTGATCGTCGGATCGGAGTAGGTCACCCAGTTGTAGTTGTCTTTGCTGCTGCTGCACTGCGCATAGCGCGGATGGAGTGCAACGAAAGGCGCGTCTACATTCGCATTCGTGGGGTCGCTGGTACAGGTGTTGAAGGGGAAGATATCCTCGTGGATAGTCACGGCCCCGGTCCCCGACTTCACACCTGTGTACGTCCCAGGCAGGCGGGCGAGCGAGTTCAGGGAATACGCTACGCCAGCCACGATCAGCGCTACCACCACGACGAAGATGGTAGAGCCAAGGACTTTACGCATAATACCGTTCTCCTGCTTTCCAGGGATCATGTGCAGCGCTCACCACGCGGTGTATGAGCAATCGATTGTTTCCGGCGACCTGCCGGAAATGGATCACGCTGCGTGTCACACCATGACGGCGCCAGATGGCGCCATACCACCCATGCGGCGCTGGCGTCTGGCGTTGTCACCTTTGTTGTCGTCTTGTTGGTGAAGCTGAGGCGCTATTGGTATCAGTGCGCTTGACTGCGCAGTTCTCGCGTCGTGTTCCATCTGGCCTGCTCGGCCTTTCTGGCCCGGGAAAACGGAGCCCGGGGTCTCAACGCGCCAGAACACGAAGAAGCCGGGGATGTCCGCTCACTCCGGCCTTGCTAACATCAGTATCATACAAGCTATCCACTCACATGATGCGTTTGCATCATCTTTCGACATTCTTTGGTGTCGTATAAAGAAAACTAAATATGGCGGCGCACATCGTATGTATCGCTTTATGATATTTCACGCGCCGCCAACGGTCGCTCCACGCTATTTCCGCCCGCCAGGTCACACATTGGCGCCCGAACTGCTTTATACCCGACAAGTGGAGTGGCTAGTCAAGGAGCATCATCATGTCACATACATCTCCGATCATCGGCATGTTTTCTCGCATGCGACAGACGAAACAGGACGCGACCCAACAGAGCAATCGGGCCGTTCACCGGCCCTGGTATGCGGCGGTCGCCCGCACGGGATACGCCGCGAAGGGCGTCGTCTATCTGATCATCGGCCTGCTGGCGCTGGAAGCCGCCGTCCACGCAGGCGGAACGACTACCGACCAGCGCGGCGCGTTGCTCACGCTCTATGCGCAGCCGTTTGGCAAGTTCCTGTTGATCATCGTGACGCTGGGCCTGCTGGCCTACGCGGCGACCTCGTTTGTCAACGCCGTGCTGGACCCCGAACGGCAGGGGCACGACGCCAAGAATACGCTGAAGCGGGTGGGCTACGCCATCGTGGGCGCGTCGTACCTGGGCCTGGCGATCAGCGCGCTGCAATTCGTCTTGTTCGCCCACAGCATCGGCAAAAGCTCGAACACCAGCACACAGGACTGGACGGCGCGGCTGCTGCAAGCGCCGTTCGGCGTCTTCCTGGTGACGCTGCTGGGGATCATCGTGGCCATCGTCGCGGTGGCGCTGGGGTATGAGGGCGTCAGTGGCCACTTCAAGCGCCACTTCGAGGTCCAGAAGATGGCGCCGACAACGCAGAAGGCGTTGACGATCCTGGGTTATGCGGGCATGCTGTCGCAGGCGGTCGTCTTCCTGATCGTCGCCATCTTCCTGGAGATCGCGGCGTGGCGGCATAGCCCCGGCCAGGCGAAGGGGCTGGGTGGCGCGCTCTCGGCGCTGGCCCAGCAGCCGTTTGGCCCGTGGCTGCTCGGCCTCGTCGCGCTGGGGCTGATCGCCTACGGCGCCTACTCTGTCTTCGAGGCGCGCTACCGCCGTGTCGCCGCGTAGAGGTAGTTCGTCGTCTATGCGATAGTCATACTCATCATATAGGCGATGAATTCAGCGTTTGCGCTGAATTATCTCTAATTTGACGGCGCCGTCACGATGGTATAGGAGGGGCTTGACGAAGTTCGTCAAGCCCCTCCTATTGGAATTATGGCTGACAGTCATGTGAGCAAAGGCTCTACTCGCTGTTGGTTTCACTGTCAGGGGCAGGAAGCGCATCAAAGAGCGTTGGCCCTGCCTGCTGGATGGCTTTCTTGCGCCGTCGCTCTTGTTGATCCAACAGTGGCCGAATTGAGGGTTCAGGGGGTAGGTCTTCGGGTTTTGTCCCACCAATACGCTCTATAGCAGCGCGGGTCTCAGTCCCCACATCGTAGTGCGCCTCCACGATAGCCTCCGTGCCGTGGATATTTTCGTTGCGGACCTTCTCTTCGGTCTGTGTGCGCACAAAGAGGCTGGCCGCCAACTCTGATGGCCCCATCCGGTCGGCGAGGTCTTCCGGTTGTGGGATACCTTTGCGCGTCTTGATCTCCGGCAGCGCCAGGCCACCATACAGCGCCCGCGTACCGGCGTCATGCAAGCGGCCAAACGAGCGCCGATTCAGCCCATACTCTGCCGCTGTCGCGTTGAGCCGCTTGTTGGCGTCGGTGAGTTGCTGGCGCAGTTCCACGCGCTCTTGCAGCGTCTCACGCAACTCGTCCCATTGCTCCATGCGCCGTGTCTGGATGGCGAAGTATGCCTGTGCGGCGGCGATCTCCGGCTTGCGGGGATCACCATTCATCGCCACGAGATAACAGGCGAAACGGGAAAGTGCGTAGTCATCGAGTTGCTTTTGGACGCCGGCCCCAATTATTGCCTTTTTGACGGCGCTGGCAAAGTGGTCGGCGACCTCTTCGCCAATGTTCTGACAGGCTAATTTTGCACGATCGACTGCGCTTTCAAAGCGTCGCCAGGTATCGTAGCCAAGGATGGAATAGAGGTCTCTGGCGCTCCAATACTCAGCCCCGTATGGGCTGATCTGTCGGATGGAATCGAAGCGCGCTTTCTGGTCATCGATTGTCTCGGCAGTAGTGGGATTCGCAGGACCGCTCATACGCTTGCCTCCCTTTGTAGCCCTTTGGAGTGTGGCAGCACAACATCACGACGCTACTTCCCAAACGGGTACGACTGTATGCCTACAGTATAGCAGCAAGCGGCAAGGTGTTGGCGACTACGCCAACGGTCCAAAGCGGGCGATCACGTCGTCGCGGGTGGGGATGGCGCTGGGGCCTGGTCCCTCGACGGAGAGCGCGGCGCAACGGTTGGCGAAGTCCATCGCGGCGCGGGGGTCGCCAGTCTCGCGCAGGCGGACGAGGAAGGCGGCGGCGAAGACATCGCCCGCACCGGTCGCGTCGATCTGGTTGACCGGATAGCCGGGGAACAGTTCGGGCGGCGCGCCAGCGCGCCACAATGCAGCCCCAGTGGCGCCGCGCGTCGCCACCACCAGCGGTGTCGCGCCCGCCCACGCGGCAAGCTGCGTGTCGGCCTCGGCCTGCGTGGCGGGAAGACCATCCAACGGCGAGACGACCACGCCGGGCGGTGGGAGCAGGTCTTCGTAGCTGAGAATCAGCGCGCGGATGGGAGACAACGCGACGGCTTCCTGGTCCAGGCGCTTGGGGATCACGGCTCCGGCGGCGTCCCAGCGGCGCAGCCAGCCCTGCGCCGTCGCCGCCAGCAAGGTAGTCAGGGGGAAGTGAGCGCTCAATTGTGGGTCCACCTCGTCGGCGAGCGGCGCCAGCAGGACGATGGGGGCTGTGCGCCAAGCCAGGGGAATGTCGTTGGCGCTGAGAGGATTGGCGCGCCCGCGCAGGAAGAGCCGTCGCACGCCATCGCTATAGACATGCTCGAAAGTGGTTGCAACGGGGGCAAGCGAGGCGGCGACAGCTACCCCTGGCGCCGAAGCCCGTAGCGCCGCAACGAGATCGGGCGGGGCGCTGGTGACGATGGCGACGCGCCGCCCCAGGCGCTGCGCGGCGAACGCGGCGTAGAGCGCCGTGCCGCCCAGGCGAGCGGAGCCGTCGGGCAGGAGATCGCGCGTGACATGGCCGATGATCAGAAAGTCCGGCGCCTGCTCACTGTCGCCGGGCGGCGCGGCGGGCGAGTCATCACGCGCGTCGCTCATGCGTCGTTCTCCAAGGGGAGAGGCGTCGCCTGCCCACTGCGTCGTCGCTGCGTTAGCAGTTACGTCAGCGGCTGCGTTTGAGCGCGACGACCACGCGCCGCTGGTCGCCCTCGCCAGTGCTTTCGGAGGAGATGTCGGAGTAGTCGGCCAGCGCCATGTGGATGAGGCGGCGCTCGTTGGGCGACATCGCCTCCAGCGTGACGGGCGTGCCCGTGCTGCGCACCTGGGCGGCGATGCGCTCGGCCATCACACGCAGATTGTCTTCGCGGCGCTGGCGGTAGCCCTCGGCGTCCACGATCACACGCTCATGGTGGCCCGCCTGCTTGGTGACGATCATGTTGACGATCAGTTGCAGCGCGGCCAGCGTCTCGCCGCGCCGCCCGATGAGCAGACTCAACGGCTGGTTGTCTACCGGCACGATGTTGAGGATCAGCAGCTCGTCGCCGGTTGGCTCCAGCGCCTCGATCTCGCAACGGATGCCCATATGCCCCAGGATCATCCGTAGCGCCTCGATGGCCACGTCTTCCGCCGAAGCGTCGGGTGGCAGCGCGTCGTCGAGCGCGGCGGTGATCAACCCTTGCGTCTGACCGGCGACGCTGGCGAGCGCGTCTTCCTCGCCCTCAGCATATTCCTGGGGATAGCCCGGGGCGGCCTGATCGTAGCCCTGCTCGTAGGTGTATTCCTCACCGAGGCCAGGGGCGCCAGGGGCGCCAGGATATGCGCCGTAGTCATCGGCGTACTGCGGACCGTAGTCCTGCGCCGCCGGGTCGTAGCCTGCGCCCGGCTGGGCGCGCAGATAGACACGCACCCGCGCGTCGCGGGCGCCCATCCCCCGGCTACCCCGGCTGGGTTCCTGCAGGACGGTGATCTCCACTTCGTCGCGGTTGCGACCGAGGCGGGCCAGCGCCTGGAGAATGGCGTCTTCGATTGACTTGCCAGAGGCTTCGACACTCTCCACCCGACTACCTGCCTCCCTTGGGCCGACTGGCGGCGCCATTGCTACGCGGACGTTGGGGCTGGCTGTTCTTCGCCGACGCCCCCGCGCGTGACCCATTCGCCCCGTTGGCGCCGTTCGATTTGCTTGCGCCGCTCGACCCCGCGCCCTTGGGGGCGCTGACGCTGGCGGCAGGTTTGGCCGTGGCGACCGGCGTTGACGAGCCAGCGGCCACTCCGTTCTTCCCATTCATCCCATCGCGGGCGATCGCCTGCTCCGGCAGAACGGCTTTGCCCTGAATGCGGCTTCCGGCGTCGCGCGCCAGCGCCACCTCTGGTCGCTCATCGCTCAGCGCCGACGCGGCGGACGGCGTTCCAGCCGACGCCGCAGTGGATGTGGTTGGCGGTTTCACCAGCGTCGGCCCCGCTTTGGATGGTCGCTGGCGTCGTGCGCTGGCCCCAGCGTTGCCGTTGGCCACATTCGCCCCATTGCTGGCTCCATTCGCCGCATTGGCAGCGCGGCGGGCGGCGCGCTGCTCGTCGAGGTCGCGCTGCTTGGCGGCGGCGGCTTCTTCGGCGGCCTTCTGGGCGGCGGCGGCCTGCGCTGAGGCGTTTGACATCAGCCGCTGGAAGAAGCCCACAATGCCACCACCCGTCGCGCCCGTCTGCGGGGAGGCGTCGCTGGAACCGGTCAACGACGACCGAGCGGACGAGGCTGGCGTCAGACCGCGCGATTTGGTGAGCGCAGAGGTGGTCGGCGGCGTCAGGTCTTTCGGCGGCGGCACGAAACGCTCCATGCCCGGCACGCCGACGAAGAGCGACCCCCAGCCGGAGATGAAGTATTGCTGCACAGCGGAGAAGCCCGTGGTGATGCACCAGTAGAGCGCCAGACCGGCAGGGAAGCTCAGGCCGATGGTGAACGTGATGATCGGCATGATGTACTGCATGATTTGCATGGACTGCGATGGGTCCGGCCCGGCGCTCGCCGCACGCGCCTGTGTCTTGCTGCGCACCGGCAGCGACATGCGCAACTGGATGAACGTCAGGATGCCTGCCAGCGCCGGTAGGATGTGCAGCGGGTCGGGGTGCGCGAGGCTAGTCCAGAAGAATTGCGTGGCAGGCAGCGACGTAAGGTGGGGGAGGAATGGGTAGATGTCGGCGTTGACACGCGACAGGTGATGGGTGATGGTTTCATGCGCCTGCGAGGTGAGTACGGCAAAGAACGAATAGTAGAGCGCATAGAGGAAGGGCAACTGCACCAACAGCGGCAGACACCCGCCGTAGAGGCTGACACCATGCTCTTTGTACAACGCCTGTTGCGCCGCCATCATCCCCTGTGGATCGTCCTTGTGCTGCGCCTTTAGCTCGTTGAGTTGCGGCGCCAATTCCTGCATCACCTTGCTCGACCGCAGTTGCCTGCGCGTCAAGGGGATGAGGGCGCTTCGGATCAGCAACGTTAGGATGACGATGGAGAGGGCGAAGCTATGCACCCCCGCATAGACCAGCATCAGGACGTTGAAGACCGGCTGGTAGAAGACGTATTGGAAGACGAGGTGGACGGGCGCAAAGATCGTCCCCAACGTACTCAAAAGTGGAGCAAATAAGCTACCCACGCGCTGTTCCTCCCGTGCGGCGGCCAAGTGGCGAGTCATCGCGCTGCGCGTGACGCCCAGCGCGCCCACGCCACCTGCTTACGCGCGTCGCAGTGCGCGCGTTACGCTACAGCCTCTATAGCCTGCGCAAACCCGCGATGGGTCTGCGGAATACTTGAAATAAGACCGATGGTTGTTGATGGTCGCCGTTGCTTGCGGCGAAGCGCTCGTGCGTTCGCCCGTCTCCGCCACTGCGCATAAGAGCCAGCAGATGCGGCGCCAACGCGCGCCAGGATGCGCTCTCGACGCGCGCTCAGGGAACAGGATCGTACAGGTCCCCGTGGTAGAACGGATGGCAGCGACTAATGCGCTTCGCCGCCATCCAGGAGCCGCGAAACAGCCCATAGCGTTCGATGGCCTCGTAGCCATACTGCGAACACGAAGGAGTGAACCGACAGCTCGACGGCAGCACGACGGAGAACGTCATCTGATAGAAACGAATCAACCCCATGCCAAGATACTTCATCAGTGATTCGGCTCCTCATGGGCCGCGCTCAGCAGCAGACGCCCTCGCGCCAGGAGATCCAGCGCTTCGGCGCCCAGTGTCGCGTCGTCGGCTTGCGCGGCCCCTGGTCGCGCTCCTATAATCATATCCCACCCCGGCGCGATCTTCCAGAGCGCACGCCGGATGTGTTCGCGCAAACGGCGCTTCACCAGGTTGCGCCGGACGGCATCGCCCACGCGCTTGCTGATGGCAAAGCCGATGCGTGTCGGCGCGACTGGCGTTTGCCCGTCAGCCGTAGCAACGCCCGATGCGCCCGATGCGCCCGATGGCGCGACGACAGGCGCGCGGCGGGCGTAGATCAACGTGAGATGTGCGCTATTCACCCGTCGCCCCTGCTGGCGCGTCCGCGCAAAATCAGCGGACGACCGCAGGCGATGCGCCTGCTGAAAGCGCTCATCTCGCCTATCATCTCTACGTTCGAGGCGCCCATTCTGTTCTGACTGGGCGGGAGCCAGGGGGTGTTGATCTGCGTGTCGCATTTTATCGCCGTCACCCTTCCCCCTGAGACGCCACGCCCCATAACATATACACACACAAGCGTCTCGCGGGCGCGCTGGGAAAGACGTATCCCCCCAGACGCGCGCCAGCGCGAGACGCTTGCGCAGACAGTATGGACGCAGCCGATACGCGCCGCGCCCTAGACGGTGAGCTTCCAGCGGCCCTTCAGGCGACGCGCCTTCAGCACACGCCGACCATTGTGGGTGCTCATCCGCTTCATAAAGCCATGCTCACGCTTGCGCGGCAAGCGTTTGGGTTGCCATGTTCGCTTCACAGTTTCTATCCCTTTCAACCGGACAATCTTGCTGATTATACCTGCTCTGGTCGGCGCATGTCAATCATTGTGGCCACTCTGGAACTAACGGGCCAGCTACCTTCAACCATCACCTGTCGGCTTTGCGTCCCTTGCGCGTCGTCCGCTTCGGCTCTGCGCCCCCACTCACCACGCCAGTAGCATGGACGGCCTCGACGATGACCGCGCGGAACTTGGCGGCGTCATTCTGGCCCACCAGACGACCTGCCGGGTCCAGCCGATGTTCGCGTATGATGGCGCGGAGCGACCCCAGCCGTAGCTCGGCCAGCGCCACGCGCAAGCCCGCCTCGCCCAGCCGCTCGGCCAGCGCGAAAGGGTCCGGAACGCCCGCGCCCAACTCCGGCGGCGTCCCTGTGACGATGCGCGGATGAAAGGTGCGGTTGACGCGCGTCGTCGGCGTTCCCACCGCCTGCTCCGCCTGCGTGTCGTCGGGGGGCAGAGCCGCTAGCGTCGTAGCAGGTTTCGTGGCGCGCCCCACCGACGTTGGCGCCGACACAGAACCAGGAGGCGATGGGGCGTCTTCGGCCAAGGCGGGGCGATCAGCCTGCCCTGGCGTTTGCATGGCGTCGGCGACGCGCCGCGCCAGCGCAGGGTCGCGCTCTAGCTCGGTCGCCATCGCGCGCAAGGCCCGCGCCAGCGGTTCGACGCCCGCGCCCACGTCGCCGGTCGGCGCCCCTGTTGATTCGCCCACTGACAGCGACGGGTGGCGCGTCGCGCCGGTTGCATCGTCAGGAGGGGCGGGATCAGCGGCGGGTGAAGCCTGCGGGGTGGGCGCCGGCGCCGCTGGCTCAGTCGTTGCGTGAATTGCGCCGGTCGTATGGGCGCGGGTGCGCTGGGACAAGGCGCTTTACCTCCCTGGCAAGTTGCATATAAGCCTGGCCGCTGCTGCTGTTGGGCGCGAAGCTCAACACGCTCTCGTGTTCGCGGTGCGCCTTCTCCACGTCGAGATTCTTCGGGATGCGCGTCTCCAGCAACTGCCCCTCGAACTTCTTTTCGAGGATGCTCCACGTCTCGCGGGAGGTGGTCGTGTCTTCATAGAACGTGGCGACCACCCCGGCGATGCGCAGGTCCTCGATATCCAGCTGTTCGCGCAGGTCTTCGATGGTGGCGTCGAGCTTATCCATGCCGATCAGGCTGAACTCGGTCAGCGAGATGGGGATCAGCACACGATGCGAGGCGGCCAGCGCGTTCTGCGTCAGCACGCCCAGCGACGGCGGCGTATCGATGATGATGTAGTCGTAGTCCAGCCCATGCAACGCGCGGGCCAGCCGCCACTCGCGGCCCGGCTTGGCCGCCAGCTCCACGTCGGCGTTCTGCAAGCGTCCGTCGCCGGGGACCAGTGAGACATTTTCTTCGTTGGTCTGCCAGATCACGGTGTCGATCTTGCGCGTCCCCACCAGCACGTCGTAGAGCGACGGCACGGGATGCACACGCCCTGTCAGCGCGTAGGTCGCGTTCGCCTGCCCATCCACATCCACCACCAGCACTCGCTGGTTGAGCCGGGCCAGCCCGGCAGCCAGGTTGACGGCGGTGGTGGTCTTGCCAACCCCGCCCTTGTTGTTCGCAATGCAGATCGCGGTCATGGCGAGCAGGTCCTTTGTCGAGCAGGTCGAGCATGTCAAATGCGTCAGCCACACGTAGCGACGGCCAAAGACACCAAGTTCAACAGCGCAACGTAGTGGTAAGCGCTGCAACGAGAAAGTGAGCATGGGGAGCAGGAACCCGGCGCTGCTGGCGAGTGTAGCACGGCGCGTAGTAGCCTGTCAAAATGAGGCGACATTTGGGCGATAGGTACGGCGCCTGAATATCCCGCATCGCTTCCCCAGGATCCGTTGCAAAATATTATAGGATGTGCTATATCATCATCGGATGCTCCGCCGCCTAGCGCCAATGTGGCCGCACTGGACGTGAGCAACCAACTGGAAAGGGAAGCTCCCAATGGCGGACATGAGCCGATTCCTTGACAAGGCCTACGAGACCAAAGAGTTTGACGAGTTAGCCGACGCCCCGGTAGACGCCCTGCAAGGGGTCTCGAAGGCCGACGCCGAGGCCTTGCAAAAGGCCCTCAACATTAAAACCGTTCGCGATCTGGCGACCAACAAATACGTCTTGTGGGCGCAGGCTATCGTCCATCTGACGCATACCAACGCAGCGAAGAAACCAGCCAAATAGGCGTATCACCCCTATCACCTGATACGCGCCGGGCGTAGACCCATACGGTACGGACAGGGCAAAATGGACAGGGCAAACGCCTGATGTGTCAACCTGGAACGTCAGACCGCCAGCGTGCTTGCGGGCTATATGCCCGCAGATGAGAACGCTGGCGGTCTCGTTGTTGTATGCTATTTCCTGACCACCCCCACGGAGATGAAACCTATGAGCAACCCACGCGCAATTGTCGTCGAGCCGGGGGCGCCGGGTGGCGTCGCCATCCGCGAGGTTGCGCCGCCGCAGCCAGCGCCGTCCGAGGCGATCGTGCGCGTGGCGGCGATCTCGCTCAACCGGGGCGAAGTGCGCGGCCTGGGCGCCCGCGCGACGGGTGAACGCCCCGGCTGGGACTTCGCGGGTGTCGTCGCGCAGGCGGCAGGCGACGGTTCCGGCCCCGCCGCAGGGACGCGCGTCGTCGGCATGCTGGAC
>Ga0307372_10006035_pt1 | contig 17897 bp, 18 predicted proteins | sample OX1MG_FD_202533 | JGI IMG/M metagenome (GOLD analysis project Ga0307372, IMG submission 202533) | Soil microbial communities from Risofladan, Vaasa, Finland - OX-1 | ecosystem: Environmental > Terrestrial > Soil > Coastal area > Acid sulfate soil | place: Finland: Risofladan, Vaasa | collected... | reverse complement strand
TGGCCAAGCTCAATGAAGCGGAATTGCTGTTCAGGCAGCAAGATCGGCCGAGAATGGCCGAGACGCTGATTCGCGAAGCGATCGACATCTACGCGCAGCGGGACGACGCACATGGCTTGGGCAATGGGTACCGCGAATATGCCGATCTCCTTCGGTCGGATGCGGTTGCCGGGAAATGGGCGGCTTACTATCGCGAACATGGTTTCCAGGATCGGACCGTGACGTACGCGAATCGGATCGCGAAGTCGTCCGAGTACTACTCCAAGGCGCTTCGCTACTACTCCCGTGCCGAAGTGCAGCTGCGGGAGGCGAAGGAGTTCGGCGCTCTTACGAACGTCTACTACAACATGGCGCTGTCCTATTACCAGCTGGAAAACAAGCAGAAGGCATGCGAATACTTTGGTCGAACGATCGATGCGTACAAGGAGAACGTGCGTCGCAATCCGAACGCGAAACCCTATTCCCCGACTGGCAGTGTTCCCGGCCTGGTGAACTCCCTGGAGAAGCAGGCAGGGTGCGCGTAGGCCGCGGCGTAACGGCCGCGCATTCGGAACCGCAGCGACCAGCCTGGAACTGCAACCCTGCCGGTGGTGACCTGAAGCACGCGCCATGAGCGAAGTCGTCACTCTTACCAGCTCCGGCTGGGATGTTCCGTTCTCTGCGGCCGAGCAGGAACTGGCCGTCCGTGCGCTCGAGGGCGGGAGTGTGCTTGAGTTCCCGCGGCTCGGCTTCCCGCTCCTCGATGGCGAGGATCGGCTCCTGTCTCCATCGATCGCCGGCAACGGCAAGAACGTCAGCCTGGGTCCGGCCGGCGAAGGACCGCGCGGGAGCACCGCCGACGACGAACAGCTGAGCCTTCTGCGGAGCATGATGGTGCGCTTCGCGCTGTCCACCCGCACGTTGCTGCAGAACCTGGCGCCGCACTACACGGCGGGCCTGGAGCGGGCTCGCACCAGCTTCCGGCCGGTCGAGATCGCCGGGCGCTCGAACTCCTGGCGCAAGGACGATACGCGGCTGCATGTGGACAGTTTCCCGTCCTCGCCCACCCGGGGAAGGCGGATCCTGCGCGTGTTCACGAACCTGAATCCGCACGGGCAAAGCCGCACATGGCGGCTCGGCGAACCGTTCGAGCGCGTCGCATCCCGGTTCCTGGATTCGATCCCCGGCCCGGCATGGGGCGCCAGTGCCTTGCTCAAGGTGCTCGGCGTCACAAAAGGCCGGCGCAGCGCCTACGATCACTTCATGCTGCAACTGCACGACCGGATGAAGGCGGACTCGGCCTACCAGACGGAAGCTGCGCAATGCATTCACCAGTTCCACGCCGGCAGCACGTGGATCGTCTATACCGACCAGGTGTCGCACGCAGCCATGAGCGGGCAGTATGCCTTGGAGCAGACCTTCTACTTGCCCGTCGACTGCATGCTGACTCCCGCCAGCGCGCCGCTGCGCGTTCTCGAACATCTTCTGCGGCGCGCGCTGACGTGACGCCTCGTCCGTCGTTCGAGCGGACCCGAAACGCCATGGCCCGGGAGATGAAGCAACGGCGCGCCCTGGCCGCGCAACGGGAGGCGACTGCTCCGCCCCCGCTCAGGCGAACTGCCTCCTGAACCGCACCAGCCCCAGCGCGAACAGCGCCGCCCCCAGCGCCGCGGTGGCGAGGATCGAGTCCCACAACAGCCGCACCCCCGCGCCGCGCAGCAGGATGCTGTAGGCGATGTCGATGAAGTGGCGCAGCGGCGAGACGTACATCGCGTCGCGCAGCCAGGCCGGCATGCTCTCGAGCGGGGTCCAGGTGCCCGAGAGCGTGACGATCGGCATCACCATCAGCAGCACCAGCATGCCGACCTGCGCCGAGTTGCGCGCGAAGGTCGCGGCGGCCAGTCCCAGCCCGGCGTTGGTGAAGGCGTAGAGCGCGGTCAAGGCGAAGAACAGCGCCACGCTGCCCTTGATCGGCACGTGGTACAGGGGCTGCATGATGCCGAACAGCGCCACCGCGGTGCCGGCGAGCATGACCAGGACCATCGCCACCACCTTGGCGAGCATGACCTGGAAGGGCGACAGCGGGCTCACCAGCAGCTGCTCGATGGTGCCGCGCTCTTTCTCGCGCACCATCGCCGCGGCGGGAAGCAGGATGCAGGCGACGGTCATCATGGTGAGCAGCTCGGAGATGGTCACGAACCAGGTCTCGTTCAGGTCCGGGTTGGACCAGACGCGGATTTCGTCGGCGATGCGCGGCAGGGGCTCGTTGGCCGCGCCGGCGCGCGCCAGGCGGCGCTCGGTCCAGGCCTGCCCCATGCCGGCGGCGATGCGCACGCCGTAGCTGGATGCGAGATAGCCGGTGTTGGCCTGGCTGGTGTCGACCAGCAGCTGCACCGAGGCCGCGCGCTGGCCTTCCTGCAGGGTCTGCTCGAACCCGTCGGGGATGTCGAGCAGCACCTTGGCCTGGCCGCGATCGAGCATGCGCAATCCCTCGCCCGGCCGCGCGACTTCTCCGAGCAGCCTGAAGTAAGGCGGCTGGAACAGGTACTCCAGCTGGCGCGACGCGGCGCTGTGGTCGCCGTCGCGCACGATCGTGCGCACGTCGTGCAGCTCGCCGGCGGCCCCGCCCGCCGCGATCACGATGTTGGCGGTGAAGATGTAGACGGTGTAGATGAACAGCGCCCGGTCGCGCACCAGCTGGCGCAGCTCCTTCACGGTCATGACCAGCAGCTGGCGCAGCCAGACCCGGGCCCCCGGCGCGAGCCGCCTCACGTGCGCGTCCTCTTGCGAAACGCCAGATAGCACAGCGCCAGCGTGACGGCGGCCATGAGCGCGAAGGCCGCCAGGTCCGGCCACAGCACGGACAGGCCGACGCCCTTCAGGAAGGTGCCGCTCACCGCGTCCTGGTAGTACATCGGCGGCACCAGGTGCGCGAACAGCCAGCTCGCTCCGTCGAGCGAGCTGATCGGCGTGATCATGCCCGAGTAGTGGAACGCCAGGATCACCGCCATGACCAGGGTGATGATCATGGCCGCCTGCTGGGTGCGCACCAGCAGCGACACCAGCAGCCCGAGGGCGGCGATGCACAGGATGTAGAGCAGGCTCGCCAGCGCGAACAGCGCCAGGCTGCCCTTGAACGGCGCACCGAAGTAGCGCGTCGCCATCAGCCACAGGACGGCCGCGTTGATCGCCGCGATCAGCAGGTTGGGCAGCAGCTTGCCGGCCAGGAACTCGGCGCGGCTGATGGTCGAGGCGTAGATGTTGTAGATCGCGCCGCTCTCCTTCTCGCGCACCACGGAGAGCGCCATCAGCAGCGGCACGGTGAGCAGCAGGATGAACATCACCAGCGAAGGCGCGACCGCCCAGATGCTGCGCGCTTCCTGGTTGTACAGGTAGCGCACCTCGAGCCGGATCGGCTGCAGCAGCACCGCCGCGCGCGCCAGGCTCAGGCCGTCGCGCCGCGCCAGGTAGCCCGCCTGGGTGGCGGCGTTGGCCGCCTCGTTGATCGCCTCCAGGTAGCTGCGCACGGTGCGCGCCGAGGTGGTGAAGGTGCCGTCGAGGACGGTCTGCACGCGCGCGGTCTTGCCCGCGCGCAGCCGCTGCTCGAAATGCGGCGGCACGACGATCATCACGCGCAGGCGGCCGTCGGCGAGCAGCGGCTCGCCCGCGCGCGCGCCCGGCAGCATGCCGCGGAACGCGAAGTGCCGCGAGACGACGAAGTGCTGGATGTAGTCGCGGCTCGCCGGCGTGTGGTCCTCGTCCACCACCGCGAACGCGACGTTCTCCACGTCCTGGCTCATGCCGTAGCCGAGCACGACCATCTGCATCACCGGCATCAGGAACGCGAGCACCAGGTAGATGCGGTCGCGCACGATCTCGCGCCACTCCTTCGAGGCCACCGCCCAGATGCGCCGCGGGTTCATGCCGCCGCCCCGTCCCCCGCGGCGGCCGCGGCGCGCTCGAGCGCCTGCACCCGGTGCACGAACACGTCCTCGAGCGAGAGCGGCAGCGGCGCCACGCCCTCGAGCCGCACGCCCGCCGCCGCGAGCGCCGCGCCGATCGCCGCCTGCGCGCGCCCGGGATCGGGCGCCAGCAGGTGGATGCGGCGGCCGAACAGGGCCACGTCGGTGAACCCGCCGCGCTCGAGCGCGCGCAGCGCCGCGAGCGGCCGGTCGACCGCCACCTCGATGAGGTGCCCGGCCTCCCGCTCGACGGCCTGCTTGAGCTCGGCGGGGGGCGCGTCGGCGACGACGCGGCCGGCGAACATCAGCGCCAGGCGGTCGCAGTGCTCGGCCTCCATCATGTAGTGCGTGGTGACGAGCACCGCCACGCCATCGCGGCGCGACAGCCCGAACAGGATGTCCCAGAACTGCCGCCGCCCGATCGGATCGACCCCCGAGGTCGGCTCGTCCAGGAACAGCACCTGCGGGCGGTGCAGCAGCGCGCAGCCGAGCGCGAGACGCTGGCGCAGCCCCACGGGCAGGCGGCCGGCGATGTCTTTCTCGTGCCCGGCGAGCGCGCCCATCTCCAGGGCCCACCCGGTGCGCCGGCGCGCCTCGGCCGGCTCGAGGCCGTAGATGCCGGCGTACAGGCGGATGTTCTCGACCACCGTCAGGTCCGCGTAGAGCGAGAACGCCTGCGACACGTAGCCGATGCGCTGCTTGATGGCGCGGCCCGCGCGCCGCATCTCCGCGCCGCCCACCTGCCCGCTGCCGCTGCTGGGCGGCAGGATGCCGGTGAGCATCTTGATCACGGTGGTCTTGCCGGCCCCGTTGGCCCCGAGCAGGCCGAAGATCTCGCCGGCGCCGACGCGAAAGCTGACGCGGTCGACCGCGCGGAAGCCGTCGAAGTCGCGCGTCAGGGCGCTCGCCTCGATCGCCGGGGCTTCACCCGCCCGCGCCGCGCCGCGCGGCGCCGCGCGCGGCGCGCTCGCTTGCGCGTGCAGCAACGCGACGAACACGTCCTCGAGGTCCGGCGCGCGGCCGGCCGCGCCCGCGCCCGGGGCCAGGGCGCTCACCTCCTCCGGCGAGCCGGCCGCCAGCACGCGGCCCTCGTGGAACAGCGACAGGCGGTCGAAGCGGCTCGCCTCGTCCATGTAGGCGGTGGACACGAGCGCGGTGGCGTTGCGCTCCTGCAGCAGCTCGGACAGGATCACCCAGAAGTCGCGCCGCGACACGGGGTCCACCCCGGTGGTGGGCTCGTCGAGGATGATGAGCTCGGGCTCGTGGATCAGCGTGCACACCAGCCCGAGCTTCTGCTTCATCCCGCCCGAGAGGTGCTTCATCGGCCGCGCGCGGAACGCCTCCAGCCGCGTCAGGCCGAGCAGGCGCCGCTTGCGCGGCGCGAGATCCGCCGCCTGCACCAGGCGCAAGCGCGCGAAGAAATCGACGTTCTCCTCCACCGAGAGCTCCGGGTAGAGGTTGAGCCCCAGCCCCTGCGGCATGAACCCCAGGCGCCCCTTCACGCGCTCCGCGGCGCGCTCGCTGTCCAGGGCGACGCCGAACACCTCGAGCGCGCCGGAATCGAACGCGAGCACCCCGGCGATCGCCTTGAGCAGGCTGCTCTTGCCCGCGCCGTCGGGCCCGATCAGCCCGTAGGTCTCGCCGCGGCGCACCTCGAGGCTCACGCCGTCGAGCGCGACGCGCCGCCCGTAGCGCTTGGCGAGCCCCGCGACGCGCACCAGCGCGCCGGGCAGGGCCGCGGCTACCAGCGCGGCTTCGCCCACGGGGTGTCCTCGCGCCAGCGGATCACCGCGTCGGCGGGCAGGCCCGGGGTCAAGCGGTGTCCGGGATTGCGGTCCAGGTACAGGCGCACTTCGTACACCAGCTTCACGCGCTCGTCGGGGGTTTGCACTTCCTTCGGCGTGAACTCCGCGCGCGAGCCGATGTAGCGCACGGTGGCGTCGAACGGCTGCCCGGGGAATGCGTCCGTGTAGATGCGCGCGGGCAGCCCGCGGCGCAGCTTGCCGATCTGCACCTCGGGCACGTACACCTTGAGGTACAGGCGGTCGAGGTCGACCAGCTCGAACAGCGGCGAGCCCGCGTTCACCACTTCGCCCAGGTTGACGAAGCGCGTGGTCACGATCGCCTGCGCGGGGCTCTTCACCGCCAGGTCGTCGAGCACGCTGCGCACCTCGCCGATGCGCGCCTGCGCCTGGCCGCGCGCGGCCTCGAGCGCCGCGAGCTGCGCTTCGCTCGCCTTGACGCGCCCGGGCCCGAGCTCGGCGTCGCGCAACGCGTGCAGCGCCTGCTCGCGCCCCGCGCGCGCCGCCGCGAGCTGGTCGCGCGCCTCCCGCCAGGCGAGCTCGGCCTGCTCCGCGGCCTGCGGGTTCACGAAATGCACCTTGGCGAGCCGTTCGGCTCGCTCGGCGTCGCGCTTGCTCTGTTGCTCGGCGGCGCCCGCCCTGGTGAGCGCCGCCCCGGCGACCCGCACGCCGGCCTGCGCGTTGCCGATCGAGTTCGGGACTTCGCGCCGCAGCACCGCGAGCGACTCGCGTGCCGCCGCGGCCTGCGCGACGGTCTGCGCGAGCGCCGCCTGCGCCTGCTCGAGCTGCGCGCGCACCGTCGCGTCGTCGAGCTGGACCAGCAGCTGGCCGGGGGCGACCGAATCGCCCTCGCGCGCGGCGAGCTTCGCCACGCGGCCGGCGTACTTGCTCGCCACGGTGATGGTGTCGGACTCGATGCGCCCGTTGGCCTGGATGAGCCCGGCGGGGAACGCATGCTCGCGCCGGTATTGCCACGCCGCGCCGGCAACGGCCGCGGCGAGGAGCAGCAGCGCGGCGAGGAGTGCGAGCGAGCGGCGGGAAAGCGTCATGTCGGATCGAGTCGGGCCGGAGAAGGCCGCGCCCGAACCCGGCCCCTCGCTCTCGAAGCCTACTCAGGACCGCGCCGGAGCTGTTGATCTAGCGCAAGGCGAACCGCGCCCGGTGAGGGTGCGCCTGGCGGCGTACGCGCGCCTCAGGCGCGGATGTAGACCCAGCCTTCCTGGAGGCGCTTGACGATCTCGTCGAGCGCGGTGGGCGCGACTTTCACGCCGGGGAGCAACGCGACCGCGGCGCCCTTCTCGCGCAGCCGGTCGATGGTCTGGTTGCACGCCACGTAGGTCAGGTTCGGATACGCGGCGAGCAGTTGCTCGAGGCGCGTCGCGTAGGTCGAGGTGCTGCTGCGCAGGATGTCCAGGCCGGCGCTGTTGGCGACGATCTCGACCTTGACCGGCCGTCCGGCGGCGCGCGCGTCACGCAGGTAGTCCTCGACCTCCTGCAGCGCCGGGTCGACCACGTCCGGGCGCGCCGAGGCGACGTGCACCAAGATGCGGTCGCCCGAGGCGCCGCGCAGCTCGACCCGCGAGAGCAGGCTCGCGCCGCCGCGGGACTCGAGTCCCGCGTGCGCCAGCCAGCCCGCCCCGGCGAACAGCAGCGCCAGGACGGCGGCGCGCGCCCAGCCCCAGCGCGCCGGCGCGAGCGCCGTGCGCGCGGGCCGAGCGCCGGCGTAAGCGCCCTTCACCATGTCCTTCAGGGTGCGCAGCTCGCACACCGCGCGCCGCAGCGCATCGTCGGCGCCCATGCGCTCGACCATCGCGGTCCAGTCGGCGGCATCCAGCTGACCGTCGACGAACGCATTCTGCATCTCGCGCGACACTTCCGGTTCCCGGCTCATCGGATGCTCCTGATCTTGCTGTTCTCGCCCGCCGCGAAATCCACCAGCCGCGCGCGCAGCGCCTCGCGCGCCCGGCACAGCCGGCTCATCACCGTGCCGAGCGGCACCTCGAGGATCTCGCCGACCTCGGCGTACGAAAAGCCTTCCAGGTCGACCAGCGTCACCACCTGGCGCTGGCCGAGCGGCAGGCGCTCGATCTCGGCGCGCACGCGCTGCGCGAGCTGGGCGCTCGCGCTCGCGGCCTCGGGACCCTCGCCGTGCGCCGCCATCTCCTCGTCGAGCGGCTCGAGCGGGCGCGCGCGGCGGAAATGGTCCCTCAGGCAGTTGGCGAGGATCGCGCACAGCCAGCTGCGCAGCCGCTGCGGGTCGTTCAGCTGCCCGGCGCGGTCGAGCGCCCGCAGCAGCGTCTCCTGCACCAGGTCGTCGGCCAGGCCCGCGTCGTGGCACCAGGAATACGCGAGCCGGTACAGCGGCGCGCGCTGCGCCTCGACTTGGCTTCGGAAGCGCGCCGTGGCGCCGAAAATCCCCCGCATCCTCATGACCCCAAAGACGTTTCGAGCGCCCAGTTTATTCCATGGAATAAATCCCGCCCCTGCGCCGTCTTAGGAGGGCGTCGCGGGCCTGCCAGGCCCCGGCTCAGACCACCAGAAAACTCGAGGAGAGCAAATGAGACAAGCACTTGCAGTGATGACCCTGGCCGCCGGCCTGGCCGGATTCACCGCCGCCCCCGCGGCCCTGGCGATGGGCAAAGCCTCCATGACCCACATCGTGATGCAGGTGAGCGACGGCGACCCGGCCAAGTGGCAGCTCGCGCTCAACAACGCGGAGAACGTGCGCCAGGCGCTCGGCAAGAAGGTGACGATCGAGATCGTCGCCTACGGCCCAGGCCTGAACATGCTCAAGGCCGACTCCAAGGTCGCCCCGGGGCTCAACGGCGCGCTCGACAACAACGTCAAGCTTGTCGCCTGCGGCACCACGATGAAAAAAATGCACGTCACCAAGGCCGACCTGCTGGGCGGCGTGTCGGTCGTTCCGGGCGGCGTGATCGAGATCATGAAGCGCCAGTCGGAAGGCTGGTCTTACGTCCGTCCGTAGTGTGACGCGGGGCGAGGGAGGCGGCTCCCTCACCCCGCACCTCCCTCCCCGCGGAGGCGAACGCCGGGCTCAGAGAGCGAACGGCGTTTCTCGAGCTCCCGGTGTAACCCGCATCCCTTAGCTTTCCCGCGCGGCGAGCGCCTCGGCGCTCAGCATGATCACCTCGATCTCCTGGGTGATCTCCTCCTGGCGGTAGGCGTTCACGCGGCGTGCAAGGCCAGCGCTGGTTTCGTCCAGGCGGCGCAGCGCGCTATCCATGTGCTCCAGGCGGCGCCGGTTCTCGGCGATCAGCGACAGCGAGAACGCGCCCTGCAGCGACATCAGCAGCGCTTGCTCGGCGAGCGCGGGAAACAGCCTCGCCGGCGGCAGCGTGAGCCGCGGCGCGTAGCCGCGCTCGTGCGCCGGCTTGTCGGGCACCGGCAGCGGCGCGATGATCCTCGCCGCCGGCGCCACCGATTCGGGGTCCTCGTACAGCGCGATGACGCGCAGCGGCGCCGAGGGCGCGGCGCGCTGCGCGCGCTCCAGCCAGGCCGCCACCTGCTCCAGCACCGCGGGCAGCTCCTCGGCCACGCTCGCCCCCGGCAGCGCGTCCGCCGCGAGCTTCTCGCCCAGGCGCTCGGCCAGGCGCGTGCCGACCACCAGCAGGCGCTCGCCGCGCGCACGCGCCGCTTCGGCCAGCACCTCGTTGAGCTCCCCGCAGAAGCCGCGCTCCGAGCCGATCGCGATGCAGACCCCCGGCGGCTGCGGCGCCGCGTCGGGCGGCGCGTAAAAGCGCAGAAAGTCCTCGGCCGCCCGCTCGATCGTCGCCAGGGCGCGGCGCTGGTGCTCGAGCAGGCCGCCCAGCTTGCGCAGCTCGATCAGCGCGACGTTCTTCATCGCCGAGAGGATCGCGCGCACCTCGGCATAGGCGCCCAGCCGGACTTCGATCTGGTGACGGCGGCTCACGTTCCGCCCTGCGCCGCGCCCGCGGCGAGCCAGCCCGCGACCGCGGCGCTCCAGGCCTCGCGCGGCTCGTCGAGGCCGGGCGCGGCGCGAGCGGCGCCTTCGAGCAGCCGCTGCAGCGCCTCGCTCAGTGCGCTTTGCTCCATGCCCTCCAGGCGGCCGTCGTTGAACGCGACCATCCACGCCAGGTGGCACTCGGGGGACAGCGGGCTCAACGGCTCCTGCTTGAGCACGTTGCGCAGCAGCCGGCCGCGCGCCAGGCGCGCGCGCAATCCGGCCTCCAGCCGCGAGCCGAAGCGCGAGAACACCTCCAGCTCGAGGAACTGCAGGTAGTCGAGCTTCATGCGCGCGGCCTCGCGCTTGATCGCCTCGGGCTGCGCCTTGCCGCCGATGCGCGACACCGAGCGGCGCACGTCGATCGCCGGCAGCACTCCGGAGGCGAACAGCTGCCGGTCGAAGTAGACCTGGCCGTCGGTGATCGAGATGAGATTGGTCGGGATGTAGGCCGCGATCTCTCCCTGCTCGGTCTCGACGATCGGCAGCGCGGTCATGCTGCCGCCGCCGTGCGCCGCGGCGAGGCAGGTCGAACGCTCGAGGAGCCGCGCGTGCAGGTAGAACACGTCGCCCGGGTAGGCCTCGCGTCCCGGCGGGCGGCGCAGCAGCAGCGACAGCTCGCGGTAGATGCGCGCGTGCGTCGACAGGTCGTCGTACACGACCAGCGCGTGCCGCCCTGCCTCCATCCAGGCCTCGCCGATGGCGCAGCCGGCGTACGGCGCGAGGTACTTGAGGCCCGGCGGCGCGGTGGCCTCGGCGACCACCAGCGTCGTGTATTCGAGCGCGCCGAAACGGCGCAGCGTGTCGATCACGAACGCCACCGTGGAGCGCTTCTGCCCGATGAGCACGTACACGCAGCTCACGCCGCGCCCCTTCTGGTTGAGCACCACGTCGAGCGCGAAGGTGGTCTTGCCCGTGCCGTTGTCGCCGATCAGCAGCTGGCGCTGGCCGCGGCCGATCGGGATCATGGTGTCGGCGATCTTGTTGCCCGTGTACAGCGGCCGGTCGACGAACTCGCGCGCCACGATCGGCGGCGAAGGCCCGTCGAGCGGGCGTTGCGCGGCGCATTGCGGCGCCGCGCCGCCGTCGAGCGGCGCACCGAGCGGATCGACCATGCGCCCGAGCAGCTCGTCGCCCACCCCGAGCGCCAGGCGCTCGCCGGTCAGCATCGCCGCGGCGCCGGCGCGCAGCCCGGCGGCCTCCTCGAGCAGGATGGCGCCGATGCGCTCGCGCGCGAGGTGGAACACCAGCGCGGTGCTGCCGTCCTCGGTGCGCAGCAGCTCGTCCATCGCCGCCGAAGGCAGGCCGTCGATCCATACCACGCCGTCGCCCACCGACAGCACGCGGCCGCGCTCGGCCACGCGCAGCGCGAAGCGGTAGCCGCGCACCTGCGCCGCGTTGCGTTCGAGCGCGGAAGCCGTCGCGGCCTCAGCGCTCACCGCTCGGGCCCCTGGAGAAGAAGCGCAGCTCGTCGCCCAGGTCGGCCTGCAGCAGCCAGGGCCCCAGCGCCACGCGCACGCCGGAGAGCAGCGCGGCGTCGACGGCGAATTGCGCGCGGCACTCGACGCCGAACTGCCGCGACAGCGCCTGCTCGAGGCGCGCGCGCGCGGCATCGGACAGCGGACGCGCGCTGTGCACCGCGAAGCTGGCGCCCGCGGCGCGCGCCGCTTCGGTCAGCACGCGCAGCTTGTCCTCGGGCAGAGCCGCGAGATCGGCCGCGAGCATCTCCACCAGGCGCGCATCGAGCTCGGGGCCGGCAAGGCGCTCGAGCAGGCGCGCGGCGAACGCCGCCGCCTGATCGAGCGCGCGCTGATCGTCGGCACGACGGCGGTCGAGATCCTGTTTGGCCTGCAACGCGGCCAGGCGCGCACGCTCCTCCCCGGCCGCGCGCCCCGCCTCGGCCAGCCCTTTTTCGCGCTGCGCCGCGAGCTCGGCGGCGAGCTTGCTTTTCGCCTCGGCGCGCTCGCGCTCCCAGCTCGCGAGGCGCTCCCCGACCTGCGCCTGCAGCCCGGCCGCCTGCTCGCGCACGACCTTCGCCTCCGCGAGCGACTGCTCCACCGCGGCGCGGCGCCGGTCGATCGCCGCCAGCACGGGCCGGTACAGGAAGCGGTGCAGGATCCACACCAGCACCGCGAAGTTGATCAGCTCGAGGACGAAGCTGGTGAAATCGAGCTGCATGGCTTCACTTGAGCAGATATTCGAGCAGCGGATTGCGGAACAGCACGATCAGCACGATCACCAGCACGTAGATGGCGAGCGACTCGATCATCGCCAGGCCGATGAACAGCGTGCGGGTGATCGAGTTCTCCAGCTCCGGCTGGCGCGCGAGCGCATCGAGCGCCTGCGCGATCGCGCGCCCCATCGCGATCGCCGGGCCGATCACGCCGATCGCGATCGCGAGCATCGCCGCGGCGCTGGATACGATGACGAGCCATGCTGTAGCGGTCATGTGTGCGACTCCTTCCTTTCCTTGGTGAGCTCCTGGGACTGGATGCCGCCCGCGATGTACACCAGAGCGAGCATGCCGAAGATGTAGGCCTGGACCAGCGCCTCGATCACGTGCAGCAGCAGGATGGGCACCGGCACCAGGAACCCGGCCAGCAGCAGCACCATCAGGGCCGCCATTTCCAGGCTCGCCATGTTGCCGAACAGGCGCACGGCGAGCGCGACCGTGCGCGACAGCTCGCTCATGACGTGGAACGGGAACATGACCGGGCTGGGCGAGAAGTAGTGGCGCAGGTAAGTGCGCAGGCCGTCGGCGCGGATCCCGTACCAGTGCACCGACAGGAACACCAGGATCGCGAGCGCCGCGGTGAGCGACAGGTCGCGGGTGGGCGAATGCAGCCCGGGCACGATGCCGAGTAGGTTCGCCACCACCAGGAAAACCCACAGCGTGCCGACGAACGGCAACAGCATCCTCGGGCGCTGCGGGTACACCGACGCGATCGCCGCCTCGATCGCCAGCACCGTGCCCTCGAGGGCGCTCTGCAGCGTGCCAGGCTCCTCGCTCAGGCGCCGCGTCGCGAGCGCGCTGAACAGGCCGAGCGCGAGCATGATCCCCCAGGTCGTGACCACCGTGACGCCGATGCCGAGCGGTCCGATGTGGAACAGCACGCCGCCGCTTTCCATCAGCGCCGCTCGCGCACGAACAGGTACACGTTGAGCGCGCCGAGGGCCACCCCGAGCACGATCAAGCTGACGGTGAAGCGCGTCGAATAGCCCGCGAACAGGCTGTCGATCCAGCGCCCGAGGTAGGCGCCAGCCACCACCGGCACGACGAACAGCAGCGCCAGGCTGCCCAGGTACGCGGTCTGCGCGATCAGCCGCGGACGCTCGCGCTCGGCGCGCTGCAGACTTCCCGCCTCGCGCTCGACCGCCTGGCGCAACTGCTTGCCGCCGTCTTCGCGCATCGCCTCAGGCCTCGTGCCCGCTCAGGCGCCACAGGCGGCGCATCATCTCGAGCTCCAGCCGGTTCACGCTCTGCTTGAGGTTCGCGAGCGCCTTCTCCTCCGCGAGCAGCGTCTCGCCCACCGCGGCGGCCACCTGGCGGTAGTCGTCGCCCAGCACGTAGCGGCGCGTGCACACGAACAGCTCGCCGTCGGCGAAGTACACCACCCCGCCGGGCAGCGCCAGGTAATGCCAGGCGCCCTCGGCGGTGCGAAAGCGCGCCAGGCCGAAGTCGAGCACGGTCAGCATGCGCTCGTGCCGCGCCAGCAGCCCGAACGCGCCCGAGGCGTCCCGTGCGGCGAAGCTTTGCACGTCGTCGCGGCGCTGGTACTGGGTGGCCGACTGCAGATGCAGCGCAAAGCTGTTCATGCCGCAGCCTCCATCGCCCCGCGCATGTAGCAGCGCTCCTCGGGGAGCGCGTCGTACTTGCCGGCGAGGAAGGCCTCGCAGTCGGCGAGCGTCTGCGCGAGCGGCACCGAGACGCCGGCCAGCCCGGTGTGCTCGGCGACGACGTGGAACGGCTGGCTGAGGTAGCGCTGCAGCCGGCGCGCGCGCAGCACCACCTGCCGGTCCTCCTCCGAGAGCGCCTCCATGCCGAGCATGGCGATGATGTCCTGCAGCTCGGCGTAGCGCGCCAGGTGCTCGCGCACCGCGCGCGCCACCTCGTAGTGCCGGTCGCCGACGACGCGCCGGTCGAGCAGGTGGCTCTGCGACTGCAGCGGGTCGACCGCCGGGTAGATGCCGCGCCCGGCCTGCTCGCGCGACAGGATCACCAGGGTGTCCAGATGCTCGAGGATTGCGCTCACCGCCGGGTCGGTCATGTCGTCGGCGGGAACGTATACCGCCTGCACCGCGGTGATGGTGCCGGTGCGGGTGGACGCGATGCGCTCCTCGAGATCGGCGACCTCGGTGAGCAACGTCGGCTGGTAGCCCACCGTGGCGGGCATGCGCCCGAGCAGCCCCGAGATCTCGCTGCCCGCCTGCACGAAGCGGAACACGTTGTCCATCAGCACCAGCACCTCCTTGCCGAGCGTGTCGCGCAGGTACTCGGCGTAGGTCAGCGCGGTCGCGCCGGCGCGGAAGCGCACCCCGGGCGACTCGTCCATCTGCCCGAACACCAGCACCGTGCTCGGCAGCACCCCCGCCGCCTGCATCTCGCGCCACAGCTCGTGCGCCTCGCGAATGCGCTCGCCGACGCCGGCGAACACCGCCACACCCTGGTGCAGCGACGCGATCGAGTGCATGAACTCCATGATGAGCACGGTCTTGCCCACGCCGGCGCCGCCGAACAGGCCGGTCTTGCCGCCGCGCACGAACGGGCACAGCAGGTCCACCACCTTGATCCCGGTCTCGAGGATCGACTCCGGGCCGCGCACCTCCGAAAGCGGCGCCGGCGGCTGCGACACCGCGCGCAACGCGCTTTCCTCGAGCGGCGGTCCGCCGTCGAGCGGCGCGCCGAATACGTCGAGCACCCGCCCGAGGCAGGCCTGCGTCACCGGCACCCTGAGCGGCCCCCCGGTGCCGTACACGGCGCTGCCGCGCCGCAAGCCGGCGGTGGCATGCAGCGCCACCGCGCGCAACCGCCTGGCGTCGAGATGGTGGCGCACCTCGAGCATGCATTGGCGACCGTCCAGGTCGACGCGCAGGGCATCGTGCATCGCGGGCAGCGCGCCGCGGCAGGCGATGTCGACCACCGGCCCGGACACCTCGTCGACGATGCCGATCGGCTCGGGGTCCGTGGTCGCCGTCGGCGGTGCGTGAACGGCTGCAGACACCCCTGCACTGTGCCGCGCGCGGGCCGCGAGGGCTTGACCTACCTCAAAGCCGGCGCGCCTTGCCCCCCCGCGGGCGCACCGCCGCGCTCAGCCGGCCGCGCGCTTGGCCAGATCGCCCAGGCTGCCGAGCAGGTTCATCGGCACGGGGAACACGATGGTCGAGGTCTTGTCGCCGGCGATCTCGGTCAGGATCTGCAGGTAGCGCAGCTGCATCGCCTCGGGCTGCCTGGCGAGCATCACGCCCGCCTGCAGCAGCTTTTCCGCGGCTTGCAGCTCGCCTTCGGAGTAGATCACCTTGGCGCGCCGGTCGCGCTCGGCCTCGGCCTGGCGCGCGATGGCGCGCACCATGCTCTCGTCCAGGTCGACGTGCTTGATCTCGACGTTCGCCACCTTGATGCCCCAGGCGTCGGTCTGGGTGTCGAGCACCGTCTGGATCGACAGATTCAGCTTGTCGCGCTCGGCGAGCATCTCGTCGAGCTCGTGCTTGCCGAGCACCGCGCGCAGCGTGGTCTGCGCGAGCTGGCTGGTGGCGCCCAGATAGTCGGCCACCTGGATCACCGCCTTGTCGGGCTCCACGACGCGGAAGTACACCACCGCGCTCACCTTCACCGAGACGTTGTCGCGCGAGATCACGTCCTGGCTCGGCACCTCGTGCACCACGGTGCGCAGATCCATCCTCACCATCTGCTGGATCACCGGGATCACCAGCACGATCCCCGGGCCCTTCACCTTCCAGTAGCGCCCCAGCTGGAACACCACGCCGCGCTCGTACTCGCGCAGGATCCTGATCGAATAGGCGATCAGCAGCAGCAGCGCGATCAGCACGCCAATGACGATATCGAACATGTCAGCTTCCTCCGTTGACTGCGGAATCCGGAACCACATCGAGGAGCAGCCCGTGCATGGCGCTGACGCGCACGCGCGTCCCGGCCTTGAGCGGCGCGGCGCTGCGCACGCGCCAGGTCTCGCTGTGCACCCGCGCCCAGCCCTCGCCCTCGAAATCGGCCAGCACTTCGCCGCGCGCGCCGATCAGCTCCTCGCGGCCGCTCACCACCGGCCGGCGGCGCGCCTTGAGCGCCATGCCGAGCATGCCGAACAGGAACAGCGCGCTCGCTCCCGCGAAGCCGAGCACGATCGCGAGCGGCAGCGCGAAGCCGGGCGCGTCGGTGTCGATCAGCATCAGGGAGCCCACGACGAACGCGATCAGCCCGCCGATGCCGAGCGAGCCGAACGCGGGCACGAACATCTCCGCCGCCATGAACGCGATGCCGAGCAGGATCAGCGCGAGGCCGGCGTAATTCACCGGCAGCAGGTGCAGCGCGTACATGCCGAGCAGCACCGCGATCGCCCCGGCCACGCCGGGCAGCATCAGGCCCGGATGGGCGAACTCGAACAGCAGAGCGTAGATGCCGAGCACGAGCAGCGCGTAGGCGACCGTGGGATTGGTGATCACGCCGAGCAGCTCGGTGCGCCAGCCGGGCGCGTAATCGACCACCGGCGCGCCCGCGGTGTGCAGGGTGCGCAGCTCGCCGCCGGCGCGCACGCTGCGGCCGTCGAGGTCGGCGAGCAGCGCCGGCACGTCGCCGGCGACGAAATCGATCACGTTCATGCGCAGCGCCTCGTCGGCCGACAGGCTCACCGCCTCGCGCACCGCGCGCTCGGCCCATTCGGCGTTGCGCCCGCGCAGTTGCGCCAGGCCGCGGATGTAGGCCGCGGCGTCCTGCACGACCTTGCGCATCTCGGTGTCGCGCGGCAGCGGGACCGCGGAGCCGGGCTTGCCCTTCGCGTCCGGAGCGCTCTCGTCGTTCGAGCCGCCGATCGAGATCGGCGTGGCCGCGCCCAGGTTGGTGGCCGGCGCCATCGCGGCGAAATGGCAGGCGTACAGGATGTAGGTGCCGGCGCTCGCGGCGCGCGCGCCGCGCGGCGCCACGTAGGCCGCGACCGGGATCGGCGAGGCGAGGATCTGCTTGATGATCTCGCGCATCGAGGCGTCCAGCCCGCCGGGGGTGTCCATCTGCAGCACCACGAGCTGCGCGCCGAGCTTGCGCGCTCGCTCGAAGCCGCGCTGCACGTAGTCCGCGGTGGCCGGGCCGATCGCGCCGTCCACGGTGAGGCGCAGCACCGGCGCCGGCGCGCCGAGCGCGGGCAAGGCCCACGCGGCTGCGAGTGCGAGCAGCCATCGCAGGATCAACGTTCGCATGAGGACGCGCCCTCCGGCCGCCACTATAGACGCTTTTGACGCCGCGGGCGTGGCGCGCGGCCGGTACAATACCGGCTTCCCGCGGCACCGCATTCCGTGAAACCCGAGTCCTTCCCCGGCGACGCGATCGTCATTCGCGGCGCGCGCCAGAACAACCTCAAGAACCTGAGCCTGTCGCTGCCGGCCAACGAGCTGCTGGTGGTCACCGGCGTGTCGGGCTCGGGCAAGTCCTCGCTGGTGTTCGACACGCTGTACGCCGAGGGCCAGCGGCGCTACGTCGAGACCTTCAGCCCGTACGCGCGCCAGTTCCTCGACCGCATGGACAAGCCGCAGGTGGACGCGATCGAGGGCATTCCGCCGGCGATCGCCATCGACCAGACCAACCCGGTGCGCACCTCGCGCTCGACGGTCGGCACGATGACCGAGCTGAACGACCACCTGAAGCTGCTGTACGCGCGCGCCGCGCGCCTGGTGTGCCGCGGCTGCGGCCGGCCGGTGACGCGCGACACGCCGGACTCGATCTTCGACGCACTCGCCGAGCGCGCGCGGCGCGCGGGCGACCCGCGCCTGCTGGTCACGTTCCCGGTCAGCGTGCCGAAGAACTTCAGCGAGGCCGAGGTCCAGCAGCTGCTCGAGCACCAGGGCTACACGCGCATCCACGCGCGCACCAGGACCGCGCTCGAGGTGGTGCAGGACCGCTTGCGCATGTCCTCCGCCGAGCGCGCGCGCGTGATCGAGGCGCTCGAGGCT
>Ga0307372_10006032_pt1 | contig 17902 bp, 14 predicted proteins | sample OX1MG_FD_202533 | JGI IMG/M metagenome (GOLD analysis project Ga0307372, IMG submission 202533) | Soil microbial communities from Risofladan, Vaasa, Finland - OX-1 | ecosystem: Environmental > Terrestrial > Soil > Coastal area > Acid sulfate soil | place: Finland: Risofladan, Vaasa | collected... | reverse complement strand
TGCATAAATTCCGGCATGATACCTTGAATGCCAGCAATCAATTCGGAATATAGAGAAAGTTGTAAAATAGTCCCCGTTCGGGTTTCTTTTGCGAGCTTTGAATCAATCACTTCGTAAGACCAATTCTCTAAGCTACTGAGCTTATCAACTTTGATGAGAAAGTCAGCACGTCCTTGCCAAATACCCTTTCTAAGACTTGCCTGATAAATTACATCGGCTCCTTGTTGCATTGCTAAAATAGTTCGTTGCAAAGCAGTTTCATTATCATCCAAATTAGGTTCATTAATTTGAAGCCCTGAATCTTTTAAAATCTTTAAATATGCTTGCTCAAACTCTAAAACTCTTTCTTGTAAAATTGATAGCATTGGGTCTCTATAATCAGGAGGTTTTATTGTTCCCTTTGTAGCAGCAAGATCAAGATAAGTTAAATGGCTACATGCAATATGGTTAGATAAATTTCCGGCAGATAGTATAATCTCATTAATTTGATTCTTTCATGATTTGGCTATTTTTGATATTACTATTAGCAATTATTGAAGGAGTAGAAGCTTTTATGGTTAAACTTTCTATAACCGACTCGAAATCTTTTACGATTCTCCACCATGTTCATAAATTAAAGATCAAAACAAATTATGCCAAAATCTTCTCCAATCTCATTTTCCACTTCTGCCAATCTCTCATTTCCTTTGTCTGCAAATCAAAAAATCTTTGGGTGTGGTTATGATAAATCAAATGGCATAGCTCATGTGTAATGACATACTCGATACAACCTCTTGGTGCTTTAATGAGTTCAGGATTTAGTATTAGTTTTCCCTTTGGTGTGCAACTTCCCCAGCGGGTGGGCATATCACGTAGAACGATGGACGAAGGCGCAACTTTGTGTTTCCTAAATTGCTCAATCAATTGATGAGCTATTGCATGAAACTTTGTTTTTGCATTTTGTAAATACCATTTATTTACTAATTGCTTTGCCTTGGTTCTGTCAGTTGTTCTCACCTCAATAAATCTGCCTTTCAATTTTACACTTTCATCATCATCAATAATTATTTTTAAGCGATACTGTCTCCCCAGGTACAAATGCGTTTCACCACTTACAAATTTCCGTGCAGGTGTTTTCGGATGAAAAGAAAGGAAGAAGCTTTGCTGTTTTAAGATCCATGATGCTTTTCTTTTTAGTTTGTCTTTCACTTTTTCTAAAGACGTATCTACAGGAGCTTTCACCATTACATATAAGTCCGGAGTTACAGTTATGCCCAAAGATTTCCTATCCGAGTATTCCAGCACAAAATCAATTTGTTTACTTCCGAATTCGATAGAGTACATCATCACTTGTATCGTTTTTTAGTCACCTCAATACACTCATTTGCAATTTTATCCATCTCGCCGAAAGAAAGATCAACATGGTATTTGTCTCTTACTTCATCAATAAGGTAATCGCCGATTTCAATTTGCAACTTCCCTGTAATATTTGATTTGTATTGCCAGTCAACGATTGGTTTACCATTATCCAAAACTGCATCCTGTATCATTTCATCAATATTTAAAGCAGCCTGTGTCGAAATCTCTTTTCTTACAATGTCGTCTTTAATCTTTGCGGAAAAGGCTTCAATACTTAATCCGTAATACGCTTTAGCAATATCCCTGTCTTTTAAAGCCTCAGGTATATCAGCATCTGTCCTTGTTAAAACGCTATTCATAATTTCCTGTACTTTTTTCAGATATTGAGCTTCACTAATTCGTTTCGCCTCATATTCAGAGATGGCTTCTTTTAGTAGTTGTGAAAACTTTTTATAAAAGGCAGGATCTTCATCCATCTTTTCAGAAATATGTTTTGCTGTCCGGCTCGCAATCTTATCTGCCTTAGCGGCTTCCCCAACGGTCTTTTCAACTTCCTGCTGAAATTTTTCTTTATCGAAAATGTTTACCAATTCAGTGATTGTTTCTACTTTTTCTGTTGTGATATGAGTGTCAATCAGTTTTTGAATTTGCCCTTCGTATTGCTTGTAATCAATTCTGTCAGAATATCTTTCTATTACTGCTAAACGAAGTTTAAGAAACATTGCCAGGTCTTCTTTGTAACGGTCAATAGTTTTTTCATCAACTTCATTATGAAATTGTATGGAAGAGAAAGCCAGCTTTAAAGCTTTTGCATAAATAGCCAACTTATCATAAAATACTACACGAATTGCTTCATCTTTTAATAAAACCTGGTAGGCTTCCGCGTCCCTTTTATTCTTTATCGTTTTAAAAATATCCCATAGCTCAGAATGTTTTTGGGGAAGCTTTTTAATTTCTTCACTTATGTTTACCAAAGTTCCTTCCAAATCATCTTCATCAAATTCTTCGAAGGACGAATACAATTGCAACGCATCATCCAGATTTTCAATTACGCCATAATAATCTATGATGTAACCAAATTCTTTATCAGGATAAATACGGTTTACTCTTGCAATTGCCTGTAACAATTTGTGGCCTTGCAGGTTTCTTGTAAGGTATAAAACCGTATTTTTCGGTTCATCAAAACCGGTAAGCAATTTGTCCACCACTATTATTATTTCAGGGTCTTTCTGGTTCTTGAAACGGCTGATCAGGTTTCTCTCATATTTTTTTGAGTTTCCGTGTTGATTCATCATTTTATCCCAGAAACGTTTTTCCCTTTCATTTGACTTTGCAAAAACACTATCCTCTCCCTCCCTGTCATCTAAGGAAGAAATCAATACTTCACTTGTTACAATTCCTATTTCATCAAGGAATTCCTTGTAGCGTATCGCATTTACTTTTTTATCGCACACTAATTGCGCTTTAAAAGGTGTACCCTGCCAATTATCGCGATAATGCAAACTGATGTTCCAGGCAATGGCATAAATTTTTTGTTCAGCTCCGTTAAGCTGGTCCGCTCTTGAAAACTTCTTTTTTAAATCTGCCTGTTGGTATTCTGTAAGCGGCTCCGAAACCATACCGAAGAACGTATCTATTGGATTTTCGTTTACCTTTTGTAAGGCAACTCTTCCTTCATATAAAAGTGGAACAACCGCTTTATCATTTACTGCCTGGTCAACCGTGTAAGAATCAATAATGCCGCCGAACTTGCCTGCTGTACTTTTGTCTTTGTGAAATAGCGGTGTTCCTGTCATGGCAATGAAACATGCGTTGGGCAGCGTTTTCTGCATATCAATATTAAAAGTGCCATGCTGGGTACGGTGGCCTTCATCCACCAAAACAAATATATCATGACTGAGCAGGGGCTTTCTTATTTTTTTGAGAGCCACCACAAATTTATTGATGATGGTAGTAACCACCGCATCACTGTTACTTTCCAGAAGTTCAACCAACCGTTGCCCCGTGGTGGCGTTTTCAACAAACATTCCGCATTTTCGGAATGTACCTGTTATTTGATTATCCAGGTCTGTCCTGTCTGTTACCAGGATTATTTTTGGATTTCGGATGGTTTTTTCCAATGCGATTGCCTGTGCCAGCATAACCATCGTTAACGATTTGCCACTACCTTGTGTATGCCATATAACACCGCCCTTTCGCATGCCGCCTGCCTGTCCGGCAGGCAGGTTTTCAAGTTGTGTAATCCGGTGCATAGATTTCTTAATGGCAAAAAATTGCTGATACCTGGCAATCTTTTTTTCACCATCATCAAATAAAATAAAATTGAAAATAATATCCAGCAATCTTTCGGGCCTGCATAATCCATATAGATATTCATCCTGTGCGGTTGGTAAAATAGTTTCTGATTCCAAAGCATCAAAATAATACCGGACATACTTAAAGCGTCCTTCAAATAATTTATTCTTTTGTTCTTTTGTTAGAGATTCATTTTTTATCTGCTGTAATTCATTTTTATATTGATTTTCGGCTTCAGTTGTTTCAAATTTTTCCAGCCACTTCGACCAGAATTTTTCCGGAGTGCCGTTCGTTGCATATAAAGCATGGTTACAACTAAGCGATAATAAAATCTGGGGATATACATACAATGAACGGATGCCATCTTCCTGCTGGCTGCGCAGTTGCTGGCTGATAGCCTGTACCAGCGGCTCTTTCATGTCAAGGCGCTTACACTCTATGATACAAATAGGTATTCCGTTTACGAACAAAACTATATCAGGCCGATAGTGTTCTTTGCTCGTGCTCCGCATTACACTATATTCTTCTGTTACATGAAATACATTATTCTCCGGGTTTTGCCAGTCTATATATTGAAGAGTAAAACTTTTTTTATCGCCATCTACATTTTGTTCAAATGCCTTGCCGAGCGTAATTAAATTATAGACAGTTTCACAGGCAGAAATATATCCTTCATTCATTGGCAGATCTCTCAACACACGAATGCCGTTTTCAATATTGGAATCGCTGATATAAGTTGTTTTACTGGAACTGATTCTTTTTTCTGAATTGATTTCTTTTAATTGTTTACGCAAAATATTTTCCAGTATTACATTGGAAGTTTTATTATTTCTTAATTGCAACGCTTCATCCTGGGACAAATATTTATAACCCAGCTTTTGCAGGAATTGCAACGCTGGTATTTGTGAAATGTGATCTTCTTTAAATGATGGTGTGTCCAATTTAATATTTGTGTTTAATAGTTTTGTTTCTTCAAGATTGATTTACAGCAATATTTTTTTGATTGTACTTCATTTGTTCATACAACATTTTTTATATTTTTTTCCACTGCCACAGGGGCAAGGATCATTTCGTCCCGGAGCCTGATCATGCTTTACGTAAGGCGCATCTTCAGTCCAAAAAGGCAATGCAATTTTTTTCTCCTGTTTAGCCTGGCGTAATTCATTTTGAACTCTTTCGGGAATAAAATAAATGGATAAATAGCGCCTCACTATTTCTACCGCATCAGTTTCCACCATTCCGTAAGTATCGTTAAAGAGATTTTTTTCTGAAAGATCAACCGCATAATTATTGGTGCGCGGCCATTGAAAAACAAACATCATTTGCCAAAGAAAGCCGCTTGAAATTCTTATTAACTGATTTCTGAAATATGTAATATTTTCAAGCATGTTTTCATAATGTTCAATCGAAATCAATTGATGATGATGTAAAAACTTAAAAACAAAATCAAGCCCCCACACTTTTCCGAATACTTCCAGGTGGTTAGTAAACAATAAAGAGTCAAGCCTTTCCATGATGTGTTTATCCATCGTATTTGCATCAACATAAAACCAGTTTTCGATGCCTTTCAGTTTGCCGAATATTTTGGTGGTTGCTATGAAATTCCATATCACTTCAGAAAAAATGAAAGGTAATCCGTAATCGTTCAGCATGTATTTTAAGAAATGAATATTCAGTACCAGCATGTGCCCATCTTCTTTTTCCTCTATACTTTTTTTTATTCGGGGGAAATCAATCGCTTCTTCTTTAAGGGCATTCAATACTTCCTGAAAGCCTTCTCTGTTATTGTCATAGCCCATAGACACTATTTGTTCAAATAGTTGTTCTTCATCAAAATAAGCCTTATTCTTCCACGCCTCATAACATTTTTGAAGCTGGTTCACATATAGTGTGTTTACAAAAGGATACGCTGCATAGCCCATCAATTCTTCTGAATCATTTACGGGTTTCCACACCACTTCGGCATAACTCACCGCAGTTTGGTATTTGCCATGATAAATAAGCTGATACAGCAAACGCGCAGTTAGCGTATCAATAGCGCGCACAGGATTTTGCTGAATAAAATCAATCCTTTTCTTTAGCTTTTCAAAATCGTTTTTATAAAAATAATAGTCGCATAAATCACGTTCAATAAATCCATACTGCTGCTGGTAATCTGCGTGATGGTGCTCCTTACAAAATTCTGTGAACGAAAGAATTTCGTCTATTTTTTCATCCTTAAAAAGATCATCTTTAAAATCCTCAAAAGTTTCAATCCAGTCAATTTTCAGGTTGGGAAAATGCTGCATAAGCCATTCAAAAAATGGATATTGATCTTCTTCTCCAAGTTTTTCGTAAAGAAAATCATATACATCATTTACATCTTTCCCGTACCAGTTTATCTCTTGATATGGTTTCATATTTTTAATCTTTTCTTTCCCGTTAATAATACCTGCATCAATCCCTTCTTCTGCTCTTTCAATTTTTCCATTTTATTTTTCAGTAATTGAATTTCTAAATCAGCATTTTGAAGGACTTGAGCAATTTTTGATTGCTCCTTTAGTTCCGGCAATAAAAATGAAAGAGTTTCAAGGGTTGTTTTAGTTACACTATAAACAGATGTACCTGTTGCTTTACTTCTTAGTTCGTTTCGCACTACTTCACTCGCAAAAAGATATGCACGAAATTTTTTTACTGTCACGTTTAAAATATCTCTTATAACAATTGTATGAAGGCCGCCTATAGCATGATTGTTGCCAATATTTACTACTTCAATTGCCTCGCGCCAACTCCATTGTAATCTTCAGAAGCATCTGCTATTATTATATCGCCATCTGCCAGCAAATCTCTTTCCTGGGCAAGAAATGTTTTATCAATTATTTTGGGTATTTGTTTTTGAATTGAAAAATCTAAAAATTCTCCCTCATAAAAGGCATGTATATCTCCATAATGAATACAATAAATACCATTCTCATTTTCATCCTTTGTTAATCCATCTCGTGATATAGAATATGATTTAATAAATTGAAAGCAGTTTTTAAATTCAGTTTTATCCCACTTCCTCTCAAACCCCCTTCAACCTATTCTTACCTGTAAGTAAGTTTTGCATCAACCATTTTTTGCGTTGTTCTTTTTGAGCAATGAGTGATTGTGTTTTTGTAATAGCATCATCCCATGTGGAAAGTAATTGAGCTATGGCTTTTTGTTCGGGAAGGGGTGGAAGAGTTAGCTTAAGTGCTCGTAAAACATCTCTTGTAATTCCATTAATTGATGTTCCTTGATTTAATTGTCTCAATTTATTTTCGCTTCCAACAAAGAAATAAAATGCAAATTCTTTATCTATCAATTTCTCATTTAGAAACAATCCCGTCAAATCTTGACTGATTGCAACATCAAAAGTCGCAACTGTTACTTTTCCAACTCCAGTCCGTGTAACCAAAAGTAAATTCCCTTTCGGAATTACATTAGTAGAACTTTCTTTGACCGCCTTTTCAGAAATAAATTTTCTTACAGTAGAAATTCTTTGCTCAACAATATCAGCACCGGTTATCCAAGGAATTTCCCCATTCCAATACTCTTCAACTTGTGTTGAAGGTGTTCCTCCATTCAGAAATTTATTACACACTTCTCCGACTTCCTTCACATTCCAATCTTTTGGAATTATTGAATTGTAAAAAGATTCTGTATTTTTCTTTTCAATCATTAATTTCTTTCCTTTTTTAAAATAAAATATTGCCTGCCATTATTGTTTATCCCTATAAATTTTTAAAATACAAATCCTGTTTATTTGTCCTTTTACTGTAAAAAACAGAATACTTATTCCAATTTATTCCCCATCCAGTTGAAAGCTTTTAATAATCTGGTTTAATACATTTTCAACTGCAATGCTGCCCAATCCCATTTCTTTATAAATTTCCTTACCAGGCAAATCATTTGAAACAGCATCAGCAAACTTCTGTAAATGCGCTTTTATATTTTCCGGAATTTCAAAAACTTCGTTTGCAGTCAGCATCACAGATAGTCTGAAGATATCACCTTTGTGCTTGCGAAGTTGTTTGCCGTCTTCTTTATTGCCATTTGCAATTCGTTCCGCAATTTCAAGATAGGCTTTGGCCTTCAGGCAAATAAGCGCTTCAATATTTGCACGATGTATGCCTTTTTCATTTATACTGTTTTTGAGAATATAATGATAGTAGTCATCATTTAATAAAATAGCTGAAAGGCTGCTCAAATCATCATCTACAGGTATCGGTGTAAGGTGTGCGTTTTCGTCAAATTGTATCAGCTCAGGCTTTCGGGCAAACAATTCTATCTGAAACGGAAACTCTTTATTTTCAGGTTTCATAAACCTGTAATACCTGCGTTCATCTTCACTCTTTTCTTTTCGCTCATAATTTCCATCTTGTATAAACTGCCAAAACCGTTTTACAAAATCAGCGCTCAGGGCTTCTACTACCAGTATAATATCAATGTCTTTGGTAGCTCGTGGTGTAAAGCCAGCATCGTCAATAATCATATCACAAGCGGTACCGCCGATAATAATATAATTGTCAGGGTAATCGCCAAAATATTTCTCAAATATGTCCAACCCTCTTACCATGTAAATTGATTAATTATTTGTTCTAATGCCATTTCAATTCGTTCGTCGTTGCTATCCTTTAGGCTTAAATACAAAGAAAGTGGGTCAACTACTTCATTTTTATTTATATCCTTTATTATTTCAGGATTGTATTTCCAGATTTCCAAACAATACTTTCCTTCCTTTTCGTTAGTATTTATCAAAGCATTATTTTTCTGTAATTCATAGAATAATTTTTTTCCCAATGCAAAATATTCCTGTCGGTCCGGGTTCATGTCCGTGTATTCCGGTAAGGCAGATGTATTGCTATGCAGCATAGGAATACCTTTCGGTTTTCCATCCACATATACTTTTTTAATCGCAGGGTTTATTAATAAATTGCGATGAAGTGCTTCATTCCATAATTCACGCTTTTCTAATTTGAATTGAATAAATTTTTCTTTTCCCCCGCTTATAATTATTAATTCAAAGTTTTTCAGATTTTCTACTGCTTTAGTAATGGCCATTGCAGTGTAGCCTGTCTTTTCGGCTATTTCTTTAAAAGAATGCTTTTCTAATTGCCATGCATCATTGCCATGTACGATGTAATAAATCAGCAAAAACTGGGCAGAAGGCAACAGAGTTTCATTTTTACGTTTGGCTTTGGGATTGCTAAAGTTTTCTTTCAAATCAATCAACAAATCAGGCAAATACATTTGTTTATTGGGTATTATAAAATTAATACCTTTCTCAATCAATCGTTTACGGTTAAAAGCAGTTGTTTCAAACAACAGTAGCACTATTTTTCTACCGAAAGAATTTTTGAGCAGGTCAAAATGCTTTTCTGTTTGCAATATGCTGAAATCTTCGGTTTGTTTTGGTTCGGCCAACAAAAGCAAATGATCAAGCATAAGAAAATCGTACAGTTTATAAGTTTCCCCGATGTATATAGGCAAGCTACCCAAGCTCTGTTTAGTAACTTGTTTGGGCTGTATTTCAATCCCCAATGTTTCAAACATGTACTGTTTAAGCTGTTTCATTTTTACATATAATAAACTGAAATATCATTAATAAAGTGTTCAGGTTTATTGTGCAAATATAGGTTTATTAATACGATTCTATATTTCAATTGCCTTTCCTGTATCGAATAATTTATGCTCTCCATCCCTTACATAACCCAATTGATTAGTTCGCATTTGTGTTTCCCCAATTAGAAAATCCGGTGTATTAAAATGATGATGGCCATATACCCAACAATCCGGTTTCGTTTCTTCTATCAAGTCAAATAACTCTACGGCAAAAGCTTCGTTCAAATCACTGCCCTTATATTGCTCAGGGTAATTTAAAAAAGTAGGAACATGGTGGGTAATTACTATTGTTTTACCGGTGTTGTTACGGTGTAGTTCCGATGTTATAAACCGCAAACAACTCTCATGCAATTCATTAAACCTGTCAATGGAAAAGCGATAACCTTTATACCTGATAAGTTGGAAATCGCTTACACCTTTTTCAATATACCATTGCTTGTCAGGATTTATTTTAGACCAGAGTGTAGAAAAGATAAAACGGATGGCATCTTTTTCAATGGTTACGTTATTCACTAAATGAATATTGCTTCGTATGTTTTCATTCAGTGTTCCGGATCTTTTACTTACATCAGAATGGTAATATTCATGATTGCCGGGTAGCCAATACGTTGTTTGAAAATGATCTGCAACATAGCTGAAAAAGTCATTGTGTTTATCCATCAAAGCAAACGGAACCACATCGCCAGCGAGCAACAGCACATCACCTCTGGATTGCAGACGATTTGCTTTCAGGAATTCCTTGTTTTGCGAAAATTCCAGATGAAGGTCAGATGCATATTGAATAGTCATATTTATACTCCTAATTCTTTTAAATATTTATCCATCTGTTCCTGCACTTTTTTTAATTCTTCTTCCAATACATCAATTTCTTTTTGTACAGCCATGATATCCACTTCCGGTTCCTCTTCAAAGGTGTCAACATATCTTGGAATATTCAGATTAAAGTCATTTTCTTTTATTTCATCAAACGTGGCAACATAGCTAAATTTATCTTCTACAACACCCGGGAGGTAATTTCCCTTTATAAATTTCCTATACGTTTCTACAATATGATTGATATGATTTGCATTCAGCCTGTTTTGGTTTTTACCGCTATCATAATGCTGGCTGCTGTCAATAAATAATACGTTTTTATTGCCCTCTTTTCCTTTATTAAAAATTAAAATGGCCGCAGGAATTCCTGTACCAAAAAATAGATTAGCGGGTAAGCCGATTACTGCTTCCAAAAGATTTTCTTCAATTGTTTTCTGCCTTATTTTTCCTTCACTCGCTCCGCGAAATAAAACCCCATGCGGAACTACTACACCAACTTTACCTTTCTGCTCGTAGGCAATTTCAATCATGTGGGAAATAAAAGCCCAATCTCCTTTGCTCTTTGGCGGAATGCCTCGCCAAAAGCGGTTATACTTATCCGTTACAGGGTCATAACTTACGGTAGTTTTATATCCATCTTTATCTTCTATCTTTCCCCATTTATCAAGGCTAAAAGGGGGATTAGCAACTACAGTGTCAAATTTCATTAGGGCATCGCCTTCCTTCAGCTTGGGATTACGAATCGTATCGCCCCATCTTATAGTTGCATTGTCAAATCCATGCAAAAACATATTCATCACAGCCAAGGTCCAGGTGCTTCCATTTGCTTCCTGTCCATAGAGAGAAAAATTAGGGGAACCCACTTCTTCGCCGGCTTTAATAAGTAGAGAAGCTGAACCGCAAGTAGGGTCGCATATTCTTGAACCCGGTGCAGATTTCGTCAGTTTTGCAATAAGAGTTGAAACTTCTTTTGGTGTAAAAAATTCTCCAGCTTTTTTTCCGGCATCACTTGCGAAATTTTCAATAAGGAACATGTAAGCGCCACCGATAATATCTGTGCCTTCAAGGTGAGAGGGCCTAAGGTCTAAGGTATCTTTATTAAAATCAAGAAGCAGATTTTTCAGGCGGATATTTTTATCTTTTGTGTCGCCCAGCACACTACTATTAAAATTAATGTTTTGGAAAATACCAGCTCCATCCTCACTATACAATTTTGTACGATTTGCTTCTACTAAATCTTCCAATGCAATATCAATTAATTCACCGATGTTTATTTCATTACGATGATTGTATAAATATTTAAAGTGGCTTTGTTCCGGCACAATAAAACGTTCATGCTGCATTGCCCGTTCTGCTCTCTCTTTATCACCATTATATTTTCCCTGGTATGCCTCATATTTATCATCGTGAACATCACTGAGATATTTTATAAAAAGCATCGTGAGTACATAATCTTTATAAATACTTGGGTCTATACTACCACGAAAGGTGTCGCAGGCTTTCCAAACTGCATCATTAATATCTTTCTGATCAATTTTTTTTGATATACTTCTCATTTTAATGAATTAAATATTTGTTGTTGAATTTTTTGGTCTATTAAAGAATCTATCTCTTTCTTTATGTTTTTTTCTTTATTGTGAAGGTTATTTATCTCTAAAATAGCTTTTTGTTTTTCAATACCTGGAATGAAAATTTCCAATTCACCAAGCACTGACTTGGGAATCGAAACCATTGAAGTTCCAATAGCATTTCCTTTTAAAAATTTCTGAGATACGGGTTGATTCATAAACCAAAGTAAATATTCCGGCAAAACCTTCTCCTTAAAATCTTCTTTAATGCGGATTACAAAAAAAGAAGTAGAAGCTACGGCAGGTATATTTTTATGTTCATAGATTGCTGCAAAATTTTTTGTTCCTTTAGATGCGAACAAAACATCTCCTGGTTCGAGCAAGTGCTTTTCGGCAATTCTATCTTCTTTTAGTTCAGGTTCCAACTTAAAATTCAGGTGGCCATTTTCATCAAAATCTTTAGATTGCAAATAAGCAATATCGCCATCTACCATAGTCTTGGCAAAAAGCCCGGTTTGGATAATAACTATGTGAGATAATTTTACTTGCATGCCTTTCTAATTAAGTAATCTTTTTACAAAAAGACGATATTTTGTTTAAATTACCAAATTTTCTTTATTTATTAATTAAGTAGATAAATTACTATTAAAAAAATTTTTGTAAATTTAAATTACTTTTTAAGCTATAAATAATTGATTATGAATAATTTGAATCACTTTATAAGATTAAAAGACTATTTTTATTTTTAGTTAATATTTATTTATTTCTTTATTTATTATAAGTATGTTGCACTGACAAAGAATATGGTTTTAAAGTACTTACCGGTGCAGATGAATGGACATTTTATAAGCCAATCGGACCGGTAAGAAACAAATCTTTGCTACCAAAATTTCATTCCTCTTTTCTGCCGAACTTCGCAGCATTAATTTAAAAATCATGTCTCCCATAAAAGTAATAATCACGGGCGCTACGGGTATGGTCGGCGAAGGGGTGCTGTTTGAGTGTTTGCAAAACAAACAGGTAGCTGAGGTGCTCATCGTTCCCTATCTGGTGCAGATATGCAGCATGGCTTTGGGTGCCTGGGTATCTGTGCCTTTGAAGATATCACAAAATTAAAGTGTCTAACCTCATAATTTCCAAAAGCCCTTTGCCTCCAAAATAATCAATAGCGCTGCTATATTTCCATTCCTCCGGCTTGGTAACAAATCCTGCTTCGACAGGATTATAATGCCCGCCCGGATGAATCCGTTCGGACGTGGATATAATCCAATTTTTGGTGCGCCATTTTAATATTGATTAATTGTATCGGATGGCTTTCCGGCTGCCATAGCTGAAACTTTGATGTATTGTTATTTTTCTTTGCCGCCCTTTCCATTCCCGAAAAATCGGGACTGGCTATCCATAGCATCCCCGCCTGTTCCATTCGGGCAGGCATTCTTTTCTGCTTTCACTATAATTATTTTGAATACTTTTATGTAAAACCTCAGAGGTATGCCGTATTAAATCTCTCATTATATTTTGTAATGGATTTCCTTTTGTACCAATTATAAAATGCACGTGGCTCGTCATAATGCACTATCCATATAATTCCAGTCCTTTATTTGTTTGGCAATATCTTATACTTTCTAAAATTTCTTCTTTATATGCTTCCCGAATAAAAAGATCAATTCCCGCCTGAATGACTCATTCGGGCAGGCAGTTAGTAATGGCAAAACTTACGAAGTACAATTTTTCATTATCTGCAAACTTATATTTACTGCTCATGTTGTAAAAATAAGAAATGACTTTATAAAATAGCAATTCTAAGGTAGGCACAGTTACGCCAACATCACTTTATCTTTGCTGCATATCTGCGCCAGTATGGGGGAACTGTTCTGCAGCATGATAGATATTTCATAAATTACCAGGCTATTCAATTTTATTAAATCTCAAATGCATTATCCTGCCTGAATTTACTTCAAAGCCTATAATATTGTTTTTACTGTCTCGCAGCATCATCAGATGATTTATCCACCAGTCATCATCCATTAAATGATCCTTACCAATTAAGGTCAGTTTTGCATCGTTGTATTTCGGATTAGTGAGGAATAAATGATGGTCTTTCAAAGCAATTCCATATCTGCAATCCAGTTCCGGGCAATAATAGATACCCGTGTATTTTTTTAAAACTTCATCCGGTTGTAATGTGTCGTTTATATATTTTTGAAGATGGTACAATTGATCAGGTGTAATTAAATCAACTATTGTATCCTTTCCTTTTATACCAAAAATAAATTTTATTTCAGGTGCCTGGGGAATGGAGAACGTGTCTTTTGCACCTTTTATTAAAAAGTTGGTTTCATCGAAGATATGGTAATGCAGTTGGCTGTTCTTGATATTAAAACTGAAAGGCAAACCCTCTTCACCGATATAAGTGCCCGTATATTTCTTTACAGATATTGAATCCTTTAATGTAGCGGCAGTACTATCTCTCTGCTCTTTCTTTACCGCTGCTTTTTTGGATACTGTATCTTTTATAAATAAATCAGCCATTTCATAAGCCTTCCCCTTATCACAGTGAAAAAGTGCTGGAAGAACTTTACAACGTATATCCTTATATGAAAGGCTATCATATCAATGACGTATATAAAGCCATGTGTGAATGCTGGAATGTACCACCAATAAAACCTTCCACTAAAGAACCGTATTATTCCGATAAGCCCGCCTTGTTGGCCGATGGCGAAATGGATAATGCCTGCCGGCCCCTATATATTGATATGATTCACCATTATATGCCCAACAGTCAGCGGTTGTTATTTACCCTTCGGTCGCATATGGTAGGCGGCGGTTTACTGGAACCTTTTATCAATGAATTCCTGGAACATCCTTACATTCCCATTAAAATAAGTAGTGTCTGCAAGAAAACTGCCCATTTTTTCTTTTGTCTGATGATTTCTCAGAGCCAGTTTCCGGATTTTATTATCCTTGAAGAAACATGCAGAAAAATATCGCCATCATATTACAAATAGATATATTTGATAAGGGTTTTCTTTCATACTTCGCATACGTATCCCTATTATATCCTGATATAACTCTCTTTTTTACTTAGGCTGCTGTTTTCAGCCTTTGTTTTTTTCTCCTTTCTTCTTCGGCTTTTGCCTTAGCTTTAAGAGCATTGCCGAGTAGGTGCAGGTTATAGGCCAAAACACTTAGCCCCACATATCTTTTAAAACCATGCAATCCCTTATCCATACATCTGTTGAGGCCATGATGCTCCAGCATATTGATATTGCTTTCTATCGCACTGTGCGCATTGCGAAGTTTCTTATAGGCAGTTTCACTTTCACGTTCTTTATCCTCCTTGCTATGCCGCCCTTTTTTAGGAAGTACAATCTGTTCTATTGCTGCTTTCTGAAGTATTTCAAAATTATCTTTGCTCCAAAATCCTTTGTCAAAACTATGGCTGCCAATATCGGCGCCGGGATAATTTTTCTTTATTCGCTAACATAACCCACATTGCAGCAAAAACGCCAATTTTCTTTTTCTTTTGGGTATTTTTCAGCAATTAAATTCCACAACCCTTGCTGGTAAAGGGATTCGTTTTTCAGGTGGGCTTGTAGTACACAGGGGGGTGTTCATAACCTGACATCAATTTATAGCTTTGCGGCCAATGTATTTAAAGGCTTCATTTAGACACAATACCTCTATGAAGGATATCGCTGCATACTACCGGTTAGCACAGATTTTCATGTATAACTGCTACCCTAAATTAATTTTTTCCAAATTCATTGTAACTGCCTAATTATCAATTATATATAATGTTTATCCATGTTTCTCTTGTTTATTATTAGGGTTATATATTGATATTTAACTGTTTTTTATTTCCATTAAAACATTTTGGTTTAAATTTTTATCGGCTGTAATGCCTTGTTTATAGCTTATTTTTTAATATAGGATATTTTATTTTTTGTTTTAATTACTTTAATTACCTTTATCATGTACTTAAATAACCCTAATTTATGGAACCTTATGATTATTTTCTCAGCATGGATATGGTCAATAAAAAAAGGTATGATGCCCTGCGCGCTTTTTTCTTTGAAAAACGGCCCGCTCAGGAGGTGGCCAATGCCTACGAGTATTCCTTACCATCGTTTTATTCTTTGACCAGGGATTTCCGCTTGCATTTAAAGGAAAATTCCACTGAAGATATTTTCTTTAAAGAAGTAATATTGGGCAGGAAAGAAAACAAACCCGAAGGCCTGGAAGATATGATCATTGGGCTTCGCAAGCACAATTTTTCCGTTGAAGATATTGTGGGTATTGTCAATTCAAAAGGGTACAAGGTTTCTTATGGTTATGTCTATAAGCTATTGGACAACGAAGGTTTTGCCCGTTTGCACAGGCGAGGCAGATCTGAAAAGAAAAACCTGGAATTGCCTAAAATAAAAGCGCCCATAGCGGGGGCATTGGAAATAACAGACGAAAAATTTCATTCAGGTTCCACAGGCATCTTTACCTTTCTCCCTGTTATCACCCAATACGGAATAGATAAGGCAATAGAGGATTCAGCTTACCCTGAGACAAAAGATATCGGCAAATTTTCTTCCATCCTTTCCTTTATAGCGCTAAAGCTTTCCGGGGTAAAACGCTATAGTGATGATGACTTATGGTGCATGGACAGAGGGTTGGGTTTGTTTGCGGGGTTAAACGTGTTGCCCAAATCCGCCTGGTTAAGTTCCTATTCCAGCAGGGTAACCAAAGACATCAACATGAAGTTTCTCAAAAGCCTGCATCAAATTTGGACCCGGCATGGATTGTTGTCTGATACCTGTAACCTGGACTTTACCACCATCCCCTACTGGGGCGACGACAGCCACCTGGAAAATAACTGGAGCGGCAAAAGAAACAAGGCTTTGTCCAGCATGTTAGCTGTGCTGGCGCAGGATCCGGATAGCGGTATCATAGACTATGGAGATACGGATGTACAGCACAAAAACCAATCGGCAGTGGTTTTGGAATACCTGGATTTTTATCGCCAAACGCCTTCCGGTAAGCAACATATCAATTACCTGGTATTTGACAGCAAGTTTACCAACTATGAAAATTTATCGAAACTTGATGAGAGCAATATTAAATTTTTCACCATCCGCAGAAGAGGAAAAAACATCCTGGAACAAATCAGTAAGAACCCTGCCTACAAAAACATCAGGGTAGAGGCAAGCGGATTGAAAAAGCGCACCCTGAAAGTCCGCGATGAACAAATAACATTAAGGGGTTATACCGATTCTAAAACCCAATCACTCAAACCGATCAGGCAAATTACGATCACCGGGCATGGCAAAATAAAACCGGCTTTAATCATCACCAATGATTTTGAAATGAGCGTTGAAAATGTAGTAAGAAAATATTGCAGGCGATGGCTTGTTGAAAAAGGCATCTCCGAGCAAATTGAGTTTTTTCATTTAAACAGGGTTTCTTCTTCCATGGTAATAAAGGTGGATTTTGATTTGACCATGACCATCCTTGCCCACAACCTGTATCGGTTATTCGCCCTTGATCTGGAAAGGTATTCTGAAATTTCTGACGAAAGGATTTATGAAAAATTTACTGCCAATAATGGTACCATTGAAGTTACCGGTAATCAAATTGAAATTGAACTAAAGAAGAAAAGAGACCTGCCACAGATAATTGAAATGATGAAAAAATATGACAGCCTAAATTACCCCTGGCTCGGCAATAGGAAAATCATTTTCCATCCTTCCTCCACATCATAAATTTAGGGGTGGTTTATATACATGAAAATCTGTGATGATAGATAATTAAGACCAAAAAAAAAGAATTTCATTTGCTTTATAATTTATCTTTTTACTTTTTATTTATTCTGCCATTTTTATTCAACCATTATTTCATCAGCAAACAGCCACGCAGTCTTGCCTTCACTTGGGTGGCCTTTGGAGCAAACTCCTAAATTTTTTGCGCTTACAAGAATTTATCTTGTTTTCTGTAAATAAAAATTCAGTGCAAAATCTTTAACCCACATTGCAGCTATCCAGACATAAGTAGGCGTTGTTGTTGAGTTTCAATTTTTTTTAGTTCCGGTTTGTGTACTACAGATTTTCGTTTTGTAAAAGGTTTGTATTTGCTTTTTAGGATATCGTAAATGGCTTTTAGTTTTTCCTCTGGTTCAGAACATTTTCTGGTTTCTATTGTTTTATTGAAGGTGTTGGTGCCGGTGGTGGTAATCATTTTTTGCGTATTGCCTATCCTTACGATTTCCGACCAAC
>Ga0307372_10006031_pt1 | contig 17903 bp, 22 predicted proteins | sample OX1MG_FD_202533 | JGI IMG/M metagenome (GOLD analysis project Ga0307372, IMG submission 202533) | Soil microbial communities from Risofladan, Vaasa, Finland - OX-1 | ecosystem: Environmental > Terrestrial > Soil > Coastal area > Acid sulfate soil | place: Finland: Risofladan, Vaasa | collected... | reverse complement strand
CCGGTGTCCGGGTGCCGGCACCCATGCAGCATCGGTCCCCGGGTCTGAGGAGGAACTAGTTCACCCCGCCTGGTCTTCCAGCGGGCGGTAGAGCGTATAGGTCAGCGTGCCGTCCGCGAACGGCATGTCACTGGCCGCCTCCGCGTACCCCGCATCGCTCGTGCTGTTGCGCTCGTGCTGAAGGTACCCCTCGACGTCCGGGTACTGGTACACCAGCCGGATCGTGTTCATCTGCCCGGACATGGCGTGCAGCACCCGCGGTACCACGTAGTCGCGCGCGCGCAGGTAGTCGCGGTAGCGGCGCACGCCGGTGTCGAACTCGTTCAGCCGACCGAGTTCGATGCGGCCCTCCACGTGTACTTCGATCATCGTCGACCTCCGAGCTAGTTCGGCAGGCATCAGGATACCTCGCTGTTCGTTCCTTTCCGGGGTCGCGAGATCGATGGGCGACCAGGCGATCGCGGCCAGGCTGGATAGTACCAACAAGCCGACCGAAAGCGATGTGGGTGCCATGCGTTTCTCCGGGCCACTGTACGTCGTCTGGGAGGTCACCCTGCTGTGCAACCTCCGCTGCCTGCACTGCTACTCGGGTGCCGCTACACCGCACCCGGACGAGTTCTCCACCGCGGAGGCGGAGGACGTGATCCGGCAACTGTCCGACATCGGCGTGATCATCCTCGGCTTCTCCGGCGGCGAGCCGTTGATGCGCAAGGACTGGCGCCGCCTGGTCAAGCTGGCCGTCGACTCGGGGATGCTGGTGTCCATCGGTACCAACGGCACCACGGTGACCCCGCGGGTCGCAAGGGAGCTGAAGGACCTCGGCGTGCATAGTGTGTGCGTGAGCCTCGACGGCACCACGCCCGAGGTGCACGAGCAGGTACGCCAGAAGAAGGGCCTGTTCCCGCGTACCATCACCGCGATCGAGCGGCTGGTTGACGCCGGGGTACGGGTAGTGGTCGGGTACACGCCGGTGCGGTACAACGTGCAGCACGCACGCGGGGTGGTGGATCTGGCGTACGAGCTGGGTGCCAGCGCGGCGAACCTGTCCGAGTTTGTGCCGACCGGGCGTGGCACGCTCGACCTGTGCCTGCGGCCCGAGGAACTGCACCAGGTGATCGACACCTGGGCTGCGTGCAAGACCGAGTACGCCGGCCGGATGGACGTGTTCTGGCATGACTGCCGGGTCGCCGAGTTCGTGCCGCCGGACGAAAAGGCGAAGTACACCGGCTGCGGCGCCGGGGTGGCGCTGGCCCGCATCACCGTGGACGGCTATGTGGCGCCGTGCGTCACCCTGCCGGTACGGGTGGGCAACCTGCGCGAGCAGCGGTTCGCCGACATCTGGGAGAACAGCCCGTTCCTGCGCCGGCTGCGCGACCGGGACAACATCGAGGCCGGTAACTGCGCCGACTGCCGGCTGAAGGCCACCTGCGGCGGCTGCCGCGCGGTGTCCATGGGCTTCTACGGGGACGCGTTCCGCGGCGACCCGTACTGCTGGATCACTCCCGAGACCGGCGCCTGGCCGGCGGGCAACCGGCAGCTGCCGCTCGTCACTGCGCGCTGAAGACGAAGACACAGATAAGGACGGAAACACAGATGACCGCCACCGACAACGCGGCACCGCCGCGCGGCACCCCTCGGCTGGTGTATCGGCCGCAGGGCGACAAGACCCTGGTCTACAACCCGGTAACCGATCAGCTGCACGTGCTCAGCAAGCTCGGCGTGGATATCCTGCGCCGCTGCGACGGGACGCGTTCGCCCGCGCAGCTGGCCGCCGACCTGTTCCCACCCGGCTCGCCGGGCGCCGCGCGGGCCGAACGGTTGGTCCGCGGCTACCTGGACGAGTTGCGCGGTCGGCAGCTCGTGGACGTCGGCCCGGGTCCGTGCCCGGCGGCGCCGGAGACCGCCGCACCGGGGGCCGGGGCGTCATGACCTCCCGCGTCGACGAACGCGAGGCGTGGCAGCACCGGCTGTACGCGACCAAGCAGTGGCTGGATCACCGGGATAAGGCCCGCACCGCGGGCCGGATCCCGCCCCGGCCGGTCAGCCCCGAGGTGGCCGCGCTGTACCTGGAGTTCGCCACCAGGGAGCGGCACGGCCCGGTGCTGGACATCGGCTGCGGGCGCGGCACCCGCTGGCGGCACTTCCCGGCCGGGTACGTCGGCCTGGACGTGGTGGCCGAGTGGGACGAGGGCAACTTCCCGTTCGTGCAGGGCATAGCCGAGGAGCTGCCGTGGCCGGACGCCACGTTCGAGGCGGTGCTCAGCGTCGAGGCGTTCGACCACTTTCTCGACCCGCGGCTGGCCGCCGCCGAGGCGCTGCGGGTGCTGCGGCCCGGCGGGGAGCTGCTGGTGTTCGTCGGTACCGGCGTGTCCGCGGATCCGGTCGAGGCCGCCGCGCACACGCACACGTTCCATCCGGGCGAGCTGGAGGAACTGTTCCGGGTCCGCCTGCGCGGCTACCGGGTGGCGCGGGACCGCAGCTACCTGGCGCTGCTAGGCGAGCGCGGCACCGGTACACCCGCCCGCCCGGAGGACGAAGTCCCCACCAGCATGGAGAGGAGGTGAACACCGTGGCCGAGGACACCGAGGTGATCGACGCCGGAGTGGTGGCTGCGAACCTGGGCGCCGACGACCAGGACCTGCTGCCGGTTCTGGAGCAACTGGAGATCCAGGATCTAGGCGAGCTGTCGTTGATCGCATGGCGGGTGATCTGACCCGCTACCCGCCGGGCCCGCCCCGGGCCCGGCGGGATCCGCCCCGAGGAGCACTGATGACCGCCATCATCCAACATCGGCTGCCCGGCGGCCCGCTCGTGGTGGGCTACCACCTGCCCGGGCAGACCGCATCGATCGGCCTGATCATCGACGCCGGCTCGGCCCGTGAGCCGGCCGGGCAACGCGGCGTGGGGCACGTGCTCAACCAGGCCGTGTTCCGCCGTACCGCGACGTGCGACCCGACGGCACTGCGGCTCGCGCTGGAGGACGGCGGGCTGCGCAAGGACTCGGCGCTGAACCCGGAGTGGGCACGGTACTGGCTGGTGGGGCTCGCCGAGGACCTACCCGCCGCGCTGCCGCTGCTGGCCGAGTGCGTGCTGGCACCCGGGCTGGACGACGCGGACGTCGCCGCCGCCCGGGCGCAGGCCCTGGGCCGGCTGCGCAAGCGCCGGGAACAGCGCGAGCTGTACGTGACGGACCTGCTGCGTGCCTCGGGTTTCCCCGGGCACCCGCTGAGCAACCCCACGCTGGGTACCGCCGATGAGATCGCGAACCTACGCACCGGACACCTGCGGCGGTATCACGCGGCACACTACCGCCCGGACAGGATGGTGCTCGCGGTGGCCGGCGAGTTCGACTGGGCTCAGGTCCTCGACCTGGCCGCGTCGAGCTTCCGCCCCGCCCCGCCGTGGCCGGCCGAACCGCTGCCGCCCGCGGTACCCGCTGCCGCGCACGTTGGCGAGGTGTGGCCACTGCGGCAGCAGCAGATCGCTCTCGCCCTGCCCGGCCCCCGGTACGGCGACCCCGACTTCTACGCCTGGGCGGTGGTGACTCAGCTGCTCGGCGGCGGTTTCACCTCCCGGCTGTTCCTCGCGGTACGCGACCGGCTGGGGCTGACCTACGGCGCCTCGGCCCGGCTGGTCGCCCACTCCAGCGCCGGCCAGGTGCTTGTGTACGGCACCACTGTGCCGCGGCAGGCCGTGGCTTTCGTCGCGGCGGTGGCGGAGACGGTACGGATGCTGGGTCAGGCCGGGGTGGCCGCGGCGGAGCTGGCCACCGCGAAGGCGCAGCTGGCCAGCGAGCTGGTGATGCGCGGGGAGAGTACCGCCGCCCGGATGCACACCGTGCTCACCTCCGCCCTGCTGGAACCGGAGATCCGCGGCATCGAGCAGACCGAGGTCGCCATCGCCGGGGTCGGGCCGGACGACATGGCCCGCGTCCTGGCCCACTGGCACCCCGGTGTCCCGATCGGGCTGGCCACCGTCGGCCCGGTAAGAGTCGAGGAGGTGTCCCGTGGTCTCGAGCCCGCGCCCGTACCCGCCTGACGGAGGTCGGCCGGTCGGCCCGGCACATCGGTACGCCCGCCTGGATAACGGGGTGCAGGTGGTCGGGGTACCGCTGCCCAACCCGTCGGTGTGCTTCGCGCTGTACCTCGGCAGCGGCTCGATGCACGAACCCGCCGAACTGAACGGCATCACGCACGTGATCGAGCACCTATTCTTCAAGGGTTCCCGGCGCCGGTCTGGCGCCGAACTGGCCGAGGTCGGCGCGGCCCTGGGCGCCGAGGCCAACGCGTTCACCTGGCACCTGGGCGTGTGCTGCCACGCGCGGGTGCTGCGCCGGCACTGGGCGGCCTGCCTGGACCTGCTCGTGGAGCAGATGACCGAACCGGAGTTCACCGAACCGGACTGGGCTGCCGAGCGCCCCGTGGTACTGCACGAGAAGGCCCGGATGGAAGCCAACCCGAAGGTGGTCGCGATCCAGGCGGTGATGACAGCCCGATACCCGGACCACCCGCTGGGCCGCCCGGTCGTCGGCACCGACGCGACCCTGGCGCGCATCCGCGTGGCCGACGTGCGCCGGTACTTCGAGCGGATCCTGCGCCCGGACCGGCTCACCCTGGTCGTGGCGGGCGGCTTCGACTGGGAGCGGGTGTACCAGGCGGCGCGGCAGGCGCTGTCCGGGCTGTCCGCCCGTACCGACCCGGTGCCGGCACCTCCGCCGGTACCCGAACCGGTGTGCGGCATGACCGTCCAGCACACCGGGGCGTTCCCTAACGTGCACCTGGCCTACGGGATCCCGGTGCCTGGGTACCGGGATCCCGATTACTTCGCCGGGCAGCTACTGGGCACCGTGCTCGGCGACGAGACACGGACCAGCTCCCGGCTGTTGCTGCGGGTCCAGCAACGCGACCTTGCGCACGACGTGTTCGCCGCGTACCAGGCGTTCCACGAGGACGGGATCATCTACACCTACGCGGCGACCACACCGGACCGGGCCGGCGCCGCGCACCGGGCCGTGCTGGATGAGTTCGGCCGGCTCGGCGACATCGAACCGGACGAGCTGCACCGCGCCTGCCGGAAGCTGGTCAGCCGGATCGCCGTGGACGGCGAGACCAGCCAGAAGCGAGCGCTGGCCGCCGCCCGCCTGTTCACCGGCAGCGGTCGGCTGGACACCCTCGAACAACTCACCGAGCGGTTCCGCGCGGTGACCGTGGCCGACCTGCACCGGCTGGTCGCCACGTACCGGCCCGAACGCAGCTGGGTGGGCGTGGCCTTCGGGCCGCTGTCGACGCTGTGAGGCCGCGAGCCGCGAGGCTGAGATGCCGTGAGGAGAAGAGCATGACCGCCACCCCGTACCTGCCCCAGGCCCCGTTCCACCTGGTCTGGAACATCACCAATGCGTGCAACCTGCGCTGCGAGCACTGCTTTGCCGCGTCGGACAAGCCGCTGCCCGGCGAGCTGACCACCGTGGAGGCGGTGGACCTGATCGACCAGATCGCCGACATGGGCGTGTTCGACCTGGCGTTCTGCGGTGGGGAACCGTTCATCCGCCGGGACGTGTACACACTGCTGGAGCACGCGTACGGCCGCGGCTTGACCATCGGCATCGGCTCCAACGGCTGGCTGATCAAGCCGGAGGTGGTGCGGCGGCTGAAGGACATCGGCGTGGCCCGGCTGCAGATCTCCCTGGACGGGCTCGCCGGCAACCACGACCGGATCCGCCGCAGGGCCGGGCTGTTCCAGCGCACCGTCGGCGCGATCCGCACCAGCGTGGCGGCCGGGCTGCGCACCCACGTGTGCTTCACCGCGCACCAGGGCAACATCACCGACCTCGAACCGGTCATCGACCTGTGCGCCGAGCTGGGCGTGCGCCGGTTCAACCTGTCGCAGTTCGTACCGGTGGGGCGTGGCGAGCGGGTCCGCGACCTGACCGTGCCGCAGTGGCGGGCCATCCTCGGGCTGTGGCAGCGCAAGCGGGCAGAGTACGCCGGCCGGATGGACTTCGCCAGCCACCTGGCCCAACTGGCCCTGGTCGACTCCGAGATGGCCGCCTGCGACGGGTTCCGTGGTTGCCAGGCCGGCGCCGGGCAGGGCGCCATCACGGCCACCGGCGACGTGCTGCCCTGCGTCGTATTGCCGGTGCCGGTGGGCAACGTCCACCAGCAGCGACTGGCCGACATCTGGCAAGACGCGCCGCTGCTTCGCCGGCTGCGTGCCCGCGAGTCGCTGCGCGGGCTGTGCGGTACCTGCCCGCTGAGTCCTCGCTGCGGCGGCTGCCGCGCGGTCGCCTGGTCCTACACCGGCGACCCGCTGGCCGAGGACCCGCGCTGTTGGCTGGTCGACGCCGCCCGCAGCGGCGCCGCCGGTGCCGACCGGACCGCCTCCCGGGACGACGTCGTGCTGGAGCCAGCACCGTGACTGCCACCAGCGCCGCCCGCCTGCCGGCACGCTTCTGGTACCTGTCCGCCGGGATGCTGGTCAACCGGCTGGGAACCTTCGTCCTGCCGTACCTGGCCATCTACCTAACCACGGCGCGCGGCTTCGGCGCCGGCACCGCCGGCGTGGTGCTGTCCGGGTACGGCGCCGGCGCCATCGTCTCCTCGCTAGGCGGTGGCGTGCTGGCCGACCGGTGGGGGCGGCTGCCCACGATGGTCACCGGGCTCGCCGTGACGGCCGGGTTGACAGTACTGCTCGCCGTGGCCACCACGGTCGGCACCATCACCATCACCGCGGTCGCGCTGGGCGTCACCAGCGACGTCTACCGGCCGGCGGCCAACGCCACCGTCGCCGACCTGGTACCCGAGGCCGACCGGGTGCGCGCGTACGGGGTGCTGTACTGGGCCGGGAACCTTGGCTTCTCCGCCTCGGCGGTACTCGGCGGCCTGATCGCCAGCCACAGTTTCACCGCACTGTTCCTCATCGACGCGGCCGCCTCGGTCGGCGGCGCGGCGGTGCTGTGGGCCGGGCTGCACGGGTACCAGAACCGGGCCGGTGCGGGCAGCGCGCCGGACCGCGCTGGCTCCGGCCTGCGCGTGGTGCTGCAGGATCCGGTGTTCCTCGGGTTCGTCGCGCTGTGCCTGGTGTTCATGACGGTGTACTTCCAGGGAGTTGTCGCGCTGCCGGTCACCGTGATGCGGGCCGGGGTCAGCCCGGCGCGGTACGGGATCATCATCGCGGCCAACGGGGTGACCGTGCTCGCACTGCAGCCGCCGCTGACCCGGCTGATGCGCCGGGTGTCCCTGGGCACCGCCATGGCGCTTGCCTCGCTGCTGCTGGGCATCGGCCTCGGCATGCTGGGCTGGGTACGCACCTTCGCGCTGTTCATGATCGCGGCGGTTGTGTGGACAGTGGGTGAGATCGGGTTCAGCGTCGCCGGCCCGGCGCTGGTCGCACGGCTGGCGCCGGATCACCTGCACGGTCGGTACCAGGGCGTGTTCGGCATGTCGGCCGGGGTGGCCGCGTTCGTCGGACCGGCCGCAGGTGGAGCGGTGCTGGCAACCCTGGGGTCCCGACCGCTGTGGCTGATCTGTGTGGCCCTGGGGGCCGGCATGGCCGTCGGCCACCTCGCGCTGGGTGACGGGTACCGGCGCGGCAGGCCGACGGCCGAGCCGAGGGCCGAGCCGACGCGGAGCGAGTCGGCCGTGGCGGGCTCTTAATCCGCCGGCAGAGTCAGCCGGAATGTCGTGGACGACCAGTGCGCTCGCGCCGATTCGCAGATGCATGGCCCGCGGAACATACCTCCTACTCCTACGGGGTGTCTCTACCGCCGAGATTAGCCGCAGCCGTGGAGGGAGAAGGCCGTTGGCCCTTCGCTGATGGGACCTTGGTACGCGGGATCCGCGGAAACCCGCGAAGGACTTCGGGGTGCCCGCACTGCTGTCACCCGACATCGACTACGGACTGCGTGCTTCAGTGCTGGCTGCATGGCTCAGCTGACCGTGAACGTGCCTGCCATGCCTTTCTGTGCATGTCCCGGGACGGGGCACAGGTACCGGTAGGTTCCTGGTGTGCTGGCGGTGAAGGTGAGGGTTCCGGCGTGCAGGCCGGCTGAGGTGGGGTCGCCGAGGAACCACAGTGCCGCTCCTGGGAACGCGGCGCGGGCGGTCATCATGGGCATCCAGGATGATGTGGCGTGGCTGGCGGTGATGACCAGGCCGTGCGCGGTGTCCGGGTCAGCGTTGATGATCTGGATGCTGACGCGGGTTCCGGCTTTGACGGTGATGGCGGGGTTGACCAGGCCGGCGGTGCGGAAGGTCTCGTCGGGCCCGCCTGCGGGGCTGGCCAGGACGACGAGGCTGGCGCTGGTGCCGGTGAAGCTGATCCGGTTCGCCGGGCGGTCGAGCGTGGCGCCGGCCGGGACGAGGCTGCCGAGCCTGGCGGCCTGGGCCGGGCTGACCCTGGGGCCGGGGCCGTTCGCCCACAGCGCGCCCATGACCTTCCCGGGGTCGCGGCTGGTGCCCATCATGAAGCCGGGCAGGGCATGGCCGCGCATCCAGGCCGGAGCGCCGGTGCCGCCCGTCATCCAGCGGTAGCCGGTGCCGCCCATCATCCAGCCGTAGCCCGTGCCGCCCATCATCGAGCCGCCACCGTACAGCTGGCCCATCATCGACCGGTAATACGAATAGGCGGGACCGCTGGGCGTCGCCGTCGCCGTGGGTGCCTTCGTGCTGGTCCCGCAGCCAGCGAGGGCCGCCAGTCCTGCCGCGGCGATGGCTGTGCCGATCACCGCGGCGAGACGGGTGTGCTTCATGTGATCCTCCGCTTGTCGTTGTATGTCGGTAGTGGGTACGTACGTGCGTGCTCAGGCAGAGCGCCGCACGGTCGGCTCCTCAGTCCTGGCGGGCTCGGCTGCCGGGGGCCGCGAGATGGGCGCGGGCGGGCTAGACGCGGGCGCGGCCGTGCTGGCCTGACCGGCCTGGGCCGGGGTGTCCTGGACGGGGCGGCGGACTTCGGCGAGCCTCCACCACCAGGAGATCTTCTTCTCCAGGTAGTAGTCCGCGCTGTACCGGGCCGGGCCGGCGTACGCGCTCAGGGCGAGCAGGCCGGCGAACACGACGGCGTAGATGACGGCAGTGCCGATGTCCGATGAGCCGGAAGTGTAGGGCCCGCCGAATCCTTCGGCGGTAGCCCAGATCAGGAGGCTGAACACCGCGGCCGAGATGTAGGTGATCTTGCGTGCGAACCCGGCGATCAGCGCGAGGGCGATGAGCGTCTCGATGACCGCGACCAGGTAAGCGAAGAATGTCGCGCGGGGGTGCTGCAGGTTGATCCAGAAGTCGAACCATGGCTTGAGCCAGCCTGGCTGGCCCTGGGCCTGGCCCATGATCACGCTCATGTAGTTCGACCGGAACCCGGGCAGCCACTTGAGCACCGTGTCGATCAGCCAGATGATCCCGAAGCTGACCCGCAGGGCGTCCTCCGGCCAGTCCGGGACGCGCTTCCCGGTGGCGGCTGGTGTGCTGGCCATTGTGACCCTCCTTGATAGGCGAGAACGCCGTTGGTCCCGCTCATCTCGACGATGCGCTCCTCATACTCGTGGGGGGCAGGGCCAGCCGCCCCCGCCAGGCCGGGCCGAATGTCACCTCCAGGATCATGGGACTACCCCCCACCGGTATGCCGGACCGAGGCTGGGGACAGGCCCGGAAGACCGGGTGCCGAGGGAGATGATCACGATGATGTTCTGGTACGGCAGCCACCTGGTGTTCTGGCAGGCAGCCCTGATGTGGATCGGAATGATCGCGTTCTGGGGCCTGCTGATCTGGGCTGTCTACGCCCTGATCGCCAGCACCGCACGCAGGTCCGGCGGAGAGCACCGCGGTTCGGATGCGCGCCGGATCCTGGACGAGCGCCTCGCCCGCGGCGAGATCGACACCGCCGAGTACCAGCGGCTGCGAGACCTGATCAGCACCGAAGGCCGGCACGCCCCGGCCGACGCCGGGAGCAGGCGATGACCACCGTCACGGCCAGCCCGGACCGGCGGCCAGTCGCGGAGTGCGGCCCGCCGCCGCGTACCGGCTCGCCGCAGCGGCAGGCCCGGGGCTACGCCTCGGGCAAGGACGACTACCTGGCCCGGCTCCGCAAGATCGAGGGCCAGACCCGCGGCCTGCAGCGCATGGTGGAGGCCGACACCTGGTGCCCCGACGTGGTGGTCCAGGTCGCCTCCGCCATCCGGGCACTGCAGGAAGTCGCCGTCGGACTGCTCAACGACCATCTCGCCCACTGCGTCGCCAGCGCGGCAAGCAGGTCCGGCGCCGAAGGCGAGGCAGCCCTGGCCGAGGTGGCGGGGACGATACGGCAGGTCATCCGGTTGTAGACGTCCAGCAGACGCTCACGGCTGTTGCGGGCTAGCGATGATCTCGCGCCAGATGCCGCGGCGGCGTATTTCGGCGATGTGCAGGCCGGCTGTCTCGATGTTACGTTCGGTCGGCCGGTTGAGCTCGGGTCCGAATAGCTGACGGGTCAGCGGGCTGACCAGGGCACTGAGCCCAGGTCATCCCCGATCCCGCATCCCGGCCATCATGACCGCCATCATGACCGTGCATCCGATGGCCACGAGCAGGAATCCCGTGCTGGCCACGCCTGTCGCGACCAGGATGATGGCGATTGCCAGCATGGGGATGCAGCAGGCGATCATCATCCAGCCGTGGCCGTGGCTGCTGGCTTTCTCTGCCGGGGTGGTCTGGGTAGTCGTCTCGTGCTCATGCTGTGTCGTCATCTGATCCTCCTGGGTGGGTTCGCAATGAGCGGCTGGTGGCCGAGCTTGCGGTACAGCGGGCAGTGGCCGAGGGCGCCGGTGACCGCGAGGTCCAGGCCGGCGGCGATGAGCAGCGTTTCCAGCACCACGGCGAGCGGTGCGCTCGCCGAGGCGAGCAGCACCGCTCCCTCGATCACGGCGGCCACGCCGAGCACGATCCGGCCCGCCCGCTCAGCGGGGGCGATGTTCACCTGCAAGCGGCGCCGGGCGGCCGCGCCGTCAGCCCGGGCTTGGTCCTGTGGTCCGGCAACGCCCGCGGATGCGGAGGCGTGTGCCTGATGGCTTGTCATTGAGGTCTCCTGTGTTAGCCAGAGCCGCTTGCGATGCGCCCTGAGGTTCTGCTGTCATCAACGTTGCCTGGCCCGGCCGCTGAATTCCCAGGCGGAATCATGACGTTCTGATGAAGCCTGCCGTCAGCCGCTGGCAGGGCCCGGCAGAGTGATGGTGAACCGTGCGCCGGCGCCGTCGCTGGCCGCGGTGAGGGTGCCGCCGTGGGCGGCGATCAGGGCACGGGCGATGGTCAGCCCGATGCCGGATCCGCCGTGGGCGCGGTCGCGGGCCGGGTCGGCGCGGTAAAACCGTTCGAAGATGTGGGGCAGATGCTCGGCGGTGATGCCCTCCCCGGTGTCGGTGACGATGATCCGCGCTCCCGGCCCGGCGGGTTGCGCGGTCACGGTGACCTGCCCGCCGGCTGGGGTGTGGCGCAGTGCGTTGGACAGCAGGCCGGCGAGCACCTGGGCCATCCGGTCCGGGTCGGCGGACAGCTCCGGCGGCTGGCCGGAAAAGCGGGCGGACAGCTCGACGTGCTTGGCGTCGTAGCCGGGACGGGCTGCGGCGACGGCATTGGTCACGAGCTGGCTGGGTGCGACCGGAACGGGGTAGAGGGGTAGCTGGTGTTCTTCGGCGCGGGAGACCAGGGTGATGTCGTCGGCGAGCCGCCGTATCCGGGCGGTCTGGGCGGCCAGTATGTCCCAGGTGTCCTGGCCGGGAGCGCGGACTCCGTCGGCGAGACCTTCCAGGAAAGCGTCCAGGGTGGCCAGCGGAGTGCGCAGTTCGTGGGCGGCGTCGGCGAGCAGCCGCCGTCTGGTGGTTTCGGTTCTCTCCAGGGCCGCGGCCATGGCGTTGAACGCAGCCGTGAGCGTGTCGAGTTCTGGCCCGAGCCCAGCCGACGGCATCCGGGTGGCGTAGTCGCCGTCGGCGAGGCGCGCGGCGGCGGCTTCGAGGTCGCCCATCGGGCGTGCGACCCGGCGTGCGATGAGCAGGCTGACCGCGGCGGCGGTGACCAGGGCGGTGACGGTGCCAGCACCGATTGCGATGCCGGCCGCCGTGGCGAAGGCGTCGTTGAGGTGCCTGGCCACGGCGGGCGGGACACGTCCGAGGGCTTCATGCAGGTGGATGCGGAACAGCGGCGGTCCCACCGCCAGCGCGACCAGGGCGAAGGTCACCGATCCAGCCCCGATGACCAGGAGCTGAGCGGTGAGCAGGCGGCTGGCCAGGCCCTGGCGGTTCACGTCCCTGGTCCCATCCGGTAGCCGACCCCGCGTACGGTCAGCACGTACCGGGGATGGGCGGGGTCGTCCCCGAGCTTGCGGCGCAGCCGCACGACGTGCACGTCCACGATGTGCTCGTCGCCGAACCAGTCCTCGCCCCATACCCGCTCCACCAGCTGGCGGCGGCTGAAGGCCAGCCGCGGTCGTGCCGACAGCGCGTCGAGCAGGTCGAATTCCAGCCTGGTAAGCTCCACCGGCCTGTCGCCGACGCTGACCTCGCGGGCGGCTGGGTCGATGGCCAGGTCTCCGAACCGGCGGGCCGGTGCCTCGCCGTCCGCGGGCTGCTGGCCGCGGGGACGGCGGAGCATCGTGCGTACCCGGGCTACCAGCTCGCGCGGGCTGAACGGCTTGGTCAGGTAATCATCCGCGCCCACCGCCAGCCCGATGAGCTTGTCTACTTCCTCGGCCCGCGCGGTCAGCATGATCACGTAGGCGTCGGTAAAGGTCCGCAGCCGCCTGCATATCTCCACCCCGTCGATCCCGGGCAGCATCAGGTCTAGCACCACCACGTCCGGGGGGTCGGCATGGGCAAGCTCCAGAGCGTGTTCCCCGTCCAGGGCGACCTGGGTGGCGAATCCTTCCCTGGCGAGGTAGTCGGCGACCAGGCGGGCCAGGTCTTCCTCGTCATCGACGACCAGTGCCCGCGGCTTGCCGCTGCCTCCGGTCGCTGTGCCGCCTGGTCCGGTCATCGCCGCCTCCTGGCCGCATCCGTCATGCCCGCTGCGGGGCGGGTGGTTCCCGCCCCGCACGCCGGCGTTCTGTGCCTATGCTCGCGTACCCTGGGCAAGGCCCGGACGCGCCCTAGGTGGCCGCAGCGGGTCATCCTGTCCTGGTGAGCTCGCCGCGCAGCCGCCGGTAGGTGTCCTCGTCGATCTCCCCGGCAGCTAGCCGCCGGTCCAGTGTGCTGGCGGCGCTCTCCGCGTTTGCCCCGCCGGTCGTTCCTGAGCGGCCGCTTCCCGCGCGGTCGCGTGGAAAGAGCCTCGTGACCGCCCACATGATGACGGCCAGGAATCCGCCCCACAGCAGGGCCATGAGCAGCCATCCGCCTGCACCCATCCCTCCGCACCATCCGGTTCCGAACATCGGGTCCTCCATAAGGCCGGGACATGCCTTTCATTAGCGGGGCATGTCTTCTCCAGCCAGCGTTGCCTGGAGTCCTGACGGGACCGGGCCGGAAACCATGACGTTCCGGTGAAGCCGGGACCCGCACCCGGCGCGGGCTGACGGGGACTGGCCGTTGTCATCGAATCGTCATCGCCACGCACGGGTTACCGCAGGAATGCCCGCCGACGCTTGGAACGGTCAGCGCTGCTACTTCTACAGGAGGCCTGGCGTGACAAGCACCGATTCAGCACTGGTCACGGTGGTGACCGCCCGCGGGTGCCACTTCTGCGAGGACGCCAGGCAAGCCCTGGCGGCACTTGGCCGCGTCTACCCCCTCACCGTCGAAGAGATAGCGGCCCACAGCGCTGCGGGGCAGGCCCTGGTGCTTGAGCATGGCACCGGGATGTTCCCGCTGGTGCTGGTCGGCGGGGCGTTCTTCTCGGCAGGCCGGCTTCCCCGGCGCAAGCTCGCCCGCCTGGTCGGCCAGGAGGCCGCGACCGTGGCCAGGGCGCGGTAACGATGGGGAACCTGCTGGCGTCCGGGTCGGTGCTCGCGGCGTTCTTCGCCGGAGGGGTCGCGTTGTTCGCCCCGTGCTGCATCGTGTTCCTCGCCCCGGGATACCTGGCCCTGGCAGCCCGTAACCGGCGCTGGCGGCTGCTGCCGCTGACGTTCGCGTTCACCACCGGGCTGGCGCTGGTGCTGGTGCCGATCACGCTCGGGATCAGCCTGGTGGCCGCGACGATCGCCAGGTTCCATGCTCCCTTGTACTACTCGGGCGGCGCGCTGATGCTGGCGCTCGCGGCGCTCGCGCTGTCAGGGCGGATGTGGAGCATGCCGCGGTTCCTGCGGGCACCGGACACGCGGCGGGGAGACTCGGCAAGTTTCTTCGCGTTCGGCGTGTTCTCCGGGATCGCGTCGTCGTGCTGCGCCCCGGTGCTGGCCGGCGTGATGGCTCTTTCCGCCCTGTCCGGTTCGCCGGGCGGCGGGATCGTGCTCGGCCTGGCGTACGTGTTCGGGATGGTGTTCCCGCTGCTGGTGATGGCGCTGGCGTGGGACAAGCTCCGCCTCGGTGAGCGCCGCCTCGGCCTGGCCAGGCCAGTCAGCCTGAGCGTGGCCGGCCGCGCCCTAGCCACCAATACGGTGAACATCGCGGTCGCGGCCGGGTTCGCGGTCATGGCCGGCTTCGTCTTCTACCTGGCCGGCGCCGGGCGGATGACCGGCGGCCCTGGCTTCCAGGTAGCGATCGGCCGGTGGCTCAGCCAGCTGTTCCGGCGCATCGAAATCTGGACCAGGCCCGTCCCGGAGCCGGTCCTGGGCCTGGCTCTGCTCGCGCTGGCCGCGGTGTTCGCCGCCGCCACCCTGCATGCCCGCCGGCACCCGGCGACCCGGACCGCGCAGGACACCGGACCTGGGCAATCGCCTGCTACGCCACCTGCTGCCCCAGGCGGCGCCGGTACGCGCGGCTGCCACTGACCTCCGAGGAGCCGATCATGACCACTTCAGGAAACCGCCGCCCGGCCAGGACAGCCCGGGCCAACACGAACGTGCGCCCGACCGGGCGCTCCAGGTCCCGCCCGGCCCAGACCGGACCTGCCCGCACCACTCGGCCGCGGGCCGGCAAACCGTCACGTCCCCGCCGCGCAGCCCTCGCCTGGTCCCTCGCACTCTTCGTCATCGCCGGGCTGGTCACCGCGGCATTTGTCGCCACCCGCTCCGGCTCCCTGCAAGCCAGCGTGACCCGCCAGGCGCCGGGCTTCATTCTGCGAAGCACCAGCGGCACGAACGTGCGCCTGGCCAGCTACCGCGGCCGTGACGTCGTGCTCTACTTCAACGAGGGCGTCGGCTGCGATGCCTGCTTCTACCAGATGCGCGAGTTCGAGCAGCATGCCGCCGAGCTTGTCAGGGCCGGGATCACCATCTTGCCTGTCGTGATGGATCCCGCCGGCCAGGTCCGGCCGGAACTGGCTGCCTTCGGGATCCGCACGCCCTACCTCATCGACGCCACCGGGGCCGTGTCGCGCGCCTACGGCGTGCTCGGCAGGGGCATGCACCCGGGCCTGCCCGGTCACGGGTTCGTCCTCATCGACGCCCGCGGAACCGAGCGCTGGTACGGCGAGTACCCCTCCATGTACCTGCCGACCGCCGGGCTGATCACACAGGTCAGAGCACACCTCAACGGGTGAGGACCTTTGTCACTGCCGGATGGAGGTGCCCCATGGGTACCGAGATGACAGCCCGCGCCATGGCGGGGGGTGTCCCCATGTTCTTGTCAAGTGTCTGGCTGGCTCAGGTGGCGCGTTGTTCGGCGAGGTCGAGCCAGTGGTTGACGTCGGCTGGGGTGAAGTGGCGGATTGCCCAGTCGGTCATGCGCAGGCTCATGTGGGCCCATGCCAGGTCTAGGACGTGCGGGGGGGAAGGTGTCGAGCAGCTGGTCGAGGCGGTGGGCGGCTTGGGGGTCGGCGGGGGTGGCGTGGATGCCGAAGCGGAGGGTGACCAGGTCGAGCCGCCGGTCGCCGCGGCCGGCGCCGTCCCAGTCGACGACGCCGGTGATGCGGCCGTGGCTGGTGAGGAGGTTGGTGGGCTGGTAGTCGCAGTGGACGGCGTCGTGGCTGGTGAGGGTCAGGGGAGGGCCAAAGGTCCTGCCGGTTCGCCGGCCTAGGCCACTACCCCTGGGGGGTATACCAATACAGCATGGAAGGAGGCGTTGAGGGGAGCACGTCATGACCGTGACCGGGATCGTCGTCATAATCGCCGCCTCGGCGGCCATCGCGTGGCTGGGCTGGTTCTTCTTCGGCCCCCGCCGGGCTCAGTCCGCGGGGCTGGACGGCGGGACGCAGCGGGTCGTGGTAACGGTGAAGGGCGGGTACAGCCCGGATTTGATCAAGGCCAGGCAGGGCGTGCCGCTGGAGATGGTCTTTCACCGGCAGGAGTCCGGTGACTGCACCTCCCGGGTGGTCTTCGGTGACCTGGGCGTGAGCGCGGCGCTGCCCGCCTTCGAGCGCACCACCGTGCGGCTGGACACGTCGCGGCCAGGGTCTTTCGGGTTCGCGTGCGGGATGAACATGATCCACGGAACGCTGATGGTCGAGCCGTCCGGCATACTCGCTGCCGCTGACGGGCAGGAGCCCCCCGCATGCCTGGCAGGCACGGTGCCACCGGGCGGCAAGGGCGCGCTGACCGCCGGTGGCACGGCGGCGGCGCAGGCGGAGGAGGCGCAGGCGGCGGAGCGGCGCGCGGAGATCGCCGATCTGACGCGGCGGGTGATCGTGGGCGCGGTGCTGACTTTGCCGGTGTTGTTCGCGGTGATGGCCAGCGAACTGTTCAAGATGAGCTGGGTGCCGGGCGTGCTGCTGAACCACTGGGTGCAGCTGGCGCTGATCACGCCGGTGATGTTCTATACCGGGTGGCCGATCCACCGCACTGGCTGGCTGGCGCTGTCGCACCGGTCGGCGGACATGAACAGCCTGATCACGCTGGGTACCGCCGCCGCCTACGGCTACAGCCTGGTGGTCACCTTGGTACCTGGGCTGCTGCCGGCGGGCGTGCGCGGCGTGTACTACGAGACCACCGGGGTGATCTTGACGCTGATCTTGCTGGGCCGGCTGATCGAGACCAGGGCGAAGGCCGGCACCGGGCAGGCCATCCGTGAGCTGCTGGGATTGCGGGCACGAACCGCCCGCGTGATCCGCGGCGGGGTCGAGGCGGAGATACCGGTCGAGGACGTGGTGGTCGGGGACGAAGTGGTGATCCGGCCGGGGGAGAAGATTCCCGTCGACGCGATCGTCCTGTCCGGGTCGTCGTCGGTGGACCAGTCAATGGTGACCGGTGAGCCGATGCCAGTCACCAAGCGCGCCGGGGACACCGTCGTCGGGGCGACGATCAACACCACAGGGTCGTTGCGGGTGCGGGCGGACAAGGTCGGTGCCGATACCATGCTCGCCCAGATCATCACGATGGTGCAGCAGGCGCAGGCGTCCAAGGCGCCCATCCAGCGGCTCGCGGACACGGTCTCCGGGTTCTTCGTGCCCGCGGTCATGGCCGTCGCGATCGTCACGTTCGCGGTGTGGTTCACTGTGGGTCCCGCCCCGGCGCTGACCCTGGCGCTGGTGTCGGCGATCGCGGTGCTGATCATCGCCTGCCCGTGCGCACTCGGCCTGGCCACGCCCTTGTCGATCATGGTCGGCACCGGGAAGGGTGCCCGCGCCGGGATCCTCATCCGCTCCGCCGAAGCCCTGGAAACCGCGTGCAAGCTGGACATGGTGGTGCTGGACAAGACCGGCACCATCACTGCGGGCAAGCCCACCCTCACCGACGTCCATCCAGCTCCGGGCTTCGATGAGGCAAGATTGCTGGTGCTGGCAGCGGCGGCCGAAGCCGACAGCGAGCACCCCCTTGCCGCAGCGATCGTCGCGGGCACCCGGGACCGCGGACTGACCCTGCCCGCCGCGGTCGGATTCGGCTCAGTCACAGGGCAAGGCGTGCGGGCCACCGTCGACGGG
>Ga0307372_10006030_pt1 | contig 17904 bp, 11 predicted proteins | sample OX1MG_FD_202533 | JGI IMG/M metagenome (GOLD analysis project Ga0307372, IMG submission 202533) | Soil microbial communities from Risofladan, Vaasa, Finland - OX-1 | ecosystem: Environmental > Terrestrial > Soil > Coastal area > Acid sulfate soil | place: Finland: Risofladan, Vaasa | collected... | reverse complement strand
CATCTCCCATCGAATCCACCGCAATGCTGTCCGGCGCACTCAAACCGGAGTTGGCGGGTGCATAGTTTATTGCCGCATAACCATTCCCAGCCACAAGTTCCGTGATCGTACTGCTACAGTAATTAACTACCCATACATTACCTCCTCCATCCAAAGTGAGGGCATAGGCACAACCGTACGTTTCTCCGGACGGGGTCCATGTTTTAACCTGGTATCCATTGGAGGCCACGAGTTCAATGACATAGGCGTTGACACTGTCTCCATTGGCAACCCAGACATTGCCGGCATTGTCCACTGCCAAGGTCGGATTAGTCTGCCCACCCGTCCCAATTGAAAAACTTTGTTGGTAATAATTCTGGCCGGAACCGTAATTTCCTGCTGGCAACTCACTTACGCTATCACCCTGTTGATTTGCCGCCCAGACTGTGTCGTTTGTGCTAACCGCCACGCTGAAGGGCTGATAAAAATCAGCGCCGGGCGAGTCATAATAGCTGGGGTTGTAATTATCGGCCGCCACCAATTCGGTCAGGCTATTGCCCGCGTAGTTCGTCACCCAGATATTGTTGGCGCTGTCCACGGCTATGCCGACGGGATCATTCAGGTTTATATTCTGGGACGTTGGGGAGGGACTGGATGGGGCATATTGAAGCTGCGCATATGCTTGCGAAGCCACCAATTCAATAACACCGCTGAACGCTGCACTGTTGCTCAATGGGATTGTCATCCAGATATTACCCGATCCATCGACGGCAATATCACTGGGACCATTCAAACCCGGAGAAGGTGCCGGGAAATTCCTAGCTCCTGCGCTGTAGTTTCCTGCTGGCAGCTCCGACACACTTCCATCCGAGTTTGCGACCCACACATCGCCCTGCTGATCCGTGGCAATGCTCGATATCCCGTTGAAAGCCGCACCACCGGGTGCATAGTTGACCGCCTGCACCGACGTCTGGCTTGTCACTGTCAAGGCTGCTGCGGTACTGGTCACGCCCGAGGCGGTGGCGGTGATGGTGGCGCTGCCAGCGGACATGCCTGTTGCCACACCACTGCTGCTGATAGTCGCCACTGAAGTATTGCTGGAGGCCCAGGCGAAACTCACGCCACTGATAGTGTTGCCAGAGGAATCCATGGCCGTGGCCGTGAACTGCTGGGTGGCACCGACGGCAATGCTGGCGCTCGTGGGTGCCATAGTAATTGAGGCGATAGTTGTGCCGCCACCTCCGCCGCCACCCGAGCCGCTGCCGGAATAACTCCCGCCACCTCCACCGCAGGCGGCCAAGACCAGAACACAACCCAAGACCGCCCAGCGAGGCAATATGTAATGAAGTTTCACGGTTATCTATATTCTAAGTGGCTGAATGCTCATGGAATTTGGATAAACCAAGGATTAAGTAAAGCAGTCGTTATGATTTCTGGGCGTCAGAAATACGTCAAGAATTTCTCGTTTTTTACCCACGTCCACGGCCGTGCTATTCCGAAGTGTTAGCATAAATACATCTAAAACTACTAATTGGGGTTGACTGTCCTGGGGGGGCAGCGAAAGAAAGGAAAGTGTGACGCTGTCCGGGCACTGGGATAGATATCAGGATCTATGAACGGCCGTGATTTAGCTTCCGACCAGCGAGCCAGCGTACCCAAGCTGACCCGTCTCGGGCCTCAAAACGCCAACGGTACTGCCCCTCCCGATATCAACACCGAACACGGCTTTGCGCGGGCCGTGCATCGGGCACTACGTGATTTTCACTGGTCGGATCGTTTAGGCAATAGCCCGCTGCTGGGTTCGCGGCTGGTCGCCGCGGCTCAGGCGCAGTCACCTGACATGCCAACCCTCCAGATACTCCGGAATCTGATTCATGGGCACTGCCAGCAACTTGGTCAAACGGCAAAATACAGCCGCTTTCAGCAAATTTTGCATCACACCTACCTTGAACCGATGCGCAGACAACAGGCTGTCGCCGATGTTCTGCATCTGAGCTGGAGCACCTACCAGCGTTGCCTGCACGATGCCAGGCACATGCTGTCTGCTTCGCTGTGGGAGGCGGAATGTAACTTGGAGAAAGGTAAACCCGCGCAGGAATCTCCGCACCGCGTCGGTCACCGGCGTTGGCGCTGGAAAGCGTTGGCTAGTGTGGTGCTACTGCTCGCAGCCGCTGGTGTGTTGATCCTGCACTTTTACATATCTGAGGCTCTCTCGACCACAGTCGCCAAGGACCTCCCCCTCGTGGCTAACCCGGTGGCACGGAACGACTATCGCGTGGGCCTGGAATACCTGGACCAGCCGTCGGTGCAGGCCCTCAGACAAGCCACGGCATACTTTCAAAAATCTGTTGATACGGACGAGAACAACCCCAGCGCCTGGGCGGCCCTGGCCATGGCCTATATAACGCTCCGCCAATACGACGAGGGTGCGGCACCGGATGCGTATTACGCAGACGCACTGGCAGCGGCGAACAAAGCGCTTGCGCTTGATCCTTCCAAGGGCATGGCGCATGCCGCGCTCGGGGTACTGTATGCGCAGCACTACGAATGGCCGCAGGCGCAGCGCGAATTCCAGTTTGCATTCGCGACCGACCCAGCGAATGCCAGCGCTCTCGAATGGCATGCCGTATATTACTGGTATGTGGGCGATCCACGCCAAGCGCTCAATGCCATGCGCCAGGCCCACGATGCCGACCCGCCTTCACCCATTATCAATCTGGAACTGGCCCGGGCCTACATATATACCGGCAGTTCGCAGCAGGCCATCATGCAATTGCACAGATCCGCCATACTCGCACGTGGTTCCGAACTGTTCTATACCCTGATGGCCGAATATGACTTGCACACCAGTCATTACCGGCAGGCATTGTACGCTGCAGAATTGGCGGCCCATATGGCAGGAAACCCGAACGCATCCTTACCTGTGATGGAACAGGCGATTGCTTACGCGGATCTGCGCCGGATGAAACACGTCCGGCTGGACTTGGCTGAACTGCAAACCATTTCCAGCAAACGTTACGTTTCGAACCTGGTACTGTCCCGGATATACTGGAGCTTAGGTGAAAAAAACCAAGCATTCGTCCATTTACAGCAAGCCGTTCAGGACCACGATCAATTGACCATGCTTTTGTCTGGTCCGGACTGGGCTGGTATGCAAGCTGATCCACGTTTTGCCACCATCCGCAAGCTCATGAACCTGCCACCATCGCCTGTCGTTCATTGAAGAATTGCGGCAGCCGCGATAGTCACCGCGACAATGCGTATCCAAAGGAGCGATGACATTCATCGCGATCCACAACTGGACCGTCAGCCATAACGCCCGGTGATGTAATCCTCGGTCTGCTTCAGGCTGGGATTGGTGAACAGCGTGCTGGTATCGGCATATTCAATCAGGCTGCCGAGATACATGAAGGCGGTATAGTCGGATACGCGCGCTGCCTGTTGCATGTTATGGGTAACGATAACGATGGTGTAATCAGCCTTTAACTCGGCAATCAGCTCCTCGATCTTCAGGGTCGAGAGTGGATCCAGCGCCGAGGCCGGCTCATCCAGCAACATGATTTCCGGTTTCACCGCGATGGCGCGGGCGATGCACAGGCGTTGTTGCTGGCCGCCCGAAAGGCGCGTGCCGCCCTGATGCAGTTTATCCTTGACCTCATCCCATAGCGCTGCCTTGCGCAGCGCCCATTCCACACGCTCTTGCATCCTGGTACGCGACAGGCCTTCATACAGGCGCACGCCGAAGGCGATATTTTCGAATACCGACATGGGGAATGGCGTAGGCTTCTGGAACACCATGCCAATCTTGGCGCGCAGATAGTTCAGGTCCTGGTCGCGATCCAGGATATTGCTGCCGTCAAGCATGATCGTGCCGGTGGCGCGCTGATCCGGATACAGGCCATAGATGCGGTTAAGGGTGCGCAGCAAAGTGGATTTACCGCAACCCGAAGGGCCGATGAAGGCCGTCACCTGGCGTTCGGCTATATCCATGTTGATGTCACGCAGCGCCTGAAAACGGCCGTAATAAAAATTCAATTCGGTGATGCTCAATTTCGGGTTTTCGATGGCCGTTTCCCCGCTCGAAGCGCGTGACGATACGACTGGTGCTTGCAGTGATACGGCATGAGTTTTGGTCGGGTCAGGTTGGCTCATGGTTATTTCACAAACGCATGGGAACGAATCACAAGTCGTGCAAACAGGTTCAGCGCCAGGATCGCAAGGGTGATGAGCAAGGCGCCTGCCCAGGCCAGATGCTGCCAGTTGGCATAGGGGCTCATGGCGAATTGGAAGATCGTGACCGGCAGGTTGGCGATCGGCTGGCTCATATTCGAGCTCCAGAACTGGTTGTTAAGCGCGGTGAATAGCAGCGGTGCGGTCTCGCCGCTGATGCGCGCGATACCCAGCATCACGCCGGTGAGTATGCCACCCAAGGAAGCACGGTATACCACGGTCACTACCACCCGCCACTGGGGTGCTCCCAGTGCCGCGGCAGCTTCGCGAAGCTGATCTGGCACCAGTACCAGCATGTCCTCGGTGGTGCGTAACACCACCGGCAGCATGATGATTGCCAGGGCCAGCCCACCGGACCATCCGGAAAAATGTCCGAAGCGCGCGACCACCACCGCATAGATGAATACGCCGATCACGATCGAAGGTGCGCTCAGCAGGATATCGTTCACGAAACGGATCACCATTGCGATGCGCGAATACCGTCCAAATTCCGCCAGCCAGGTGGCCGCCAGGATGCCGATGGGAGTGCCTACGACCACGCCCACCAGCGTGATCAGCAGCGAACCGATGATGGCGTTAGCGATGCCACCGCCGACAGCCCCTGGTGCCGGTGTACTCTGGGTGAACAAGCTGGTATCGAACCACTGCAGGCCGTGGCTCACAAGTGTCCAGAACAGCCAGGTCAGCCAGAACAGACCGAAAATGGTGGCTAACACTGATATGCCAAGGTTAAATGCATTCAGCAGACGGCGACGGAGATAGCGGGCCGAGAAGGCCATCAGCTCGTGCGTCCTTCACGCGTACCCATACGCAACAGCAAAAGTTTGGCTAACCCCAGCACCACGAAGGTGATGAAAAACAGTATCAGGCCCAGGGCGATGAGTGATGAGGTATAGATCGGGCCCACTGCTTCTGTGAATTCATTCGCAAGCGTCGAGGATATGGTATTGCCCGGCATGAACAGCGAACGGCTGATCGTGTGGCTGTTACCGATGATGAAAGTCACTGCCATGGTCTCGCCCAGGGCACGGCCCAGACCCAGCATGATGCCGCCGACCACACCGACACGTGTATAGGGCAGCACCACATTCCACACCACTTCCCAGGTAGTGCAACCGACGCCGTAGGCGGACTCCTTAAGGACTGTGGGCACGAGATCGAATACATCGCGCATCACCGCACTGATGAATGGAATCACCATGATGGCCAGTATCAAGCCAGCGGTGAATACACCGATGCCCATTGGCGGACCCTGGAATAGCACACCTATGAACGGCCAGTTGCCGATGTGGTCCGTGATCCAAGGCTGTGCGTATTCACTGAACACCGGTGCGAACACAAACAGGCCCCACATGCCATAGATGATGCTGGGGATGGCTGCCAGCAACTCGATGGCGGTACTCACGGGACGGCGTAGCCAAGCAGGCGCCATTTCCGTGATAAAAAGTGCAATACCGAAACTGACCGGTACCGCGATGACCATCGCGATCATCGAAGTCACGACCGTACCGAATATCGAAGGCAGCGCTGAGAACTGTACGGTGACAGGATTCCAGTCTGTCCCTGAAAAGAAATGCCAGCCGAAGCGATGCAAGGCGGGCCAGGCCTGAACCAGCAGCACCAGCAGAATGGCCGCCATCAGTGCCAACACCAGCAGCGCTGCCAGACGCGTAATACCGCGGAACAGCATGTCGGCGATGGCAGTCCGCCGGCCTGGACTGATTCTGCCGACGATTGTCGCGGGGGAAGTGCGGCTGTTCAGAGCGTCGGTTCCTGTTTAGAGCATTATTCTTAGCCTCGGGGGCGACAAGGAGGAGTCCGCTTTAACCATCGGCCTCCTCCTTGGTAAGCATTCGGAGTTTAGGGGTCAAATATGACAGAAATATGACAGTGTCCCGGTGGGGTCGAACGGCATGGAGATCCCAGTGGTCGCTTCCGCCAGCGCCATCAGTGTGCAGCGGCCATAACCCAAATGCAGCCGCCGCTATCAACCACCAGCAGATTAGCGGGGTATCGCAGGATTTCGCGCCCATGAGCCACGCCTGCCGCGATATTCGATCCAGATAAGAGCTACCGCCAGGAGATCAAGGCACATGAACCCCAGAAGAATCATTGAATGCGTATGGGTGAAACGGTAAAACTGGTAGCCCACGAAAACCACCAGCAAAACCAATGCAGGCCGGTAAGACCAGCTCTGTCCGCGCAACAAACCCGTGACCAACACCATTTTCACGATGCCATTGATCAACAGATAGGCGGTTGCAAAGTTTTTGGTGCCGGTTGACAGATGATATGCAACATGCCGCAGGTAATTCGCCACCAGGTCGGTCGGGTCTTCAGCTAATTCGGGGGCTGTCAGGAATATGACGAGGTTGGTCAGATCCATCCGGCTGGCTAGTAGCACAAGCACGCCACCTACGGTTTCCAGCAAACCATCCAGGCCCTTGGCGGCAACACTGAGCATAAACAGCCAGTGCAGGTATTTTTTGTAGCCAGCCCTAATCATTAGCCACATCATTCTCCGGCGCATCTGACTTGCTTGACGAGGGGCGGGTGGAATGCCAGCGCAGATACAGGGCCGGGATGAGATTGGTGCTGAGCAGCGAACTCCAGATCACGCCGCCCACGACCACGATCGCGAGTCCCTGTTCCGGCTCGGCGCCACGCCCGAAACCGAGTGCGGTCGGCAGCATGCCCAGCACCGCGGTAAGTGTGGTAAGGAGGATCGGCCTGAAACGTACATGCACGGCTTCGCGTACCGCCGCCTCCGGCAACATGCCCTGTTCCTGGTTACGCCGCGCCCGGTGCAACAGCACGATGCCGTGGTTAAGACTGATGCCGACAATGGCAAGGAATCCCACCAGCCCGGTGGCATTGAGGCCCACGCCGCTCACTGCCAGTGCCAGCGCGCCACCGGTAAAGGCCAGGGGCAATTCTATAAGCAGGATGCCGGCGATAAGCAGAGTATCAAACTGCACCAGCAGAATGACGACAATCAACAGCAGCGCCACGCCACCGGCCACCAGCAAGGCCAGCGCCATGTGCTCCAGCTCCGGGAACAGGCCGCCGAAGGCCAGCCGGTAACCGGCGGGCAGTTTCAGGCCCTTGAGGGCAGCATCCGCCTCGTGGATGGCACTGCTCAGGGGGCCAAGGGGCGTGGCCAGAATCTCGATGGAGCGGGCGCCATCCAGATGCCGGATCTGGTTCGGCCCCACTACCAAGCGGGGATCCGCCAGCCGCTCCAGGGGGATCCAACCATGGGGCGTATGGATGGGCAGATGTCCTAGGCCGTCGAGTTTCAAATACGGAGCATCGGCGAGACGTATATACAAGTCCAGGTAATAGTTGCCCTGGGGAATCCGCGCCAGCACCTCGCCATTCAGGGCCGGTGCCAGTTGCGCCATGAGTGCAGCCGGCGTGAGCCCGGCCAGCGTCATGGCCGCGGGCCGTGGCTGGATCTGCAACTGTGTGGTGGGGTAGGCATCGCTGTTGAAAATACCCGCCAGCATTTTTACGTGCGTTAGTCGCGTACTCACCGCTTCGGAAAGGGTGCGCAAGGTGGCAAGATCGGCACCGTAGAGCTGGATTACGAAGGGCTGGGGAAGTCCTGACAAGCTCTCCCCCAGGCGTTCGATGGTGGGTGTATCAAAACTCTGCTGCACGCCGGGCAGTTGCGCAGCCTTGAGCAGGCGGGCAGCCACCTGATCGAGCCGATTGGGACTCACACCTGGTTTCAACAGCACCTGGATCTCGCCGGCAGAACTGGGCTCGGTATAGGTGGTGCCGCTGGAAGAGCCGATACGCGCCAACACCGCCGCCACATCAGGATCGCGGCGAAAACGTGCACTGATCTTGTCCACCGCAGTCTGGGTCTCCAGCAACCCGGTTCCCGGCGGCAGGGCGAAGCTGTCCAGCAATACGCCTTCATTGGGCAGCGGCAGGAAATTCACCGGTACAAATACCATGGCCACGATACTCAATACCAGCAAGACCACACACACACTGAGAGCGGATCCGGGCCACCGCAGCGTGACATCCAGCAACCGCCGGTTATGCCGCTCCAGCCAATCCAGAAACCGCGCACCGGAACCACGCGTTCGCGGCGGCGGTGCACCGCTGTAGGCCAGCAGCAGTGGCAGCAGGGTCAGTGATACCAGCAGCGAAGCCAGCAACGCCACACTGATGGCCAGCGCGAACGGCAGGAAAAACAGCCCGGCCAATCCGCCCACAAACAGCAGCGGCAGAAATACCGCCACCGTGGTGAACGTGCCACTGGCATCGGGAGCGGCGATGTCCCTGAGTCCGAGCCACACGCCGTCGAATCCCGGAGTGCCCGACTCCCAGCGGTGGTAGATGCTTTCCAGCACGATGATACCGTCGTCCGCCAGCAGTCCGATGCCCACCGACAGCGCACCGAAAGTCAGCAGGTTGAGCGTCTGATGAAAGAGATAGAGCGCGCCGATACCGAGCAGTAGAGCCAGCGGGATGCTGACCGCCAACACCCACACGCTGCGGTGCAGGCCGAGGATCCAGAACAGCATGCCGATGGCGAGCAGCCCACCCACCAGCAGATTCCAGCCCAGGTCATGACCGATGAGACTCACCAGATGTGCCTGACTGTAGATAGGCACCCACGTCACCCCGGCGGGAAGTTGCAGGGCGAGTGCCTGCAGACTTTTCTGTACTTCACGCACCACCGGCACAGTGGACGCCCCGGGTTGCTTGAAGACGATAAGCGCCACACTGGGCTGCCCGTTCAGAAGCTCGGCAGAATGCGTCGGTTGTGGTGATCGCACCACGTGTGCAAGGTCATGCAAGGGCACCCGACCGTTGCCGGCAGGTACCCGCACAGCATCCAGCGCCCGGATAGTTTCCGGCAGATTGCGCGTTTCCAGCAGCACATCCTGATGTCCCAGGCTCAGGTAGCCGCTGGGTCCGAGCACCACCTGCGCCCTGACCGCACTGGCGATATCCGCTGCCGACACGCCGTAGTGTTGCAGCGCAATCAGGTCCGGCTGTACCCATAATGAGGCGGTACCGCTACCGAATACTTCAATGCGCTGCACGCCCGGAAGGGCGCGCAGCGCCGGTTCAATGTTGGAGCGCACGGCGCTCAGCACCGTTGCAGAGGAAACGCCCACCGGGATGCGCGTAGCGTAATCCGCGACTTCATTGATGGCATTGCCCATGACTTCTGCATAAGGCCGTACGCCCGCCGGCAATTCGCTCTGGGCGCGGGCCAGGGCGCCGTATACCGCCTGAAGATCCGATGTGGCAGCGGTATGCTGGCGGAAGCGCGCTGTAATGCTGAGACTGCCGCTGCGCATCACCGAGCGCAGGTTGTCCAGGTCCTGGAGGCTGAGCAATTGCCCCTCCAGAGGCCGTGTCACCAGTGTTTCCAATTCCTCGGCGGTGGCACCGGGATAATGGACGATGATGCTGATCTGCGGATAGTCAAATGCCGGCAGCACTTCCACCGGAATCCGCCACAGGGCAAACAACCCATAAGCACACAAGCTGCTGTAGAGCAGCAGCCAGAGCAGCGGCCGATGCAGCAGGCTGCGCGGAAAAGTGGTGGCTGGCATACTCAATCTGGCGGTGAATAGTGCCGGCTGATATCCGCGTGAAACAGCAGGTAGGCATTGACCGCCACTACCCGCTCATCGGCCCGCACGCCATGACGGATGAAGGTCCATTCCCCAACACTCGGACCAATCTCCACCGGCTGGCGGTGCAGACCATGAGTGTCCGATAACAACACCCACCATTTGCCCTGATCCATCACCAGTGCGGCATTCGGCACTGCCGGCAGCTGCTGGACCGGACTTGCCGCGATCACCAAGGTGCCGGCCTCGCCGTCCTGCCAGATTGCGGTCGTGTCTGCCACGCAGGCGACGCTTACGCCTCCGCCCACCGTCTGCGGCGGGACTACAGCGTGTACCCGCACCGGAATAGCCGCGGCACCATCCTGGGGATAAAACCGCCCGCGCATGCCGGCCTGTATGCGCCCGGTATCCGCACCGTAAAGGTTGGCGCGCAGCCACACCCCGTTATCCGGCAGCAACCGCAGCAGCGTGGTGCCCGGACTCACCCGTTCCCCGGATGACATATTCAGTGTCAGCACGGTACCGGGGACAGGAGCGCGTACTTCACCGGCGGCTCGGATACGCGTGAGCGCCGCATGCGCCTCCTTATATACTGCATCGGCACTAGCCAGGTCCTGGACAGTGCTGAAATCTGGATAATTGTGCCGGGTAGTGCTCAGTGCCACCTGGGCTGCTTGCCAACGTGCACGAGCCGCCGCCACATCAGCGTCGTAATCGGGACCGGTGAGTTTAGCGAGCAACTCGCCTTTCCCAACACGTAGACCCGGTACCGCCGTTAACGTCGATACTTCGCCGGTGGCAGCCGCGCGTATTGGCAGGATGTTGCGTGGCTCGACGTGCGCATACGCCTGGTATTCCAGCTTAAATGGCCGCAGCTCAACCGCCACTGTGCCGGTGTTGCTCGCGGCATATGCGCCGGGCAACCCCATGACAAGCAGCACGCTTATACTTGAGCATAATTTGATGACGTTCATGTGGATGTCGCCTGAAGATTGTGCCCACTGCCGATGGGCATGCCTAATAAGGTCTCGAGAGCAATGCTGGTTTCATCCAGCGCGTGACGCAATTTCGCGATCGCATCGGCCATCTGCATGCGCTGGGTCGCATAGGCCTCCAGCGCATCAAAGGGCACTGTACCGGGCACCGCGTTATTGAATGACGAAAGCACCTGTGCCGCACGCTGTACGCGCGCGAGTGACGCGCTTAAGCGCTGAACTTCATCGCCGAGCGCGGAGACTTCAATCACGGCCGAGTCGAGACGCGCTTGGTACGCAGCATGCAGAGCGCGCCGCGTAGCACGTGCCACTGCTATCTGACCTCTGGTGCCATTCAGGAACGGCAGATTGAGTGTCAGCGATAAACCATTGCTCATAACGCCCTCGGTGTCGCGTTTACGGTTCAACGACACGCCGATCAGCGGAAACTGTGCCAGCACCGCCTGCCGTAGACGCGCATCAGCGCTGCGGTAGCCGGCGGCGAACGCCATGAGGTCAGGGCGCCGGTTGGGTAAGGCAGCGAGCGCAACGCGCAATGCTGCTGTATCCACCGCGTTTGGATGATCGTTGAGCGCCAGCCTAAGTGTGGTATGCGGTGCCAGCCCCAGCAGGCCGGTGAGTGCGGCCAGGTTTTTTTCACGTTGCGTCTGGAGGGAGTCAGCGTGCGCCAACAGCACGCTATAGGCCGCCTCCGCCGCGGTTACGGCAGCCCGCGGCAGTGTGCCGGCGATGGCAGCGGTTCGGCCGGAACGGGCGCGTTCGGCGTACAGGTCAAGTAACGGGTGTAGCGCCTTGAGCTGGGCTGCATCGTCCTCGATCGCGGCGTACAGCAGCCGCGCCTGTTGAGCCACCTGCCATTCATCCCACACCATGTCGAGGCGCACGCGCGTCTCATCGGCATGCGCGGCCGCTTCCGCATCGGCGTGCTGCAGCAAAGCTGCAAAATCCTCGCCAAGAGCCAGCGACCACCCATTGTGCAGCCCGACACTGGCGGGACTCGGGCGGCTCGCACCCAACATAATCTGCGGCCATGGCAGCAACCCCGCCGCATAACTCTGCGCCGCCACCACCCCGTGTTGCGCGCGCGTCGCGATCAGCGCCGGATTATTAAGCACTGCAAGCGCCGCCACCGCTGAGGCGTCCAGCGGCTGGGCAAGATTGATACGGGTGACATGTATTCCGGGTGTGTCGAAAGCCGTGACCGGCACACTCAGCGCCGCGGCATTAGAAGCAAGGTCTGGCCGCACCGGCAATGGCAAGGGCGTATAGGTTGTGCAGCCGGCCAGCAGCATGATTATTAGCAGCAACAATGAAACACGCACGCACCGCATCCGGGCATTTTACAGTCCGTGACATGAGAAATGCCGCTCAGATGGATGACAGTTCTGTCATCTTCGTGTCGGCTATCCTGCCCGGGAAACGCAGACGCGCCACGCTGCCCTCGCCCGGCCGGCTATCGAGACTCGCCTCACCGTTGTGCAGTTCCATGATGGAGCGCACGATGGCGAGACCCAGTCCTGTGCCCTGGCCGCGCCGCGCGCGTGCCGGATCGGCCTGATAGAAGCGGTCGAATACAAACGGCAGGTGTTCCGGTGCTATACCCTCGCCCTGATCGCGCACCTCGATCTCAACGCCGCCGGCGACATACTCACGCATCAGCACGCGGACTTCGCTGTCTGGTGGCGAGTAACGGATGGCATTGGCAAGCAGATTGCCGAGCGCCTGACGGAACAGCAGCGGATCAGCATTGAGCCAGGCATCGCCTTGGCACACCAGGCGCACCCCACGCTCCGCGGCGGAAGCCGCATGGTAGGTCAATATCTGTTCACAGACCTCACGCGTATCAAAGCGTTCGGTGCTCACAGATTTTTCCGCGTTCTCCGCGCGGGCGATGAACAGCAGGTTCTCAATGAGTGTCGCCAGTCGCCGGCATTCTTCCAGACCTGAATTCAGGGTTGCACGGTATTCATCGGCACTGCGCTCACGCGTCAGGCATACCTCCAGTTCCCCCATGAGGTTATTGAGGGGATTGCGCAATTCATGGGCGAGGTCTGCGGAGAAACGTGCGAGACGAGTGAAGCCCTCATCCAGACGTTCCATCATTTCATTGAATACCCCCACCAGCTTCGCCAGCTCCGGAGGCCAGGGTGGATCAAGCGGTATGCGGTCGGCAAGATTCGCTGGGGTCACAACATTTGCAGCTCGGGTGATGCGTTCCAACGGCCGCAATCCACGTTTTGTTACAAAGCGGCCGACGAGCACCAGCACCGGTAGAAGTAATAACAGGAAAATTAATAAACCTCGCCGGTAATCAGCCAGCAATGCATCGTCACGCGTTACATCAAGGGCAAGTTGCACCGTGTAGGTACTTCCCGAGGTACCCGGCGCATGTGTATTGAATGCCACCAGTACATAGTGATGCCCATCCTTGTACCAGTCGCGGGTGGCTGTGCGGTTGATGGCAGATGGCGCTACCGGCATGGGAAATATCGTTGACGGTAGAGACGTACTCATCCCGGGAGTCTGGCCAAGCACGGCAGACTGCAAAGCCAATACGCGCGCTTCATATTGCCGCAAGGGTATAGCGGTGGTCTCCTTGTCTATTTCACTCAACAAGGCGCTGGGTTGGTTGCCGCCATCCTGGAAATCCTCGACTAATTCCTGGGCTTTGGCACGCAGGAAATGCAAATGTTCAACGTCAAAGTTTGCTGTCATTTTCCAATAGAGAACCGCCGTGAATGCAGCTACTGCGATCAATGTGGCCAGGGTATAAAATAATGTCAGACGCGCAGTGATGGAGCGCAGCGGCGGATGGACGTGCAGCTCAGCGCTTTTCAAGGACATAGCCCATGCTGCGTACAGTATGAATCAAGGGACAATTAAAAGGCGCATCCACCTTGGCGCGCAAGCGCCCTATCGCCACATCCACGACGTTGGTCTGGGTATCGAAATCAAAGCCCCAGACACTTTCAGCAATATCAACACGCGCCAGCGCTCGTCCGGGGCTGCGCGCCAGCATCGCCAGCAGCGCGAACTCCTTGGGTGTGAGATGCAACACCTGTCCGGCACGTTCCGCCCGGTGCCTGACCGGGTCAACGACCAGATCCGCCACCCGCAGCACCTCGGACTGGAATTGTGAACCACGACGCAGCAGTGAACGCAGGCGCGCCAGTAATTCTGAAAACGCAAATGGTTTCACCAGATAATCATCACCGCCAAGTTCCAGACCGCGCACCCGATCCTCGACGCGGTCGCGTGCTGTCAGAAACAACACCGGGATGCGGCTGCCAGCGGCGCGCAACGCTTGCACCACCGACCAGCCGTCCAGCACCGGCAGCATCACATCCAGCACTACCGCGTCATAGACATGCGCTTGTGCGAGACGCAATGCCATACGCCCATCCGCTGCCGTGTCCACTGTAAAGCCGTTTTCAGTCAGCCCTTTCACCAGGTAGGCACTGGTCTTGGCTTCGTCTTCTGCGATCAGGATATGCAACTGCGGACACCATGCAACGAGATTACAAACGATACCATCATACGGGGCCACGGCCTGCTCATACAGCCTCAGCCTCCCGCGGCCGATGGCTCTTCTGCCCGCCGCGCATCAGCAGGCAATAAATCACTGGCATGACGATGAGCACCAGCGGTAGCTGCACCGCTTCGCCGGCAATGATGGCCACCGCCAGCGGCTGCTGCATGGCGGCTCCCTGACCGATATTCAGCGCCAGCGGCAGCAGCGCCAGAATCGTGGTCAGTGTGGTCAAGGCGATAGCCCGCATCCGGTTGAGCCCGGCATCCACTAATGCCTTTTCAATATTTTCTGCGTGTTTCAATTCCACGAACTCCGAAAAATAGAAAATCGCCACTTCGGTAACGATGCCGACGATCATGGTCATGCCCATCATCGCCGTGATGTTGAGTTCGATGCCCGTGATCCACAGAGCAAAGAACACCATACCCACCGCCAGCAGGGGCGCGGTCATAATGGAAAGCACGATGCGAAAACCCTCATATAGAAACAGCAGCAATACGAATATCAATGCCACCGCCGCCGCGAACACGATGGCCAGGCCACGGAATGCGATCTGTTGCTGCTTGTAGAGACCGCCCAGTTGTACTTCCACATTATTCGGGATCAACCCCGGTGTGGCGAGGACTTTCTTTACATCTTTGATGGTCGCACCGAGACTTCGGCCACTGATGCGTGCGGTTACCGCAAACAGGCGCTTCAGGTTGTCACTGTCAATTTCTGGCTGGCCTGTGATAGTTGTGATGGTGGCAACCTGGCCGAGGGGAAACTCTTTGCCGTCCGCCGCACGGATAGGAAGCTTGATCAATTGTCCAGTGCGCAATCGAAGGCTTTGCGGTGTCCACACGCGGATGCCAACAAATTTGACTCCCTGCTGCACTTGGGTTGCCACCATACCCTGCAGGTAAGTATCCAGTTGCTGCGTAATATTGACGGGATCGAGGCCCAACAGACCGGCTTTGGCGATGTCCACATGGATATCCAGCGCATCACCGGCATCCACCACGCCATCATTGACATCCACGATGCCTGGTACCTTGCGGATGGCAGCAGCAACTTTCGGGGCGAGATTGAGGATTTCATCGGTGTTGTCGCTGAAGAGTTTGATTTCCACCGGCTGCGGCACTGAAGTCATGTCACCGATCATATCCTCAAGAAGCTGGGACAGATCAATCTGCAGACCGGGTACTTGCGCATTGACTGCATCGCGCACCTCGGTCATAACTTTTTCGATGGGTTCCCGCGGGAAGGGCTTCAGGTTCACGAAAATATCACCGGAGTTGGCCTCGGTAACGCCGCCACCCAACTGCGCTCCCGTACGACGGGAGTAACTGGCTACATTGGGATTGGCTTGCAGGATATGCTCCACCTGCCTCAACATGCGATCCGTTTCAGTAAGCGAGGTACCCGGCGGGGCAATGTAATCGAAGGTAAATCCACCCTGGTCCATGTGCGGAAGAAACCCGGTGCCCACGTAGTGATAACCCAAAACTCCCAGTGCCGCCAGCGGGATCAGGCCTGCCAGTAGCCACGCTGGCCGGCGCAGCAAGTGCGGCATTAACCAACTGTAGAACTGGTGGGAATTCCGCGCCAGCCAGCCGAAGTGTTCCGGCTTGCCATCCTTGTCCTTGAGCCACCAGCTTGCCAACACCGGCACCACTAGCCACGCCAGCAGAAACGAGAAAATTAGTGTACTGGCCATAGTGAGCGAAAGAGATTTGAAGAACGCGCCGGTAATGCCGCCGAGGAACGCCAGTGGCAGGAAGATGATGATGGTGGATGCGGATGAACCCATGAGTGGACGGGTAAATTCCCTGGCGGCCCACATGACGCGTTCATGGGGTGGTTGCTCGCGCTTCTCGCGCAGACGCCGCACGATGTGTTCGCACATTACCACCACGTCATCAATCACCAACCCCACAGCCGCCGCGATACCGCCAAGGGTCATGATGTTGAAACTCAAGTGCAGTGCATACAGGAGCAGGATCGAGATGGCGAGTGCCGAGGGCACGATCAGAATGCTGATAATGGTGATTTTGTAGTTACGCAAGAACACAAATAGAACGAGCGCCGCCAGGATTACGCCGATGAGGATGGCATCGCGCACGCTGTGGGCCGAAGAAACTATGAGACCGCTCTGGTCATACCATTTGCTAACATGCACGTCTGGTGGAAGTTTCGCTTTATAAGCCTGTAGCTGCTGGTCAATGTCATGGTCAATCTGTACCGTATTGGCCCCAGGTTGCTGAAAGATGTTTAACAGCACCGCGTCGTGTCCATTGGCCGTGACGCGGATCCACTGGGGTACTGTTGACAAACGCACCTGCGCTACGTCACCCACGGTTACCATTCCATCCAGCCCCCGCCGTAACACTACATCCTTGATTCGTTTTATATCGCTGAGTCGCGTCTTGGAAACCAACAGATAGAGCTTGTAATGATCCTCCAGTCGGCCAACAGCGGTAAGCGTATTGCTGGCGGATACCGCATTCACCACGTCGGCAAGCGAAAGATTCAAGGCGCGCAACTTGGCTGGATTTACATCCACGTGGTACTCGGCTTCCTGACCACCCTGCACACCTACGCGTGCCACGCCTGCGATGCGCGACAGCAACGGCTGCAACTGGTATAGCCCGATGTCGCGCAATTGCACCAGGCTTTCTGTATTGGAAGTCAGACTGTAGGCAATCACCGGGAAGACCGTGGGATCGCGCCGTTCCACGTTAAATCGCGTATTCACCGGCAGGTCGGGCAGCATCAGGCTGATTTTGGAGGATACTTCCAGCAGCGCCCTCGCCATGTCCTGTCCCCAGGCGAAATTCACGGAAATCTGGGCGCTGCCGCGGCTGGAGATGGAGCGCACCGATAACACACCGGGAATATCACGCACTGCGATTTCCACCGGCCGTGTTACCGCAAGTTCCATCTGCGACGCCGGCCGGTTGCCTGCGTCCAGCAACACTAGGATACGTGGAGGCTGTACATACGGCAGCATTGCCACCGGCAGGTTGAAGGCCCCAAACACACCACCGATAACCAACGCTCCTGCCAGGAATACCAGCGAACGGCGATGGCGTTGCAGGAACGCCGTGAAATTCAAGGCATCTGCTCCCGTACCGCCATGCCATCCTGAAGTTCGTAATTTCCAAGTGTGACGACCGATTCGCCGGCCTTGAGATCACCCTGTACGGCAATCCAGGTGCCGTCATCAATGCCGGCTTTTACATACGCGCGGTGGGCCACATGATTCTCCACGATGAACACATAGGTGCCTTGAGCGTCTCGCAACACCGCGGAACGCGGCACCGCCAGCGAGTGGGTTTCGTTGAGGGTGATGTCCGCCGTAACAGAGGTACCGGGCATGAACTGTTCACCCGCCTTGCCCGTGATGGAAGCCAACACGTCCACCAAACCACTGGTAGCGTCCACCACGCCACTCACCTGACTGACCTTGGCTTGCAGACTGAGCCGCGGATTGAACACGGCGCTCAAAGTCGCCGGCATCCCCACCCGAATCCCCGGCGCCTGCCCCGGCGTCACGCCTAAGCGCGCATACAGCCCCCCC
>Ga0307372_10006029_pt1 | contig 17906 bp, 20 predicted proteins | sample OX1MG_FD_202533 | JGI IMG/M metagenome (GOLD analysis project Ga0307372, IMG submission 202533) | Soil microbial communities from Risofladan, Vaasa, Finland - OX-1 | ecosystem: Environmental > Terrestrial > Soil > Coastal area > Acid sulfate soil | place: Finland: Risofladan, Vaasa | collected... | reverse complement strand
TTCGCGACCTCGCGAACTTCTCGAGTGCGGATCGCTCGTCGTCGGTTATGGGCAGAGGTGGCGCGGCCAGGGAGTGGGTCATGAACCCACTTTAGTCCCATTAGTTATTTAATTAACGGACCACTAGTTCGTGCGTTGACGAACCCCTTCGTACTCGTCGGGCTCTTCGTCTGTTTTCGACGTCGTCATGGATGCTCGCTAACAAGTGAACCTCTCAAAGGGCTCGTTGACGCTGTCGCTCGTATGTGGCAGACTCGGCCTGTCCTGCTAGTCGATACATGGTGTATCACCGAGGTGGTGACGGACTTTTAGAGTGAGGCTCGTCGTGTCTAAGCAACAGTCGCGTTCCAGAGGAGAGACATGAAATCCAAGATCGTCATTACCGCAGCGCCCACGGGACCGATCGCCACTACGAAGGACAATCCGAATCTGCCGACGCAACCAGAGGAGATTGCCGCTGCCGCCACGAAGGCCTACGAGGCGGGTGCCGCGGTCGTGCACGTGCATCTGCGCGACGAGAATGAACGGCCCACGGCCGACCTGAAGATCGCGGAGCGCACCGTCGGTCTCATTCGTGAGCAGTCACCGATACTCATTCAACTTTCTACGGGGGTGGGATTGGAGACGCCGTTCGAGGAACGTGAGAAGTTGGTCGAGCTCAAGCCCCGCATGGCCACACTGAACCCTTGTTCGATGAGCTTCGGCGCCGGAGAGTTTCGTAATCCTCCAGCGGGCGTGCGCCGCCTCGCCGCTCGCATGCAAGAGCTCGGGGTCAAAGCTGAGTTGGAGATCTACGACATGGGCCACATACCAGTGTGCCTCTCCCTGTTCGAGGAAGGTCTCTTGAGTGAACCGCTGCAGTTCTCAATCGTCATGGGCATCAAGGGTGGAATGGCGGCGACCGCGGACAACTTGCTCTTCGCCGTTCGCCAACTCCCGCCGAGTGCGATCTGGCAGGCAATCGTGATCGGTCGTCCCCATTTCGAACTTACGACGGTGGCGTTGGCGCTCGGCGGCAACGCGAGGACGGGCATGGAAGACACCTTGTACTTGCGTAAAGGTGAACTAGCGCCGAACAACGAGGCACTCGTGTCTCGATTGGCCTCAGCCGCCAAGACCCTGGAGAAGACGATCGCGACGGTTGAAGAAGCGGAGTTGGAGTTCGCCATCGCAGCCGGTTCGCGTTAACTCGACCATGAAAGTGCTCGAAGAGATGTACGGTCGGCCAGCGCGTTGGCATCTGCGACGCGGAGGTTCTGTGTCCAGTTCTACGACGCGGTCGTTCTCGTGCTCGACACCATTTAATAGCAGCGGCTTTGAGATGGTCGACGTGGTGAGTGGCGAGATAGACGGGGCAACTTCAGGACGAGGACGGATCAGCCCTAGCGATATTGCCGTGCCGCTGCTAATCTCCCCGAAAGTGCTCTCGGGGCGACCCGAACTCGGGTTCGAACCGATCGGCACGACGACCAAGGAAAGGTCAGGCTCATGAGCATTCTCGGCAATCGCGTCGTGCGGCGCGAGGATCCCAAGTTCCTCACCGTGGGAGGGACGTACGTGGCCGATCTCGATCTGCCCGGTTCCCTTCATCTGATCTTTGTGCGCTCCAGCATGGCCCACGCGAAACTTCTGTCGGTCGACACCTCGGGGGCGAAGGCCATGCCCGGCGTCATCGCCGTCTACACGAACGACGACCTAGGGATCGCCACAATGCCCTCGATCATGGGCATGACGAATGAAGCGATGACCGCGCCGATGCTCGCCTCAGGAACGGTGCGCTACGTGGGCGAGCCCATCGTCGCTATCGTCGCCGAGTCGCGCGAAAGTGCGGCGGACGCCGTCGAACAGGTGGTGGTTGAGTACGAACCGCTGACGGTAGTGATCGATCCCGTTGAGGCGAGGAAAGACACGGCGCTGCTCTTTCCCGACGCGGGAACCAACACCGCGTTTACGCTCGACTTTGGAGGGGACGACGCTCTCTTCGACGACTGCGAGGTCGTGGTCGAACTCGACTTGGTCAATCAACGCGTCGCGCCGTGCCCGATGGAGGGCCGTTCGGCGGCTGCTCATATGACCAAGGACGGCCGTTTGGAGTTCAACTCCGCGACCCAAGCGCCACACCGCGTGCGCGACGCGCTCGTGGGCTTCCTCGGTCTCGAACCCGACAAGGTGCACGTCGTGACGCCGGACGTGGGCGGAGGGTTCGGCGCCAAGGCGTCGGTCTACCCCGAGGACATCGTTGTTGGATGGTGCGCGCTGCAGCTCGGGCGCCCGGTGCGCTGGACGGAGACGCGTTCTGAGAGCATGCTCGGTCTGGGCCATGGAAGGGCGCAGGTCCAGCACGTGCGCATGGGCGGCACGCGCGAGGGCGTCATCACGGCGTACCGCCTCGACGTGCTCCAAGACGGCGGCGCCTATCCCGGCTTCGGCACAGTACTGCCCTTCATGACCCGGATCATGACCTCGGGACCGTACAAAATCCCGAAGGCCGAGTTCGGCAGCGTCTCGGTCGTCACCAACTCCACGCCGACCGTGGCGTATCGCGGTGCGGGACGACCCGAGGCGACGTCGGCGATTGAGCGCGTGATGGACGTGTTCGCGCGCGAAATCGCCATGGACCCCGTGGAACTGCGACGTCGCAATCTCATTGGCAAGGATGAGTTTCCCTACACGACCCCGGTCGAGACGGTCTACGACGTGGGCGACTACCACCAGGCGCTCGAGCTAGCCCTCGAAGTAGCGGGCTACGACGAGTTGCGCGCGAAGCAGGCCCGTCGTCGGGCGTCGGGCGATCCCATCCAACTGGGCATTGGTCTGTCGTGCTACGTGGAGATCACCAACGGTCTGCCCGACGGGGAGTTCGGTGCCGTGGAAGTTCGACCCGACGGCAAGATCATCGTTCGCACCGGCACCTCGCCCCACGGCCAAGGACACGTCACGGCGTGGTCCATGCTCGTCGCCGAGCAGATGGGCGTTCCGATCGAGGATATTGAAGTGCTCTACGGCGACACCGACATCGTGCCAAGAGGTGCGGGCACGATGGGATCGCGTTCGCTGCAGATCGGCGGCGCCGCCGTCAACCAAGCCGCGGTGGACGTGGTCGAAAAGGCGAAGGACCTCGCGGCCGATCTCTTCGAAGCGAGCCGCGACGACATCGTCCTCGACAAGTCCAACGGGCGATTCCACGTAGTGGGTACGCCAGCAATTTCTAGAAGTTGGGGCGATCTCGCCAAGGCCGCGGTCGCCAAGGACGGTAAGTCGCTCTTCGCCGAAGTCGATCTCGCTTCACCCGGACCGACGTATCCCTTTGGCACCCACCTCTCCGTCGTCGAGGTGGACACCGACACTGGCAAGGTGACCCTGTTGCGCCATATCGCGGTCGACGACGCCGGCACGATCATCAACCCCCTGCTCGCCGAAGGTCAGGTGCACGGCGGTATTGCCCAGGGGATTGCGCAGGCCCTGCTCGAAGAGGTGGTCTACGACCTCGACGGCAACCCGCTCACCTCGACGTTGGCCGACTACTCCTTCATCTCGGCCGCCGAGCTGCCCAGCTTCGAAACTCGTTTCACGGAGACGCCGACCCCGATTAACGCGCTGGGCGCCAAGGGTATTGGCGAATCGGGAACGATTGGCGCGACGCCCGCGCTGCACAACGCGGTCTGTGACGCGCTGGCGCACCTTGGCGTGCGCCATGTTGATATGCCCACGACGCCGGTACGGGTGTGGAACGCGATCAACGAAGCGGCGCTCGAGAACGCCGGAGGGAAGGACTGACATGAAGGTCGAAATGACGGTGAACGGGACCGCTGAGTCCCACGACGTAGAGCCGCGCACGCTGCTCGTGCACTACCTGCGCGACACGCTCGGCCTCACGGGGACCAACATTGGCTGTGACACGACGTCGTGTGGCGCGTGCACGGTGCTGGTGAACGGTCAGTCGGTGAAGTCGTGCACCGTGCTCGCCGTACAGGCCTCGGGCGACGACGTCACCACCATCGAAGGAATGGCTCTCGCCGATGGAAGGATGCATCCGGTCCAGCAGGCGTTCCAGGACTGCCACGGCCTGCAGTGCGGCTACTGCACGCCGGGCATGGTGATGGCGATCACGTCGCTACTCAAAGAGAACCCCGAACCGAGCGAAGAAGACGTCCGCGTCGGCCTCGAGGGGAACCTCTGTCGCTGCACCGGGTATCACAACATCGTAGAAGCGGCGCTGGTGGCCAGTCGATCTCTCGAGATGCACCAATGATCCCGGCGAGTTTCGACTACGTTCGCGCCGGATCGCTCGATGAAGCGATCGCGTTGCTCAAAGAGCACGGCGACGAGGCCAAACTCTTGGCCGGCGGCCACTCGCTGTTACCCCTCATGAAGCTTCGTCTGGCCCAGCCGGCGATGCTCGTCGACATCGGTCGATTGAGCGAGCTCAGTTACGTGAGAGAAGAGAAGGAGTACGTGGCCGTCGGAGCGCTCACCCGCCACCACGACGTCGCGACGTCACCCGTCGCGCTCGCCAGTGCTCCGGTGTTGGCCCACGTGGCGGGCCAGATCGGTGACCCCCAAGTGCGCCATCGCGGAACGATCGGGGGATCGATCTCTCACGGCGACCCCGCGTCAGACCTTCCGGCGGTGTTGCTGGCCCTCGGGGGCACGCTCGTGGTTGAAGGACCGAAGGGTCGACGAGAGATTGACGCGAAGGACTTCTTTCTCAGTTTCTTCGAGGTGGCCCTCGCGCCCGAAGAAGTGGTGGTCGAAGTGCGCGTGCCGCGCTCTGACGGTCACTGGGGATTCGAGAAACTGACCAAGCGCGCTCAGGACTGGGCGATCGTGGGCGCGGTCGCCGTGAGAACGAGTAACGGCGTCGGGGTCGGTCTCATCAACATGGGGCCGGTGCCGCTGCGCGCGAAGGCGGTGGAAGAGGCCGTGGCGTCGGGGGCGAACGCGGTCGACGCGGCGGAGCTTGCCGCTGAAGGCACCGAACCCTCCGCGGACTTCAACGGAACGGTCGCGTACCGCCAGCACGTCGCGAAAGTTCTCGTTCGCCGGGCGCTCGAGAAGGCGGGCGTCTGATCGCCGACGCGCCCTTCGCCGTTGCTTCGCCCGAGCAGATGGCCGAGATCTTGGCCGAACACGGCTACTTGGCCGACGATTCGCTCGCCACGTCGCTCTTTTTGGCCCTGCGCATGGGTCGACCACTACTGCTCGAAGGTGAAGCGGGGGCGGGCAAGACCGAAGTCGCCAACGTGCTGGCTAGATGGAGCGGGGGAGAGCTCGTTCGCCTGCAGTGTTACGACGGCATCGACGTCTCTCAGGCGGTCTACGAGTGGGACTACTCGCGCCAGTTGTTGCACCTTCGCGCGGCCGAGACGGCTGGGACCAACACTGATAGAGCGGGCGAGCTCGAGCACTCGTTGTACTCAGAGGAGTACTTGGTACGTCGGCCGCTGCTACGCGCCATCGCGGGAACCTCCGGCGACGGACCGGTGCCAATTTTGCTTATCGACGAGATCGACCGCGCCGACGACGAGTTCGAGGCCTACCTCTTGGAGATCCTCTCGGACTTCACGGTGACCGTGCCCGAGCTCGGCACCTTTCGCGCGCAGCGCCCGCCCGTGGTGATCTTGACGTCGAATCGAACGCGTGACGTGCACGACGCGCTGAAACGTCGGTGCCTCTATCACTGGGTCGACCACCCGAGTTTCGAGCGCGAGGTCGCCATCGTGCGCCTTCGCGTGCCCGAAGCCTCTGAAGAAATCGCGCGCGAGGTCTCGGCGGTCGTCGCCGAACTTCGTCGACGAGGCCTCTATAAACCGCCGGGCGTCGCCGAAACGATCGACTGGGCGCAAGCGATCAGCGTGCTCGGTTCGAGCCACCTCGACGAGCGAACGGTCGAGCGCACCCTTGGGGCCGTCATCAAGTACCGCGAAGACGCCGAACGCGTGCGTGCCGCGGGACTGACGGATTTGGTGAGCGGGGCCCTAAAATACGGCACATGAGCCTTGTCGCGAGCACGGACCTGGCCGCGTTAGCGACCGGTTTCTCTCGTTCTCTTCGCGCTAGCGGACTCGACGCGCCGCCGAGCGCGACGATTGACTTCGCCGAAGCGCTGGCGCTGCTCGGGACTAGCGAACCTGCACACGTCTTTTGGGCGGGCCAGGCGTGCTTCTGTCGGCGACGGGAAGATATCGAACCCTACGCCCAGACCTTCGCTGCGTACTTTCGTTTCGTTGCGCCGATCTATCCGCGTGGGCGCCTGACGACGGTGCCGCCGGTGCCGATAGCGCGACCCCCGGCACTCGTCGACAACGACGACGCTGAGGACGGCGGCGTCGAGGATACAAAACTCGATGAAGGTCAAGTACCACCGCTACCCGTTGCCTACAGCGCGAGTGAACTACTGCGCACTAAGGACTTCGCTCTCTGCAGCGAAGCCGAATTCGCCGAAGCGCAGCGGCTCATGGCGACGCTTCGTGTGCACGCGCCGCTGCGGCGCGGGCGACGTCTTAGGGCGAGTCACGACGCGAGTCGCGGGGTACTCGACGTACGTCGAACGCTCAAGCGCTCCTTAGCCACCAGCGGCGATCCAGTGCGTCTGGCCCGTCGAGTGCGCGGCACTCGACCCCGGCGAGTGGTCTTCTTACTCGACGTGTCGGGTTCGATGAGTCCCTACGCGCGCGCCACGTTACGTTTTGCGCACTCGACGATACTTTCCCAGCGCAGTGTCGAAGCCTTCACCCTCGGGACTCGCTGTACGAGAGTCACCCGGCAACTCTCGTGGCGAGACCCCGACGCGGCACTGGCGCGCGTGGCCGCGTCCGCCCCCGATCTCGAAGGCGGCACCCGGCTCGGTGAGTGCTTGCGCGAGTTCAATGAGTCCTGGGGCCTCGGAGGGATCGCGCGTGGCGCCACGGTCGTGTTCGTCTCCGATGGGTGGGACCGCGGCGATCCTTCGCTACTCGCGACACAGATGGCCCGACTCGCCAACGTGGCGCACCGGGTGATCTGGGTCAATCCGCTTCGGGCTTCGCCGGGTTATGAGCCACTCGTGCGCGGCATGGCGGCGGCCCTGCCCTTCACCGACGAGTTCCTTTCGGGAGACTCAGTTAACGCGTTCGATCAACTCGCTCAGGTGATGTCCAAGTGAAGGAGATCTTGGGAACTGTCGACGTCTGGCTCGCCGAGGGCAAGCGCGTGGCGATTGCGCGCGTCATTGGCGTGGAGCAGTCCGGTCCTCGCGACATTGGCGCCACCATGGCCGTGAACGAGGACGGCGAGGTCGCCGGTTCTGTGTCGGGGGGTTGTGTGGAAGGGGCGGTCGTCACTGAGGCGCTCGAAGTGCTCGCGACGGGGATAGCGCGACGTTGCAGCTTTGGTTACTCCGACGACCAGGCCTTCGCGGTCGGGCTGACGTGCGGGGGAACCGTGCACCTGTTGGTGGAGCCGCTCGACTGGTGAGAGAGATCTACCAAGCGCTACGCCACTCCCTGCTCTCGGGTGAGCCGGTGGGCCTGGTGTTGGTGACGCGAGCGGATGACGACGTCGCGACCCGGACCCCACTCGCGGCGAAACTCTTGGTTCGCCCGGATGCATCAGTGCTCGGCACGTTGGGCGACCCTGAACTGGACAGAGTTGTTGCGCGCGACGCCCTCGCGATGCTCGAGCGCGGGGTTTCGGGGACCCGCCACTACGGTCCCCGTGGCGAGGCCCGTCGCGAGGAGGTCGAAGTGTTCGTCGAATCCTTCGTGTCACCGCCCAGGTTGATTATCTTCGGCGCGGTCGATTTCTCTCGTGCGCTCGTTGAGGTGGCCAAGGTCCTCGGCTTCGTCGTCACTGTCTGTGACGCTCGTCCCGTCTTCGCCACGCGCGCTCGTTTTCCTATGGCCGACGAGGTGGTAGTGGACTGGCCGGACCGCTACCTCAATGAGGTGGGGGCGTCGCTCGGCGCGAGCGACGCCGTGTGCGTACTCACTCACGACAATAAGTTCGACGTACCGGCGATTCTGGGCGCACTCGCCACCAACGTGGGCTACCTCGGAGCGATGGGATCGCGCCGCACGCACGAGAAGCGTTGGGCTCGTCTCCTCGAGGCCGGAGCCTTAGAAGATGATCTTCGGGCGCGACTGATGAGCCCGATTGGACTCGACCTGGGCGCACGCACGCCTGAAGAGACGGCGGTATCGATCTGCGCCGAGATCATCGCGGTTCGAAGCGGTCGCGCCAAGGGCGCGATGTCGCCGCTGCGCGACGCCACGGGTCCGATTCATTAACTACGTTGTGTGGGCTTTGACCAGTTGCCGTCGAGCGTTGGCAGAAACTCACCCTGGAGAAACGAATCGTGCCGTTAGGCTGAGCCGATGTCTGTAGCCGCAGTGATTTTGGCCGCCGGAAGCGGTAGTCGTTTCAACGGCGATGCCCCTGACGCATTGCCCGGCGCCAAACTGCTGGCGTTGCTAAAGGGTCAGCCCGTCCTTACCTGGGCGCTTCTTCCGGCGCTCTGCGCTGACCTTGACGAAGTCGTCGTCGTGGGCGGCGCCGCGGACTTAAGCGCGGTCGTGCCCGAATCGGTCACCTTGCTCCAGAACGATGACTGGGCGAACGGTCTAGCGACGTCGCTCAAAGCCGGCCTCGAGTGGTGTCGCGCGCAAGGTCACGACCGGGCGGTGCTCGGTCTTGGCGATATGCCGGGACTCGCGTCCGCTGCGTGGCGAGCAGTCGCCACGGAGCCGATGGGCCCCATCGTCTTTGCGACGTACCAAGGAAAGCGCGGACATCCGGTTCGCTTAGACGCTTCAGTCTGGCCACTGCTTCCCTCGAGCGGCGACGAGGGCGCGCGTTCGCTCGCGCGAGAGCGCCCCGAACTCGTGCACGAAGTGGCCTGCGTCGGGGCAACGAATGACATTGACACGCTCGAGGACCTACGAAAATGGAGTTGACGCTATGGAAATAACCAATGAGTTCGAAGTAGCCGTACCGATCGAAGAAGCGTGGGTGGTCTTAACGGACCTCGAGCGCCTGGCGCCGTGCCTGCCCGGAGCGCAACTTCGAGAGGTCGAAGGCGACGAGTACCGCGGGGCCGTCAAGATCAAGGTCGGACCGATCACGACCTCCTACGACGGAGCGATTCGATTTCTCGAGCGTGACGAGTCGACACACCGCATGGTGCTGAAGGCCGAAGGGCGCGAAACCCGAGGACAGGGCAACGTGGCCGCCGTCATCACCGCGACGATGTCGCCTTCTGGTGGGGGAACGTCCGTCGTGGTCGCGACGGATCTCACGATCAGCGGCAAGGTCGCGCAGTTCGGGCGCGGAGTGCTCGCTGACGTGTCGGCCAAACTGCTCGATCAGTTCGTGGTCAATCTTGAGTCAACGGTGCTCGCCAAAGACGACGGGAACTCTCGCGAGGGCGTTGTTCGCGCTGACTTCGACGAACCAGGAGCCCCAGCGCCGGAGCACGACGTGGATGGAGTAAGCGAAGGGCACGACAGTGTCGCTTCGCCCAGCGCAATCCGTCAGATTCACTCCGAGCCTGTGGAACCGGTCGATCTGGTCGAAATGGCCGGCGGATCGGTGGCCCGACGCGCAATGAAGCCGCTGCTCATAGCGGGCGTCGCGACGGCCGTGGCGTTACGCTTCGTCCGTCGTCGTCGAAAGTGACGGTTGAGCGAGGACCGGGCGACCAGCGGCCGGCCTGACTCGAAGGAAAGAGGACGACAGTCCTCGAAGTTACGTTGCGCGTGACGAGGCCCAGGGGTCTCTCGCGGATCGACGTCGATCCCTCGAACTCTTGAGGTGCCGGGAAATCCGGTTGATCCGCGCCTACTGCAGTGGTGGCCCTAGCGCTCGGCGCTCGTAGGGATCAACGAACAACCACCTTCGAACTCTGACTGGCGCTACAACTTCGAGCTACCCCACGGTGCTCTTCGAGCCCGCGACGAGCTCACAAAATCCTTAATGGCCATTCTTTTACACGCGAGATCGACCTATCAGAATCGATGTTTGATCCTTAGACGCAACGGGCGACCGTCAGGATCAAAAATTAACCGGTAGGCGAATTCGGCCAATCCTCGAGCGCTCGGGCGCACCGGATCGACCTGGTGCGTTCGAATCCGACTCAGCGGTCGATTCGCGCTACCGTCGGCCGAACTCCAGGAAGCGAGTTCGGCCGCGCTTTCGCGCCACAGCACCGAACCTTGCGCCAGATCGACGAGCGCCGGATCGTCGATGGAGCGTCCTAAGTGCTCCGCCCAAAGCGTGAGTCGTAAATCGCGCGCGAACTTTCGGCTGCCGTCGCCGAGACCACCAGGATCGAGCGGGGCGCGGTTGTCGAGTTCGCTGTCGATAACGGCGCAGGAAACTTCCGAGTCGTGCGTCCACGATCGTCGATTCATATTGTCAGAGCCAACCGATACCCACACGTCATCAATGATGCAGACCTTGGCGTGAACGTAGATGGGGGTCCCCGAAGAATTCTCTACGTCGTAAACGGTGACGCGCTCGCCGGCCGCCGCTTTCAGAATTGAAATGGCTCGCGCTTGGGCGAGGCGGCTGGGCGGTCCCGATAACGTGCCGTCCTTGTCAGGGTAGCGAGGCACGACCGCGATGAGTTGCAAACTCGGGTGGCGGCGTAGTACGTCAACGATGAGTTTCGCAATTTCTACCGACCAGAGGTACTGGTCCTCGATGTAGATCAACGTACGAGCTCGCTCGATTGCTTTGGAAAACGCTCGTGCGACGCTTCGCTCGCCATTCGGTGCGAAAGGATACGCGCGACGTCGTGACGGATACGTTCGTAGTACCTGAACAGCGTGTCCGCCACTCACTGGCGGAGTGCCTAGTTGAGCGGGAAGTGGTGAGGCACGACGATCGCGTGACGTCGCGCGAGAGATTACTGCGCGAAGTACCGTCGCGTGATTGAGTGGGGTCGGATCTTCCCATCGCTCTCGAAACGTGCAGTCAAGTTCCCGTACGGCGGGACCCTGAATTTCCATTTGGACGTCGTGCCAAGGAGGGCGGAGTCCGTAGCGCTCGTCTAATTCGATGGCCTGGGAGTCTCCTTGATGACGTGGGTCGTCTCGACGACCGTGACAGAGGTCGATGCCCCCGATGAAGACGACGTCGTTTCCAGGCGAGGCGCGATGGCGGATGACGATCATCTTTTGGTGATGCGATCCGCCACGGCGGACTCGCTCATCAAGGAGAACTTCGCCACCGGCCTTCGTGATCTCCGTCGCGAGATATCGATTTTGTTTAGAACTGAACGCGAAACGGTCGCTGTGCGAACGCCAGAGCAGTCCGCGGACGTCGACGTGGCGTCGACAGGCGTCTGCCAACAGGGTTGCGATCGTGGTTCCCTTCTCGGACACGAGTTCATCACCGTCACCTCGCCAATCGGTGAAGCGCACCTCATCGGAGGATTCAAGTCCAGAGATGGCGTTGTGGAGCCGCGCAAAGTAGGCAGCGCCGTCGACCAGAAACGTCACGAGATTACCTTCGCTCCACGCAATATTGTTTCGTCGTTGGGAGTCAATCTCGGTCGTAGAATTGCCCCGCTCCTCAGCGGTGAGAAACCAGTCGTCGAGTCGCATTAGATGTCAACGTACTATGGGTGGCGAGTCAGTCGCGAAACCACGCATCGCGGCAGCGACCATTTGGCACTTCCCCGACTCCACAGAGATGTTGAAGCGGGCGCCGGGAATCGAACGTGCGTTCTCAACTTGCGCCACAGTCACATCATTACCGAAAAGTTTTGGATGAGTCGCGGTCTGATCGACGGTCCGAGTGTTTCAGGGCCGCCGCACCATAGTGAGCCGACCGAGTGCGCGCTTCTTTGACTATCTCAGTTGATCAGAGTCATCGGCTCTTCCACCGATGCCCGCAAAACCTCTCGAATCTGGGCCCTGGGATAAAAGTTAGCTCTATGAACTCAGTTCTGGCGTCACAGGGGTTACGCAATTTGAAAACGCGAACGGCGAGTCATTTGAACTACGAATTGAACGTTGAAGTCATTGCTAGCCGAGGTTTCGCCTTGCTCAACGCGCACCGTGAATCGTCGCAATCGTGGACCATGCGCCTCACTCCGACGGGTAACGGTTAATGTCGATATTCAGATCCATAACAAGAGAGTTTCTCCTCGAAGTCAGAAGTCTTCTTCGGTGAATGATCCCTTGTTGTCATCTCGACGCCGCCAACAATGACGTCGCCTGCTAAAGGAGTCACTATGGGCGAGAAATCACCACACCAACACAATGCCAAGAAGGTCGGCAAATCGCTTAAGGAAAAGCGCAACGAGAAGCACGATAAAAAAGAGTCGAAGAAGGGCATCCTCGGTAATTCAAACGACCCGAATCTTTGAGCACCTCTCGCCGTGAAGACGGAGGTCGCGGCTTGACCTTGTCGCGGCGGTCTGTGAAGCCGAGGACCAAATCTGGAGAGCTTGGCGCAGTCGGGACTGATCGAGCCACCGAAGTCAAGTAAGTGATCGAAACTCATTTGGCGATGTATTTCGACGTGTCTCGTGAGGTTTGCCTTGCCATCAAGCTCTTGCCTTCTTCTTGCGTCGATTGCGCACGATAACGATGCCCACCACCAGGGCGGCGATAATTGTCGAGAAGTAGTTCGACATATTTTCGACGGTGGTGCCGTTACGAGGTGCGCTTGGCGCAGTCGAGACTCGAGCGCTTGACACTACGGTCAGGTTCTTTGGAAACTTGAGCGCGATCGAGGTCGGCCCGCCGACGTTCAGCTGAGCCGTCGATACGCCGACAGAACCTTCGTATTCAACACCAATCGTTCGAAAAGGTGAAACGACGATCGTGCCCGAGCGATTCGAGAGAGGCACCGTGAAGTAGAAAGTCGCGTCGAAGAGTCCGTCGTCGTTGGGGTTGCCGTTATAGGTCTGGTTGATGGGATTCGCACGGGTGACGCTGTAACTGCGGCCCGAGTTCGTCACGTAGTGCAGTGCCGTAGCGGGAAGAGGTGCCATGTTGGAAAAGTAGCTTCCTGAGTTCGGGTTCGCGAGTGGCAACTGGACAGGTCCCGAGCTCGCTTGTAGTACCAAGTAAATCTTTCCCTTCGGCGCGGCGACGCCGCTCGCGTCGGGGTTAATCGTCGTGAGTTTGGCGCCCTGCATCAAGAGCACCGCGGGGAAGTCGTGGTGGTTGAGGGGATTGGTAACGGAGATCTCGAAGTTCCGCACGATTTGATCAACCGCGTACTTCTGCGCCTGGACTGCACCAGCCGGACTCCACCAAAGGGCGCAACTGGAAAACGCAGCGAGTCCGACAAGTGCACGTAAGACGTACCGACGCGATCGACGGGGGGAATGTATCTCGGCGAAAGAGACTGCTGAACGTAATGAATGACTCATGCAGTACCAACGGTCTCATCAATGCCAGATATTTATCAGTTTCTTTCGCATTGGACAGACCATTGGAAGGACGGTGCATCGTCTGAGAGGACGAATGATGCCAGGAGAGTTAGAGGCTAAATCGACTGAGAGGATGTTTTCCCGTCAGGATCGACCAGTTGAGGGCACGAGTGGCGTGGCCCTCATCGCCTACGTCGTGACGCTCGAGGCGGCTTCGGCATTTCGAAGTCCCTTCAGGCTAAGAGCCAAGACCGCCGACACGCTGAGGGCCAATGCGAAAGCGCCCATGGCCCAGTGTGACGAGGTGCGTTCGACCAGGAGACCGGCCACCAAGGGCGCGAAGGCCGCGAGACCGGTCGCTACTTGGAGCGTCGCGTTGTTGACGCGCCCTCGCATGTTCGCGGGGGTCTTTCGGAGCATCGCGGCGAAGAGCGCCGCGTTGCTGACGGGCGAGATGAAAAAGGGGAGTGCGTCCAGCAGCTCGGGCGCCATGAATACAAAGGAGTAGTCATGACGTAACCGAGCGACAAGGTCGCGATGGCTTGCCGGTGAGAGTCCGGTCCGAGGAGGCGCCAAGGTCCTCGGTAGTGCAACCTCCGGCGTTGGTTGAAATGCCAGCGTCGAAGCGGGGTGAATCGAATTCGCAGTCCGCAACGTTAAGTGAAGTTTGCAGCGTCGTCATTTATCCCTGCGAGAGCAGAGCAAGAGGGTGCCGAGCCTGTTCCCTTAGGGCGAAGGCCATGGAAGATATCTGGGTTCTTGGAGCGGATATCGAAGAACCCTCCGGCGCAAGGAACGTGGAATGTGAAGAAAGTTGTCGTGGCAACTGGAGAGGCCCTCCTCGGCCCTCGTCCTGTGGGGACGAGGAGTTCGTTTGCCTATAACCGGTGACCCCGGGAAGTGGCAGATGCCCGAGAGGGAGTCGGAGGGGGACACAGTAGTGACGACGGACGGGACAACATAACCCGCCCTGAGCGAAGGTCCCCTGCTTCATCGATGCACGAGTGAAAAGGGAAGAAGAAGGTCAGTGTCGAAACGACTAGATCAGCCAACGAACGCCAACGAACCGGACAACGAACCAACCCGGTTACGGGCCAGTGACGTTGCCCGCGACGAAGGCGTGAGCAATCTTCAAGCCCTCCAACGCGTGCTCTACCGCAGTGCCAAGCAAGATCCCACACGAAGATTCCACGCCCTCTACGACAAACTCACCCGCAGTGACGTGATGTGGCAGGCGTGGATCAACGTGGCTACCAACCAGGGTGCCCCCGGTGTCGACGGAGTCTCCATTGACTTCGTCGAAGCCGGGGGATACGAAGGAGTGATGTCCTTCCTCGATGAACTCAGCACAGCGGTGAAGGACCAGAGTTACCGTCCCCAACCACTGCGTCGAGTGAACATTCCCAAAGCCGGGAAGTCTGGTGAGACCAGGCCGCTCGGCATACCCGCACTGCGCGACCGGGTGCTGATGAGCGCGGCGAAACTGATCCTCGAACCAATATTCGAAGCGCAGTTCTCGCCGGTGAGTTTCGGGTTTCGCCCGAAGCGCTCGGCTCATGACGCACTCGAAGTGATTCGCCTCGCGGCGAACGCGGGCGCGCACTGGGTGCTCGACGCCGACATCAAGAGTTGCTTTGACCAGATCGATCACGAGGCCCTGATGGCTCTGATCGAACGCCGGGTCTCGGACCGGGCGATGTTGAAGTTGCTACGAAGTTGGCTTCGCGCGGGAATCATCGAGGGAGGGGTGTACTCGGACAGTGACTCCGGAACCCCCCAGGGGTCGCCGATCTCTCCACTACTTTGTAACGTCGCTCTGTCAGTCCTCGACGAGGCTCTGAACAAGGCTTCGCTACAGACCGGAAAGGTTGTTCGATACGCCGACGACTGTGTGACACGAATGAAGAGGAGGATTCGATGTAGAGGATCGAAACTGACAATTCAATGCTGTGCCAGAGATGGAGGTGTGACCCTCCGAGATCGCCCTGCAGGGGGAGGTCTCAAACCACCGCGAGGTGCGCCGGTTAAGAGCCGGGGTGCTGAGCTTGCGGAAAAGGCGGGCTGTGAGTCCGTCAGGTGTGAGTCAAGAAGACGAGCGAAAGCGAACCATTCGATGACGCGTCGAAAGCGTAGGGACGACATCAAAACCGGGTCGAGTCGTTATCCCGGGATGAGTCTGGTGGGTGCCTGTCGACTGACCAGACGGTGTCCGGCGTTGAGGTGGCGTGAGCTTGATTCGGGCTTTGGCATGGAACGTGTGAACCTGGCCCCCGATACCGTGGCCGAGCAACGGGGCGAAGAGCCCTTCGGCGAACGAGAGCGAGACCTCCAAGCGCAGAATCGCAAGGACCAGAGTAGCGACGCGGGGGACAGGGGCGGACCGTCTCGTAGTAGTGATGAAGGTCCCGTAATGGGGCTGGAGCGAAGGGGGCGGGCTGTCCGGGTTCGTTGGCTGGTCAACCACTTGAGTGGGATGAGCCCGTGAGCGAATCGAAGCTGAAGGAAAAGCCGTTTGACATTTCCAAGTGGGTCGTCCTTGACGCCTACGAGAAGGTCAAGGCGAACGCCGGTGCGGCCGGTGTCGACGGCGAGTCGATCGAGGAGTTTGAAGAAAACCTCAAAGGGAACCTCTACAAACTCTGGAATCGGCTGTCGTCGGGGACATATTTCCCGCCGCCGGTGCGTGCGGTGGAGATACCGAAGAAGACAGGGGGTTCGAGAATCCTCGGCGTGCCCACGGTGGCCGACCGAGTTGCCCAGACTGTGGTGCGCATGTACCTGGAGCCGGAGGTGGAGCCGTTCTTCCATCCCGACTCCTATGGCTATCGGCCCGGGCGCTCGGCATTGGACGCAGTGGGTGCGTGTCGAAAACGGTGTTGGAAATACGACTGGGTGATCGATCTCGATCTCCGAGCGTTTTTCGACAGCATCGATCACGACCTCTTGCTGAAGGCGGTATCGAAACACACGGACCTGCGTTGGGTCCTCCTCTACGTCGAGCGGTGGCTGAAAGCGCCGCTGCAACGTGAGGACGGCACCCTGGTCGCGAGGGATCGGGGCACCCCACAGGGTTCTGCGATCTCGCCGTTGTTGGCTAATTTGTTCCTCCACTACGCGTTCGATCGATGGATGGCCAAGCAGTTTCCGGGCTGCCCGTTCGAGCGCTACGCGGATGATGCAGTGGCACACTGCACGAGCGAGGCCCAGGCCCGAAAGGTCCTGGAGGCCATCGCCCGAAGGATGGCGGAGGTCGGTCTGGAGTTGCATCCGGACAAGACCCGCATCGTGTACTGCAAGGACTCGGACCGCACGCGCTCTTATGAGCACGAGCAGTTCACGTTCCTCGGCTACACGTTTCGTCCTCGACGTTCGAAGAGCAGGCACGGGCACTATTTCGTGAACTTCTCTCCGGCGGTCTCCGACGACGCCAAGCGGGCGATAGGGCGAGAGATTCGCTCCTGGCACATCGCTCGGCGCAGCGACAAGTCCCTCTCGGACCTTGCACGCATGTTCAACCCCATCGTGCAGGGTTGGGTCAATTACTACGGGCGCTTCTACCGCTCGATGTTGTTGTTGGTGTTGCGACGTCTCAACGACCGTCTGGTTCGTTGGGCCATGCGGAAATACAAATGGTTGCGGGGTCACTACACCCGTGCGGTGAGGTGGTTGGCGAACGTCGCTCGACGTGAACCCAACCTCTTTGCTCATTGGCGAGTGGGTCTGCTACCCGACGGCTGGACGGTGGGAGCCGGATGAGCGGAGACGTTCACGTCCGGTTCTGCGAGAGCCGGGGGGTGAGATTCCCCCCGGCCACTCACCGGCTCGTGCTCTGTCCGACGAAGGAGCGAGCCGAGACGGCCCGCTCCATTGCCGAGGCGGCTCTGGCTCCGCTCGGGTTGCGCTTGCACCCCGACAAGACCAGAATCGTCCACCTCACCCGAGGGGCAGAGGGCTTTGACTTCCTAGGCTTTCATCATCACATGGTGGAGTCCTGGAAGTGGCCCGGTCGTTACTACCTTCAGTGCTGGCCGTCGAATCGGGCCATGGCCTCAATGAGGGTCAAGGTCCGAGAGATGACCGATCGTCGCTACGTCGGACTGTCGTTAGACGTTGTCGTGGACCGACTAAACCCCGTGCTGCGGGGTTGGTCGGGTTACTTCCGATTTGGAAACTCATCGCGGAAGTTCAGCGTCATTGACAGTTACGTCGCGGAGCGGATGGCCATTCTGGCCAGCACCAAGTACGGACTCTCCGGGCGCAACTGGGCCACTCGATTTACTTACGAGTGGTTCAAGAGCCTCGGGGTCTACACGCTTTCTGGGAACGTGAGATACGGGACTGCGCATGCACGGCGGTGAACGATGTCGGAAAGCCGTGTGCGGGAGAACCGCATGCACGGTTTGAAAGGGGGCCGCTGGGGAGGTTGACTCACGTTGCGGGGACCGCTGGTCTCGGGCCGGTGCGCTGGAAAGCCACCACTATGGTCTGGTCGAGACCTGAACTGCAACAGTGGTTTGCTGAACCAGTGGCCTACCTCACT
>Ga0307372_10006028_pt1 | contig 17908 bp, 19 predicted proteins | sample OX1MG_FD_202533 | JGI IMG/M metagenome (GOLD analysis project Ga0307372, IMG submission 202533) | Soil microbial communities from Risofladan, Vaasa, Finland - OX-1 | ecosystem: Environmental > Terrestrial > Soil > Coastal area > Acid sulfate soil | place: Finland: Risofladan, Vaasa | collected... | reverse complement strand
AGGCGCTCCTTCACCGCCGCCGGGCCGTCTGCCTGTGTCGCTCGATTACTGCGCTCCGCCACTGCCACCATCTTCGTCTCCTCGCGTCGAGATCGCTGACGCGAGGGGATTCGCCGTGGCCCGGGCGAGCCCTACCGCAGACCTACCAAAGCACTATTAAAAGTCGCGCAGAATCACTCCCGCGCTTCGAAATTGCCCGCTCAGCGTCCTCGTCGCCCAAAGCTGTGTCCTATAGGAGCGACCGCACGCAGCTCGGCAACGGCTCGTTGGCGAGCCTGCCGCGTCGGCTCGACCCTCTGGACGTTTCCGTCGGGTCGGTCGCCCCATTCCAGAGCGTCAAGGTCGACGATCAGGACGTTAATCGCGCCGTCCCGCCGCTCGAGGCGGCCGCGCGCCCGGACCAGGGGCGCAGCCCGGACCAGCGCCCGGCGGCGCTCGTACACCGCTGAGGGCACGATCAGGTTGACCGTCCCGCGCTCGTCCTCGAGCAGCATGAAGGTGATCCCCTTGGCGGTCTCGGGGCGTTGGCGGGCGACCACCATGCCGGCGACCTCGACCGTGGCGCCGTCGTCTATCCGGCTGAGATCGGTGCTCTTGGCGACTCCCTTCCCGAGCCCCTCGCGTAGGAGGGCCATCGGGTGCTCGCCAAGGTTGATCCCGGTTGAGCGGTAGTCCTCGACCACCTGCTCCCAGCGTTCCAGCGGGGAGAGTTCTGGTGCCGACGGCAGCTCGAAGTCGAGGGGCAGCTGCGTGCCAGCAGCGGAAGAGCGAGCTGCGCCAGCGACGCCGAGACGCCAGTAGTCCTCGCGGCGATGCTCGGATCCCGCGGCACCCAGGACGAGCCCGTTGAGCGCACCGGCCCAGGCCAGTCGCTCGAGGCTGCCGCGGCTGGCGCCTGAGCGGGTAGCGAGATCCGCAATCCCCTCGTAGGAGCCGCCGCGTTCGCGCTCTACAACAAGGGCGCCCATCTCCTCCTCGCGCACGCCCTTCACATAACCGAGCCCGACCCGCACGATCAGGCCCCCCTGCTCTCGTCTGACCTGGCAAAGGACGGCGCTGCCGTTGACGCTCGGCGAAGCGAGCCTCACCCCTCTGCGCTGCGCCTCGTGGGCGAGTGAATCGGGCGGATAGAAACCCATCGGCTGCTCGTTCAGGAGCGCGCAGAGGAACTCCGGCGCGTATTGCTCGCGCAGGTAGGCCGACTGGTAGGCGAGCAGCCCGAAGGCCGCCGAGTGCGCCTTGGGGAAGCCGAAGCCTGAGAAGCCCTGGATCTGCGCCCAGACGCGCTCGGCGATTGCGGTCGAGACGCCGCGGTCTTTCGCACCGGCGAGAAAGCGCTCGTGGTGAGCGAGAATCGCCTCCTCGGAGCGCTTGCGGCTCATTGCTCGGCGCAGACCCTCGGCTTCGGAGGAGCTGAAGCCCGCCATCGCCATCGCCACCTCGATCACCTGCTCTTGGAAGACGATCGTGCCGAGGGTGTCGCGCAGGACGGGCTCAAGCAACGGATGCTCGAAGGGAACCTGGTAGGTGGGGTCCTCTCGAAGCGCCTTGCGGCGCTCGATGTAGGGGTTGATCGCCCCACCCTGGATCGGGCCCGGGCGCACCAGCGCCACCTGCACGGTGAGGTCGTCGAGATTCTCGGGCTGGGTGCGGGGCAGCATCTGCATCTGCGCCCTGGACTCGATCTGAAAGACACCGGTTGTATCCGCGGTGCGGATCGACTCGAAGGTCTCGGGATCGTCGAAAGGGATTCGCGAGAGGTCGACCCGCTCGTCTCGCACCCGCTCGATCTCCACGATGCAGCGCTCGACCGCCGAGAGCATTCCCAGGCCGAGCAGATCGATCTTCAGGAAGCCGGCATCGGCGCAGGAGTCCTTGTCCCACTGCACGATCTGCCGGCCCTCCATCGCCGCGGGTACCACAGGGCAGACGTCGATCAAGGGCCTCGTCGAGATCACCATCCCGCCGGGGTGCTGGGAGGCGTGACGGGGCAGTCTCAGCGCCTCGGCGCAGAGTTCCACCAGTGAGCGCCAGCGCGGCGAGGTGGCCCGCTCGCGCCCGATCGCGGCGACGACATGGCTCTCGATCTCCCCCGCTTCTCCGTGAAATCCCGCGGTCCGCGCGACCCGCTCGATCTCCCCCGCCGGCAGCCCCAGCGCCTTGCCGAGGTCCCGAACCGCACCGCGCGGGCGATAGGTGGGGAAGGCGGCGACCAAGGCGGAGTGCTCGGTGCCGTAGCGCTCATGGACGCGGGGGATCAGGACCTTGCGGATGTCGCGAGGGAAGTCGATGTCGATGTCGGGTATCGACCCCACCTGGTTGTTGAGGAAGCGACCGGGGAAGAGATTCGCCTCGACCGGGTCGACGTGGGAGAGCCCGGTCAGGAAGCAGACGATCGAGCTGACGCTCGAGCCGCGCCCGCGCCCAGGCGGCAGCACCGAGCGGGCCGAGTCGGGGCCACGCACCTCGACGGCAACCTCGCGGGCCAGCTCCAGCAGGTCGCGGTGCAGCAGGAAGAAGCCCGAGAGGCCGAGGTGGCGGATCGTCGCCAGCTCGGCCTCGAGTCGTCCCTCGGCCTCATGGCGGCGGGACAGCCCTGCGTAGCGCTCGGCGAGCAGCACCCGGCAGGTCTCGGCCAGCCTGCAATCGGCATCCGTATCGTCGGAGCCGGGGTAGCGGTAGTCGAGCTGTGCGGTGAGGTCGAACCGCAAGCGCTCGGCCAGACGGGCGCTCTCCGCCACGGCCTCGGGATGCTCGGCGAAGCGAAGCGCCATCCCCTGCGGTGAGGCGAGTGCGGCGGCAGTGTTGCCGCGCCGCAGCGGCTCAGACTCCTCCAGCGAGACGCCGTGGCGGACGGCGACGAAGGCGTCCTGGAGGTGGGAGCGGGAGCGGCGGTGAAAATGGACGTCCCCAGTCGCGACGCATGGCACGCTCAGGCGCCCAGCGAGACCACAGAGCCAGCGGTTGCGGGCGCGGTCGTGGCGCTCATAGGGGCGCTGTAGCTCAACCCGCAGGCCGTCGGACCCAAAGCCGGCGAGCAGCTCATGCCCCAACGTCGCCGCGGTGGCGCGATCGCCTCGCTCCCAGCGACCGGCCAGGACCCCGTCACGGGCGCAGCCTGAGAGGCAGACCAGTCCCTCGGCGTGCTCGAGGACCTGCTCCAGGCTCACCCACGGCTGCGCGGCTCTCCGCTGCGTGTTGTTGCGGGTGTGTGTGTGGGCCGCGGTGATGAGGCGGCAGAGGTTGCGGTAGCCGGATGGGGTCTCGACCAGGAGGGTGAGGTGGGCCAGCTCGGCGCCCTTCGGCAGCGCCACCGTCAGCTCCGCGCCGGTGATCGCCCGCACCCCGAATCCCTTACAGGCATGGGCGAACTCCATCGACCCCCAGATCCCGTCGTGGTCGGTCAGCGCGAGGGCGCCGTAGCCGAGCTCGGCGGCCCGCGCGGCGAGCTCGGTCGGCGTCGAGGCGCCGTCCAGGAACGAGAACGCAGAGTGAGCGTGCAGCTCGATATAGGGCACCGCGGCGCCCATCAGGCCGACTGGCGGTGCCAGCGCCCGGTCCGCGCATCGCGAAAGACGGTCGCACTGCGTCCGTCGGCGAGGACCAGCTCGAAGTAGCGGCGCTGCAGCGGGCGCCCGGTCCACCAGCGATCCTCGACGATCCATTCCTCGCGGATCGTCTCGACCGCCAGGGCGCCGATCGCAACCGGCCGGCCATCCTCACCGACCCTGACCGCCGCATCGCGCGGCACATAGACGCGGCGTGCCCGGCTCATCGGTCGGGGTAGGGCGTGAGCAGGACCCGGCGCTCGGGAATCCGGGAGCGAGGATCGACGTCGAGGACCTTGAGCAGCGCATCGGCGCCGGCCACCGCACGAACCTCCCTCACTGCCGCTGCAAGTCGATCGCGCGGCGGCTCAACTCCGCCGAGGGTGAGTTCCAGCTGGTCGCTTGATTGCGGGCCCAGTGCGAGCGCTCGCAGCCGCAGGGTCCTCGCCGGCGCCGGCAGCATCTCGAGGTGCGGTGCCAGAAGCAAGTCGATCGTCCGCGCCGATGCCGTCGGCCGGCCGAACCCCTGCTCGGCGCTCCAGCTTCCGCCGGAGTCCAGCAGGGCAGAGAGGCGAAGCGCCAGCACCGTCCTCCCGCGTCGCGCGGGGACGGCGAGGAAGCGATCGACCAGAAGCTCGAGGGCGCGATCGAGCTGGGCGCCGGCGGTTCCTTCCGGCAGCTCGATCTCACAGACCAACTCCTCAGGCGGTTCACGCGGGCGCAGCGGCTCATCCTCCCCCCGGGCGAGGCGCAGCGCACGCAGGCCGAGCGACCCGAAGCGATCGGCGACTTGGTCGGCGGAGAGCGTCGCGAGCTTGCCGAGGGTGTCGAGTCCCAGGCGCTTCAGGGTGGCGATCAGAGCGCTTGCCTCCGCCTCTGAGACCCCGAGGCGCCTCCTCAGCGCCGAGACCGAGACCGGGCCGAGGAACTTGCGAAGCGCCCGTGGGGGGACGATCGCCTCACCGCTGGATCCGCGCGGCAGACGGGATCCCCGACAGGCCGCGACATAGGCGGCGAAGCGGGTCGGCGCCACTGCGATCCGCACCCCCAGCCGCGCCGCGCCCCGCGCCGCCGCAAGGACGTCGCAGACCTCGCCGCCATAGAGCCCGAGCAGACCGTCGACCGCGAAGAACGCCTCGCCGGGGCACCCTGATTCCACCGCGGCGCCGATTCCCTCCAGACGCGCGAGCAGCTCGTCCCAGCGCTCCGCGACCCGAGCCGGATCGGGCGGCACGAGACGCAGCGCGGGGCAGCGCGAGAGCGCCTCGCCGAGCGCCATGCCGGGCTGTACGCCGGAGGTTTCGGCCTCGCGGGAGACCTCTCCTATGGCTTGATGACAGGGCCGAGGAGCGAGTGCGCAGGCTCTCTCAGGTGGGCCGCCGGTAGCAATCCGGAGCGCAAAACGGGGAATGAGAACACAGGCCACCATACGAACAGGTGTTCGTATCAAAGCAAGATGCCCGGCTGTTGGACCTCTCAGACAGGATGGAGCGCCGGGGAGCACTCCTGGGGGAGAAGCGCTCGCGGGGATCGATCACCAAGGTCGGCAACGCCCACATGCGCCGCCTTCTGGTTGCCTTGGCCACCGTCAAACTGTTTGCCGATGTCAGCGACCAGCCAATCCAGCCGTTGGCGCCTCGCCTGCTTCGACCTCGACGGGACCCTTGTTTGCGGCACTTCCGTCAGTCAGCATCTCGCCGACCGCTTTGGCCGGGGGGAGCAGATGGCCGAACTGGAGCGCCGCTATGCCGCCGGTGAGATCTCCAATGCAGTGGTCGCGGAAGAGCAGGCAATCAGCTACCGCGGCATCCCACTCCAGGATGTCGTCGCAAAGCTCTCTGACATCCCATGTATCGAGGGCATTGACGCAACGCTCGCAATTCTTCGCTCGCGCCAGATCGACTCGCTGCTTTGCACCGTGACCTGGAGCTTCGCCGCCGAGGAGTTTTGCCGTCGCCACGGCTTTGTCGCCGCATCGGGAACCGAAGTCGACCTGGAGGGCGATATCCCAACTGGGACTGTCAGACGCCACTTCGACGAGTGGGACAAGTTGGATTTCGTCACCTCATATTGCACGGCGAACGACATAGATATTGCCGAGTGCATAGCGGTTGGTGATTCACGCTCGGACATCCCGCTTTTTGAGGCCGTCGGCTTTTCCATCGCGCTCAACGCCACGCCGCAGGCTCGCGAGGCGGCATCGGTCGCCATCGACACCGTGGACCTGACCGACGTTCTCGACTTGATTCCTTAAGAGCGATCGAGCTGGCTCGGGCTGCCGAAGTGGCTGGTCAGGCGAGAGCCACGCGGTACGGGATGGCTGGCGGTGCGAGGGAGGGGAGTCGCCTTGAGTTGTTGCGATCGTCTTCTCGTGACGGCAAGCGTGAGGAAGTCCAATTCGCCGTCGCGGGTCGGTCGTTAGGCGCCAGCTGAGCTGGATGAGCCGATCGGTGTCGTTCTGATGTTGGCGACGCCGCGGGCGCGCTCCACAGGCCCGCCTTCCTGATCGGCTGGGTCGTGGGCTCGGCTGATGCTCAACTCAGAGCCGTCCGAACCAACTCCACCACCGCCACGCCGGCACGCTCGACCGGCTCGGTGCTCCGCAGCGCCCGGCTCAGCACGAATGCTCCCTCCAGGCCGGCCAGCATCTGGATCATGAGCTGGCGGGACCGAGTGCGGGAGATGCCCGCCGAGGCGAAGCGGTCGGTGCCGCCCTCAATCCAGGCGTTGAAGACGTCGGCGCACGCTTGACGTAGCTCCTCGTTGGTGCTCGACACCTCAAGGGCCACCGTTGCGATCGGACAGGCGTCCGCGTAGGCGGTTTCGCGGAGCGTCTGCGCCGCGCCAGCGAAGAAATTACAAACCCCTGTGATCAGGTCGACGTCCGGGCCGAGGAACTCGACGAAGAGCAGCCCGTAGAGCATCCCCGAGCGGCGGATCGTCTCGGCGCCGAGCTCCTCCTTGCCGCCGGGGAAGAAGTGGTAAAGCGAGCCGAAGGGTGCGCCGGCTTCCTCGACGATCTGCTTGACGCCGGTGCCCATGTAGCCCTGGCGGCGAAACAGCTGACCGCTCGTCTCCAGAATCCGATTCTTTGTGTCGCTCGCCATCTGTTTCCTCTCCCGCTGCTCGCCGAAGCGCCAATGCTAGATTGGCGCCACTAGAGCGATCTATCAAATCGGAACTGGGAGGCGAGCGATGCCTGAGGTCGAGCTGTCAGCCGGCGTCATCGAGTACGAGGACACTGGCGGTGAAGGCCCAAGGTTGGTGCTGGTTCACGGCTTGTCTGATAGCCGGCACTGGCGCAAGGTCGTCCCCGAGCTCAGCGCCGAGTATCGCTGCGTCGCGCCAACGCTTCCCCTCGGCTCCCACCTGCGGCCGATGAAACCCGACGCCGACCTCTCCCTACGGGGAGTCGGCCGCATCCTTGCCGAGTTCATCGAGCGACTCGGCCTGGAGGACGTCACCCTCTGTTTCAACGACTGGAGCGGCGCCCAGACGATGATCGCGGATGATTTGATGGGTCGAGTTGGGCGACTGGTGCTCGTCTCATGCGAGACCGCCGGCAACTACCCACCGGGGCTGGGGGGACACGCTGTCTGGCTCTCGGCCAAGCTTCCTGGCGGAATCTCCCTGATGCGGCAGGTGCTACTCTGCCCCCGCCTGCGTCGCCTGCCGTTCGTCTATGGGCAAATGTCAAAGCGGGGCCTGCCGGACGGCCTGATGCGGGAATGGTTGGAGCCGTTGAAACGACCCGAGATCCGCCGCGACCTTCGCAAGTACGCGGGCGACGCAATGAATGGCAAACGGGCGATCCGCGCCGCGTCAACCTCACTGGCCTCATTCACGCGTCCCGTTCTGGTCGTCTGGGACGCGGAGGGCAAGATGATGCCCAACGAGGAGGGCCGCAGGCTTGCCGAGGCCTTTCCCGACAGTCGGCTGGTCGAGCTCCCCGACTGCTACACACTGATTCCGGAGGACCAGCCGGGCGCCCTGGCGGAGGCGATTCAGGAGTTCCTCCGGGAAACCGCCTAGAGAGCAGAAACCTGCGAGCGCTGTTTCTGAGACGCTGCGACCGTGGCGCTCACCTCCTCCTCTCGCAAGCAGCATGCGCTCCAGCTGTTCGAGGAGCTGCCGGCGCGCTACGACGAGCTGGGGGCCCTGCTCAGCTTCTTCCAGGACCCGCGCTGGCGTCGGGCGATGGTCGCGGCGGTAGGGGCGAAACCCGAGCAGCGTGTGCTGGACGTCGCCACCGGCACCGGCCTGATTGCCCGCGAGCTGGTCGAGCGCTACGGCTGCCGGGTGGTCGGGCTCGACCAGAGCGCGCCGATGCTGTCCCGGGCCCGCGCCAAGCTCGTCGCTGATCCGGCGCTGGCGGCGCGGGTCGAGCTGGTCGAGGGGGAAGCGGAGGCGCTGCCCTTCGCCGATGCGGAGTTCGACCACCTCACCTTCACCTACCTGTTGCGCTATGTCGACGATCCGGCCGCGACCCTGCGCGAGATGACCCGTGTGGTGCGGCCGGGAGGGCGGATCGCCTGCCTCGAGTTCTGCGTGCCGGATGCGATCTGGCTCTGGCCGTGGCGGCTCTACACCCGCGTCGGGCTGCCGGCGCTTGGCAGGCTCGCCTCACGGCAGTGGTTCGAGGTGGGGCGCTTCCTCGGTCCGAGCATCGAAGGCTTCTACCGGCGCCACCCACTGGGGCGCCAGCTGAGGATGTGGGAGGAGGCCGGGGTCGGCGGCATCACCGCGCGACGCATGAGCCTCGGCGGCGGCGTCGTGATCTGGGGAACGGTTGGAGGCTGAGGCCGAGCGGCGCCCCGCTTTCTACGCGCTCCGCCCCGGAGGCTGGCGGGACCTGGTTACCTTGCTGCACCCTCCCTACACTCTGTGGCACCTCAGCAACCTGGCTATAGGTGCCGCGGCGGCCTCGCAGATCCACGCCAGCCGGCTCGGCGCCGCGCTCGCGGCCTTCTTCCTGGCTGTCGGGGTCGGCGCCCACTCCCTCGATGAGCTGCACGGGCGACCACTCGGCACCCGCCTCTCGCGCCGCGCGCTGCTGGTCCTCGCCACCGTGGGCCTGGGAGGCGCGCTGGGGATCGGCGTAGCCGGCGTGCTCGTCGTCTCGACAACGCTGGCGCCCCTGGTTCTCACCGGCGTCTTCCTCGTCCTGGCGTACAACCTGGAGCTGTTCGGCGGTCGCTTCCACACCGACTTCTGGTTCGCCGCGGCATGGGGCGCCTTTCCGGCTCTGACCGGATGGTGGTCGAACGCGCTCGCCCTGCACTCTCCCCGGCAGGCGATCGCCGCCACCACCGCGGTGCTCGCCTGCTACTGGCTGAGCGTAGCCCAGCGCCGCCTCTCGACCCCGGTGCGCGAGCTGCGTCGCCGCACCGAAGCCGTGGTCGGGGAGCAGCGGCTCGCGGACGGGACGGCCAGGCTCCTCGACCGCGCGGGGCTCGCAGCGCCCCTCGACGGCGCGCTGCGAGCCCTATCGGTCGCGGTGCCGCTGCTGGCGATCGCAGCCATCGCTCTGCGGTTGTAGGCGCCTGTGCAGCCTGTCTACCCTGGGGCCAGCGCCTTGGCCAACGACACGAAAGAGAGCACGCCATGAAGGCACTCGTCGCCACCGATTACGGGGAGCCGCCCTCGAACCTCGAGCTCGCCGAGGTTCCCGATCCAGTCCCGGGCCCGGGACAATTGCTGGTGCGGATCGAGGCCGCCTCCCTGAACCCGTTCGACCTTAAGCAGATCAGCGGAGCCATGCGCGAGATGGCTCCGCTGACCTTTCCACACATGGTGGGAATGGACGGCACAGGGCGGGTCGTGGGCGTCGGCGACGGGGTCACCGAGTTCTCCGAGGAGGAGGCCGTGGCCGGCTTCTTCGGCGCGCACCCGGGGACGATCGCCGAGCGCGCGGTCATCGACGTGGGTCCCGCGGTCAGCCGTCGCCCGGGCGCCGTCGATGCCGTTCATGCGGCTGCGATGCCGGAGTCGGGAATGACGGCTCTGGCGCTGTGGCGCGCGGCGGCTCTGCGCTCCGGGGACAGCGTGCTGGTGATCGGCGCGACCGGGGGCATCGGCATGTTTCTCGTCCAGTTTGCGGCGGCCGAGGGGGTCCACGCGATTGCGACGGCGAGCGAGGACGATGCCGCCTACGTCCGCAACCTGGGCGCCGCCGACGTCGTCGACTATAGGAGCGCTGGCGTGGTGGAGGAGGCCCTGCGCCTGCGGCCGGAAGGGGTCGACGCGGTGATCGACCTGATCGGGATGGGGGAGGCGATCTCGATCAGCGCCCGCGCCGCCCGGGAGGGGGGCCGCCTCGTTTCCCCGTTGGGCGGCCCCGAAGGCCTTGACCGCGACGTCTCCGCCGTGTACATCGGCTCCTTCGTCCCTCGGCAGGGGGACCTGGAGGCGCTGCTGGGCCAAGTGGCTGACGGGTCCCTCAGGGTCGAGGTTAGCCGTACCTTCACGTTGGACGAAGCGCCGGCTGCGGTTGCCGACTTCGCCCACGCTCACACCCGCGGCAAGGTCGTGATCACGAATTAGCCGCCCTGACGGTGCATCTGTAAGGCTGGGGCCGTGAGCGTCCCAACGGCGAAGGCAACGGTGGGGGCAACTCGCGCCACCGTGCCGGAGGACCACGTGATCGTTCTCTTCGGGATCACTGGAGACCTGGCGCGGCGCAAGCTCCTGCCCGGCATCTTCCACCTCACCGAGGCGGGTCTGATGCCGCAGCGCTTCGTCCTCATCGGGACCTCGCGCAGCAGCCTGGAGGAGGACGAGTTCCTCGACCTGGTACGGACCTCCGTTGAGGAGTCCGGCCGCCCTCCCTCCCTGGACGGCTCCTGGGACAGCTTCGCCGCCTCGCTGCGATTCGCAAGTTTGAGCGACGGGTACGAGGCGCTCGGCGAGGCGGTCGCCCGGGCGCGCGAAGATCTCGGCGGCGACCCCCGTCTTCTCCACTACCTCTCACTACCTCCCGCGGCGGCCGCAGGCGCGATCGAGGCGCTGGGTCGCCTGGACCTGGGCGAGGGAGCTCGGGTGATCATGGAGAAGCCATTCGGCGTCGACCTCGCCTCGGCTCGCGAGCTGGACGCGCGGGTTCACTCGGTCTTCGAGGAGAGCCAAGTCTTCCGCATCGACCACTACCTGGGCAGGGAGGCCGTCCAGAACCTTCTCGCCGTCCGCTTCGCCAATGGCATGTTCGAGCCGGTCTGGAACCGCGAGCACATCGACCACATTCAGATCGACGTCCCCGAGACCCTCTCGATCGGGATGCGCGCCGATTTCTACGAGCAGACCGGAGCTTTCCGGGATATGGTCGTCACGCACCTGTTCGAGCTGCTCAGCTTTGTCGCGATGGAGCCGCCAACCTCGCTCAGCGCCAAGGCGCTGATGGCCGAGCGGCAGAAGGTATTCGACTCGATGCTGGCGCTCACGCCGCAGGACGTGGTCCGCGGTCAGTACGCCGGCTACCGGGATGAGGAGGGCGTGGCGCCGGGCTCTGAGACCGAGACCTTCGTCGCCCTGCGGGCTTTCGTCGACAACTGGCGCTGGGCGGGGGTGCCGTTCTACCTGCGCTCGGGCAAGCGAATGGCCGAGAGCCGTCACATGCTCACCGTCGCCTTCATCGAGCCACCGCGGCGAATGTTTCCGCTCGACTGCGACCAGGTGGCGGAGTCGTTCGGCCACGACCACCTCACCTTCGAGCTGGGCGACCCGGGGACGATCTCGGCGAGCTTCCTGGCCAAGGTGCCTGGCCCGGAGATCCGGCTGGGGGAGGCTCACATGACGTTCAGCTACGCGACGACGTTCGGCGGCTCCGGACAGGCGCTCGAACCTTACGAACGACTCATCCATGACGTGCTTATCGGCGACCGCACCCTCTTCACGACCTCAGAAGCGATCGAGCGGCTTTGGGAAATCTCGCAGCCCGTGCTGGAGGCGCTGCCTCCGGTCCAGACCTACCAGCCGGACTCATGGGGGCCGGAGTCGATCGACCCCCTGATCGCGCCACGTCATTGGCACCTACCCAGCGATCACGTCTAGGCCGAAAGGCGACGGAAAAGGGCCCCGTAAGGGGCCCTTTGGTTCCGAAGGACGTACCACCAGTGAAAGTTAGGTCGCTGGCTCGTCGGTCCTCAAGTCTTGAAAGCTGTTGTCGCGTGGCGGGCGACTGTAGATAGATAAACACGCTGCGGGCCGAGAAGTTGCACATGCTGCTGCAACTCTTGCAACGCGACCCAAAACCGTTCGTCCGGGTTGGCCACGCTCCCGGTTCAGGGTTTTCCGTGGAGCCCGGCTTCCGCACCTTGTCCTCGGAGCGCCACGGGGAGGGGGTTCTCGCCCGCGGCCCCACTGATGTCTTGGCGCGCACGCAAACCCGTCAGCGGCGGAGCGCAAGGGCTACGACGACGACCCCGGAGGGAGCCGGGGCCGTCGTGGGGCGTCTAGCCTTGCTGCAGGTTCGCCACCTCAAAAGCAACCTCCTGTGGCGGAGTCGAGAAAGCTCCCTCTGCGCTCTGGAGCCCGGGTCGCAGATCCTCATCGCGGAACCGCTCCCAGTTCTCCTTTGAGTCATAGACAGCGACGACCATCCAGCCATCCTCGGTCGGGCCAGCGGCATGGTAGGTCTGACCGCTGGGCAGATTGCCGTCAGCGGGATGAACGGACTTGAGCGCGGCCCGATACTGCTCCTCGGTGCCGTTAGGAAAGTTATGGGTGACTGCGTAGGCCAAATCGTTCTCCTCACAAGTTGCGCTGCGTCTCGCCAGCCTATGCCAATCTCTGGGGAGGAGTCGCGCTGTCATCGGCGTCTGAGCGGTTGAGGTGAAGGGAGCGACACGCCCCCCACTCGCGAAGGAGCAGGGGGCGCAGCGCTTACTTGGTCCCGAGAATGTCGAGCTGTGGGTTGGAGACAGTAACCCCGCTGCCTGATTTGCATGTTCCGTCCAGCGGGAGTACGCCATAGCTGCGAGTCACCGACGCCGACGGAGCGACTTGGTTCATGCCGGCAAGACCCCCAATCGGATAGCTGGAAAATTCTGTCTGTTTGCTGAAGGTCCCGGTGCCTTTGTTCTCGACCAGGGCAATGCCGAGTACGCTTTCGATATTGAGTTCGCTGAGTTTCGCCGGAGGGTTTTCCAACAGAAAGACCTCCACGTCCCTTTCTTCTTCACAGCTTGCGCTGAAGCTGACCGTCAAGCCTGCGAGAATCTGGTCGTCCTGGCCCGCTGGCTGGGTGTAGGTGCCGAGCGGGATGATCGGCGGTTCAGAGCCGCCAAATCCAAACTGGGCACTGGAATGAAACCTCGCTACCGCTTGGGTAAACGGCGTGCTCGAGGCGTTGATGTTTGCTCCGGTGACGGTGTTGGAGGCGATATTGGAGCCGCTCACAGCGCCGCCCTCGATCTGAGCGCCAGTGATGGCGCCGGCCTTGATCTTCGCTGTGGTCACGGCGTTCTTCTTGATCTTGGCCGCTGTCACCGCATTGTTCTTGATCTGCTTGGTGCCGACCGAGTTCTTGGCGAGCTTGGTGGCGGCGAAGGCGGCACCCCCGCCGAGGATGAGGAAGACAGCGAGGGAGGACATCACGTTCGCATAGGTGAGCCGCTTGGGGATCTGCTTCAAAAGGGTCTCCTTGGTTAGGTGGACGAAGGCGTTGCGGATAGCTTCGGGGCGGCGCTCCGGGGTCCTTTGGGCCAGCGCAGGCCAAGAGCGGCCGGGGGGCTGCCTGAGCCCATGGGAGGCCATTCCGTGACCAATCCCACGCCCGCGGCCTAGCAGCCTCAGAAACATCACATATGAGAACGTACGTTCGTGGAGCGCCGGGATAATCCGGAACGGAGCAAGGGATGGAAGAGCCCGACACCGGAAGGGTCAGCGACCCGCGGGATGACGACCTCTGCCTTTGCCGGGTGCTCGCGGTGGTTCGCGACCCGCTGTTTGAGCGCGCGGCTAAGCGCTGGCTGATGATGCTTGCCAGCGAAGGGCGACAGAGCCTCGCAGAGGTACAGGCCGGTGCAACCGCTCTCGTTGCCCTCCAGGTCGATCCGGCAGACGAGGGAGCCTTTCAGGCCTTGGAGGGGCTGGTTCAGTTTCGCTCAGCTGCCGATTCTTCTATCGAATGTAGGGTGGAGCGACACGACGGATGTTCAACGGAGGAGGCAACATGGCGGTAGGAACGATCACCCGGCTCCCTGAGGGCATAGGCGCTGAGCAGTACGACGCGATAATGGAGCAGCTCGGGGTGGCGGGCGAGCCGGTGGAGGGACTTATCTTTCACTCCGCAGGCGAGCTAGACGGAAGCTTCCAGGTCTTCAACGTCTGGGAGAGCCGCGAGAACTTCGACCGGTTCACGGCGGACCGCCTTCGGCCAGCTCAGGTCGCGATCATGGGCGAGGAGCATGTCGCAGCGGCTCCTGACGCTGAGATCGTCCACGTCGACATACACAACTACGTCATTCCGTAGTCGGCTCACACGCGTGGCGGGGCTTTCCAAGAGCCTCGCTGGCGTGCGAGTCGACGGAGCCGAAAAGAACGCGGGTCGAGTCCGAGCAACTCGTTGTTTTGATCGACACGGTCGACCCTTACATTCGGCCGATCATCGCAACCCTGGCCGGCGCTGGACTCCGGATCGGCGAGGAGGTTGCGCTCGACAGGCGCGACGTGAAGCTCACCACTGGGACGCTGATTGCCCGCGAGTCAAAGTCAGCGGTCCGGGAGGGGGAGAGGTAAATCTGACTGTCGGCCTCCAGTAGGAGCTGGCGACCTGGCGTACGAGGAGCAAGCGCACGGACAGGCGACCCAGTGTTTGTCGGACGGGCGCGCAACGGCTGACAGGATCGCCAGACGGCGCGGAACGCCGGTCCGCCTGGGTCGCCAACGACGGCTGGCCCGCGTAGTCGTCGGCATCCAAGCCCGCTGAGAGGCGCCGAGATCAGAATGGGTCGAACGCAGTGGCTGCCACGGCCGTCGATGGCATCGTCGCACTCGGTCGAGCGTCCGTCGTGTGTTGCGGCAATCGCGGCATCGCCTTAGAGTCGCTCCTCTCGCTCCACGATCGAAGGAAAGGACTATGAAGCGCCTCACAGATAGATTGACCTACGCGAACGTGACGGCGACCATCGCCGTCTTCATCGCTCTCGGCGGTAGCGCATATGCGGCCTCCAAGATCAACGGCAAGACGATCAAGGTCAAGTCGATCCCAGGCAATCGCTTGAAGCTAAACACCGTGACCGGGGCCCAGATCAACGAGTCGACGCTCGGCCAGGTCCCCTCGGCAGCTCAGGCTAATACGGCAACGACCGCGACCAGTGCCGTCAATGCAACCACGGTCAACGGGCACACCGCCGAATGCAAGACTGGCACCCAGCCCTTTGCGGGAAGCTGCTGGGAAAGCGCTCCGCGACCGGCTGCCACCCAACCGGCTGCGGCTGCGGCATGTACGGGACTCGGCGGAACCCTTCCTTCGGCCTCCGACCTCGTCGCCTTCTCGAAAATAGCCACGCTCAGCGCAGGGGATGAGTGGACCGGCAAATCAATGGCGTGACCGCCGAAAATATCTTCACGGTGATCACCGTCTCTCCCGAAGGCAAGGTCAATCTCGACGCTCCTAGCGACACCAAGGAATACCGCTGCGTGATGCCCTTGGTTCGCTGAAGGACAAGCGTCTCAGTCAAGCCACCGGGGACCGCGGCCCCTGTATATTCCGGGGCCGATGGCGTCACGCTTCGGTCTCGATGTCGAGGTGTACGAAGGGCGGATGCGGCGATTCCTTCCTCCGACACCGCTCGCCAGCAACCGACGGCGATCCCGCGACGGCCAACAGAGCAAGGAAGATCGGTAGTTGGACGGTGCTTTCGTTTGTGATGGTTCTTCCGACAGTCAAGGGCCCTCTTGCGAGCTATCAGGATGCTTGAGCCGGCCGAAAGTCCAGCGTCGCCGTTGTGAAGGTGCCTTGCCGCACGTAGGGTCCCCCTCCTCGTTCCACAACTCGAAGGAAGGGATTCATGAGACGCCTCAAAGGCAAGCTCACCTATGCCAACGTCATCTCGACCCTCTGCCTGTTCTTGCTGCTCGGCGGGGGTGCTGCATTCGCGGCGACCAAGCTCAAGCTTGGCAAGAACTCGGTCGGCACCAAGCAGATCAAGAAGGAAGCGGTCACCGGCATCAAAATCAAGAAAGGGACGATCACCGGCACTCAGGTCAACCTGGCATCGCTGGGGACTGTGCCCTCGGCCAACACCGCCACGACCGCGGGCACGGCCAACGCGCTGGCGCCAATGGAACCGACACGCCTGGTTGGGGCTTCGGGTCAGCCGCCATTCTTGGATGGCGCCAACAATGTGCCGCCCGGGGGAGGACTCAAGTTCCAGCCAATCGGCTTCTACAAGGACCACGAGGGGATCGTTCACCTCAGCGGCGCAGCGCAAGTCGGCAAAGAAGAAAACCCGGTCCACGGCTTGCTTTTCACGCTGCCCCCCGGATACCGGCCGGCGAGCGGGGTCGTCGAAGCATTTCACGGATTCGAAAAAGAAACCCTCCTTTTCGTATTCGGGTCAAACGTGACTGTCGCAGGCCACGACCTCAGTGGTGACGTGTACACCACTGCGCTATCAGAAAAAGCGGAGGTACTGAGCGGAGTCACCTTCCGAGCAGAAAGCTGAGCCCGAGCTGATTAGAAGCGATGAACCGCCCCCTGCCCTTCGCGGGTGGGGGGCATGTCGCCCGGCATGCAGGAGCGGGCGCGCCTTGCCGCCTTCAATCCGCCCGCTTCATCGGACAGGGATGGGCAGGGAGCAGGCGCCCGACGCTACACTCCCTCAGCCGACGGCCTTTCCAGGATCGTCGCAAATGGCTCCACAAAGCCATAATCAGCACCCCCGGGCGTTTAGCTCAGTTGGGAGAGCGCCAGCTCGACAAGCTGGAGGTCACTGGTTCGAGCCCAGTAACGCCCATCGACAGAAAGCCCCGCTAATGCGGGGTTTTTTGTTGGGAAAAACGAAGCAACAGGACAACGATTTCGAGATGGGTACCACATATGGGTACCAGACAGCCAGGTGTGAGGGGCTTTCGACTGGAACTAACGTCGACAACGCTGCCCAGCCCGGGCGATGACCCCCAGGACTCCTGTGCGCTGTGCACGCACGCCCATAGGTCTCCCTCGAAACCGGGAGGCTTCTCCGACCCCTCAATCGCCCTCCTGCCACTCGGACATTTGAAACCCTGCGGAATCCGCGGGAAGCGCTCTCGCGGCCTCGGACGGGTATCCGTAATCCGGGCTTATCGTGTGCTGGGCACTAGAGTGGGCGTGTGGCTGACGTCGACGATGAGGTGATCTCTGTATGCGCGGCAGTCGGAGCGCGCATGACAGCGAGCGGTCTGCCTGGTTCTGAGTTCCGTGAGAGACAGCATTTAGATCCATTCGTCAAAGACGAATTCGAGGCGAGAACTGGGCGTCGGCCCGTCTCTCGCACCCTCAAGTCGGAGGCTTTTCCAAATCTGGGCCCGGTGGATGTAGTCGTGGAGCAGCCAAAACTGTTGATGGAGCTGAAGTGGTCCTTTGAGGCCCCGGGCAAGGTCTTTGAGAGTGTCTGGGATGCGATCAAGCTCTCGATCCTCGGTCCGGCCTTTGGCTTCGATCACCTCTATATTGCAACCGGAGCCACCGTGGGGGAGTGGGGCATCACGGAGTCAGCGGATCTGTTCGAAACGGGGACCGTCGATCCGCTTGAGATGTGGAGTCGTGATCTCGAGCCGAGACGCGGACCTAACTACGGGTCGACCGTGGGTGAGGACCTCGTCATTGGCGCCAGGGGCAACCAGCCGATCGAAGGCCCACGCGAAATAGAGGTTCAGCGCCTCGGGTCGTTTCCCGTCATTGCGGGTTATGAGCTAGTGCTTGTGTCTGTCGCAGGGAACTCAGAGCTCCGAACCTGGCCCCAGGCCGATGTGCCCTAGATGAGTAGTGCCACGAGGTCACGCGGCATAGCAGGCAAGTGAACGACTCGGACGGCCGAGCTGGTAGTTGAGCGCGATCCCAGCTGCGAGAGCAGCGAAGCGCATCGCAAGCCGGACGCGGAGGCCACGCAGGGTGCGAGCGCCGTGGCGCTCGAGGGTGAGGATGTCCTTGGCGCTCCAGTAGATCGACTCGATCCGCTGGCGCAGCGGGGCCAGATGCGGACCCGAGCCGGGCTCGTCCTTGCGCCGTGGCCGGACCACAGTTGCGCCCAGGGCGGCGGCGTGGGCTTCGAAGTCGGCGCCGGCGTATCCCTTGTCGCCGAGGATCGTGACGGGACCGCTGCGGTTGACTCGCTCCAGCAGCCGCAGGCAGACCTCGCGCTCGCCTTCCTTGGGCGAGG